>ERZ1046740.16-NODE-16-length-160060-cov-7.472048_pt1 | contig 160060 bp, 132 predicted proteins | sample MGYA00383093_ERZ1046740 | MGnify/ENA primary metagenome ERZ1046740 (study PRJEB29581, sample SAMEA5548363) | metagenome | biome: marine; feature: coastal; material: water | depth 25 m | study: Short-term variability in the microbial, nano- and picoplankton... | reverse complement strand
CCAATTTTTAATCCTTGTCGTTCTTCTATGACCTCTACGAACTGCGAGGCTTGCATAAGCGATTGAAAGGTTCCTGTATCTAACCAAGCTGTTCCTCTGTCTAATACGCTTACACTAAGATTACCTTGTTTAAGGTATTCTCTATTTACATCAGTTATCTCTAACTCTCCTCTATGGCTTGGATTAATATTTTTAGCGATATCGACAACCGTATTGTCATAAAAATAAATTCCTGGTACCGCATAGTTTGATTTAGGGTGTTCTGGTTTTTCTTCAATAGAAATAGCCTGCCCATCCTCATTAAATTCTACAACGCCATAACGTTCTGGATCATGCACACGATACGCATAAATAACTCCCCCTTTAGGGTTATTATTTGCCTGCAAAAGTTTAGCTAAACCTGTACCATAAAATATATTATCCCCTAAAATTAAGGCTACTTTATCTTCTCCGATAAATTCTTCCCCTATAATAAAGGCCTCTGCCAATCCATTTGGCGCCTCTTGAACTGCATATTCAAACTTACAGCCATATTTTTCACCATCGCCCAACAAGTCTTTAAATAAAGGCAAGTCTTTGGGTGTAGAAATAATTAATATTTCATGTATTCCGGCATACATCAACGTCGAAATAGGGTAATATATCATGGGTTTGTCATAAATAGGCATGAGTTGCTTACTTACTGTTAGTGTTAAAGGGTGTAACCGTGTTCCTGAACCTCCTGCTAAAACTATTCCTTTCATAATTATTCCTTAAGGTTACTTATATTGTTTTTTATAATAAGATTGATATGCGCCGCTAGTGACGCTATTTAACCAATCTTCATTGCTTAAATACCAATCTATTGTTTTTTCAAGACCTTGTTCAAAAGTCACAGAAGGCTGCCAACCTAATTCTTTATTTATTTTTGATGCGTCAATGGCATAACGTAAATCATGACCTGGACGATCTTTAACATAGGTGATTAATTTTTCAGATGTTCCTTCTAATCTCCCTAACTTCTTATCCATTTGTTGACATAACAACTTTACTAAATTAATATTCTTCCATTCATTGAACCCGCCTATATTGTATGTTTCGGCATTAATGCCTTTATGAAAGATTAAATCTATAGCCACCGCATGGTCTTTAACGTATAACCAATCTCTAGTATAGTTGCCATCTCCATAAACCGGAAGTGGTTTATTGTTTATGATATTATTAATGAACAGAGGAATCAATTTTTCTGGAAATTGATTTTGACCATAATTGTTCGAGCAATTTGAAATCACATAAGGCATTCCATACGTTTCGCCATAAGCCCTCACAAAATGATCTGAACTCGCTTTAGAAGCTGAGTAAGGTGAATTCGGGTCGTATGGTGTTGTTTCAGTAAATAACCCGGTTTCTCCTAAGGACCCATAAACCTCGTCTGTACTGATGTGGTAAAACCTTTTGTTTTCAAAATCACCCTTCCAGCATGCTTTAAAAGCATTTAGGAGTACCATGGTTCCAATAACATTCGTTTTAACAAATTCTAAAGGATGTTCTATAGATCTATCTACATGAGATTCTGCAGCCAGATGAATCACACTATCAAATTTATAGTCTTGAAATATATTATTAATAAATACCTCATCGGTTATATCTCCCTTTATAAAGGTATAGTTAGGCTTATTTTCAATATCACTTAAGTTTTCCAGGTTTCCTGCATACGTCAATGCATCTAGATTATAAATGTGATAATTTGGATATTTTTCTACAAATAACCTGACTACATGCGACCCAATAAAACCCGCGCCTCCAGTTATTAGAATATTCATAATTAAAATTTTATTTTTTATTTTCTTCTTCTAAAAAGTTTATCAAACCTAAAAATGTGAAAATTACTAGTGTTAATAAGAACAAAATAATTGGAAAAACAAACTTCTTTTTATCTGTCCATTTTGAGATATCATATCCCGAGTTAGGAAAACCAGCTAAAACATTCACAACATTTTTTTGTTCAACTAAGTTTAAATTTACACGTCTTTTTTGTCTCTCTAATACTAAGCGTTTTTCTATAACTATAGATTCATCAACTATAAGATTACTGGATTCAGCATCGCCCATATATAAATTAGTACCTGAGCCAGGAATTAACTCCTTTTGAGATTGATTTACTCTTATTTTTAAATACTCTTGCACTAAAGAATCCGTTTTTTCAACTTGTTGAGACAGCGTTTGTTCTTCCCTCACAAGGTTTTGTCGATTAACGTTAACTAATTCTTTTAAATAATCATTATTAGATAATTGTAATGTAAAAGCATCCTCTACTTTTTTATAAATTGATTTATCCGTTGAAGCTACACCAAGTTTATGAATAGTATAGTTATACGGGGTAAGTGATTCTTTATATAAATCAAATGTCATGGTAACTCTAGATAGAGAATCCAATCTAAGATAAAAAGTTGAATACATTTCAGCCATTTCATTTTCATCTAGGTCAGGTTCTAAATAAAACCCTTTAAGATGTGATGCTTCTGCAGGAGATATATTTAAACGCTTAGCCAATTCCAAAGTGTCTTTATCTTCATACGCCAACTGATGAAACTGTTTTACATTTTCATAAACTTGTCTTGCCGAATTAAAATTTGTTTGGATAAACATATTAGCACCATACATTTTGTCCGAAGTTTTATCGGCTATAAAGCCAACCACAACACCAATAAAAAGTGCTCCAGCATACCATACTATTCGTTTATAAATATGAATTAAAAGCAACAATATCACTTTATATGCCCCTTTAAAAATTGACGCTATAAAATCAAAAAAACGTTGAAACGTATTCCCTATAAGTTTAAACAATTGCCCTAAATCAACTTCTTCGGATTGTGGTTCTTGTTGTAAATCTTTACTCATAATTTTAATTTGTTAATTTAATATTTGTTCTAAAATGGTTCTTGTAATTAAATAGGTTGGTCTAACACCCGATGTGCCTAAGCCACCTGATGCCAATGTCGCACCTGTCTCTAAAGGATTATCACTAGCATAATAGGCATATCTTACTTTTACATCCTTACTAATACTTCCTCTAACTTTTGATGCGGCTTGAATGGCTTTTTGATAATGAGCACCTTCCATTTCTAGGCCTATAACTTGCCATGTAGAGTTATGGAAAAACTTTAAAATATCTTTATTTTGAAGTGAGGTACCTAAAACTGTAATCATGGAGCCTTCGTAGACATCTACACCGTTTCCTTCCAAGTCTTGCTTCGTCAATTCATTCTTAAATGGGTAATTATCTGCTGTACCTTCAAAAATATGGGCCGACGGAATCATAATATCGCCCTTCCCACCTTCTAAAATACCAGACTTGCCCATAATTGATATAGACTCTACATTAAGAAGGTGTTTTTTTCCTTTTTTGTTGTATGGTTTTAGAAGTTCGTCAATGGTTTCATAAGCTTGTTCTCCAAAAGCATAATCCATGACTACTATAACTGGTTTATTTTGTTTTAAATTGGATTCGGATACTTTAATGTTCATTTTAGAAACATCAAACTTATTGGTATCAAATATTTGAACGTCAATATTGGCTCCAGAAGTATCTTTAATATAAAACATGCCTTTTTGCAACGCTTCCTTCGTTACTTTATTGCGCAACCCTTCGTTTTCATTTTTGCTTAAAGATTGGTATATATCAAATATATCGGTCTTTTGCGTATTTGGTTTTAGAGCATTAAAAGCATATAGTGTATTCATAACACTATGCATGTTGGCACTAATAATATGAATAGGTCGTTCTAACAACCCATTTTTATAAAGCGTGTCTTTTATCTCATCAGCCCAAATTTCACCATGAATGTGATGCCCAATACGTTCTCTTAAAACCGGACTAAACGTAACTGTACGTTTGTTGTTATTTATCAACTCTTCAATAGCTAGCTTCCCCAGCCAATACACAATATGCAGCAAGCGCTCAGGTTGCGAAGGAATAGAAAAATCGCCATAAACGGTGCTAATTTCCTGAAATGTTCTTCCTAAAATATTAGCTGTATGGGTAATAGCAACTTCGCGTTCTTCTTGGGTAAGTTTCTTTTTAGATAAAACTACTTTTTCAAGTTTTATCCAATCTCGTGTTGTGGCACCTTCTTCGTTTATTACAACACGTGTACTTATTTTGTGAGATTCAATAAAAAGAAAAGTGAGGTGTGTAAGAATATCGTAGATTTCAGATCGTCCTCGTGTAATCTCAATATTCATTTGCTCATCGTCTATTCTGTAACAATTACGACGACGTTTTTCTGGGATTATAGGTTGAAAATGAGAGCTAGAATATCCTTCATCACTTGTTAAATTTATAAAAGTACACTCTTCTATGCCTTGTGGTAATCTATCTATAACATAAAGTAAGCCTTCTAATTCGGCTTTTTCGTCACCTATAGATCCATAAATTTCAGGTCTTAACAATAATAATGCCTGTCGTAAAGTTTTACCAGAAATCCCCATGGGTTTATAAAACCCCCTGTTAAACAAATGACGCATAGTAACATACAATCGTTCAATAGCGTTTGAACTTTCTTGAGCACGGGTTCTCTCATGATGTTTTTTACTATTCATAGTTTTAGTTTAGTAAGGCCAAATATAATACTATTTGAGCTAATTTACATACGGGAAATTGGCAACTATTTTTCTGTCATTTGAAAGTCTAGGAAGCTTGTTTTGTCCTCCTAATTTCCCAATGGATTTCATGTACTCTTGAAAACCTCCATGTTTCACTTTGGTTATCTTTAAGGGTTGCAATACACCTCCTTTTATCAAATCAAAATAATATGAGTTTTGCTTTTGAAGGGATTCATCAATTTTTTTTGCTAAAGCAGATAGGTTTTCTGGTTCATTCTCAAATTCAATAAACCATTCATGATACGGAAGTCCTTCTTTAGGACTAATTTGTGGCGCCACAGTAAATTCAGAAATTCTAACATTAGAGTTTAATGTTGCTTCTTGCATCGCCTGTTCTACTTCTTTACCAATAACATGTTCCCCAAAAGCCGAAATAAAATGCTTTATTCTACCAGAAACAATAACACGATAGGGTTTGGTTGAAGTAAACTCAACCGTGTCTCCAATATTATAAGCCCATAAACCGGCATTTGTTGAGATTATCATGACATAATTTATGCCAACTTCAACGTCCTTAACGGTTATTCGTTTTGGGTTTTCATCAAAGAACTCATCTGCCTTAATAAACTCATAAAAAATTCCTGAATTAAGCTGAAGCAACATCCCTTTTTCATTCTGATTATCTTGAAAGGCAAAAAACCCTTCACTTGCTGGATATAACTCAATACTATCAACTTTCCTACCTATAAGGTTTTCAAATTTTGCTCTGTAAGGTTCGTAATTAACTCCTCCAAAAATAAATAGATTGAAATTTTTGAATATATCACCTACCTTCTTTCCCGTTTTCTGTTGAAGCTTTTCAAAATACATTTGAACCCAAGAAGGGATTCCAGAAATAATCGTCATATTCTCTGGTAAGGTTTCTTTAACTATGGCATCGACTTTCGTTTCCCAGTCTTCAATGCAATTGGTTTCCCAAGAAGGTAATCTGTTTTTTTGTAAATATTTGGGCACGTAGTGCGCTACAATACCTGATAAACGGCCAAGTTGCACTCCATTTTGCTCATTTAAAACAGGGCTTCCTTGTAAAAAAATCATTTTACCATCTACAAATTTGCTGTTACCCGTTTCATAAATATAAAACAAAATAGCATTTCTTGCCGCTTCAACATGACTAGGCATACTTTCTTTAGTGATAGGGATATATTTTGAGCCAGATGTTGTACCAGATGTTTTTGCAAAGTAAATGGGTTTTCCTTTCCAAAGGATATCTTCTTCACCAGCAACCATCTTTTCAACATAAGGCTTTAGTGCTTCATAGTCTCTTACAGGAACGCGTTTTAAAAAATCTTCATGATTATTTATACTCACAAAATCATGATCTTGTCCAAATTGCGTGCTTGTTGCTTCTGAAATTAAGTTTTGAAATACTTTATTTTGAGTTTCAATAGGGTTATTTGCCCATTTTTGAACTTTCTTATAAATACGTTTTGCAAAAGGTTTTGCTAAAGCCGACTTTAATGATAGCATAGTCTATTTAAAATCTATAAAATTTGTTGGGTTAATTGGGTAGCCATCATTCCAAAGCTCGAAATGCAAATGTGGTCCAGTTGATAATTCGCCTGTATTACCCGCGGTAGCAATAACTTCTCCCGCTTTAACTAAATCACCTTGAGCTTTTGTTAAGGATGCGTTGTGTTTATAAATTGAAATTAAGCCATAACTATGTTCAATTATAATAACATAACCTGTACTCGCGGTCCATTCGGCAAAAACCACAATACCATCGGCAGTTGCTTTAATTGGAGTATCTTTCGCTACAACAATATCAACAGCATAATGTTTTTCTTTAGCGTTATAGGCCTCGCTTATCGTACCGCTTACTGGAGGAAATAACACAAAATTAGTTGCTGAGGTTGCCGATTCAAACAGATTATACTTATCCTCTTTATCCACTTTTTCACGAAGCAACGAATCTTCAGCTATTGGGCTTAAATCTACTTCGCTCGCTTCTAATTTCACCGCTTGTATGATGGAATCTTTATTAAAATCTACGGCATCTAAATCGCCTGTAAGTACTTTTTTAATAGATTCATAATAGCGATCATTCATAACAATAACACGCTGTAACGAATCTGTTTTATAACTTAACTCTGTTGCTTTCTTTTTTAATGCAGTAGATGAATATCCTGGAATGTATTCTCTAAGCGGCGTAAATGCAATGAGTAAATACGTTAATGCTATAAAAAAAATGGCCATTAACGAGCTCATTACAAAAACATTTAATCTCGTTAATTTAAATGATAAGCGCTCTTCAAAAGTATTTTCATTAAGTATCATTAACCGATACTTATCTAGTAGTTTTCGTTTTATCTTTTTTGGTTTCTTTTTTTTGTCTGTCATGTTAAAAACAAAAATAAATAAATTTATAACAAGACTTCGTTGTCTGTATGCTAAAGTTGTGCTTAAAACGGTTTTATTTAACTTTAATTATTAACTTTGCTTTTTAAAATCATTATTATGAGCTTATATATGTTACCCTTAGCCATAGGACCTTGGCAAATAGCATTAATTGTTATTGTTGTTTTACTTTTATTTGGAGGTAAAAAAATACCTGAATTAATGCGTGGACTAGGAAGTGGAATTAAGGAGTTTAAGGACGCTAGCAAAGAAGAAGAAGAATCTACAGAAGATAAAAAAGGATAAATTTTAATTTATCTAAAAACAAAAAACCAGCTTAATGAGCTGGTTTTTTGTTTTTAAAATGTACAATAACTATTGAATTTTAACCGATTTTATAATCGCTTCAAGTTCTAGCATATAATTTCGTTTTTCTACAGATGGTGCAAAAGCAAACCCTTCAACAACCACCCAACGTTTGTTGATTTTATCTTCAATAGCATAATTTATAAACGGTCCACCCATAAAGGCATTTTTTACATCCCAAAGACCTTTGGTTTCTAGTGTTGGTTTATTGTCTATAATGGTTTTCCCGTGAAAAGGCGTATAGGCATTTTCAGTAATTAAATAAGAGCCTTCAACAGGTCCTTCAATATAGGCTCTACCAATAGAATCTCTTATCTTGATTATTTGATTAACAACGCTATCGTTTCTTTTGATGGCATCATATGGCAATTCATAAATCATCAAATTAGTTGTGCCTGTTGTGATGTCTTTTCTAATCCAAAAGAAGTTATCGGTTTCTTTGGCCTTTCTGTAAACGGAAGCAAACTCAATAGTTAAACCTAGTTTTTCTTTAATAGTCTCAAAATTGTGTGGCGATTTTGCCATTTGACGCAATCGTTCACTTAATTCTTCATTTCTAAAAATGTCTATAATCTTTGTTTCATTTGCTTTAAGCACATCAATAATTTCTTCTTTAGTTTTTCCTGATACCACTATAACTTTTTGAGGCTTGGCATACACATTATCCGAAATAGTTATACCTGCCTCTTTATTCGTTTCAATTTTCAAAACCGTTCTATTTTTAGTCACAAACCCAGAAAAAACCGATGTTGGAATTTGACTAATTGTAAATGTTGGTTCATCCTGTGGCAAACCGTAAATAGGTTTTGCAAGCACATTTCTTATGGCTTCACCAACACGTCCATCCCACAAATCATTTTCTGTTACAACAGATACATTATTAATAGCTCCCGAGGCATCTGGAAGAAATTTTTCATTTGACTTTTTATCACCACATGACATTAATAATGTTAGGGATAATACTGATAAAAGAAAATACCGCATAATATATTTTAAGTTTTAAGAATTTAACCTTTAGAAACTTTAAGTTTCATTCCTGGTTTTAATTTACTACCACTAATACCGTTCCAATCTTTAATATTTTGAATAGAAACTCCAGGGTGTTTTTGAGAAATACTCCAAAGTGAGTCTCCATTTTCAACGACATAAACAATAACTTCCCCGGAAATGGGTTTTGATTTTATTGTCGCTTTCGCGGAAGAAGAACCCGTTACATTAGGCTTTCGTGGGTAAATGGTTAATCGTTGCCCAATCTTTAAGTTGTTACTTCTTAATCCATTCCACTTTTTGATATTGCTAACCCTAACCCCATACAATCTAGATATTTTGCCTAAGTAATCACCAGACTTTACACGGTACGTTACTTTTGCATCAGCCTTTAAAAATTGTGGCATGGGTTTTTCGCGTTTATCAAATTCTGCTTTAGCATATGCATATATTCTAGCTTCGTTATTTACAAATTTACCCACAACATCAATAGGCAATCTTAACACATAATTTTCCTCTTTAATAAAAGGAATGATATCTAACTTATACGACGGATTTAAAAACTGAAGTTCCTCAATTGGTGTCCCTGTAGCTTCTGAAACTTGATCGAGTGTTATCATCTGTTTTACTCTAACGGTGTCTGTCTCAAAATAAGCCAATTCTGGTTTATACTTTTTAAAACCGTGTTCTTCGGCATATTCAAAAATATACATATTAGCTAAAAATGCAGGTAAATATCCTGCCGTTTCTCGTGGTAAATTATGACGAATGTTCCAGTAGTTTCTATAACCTCCTGAACGACGAATAGCCTTCCCAACATTTCCGGGGCCCGAATTGTATGCTGCTAAAGCCAAATCCCAATCGCCAAAAATTTTATATAATCTTGTTAAATATTTTGCAGCCGCTTCGGTAGATTTTATAGGATCGCTACGTTCATCTACATAACTACTTACATCTAGCCCATACTCTTTACCTGTACCAAACATAAACTGCCATAAACCTGTAGCGCCTACTCGAGATCTTGCTCTTGGTTTCAATGCAGATTCTACTATGGCTAAGTATTTTATTTCTAATGGAATATTGTGCTTATCTAATTCTCCCTCGAACATGGGAAAATAAAAGGCGCTTAAGGTTAATAGCTTTTGTATCGAGTTGCGTCTATGTTTTAAATACGATTTTATAACACTTTCTAAAGATGGATTATATTCTACATTAAATGGCGTTCTGGCATCCAATTCTTTTAAGCGCGCTTTGAGCGTATCTGTAGATAATTCAGGATAATCAACAGGTTGATACTTTAGCTCGGTAACTGATTTGTAGATCGTATCAAATAAATTGTTACTATATAACTCGTTATGCCAAGCCTCATCTAATTTTAAAGCAAATTCATTATCTTTTAAATCGGTAATTGATGTACTATCTATTTCAGCATCAATAACCTTAACAACATGAGTATTATCTACCTCTATAGCCTCATTAATACTTGTGGTTTGGACCACAATGCTATCCTTGATTTTATTATTTAGAAACGAAATGGAGTCCTGTGTTTGCGAAAAACAAGTGCTTATACTAAAAAGACATGATATTATAAAAAACCGAAAAGCCATAAACTGTATTCATTAATGAACGCTGTTATGGCTAAAATCGTATTTTTTAAGGGAATTTGAAAACTTAATTAAGTTTTATTGGTGTTATTCTAAAATAGCAGCAATCCCAGGAAGTGTTTTTCCTTCTAAGCTTTCAAGCATAGCGCCTCCGCCAGTACTTACATAGCTCACTTTGTTTTCAAAACCAAATTGTTTAACTGCTGCTACAGAATCGCCACCACCTACTAGTGAAAAGGCTCCGTTTTTAGTTGATTCAGCAATTGAATTTCCTAATGCGATAGTTCCTCCAGCAAAACTTTCCATTTCAAAAACACCTAATGGTCCATTCCATAAAATAGTTTTAGAATCCATTACGACTTTATGAAATTGTTCTCTAGATTTTGGCCCAGCATCAACACCTTCCCATCCATCAGGGATTTCATTAATATCTACTACTTGTGTGTTCGCATCATTACTAAAAGCGTCTGCAGCTATAGTATCCACAGGAATATGAATTTGAACATTTTTTGCTTTGGCTTGTTTTAAAATCTCTAAGGCTAAAGGCATTTTATCATCTTCACAAATTGAATTTCCAATTTTTCCACCTTGAGCTTTTACAAAAGTAAATGCCATACCTCCACCAATAATTAAGTGGTCTACTTTATCTAAAATATTTTCAATAATAGTTATTTTTGAAGACACTTTAGCGCCACCAAGTATTGCTAAAACTGGCTTTTCGCCTGTCGCCATGACTTTATTGATACTTTCAATTTCTTGAGCTAATAACTTTCCGAAACATTTTTTACCTTCAAAAAACTGAGCTACAATAGTTGTTGATGCATGCGCTCTATGCGCAGTACCAAAAGCATCGTTTACATATATATCACCTAATTTTGATAATTTCTCAGCAAACCCAACATCTCCAGCAGTTTCCTCTTTATAAAAACGTAAGTTCTCTAATAATAAAATTTGACCTGGTTCTAAACTTGCTGCGGCAGCTTCAACATCTTCACCAATACAATCGGCAACTGTTTTTACTTCAACGCCTAAAATATCTTCAACTTTATTAGCAATATGTTTTAATGAAAAGGCATCTTGGAATCCTTTTGGACGACCTAAATGCGACATTAAAATACAACTTCCGCCATCTTCTAAAATTTTAATAATTGTAGGTTTTGCAGATACAATTCTTGTAGCATCCGTTACTTCAAATTTTTCATTTAAAGGCACATTAAAATCTACTCTTATTAATGCTTTTTTGTTTTCGAAATTAAAATCGTTAAGCGTTTTCATATATGTATATGTTTTTGTCTTTTAAGTATTTGATTTACAAATGTAACTAATTAAACAGCCATTTAAAATGTGTTTTTTTACGAAAACGATATAGCTCATAAAGAATTTTTAAATACTTAAAAAAGAACAGTTTTAGCATCATTCTTTTAATATTCTACGCTTTATTTATTAGCAAAAAATCATGTAGGTTTCTTCTGTGAAATAAAAATTTTGCTTTACCCCAATAGTCACTGCGTTAGTCAACAAATTTATTTCATTTAATTTTTTGAATTTCAAAACGAAAAAATTCATTTACTTTTGCTTTTATGCTTTTTGAAGATATCTTAGGTCAGAATCACATTAAAAACCATCTCACACAAAGTGTCGATAATGGCAGAATACCGCATGCGCAATTGTTTGTCGGAAACGAAGGTTCTGGAACCTTATCTATGGCCCTAGCTTATGCTCAGTACATATTATGTTCAAATACTGGAGGAGAAAACAACATAGGGAACGAAGGCTGTAACCTAAAATTTAAAAACTTTTCGCACCCCGATTTACATTTTGCTTTCCCTGTGACTACTAGCGATAAGGTAAAAAGTAAACCCGTTTCTCGTTTTTATTTAGAAGAATGGCGCCAACTTTTAAACGAGCAACCATACGGAAATCTATTTGATTGGTACAAACTACTTGGAGTTGATAACAAACAAGGGCAAATAGGTGTTGATGAAGCCTATGACATTATAAAATCGCTTGTGTTAAAATCTTATGAGGGTGGTTATAAAGTGATGTTGATTTGGATGGCAGAAAAAATGAACACAGCCTGTGCCAATAAACTCTTAAAGTTAATTGAAGAACCACCAAACGAAACTATCTTTCTTTTAATTGCTGAAGATGAAGAGCAAATTATTAGCACCATTCGCTCACGTTGCCAAATATTACATTTCCCGCCTTTGGCTGAAGATGTTATTAAAAACGCTTTAGTAAAACAATATAATATAGATATTGGTGTGGCTACAAAAATAGCACATCAATCTAATGGCAATTATAATAAGGCTTGCGATTTAGTATATCAAGATTCTGAAGATATCCAATTTGAAACTTGGTTTGTTTTCTGGATACGAAGTGCTTTTAAGGCAAAAGGTAATAAAGCTGCTATTCACGATTTAATTTCTTGGAGTGAAGATATAGCCAAAACAGGACGCGAAACTCAAAAGCAATTTTTAAATTTTTGTTTAGATTTTTTTCGTCAAGCCTTACTTTTAAATTATAACGCTACCGATTTGGTGTATTTAGAACCAAAGACTGACAAATTTAAGCTTGAAAATTTTGCGCCTTTTGTACATGGTAATAACATTATGGATATTAGCAACGAATTACAAGATGCTATTTATCATATAGAGCGTAACGGGAATTCTAAAATTATTTTGACCGATTTGTCAATAAAATTAACACGCTTACTTCACAAAAAAGCAGAGTAATGGATGCTCCATTAAAATCTTGGTACGTTATTATAAATCCAACTTCGGGTAATGGTTCGGCCAAGAAAAAATGGCCACAAATTAAAGGGCTTCTAGAAAAATACAATTTTAATTTTCAATTTGTCTTTACTACTCATCAAAAAAATAGTATTGAGTATGTTAAAAATGCCATAGACCTCAATATAAAAAATATTATTTCTGTTGGTGGCGATGGTACATTACATAATATCATAAATGGAATTATGTCGCAAAATGATGTGCCGACTTCAGAAATTAATGTTGGAATAATACCCATTGGAACAGGGAACGATTGGATTAAGACCCATAACATCCCTTTAAATTTAAAAGGTGCAGTTCAAAAAATCAAAAATGGTTCTTTAGCAACCCAAGATATCGGTAAGCTGGTTATTCAAAATAGCCCAAAACCTCCAGTTTTCTTTAATAATTTAGCCGGTGTTGGTTTTGATGGCTTTGTGGTTAGTAAGATTGAAACACTTAAACATATAGGTGCTTTAGCCTATTTATATGGCGCTTTAGTGAGTTTATTTTCTTTTAAAAATTTCGAATCTACGGTGTTTACAAATTCAGAAGCCATTTCAGGAAAAACACTTATGATTTTAATTGGCCTCTGTAAATATTCTGGTGGTGGTATGCAACTCACAAAAAATCCAGATCCTTTTGATGGTTTATTAGATGTAACCATCGCTAAAGATCTCAACAAATTTGAAATCATCAAAAATTTAATGAAGCTTTTTAACGGAACAATTATTAATTATAAAAAAGTGACATCCTTCAAAACGGAGTCTGTTACTATTCAAATTAATCAAAAAAATCCACCTTACATTCAAGCAGACGGGGAGCTTATTGGTGTGGGGAACATAGAAGTCTCAATTATTAAAAAAGCATTTACTTTTTATTGCTAAAAAAATCGCTATTAGCTTGAGCTAATAGCGATTTAAAACACTGTTATTCAGCTATTTATATGTTTTATTATTTTTTATAATCCGCATTAAGTGCTTCCAAGATAGTTTGAGTTAAATCATTTTCATCATCGCCATACATCACTGTAGCTGCGGCATCACTAGTTCCTAAAATATAGTTGTAGCCGTTCGCTTTTCCGTAGTCTTTTACAAAACCTTTAACATTAACGATAACAGAATCAATTTCTGCTTGAAACGCTTGTGTTAGCTGTTGCTGCTCAGCTTGCATTTGCTGTTGTAATTGTTGTTGCTTTTGTTGCAAACCTCCAATGAGCTCTTCAGCTTTCTTTCTGTTACTTCTTGCAATTCTTTGAGCCTCTGTTTGAACCTTTTGAGCTTCTGTTTGAAAAGCTATACTAATGCTATCTGCTCTTTTTCTAAAAGCATCTTCTTTTAGTTGAAATGCTGCTTCAACATCTTTCTTTTCTTGGTAATCATTAATTACAGTTCCATTATCAACAAAACCAATTTTGTTTGGCTTTTCACAAGAAGCGAAAATTAACATCGCTAGTACTACATAAATAATATTTTTCATCAGTTTATATTTTTTTGATTGATGTGAATTTTAAATCCGAACAAAAGTAATAAAGTAAGATTAAAAATGAAGTCAAATTATTTTGATTTTAACACATAACAAAATCTTATAGATAAAATATAAAATAATAGTTAATTTCTATTGAAAACAAATGCGTTTAAGGCGATTTAAAGGGCTTTAAAAAAACTGACAAGTGATATTGTATTTAACTAGTTAAAAACAGACTGAGCTTTTTAGAAATTGATTTTAGCTATTTTTAATGATATAAATTAATGATGAAGCTTCTTTTGTGCTAAGTGCTTTTATATTTGAACACAATCCAATCCAAAACCCTTTAATAGGATTCATTTTTCCTGTTCTACATTTTTCGGAAAGCATGCTCACATAAAAAGAATCAAACCACATGGGTTTTACTTTCTCCACCCGCAAAGCATATTTTGAAACCAATTTGGAAATAGACGATTGATTAAAATGCCAAAGATGTCTTGGAACATCATATGCTGCCCAGAACTGTTTATAATGTTTCGCGTCAAAACTATTATAGTTTGGTACCGCTATTAATAAAGTCCCTTTTGGTTTTAAAAGTTTTTTAAAGACACCTATATGGTCTTCTAAATTAGGTAAATGTTCTAGCACATGCCAAAGCGTAATCACATCAAAACTATTTGATTCAAACGTTAATAGTGCTTCTGTTTCGAACACGGAATTATTGGTTTTTTTATTGGCAATATCTCGCGCTTGTTTGTTTGGTTCAACTCCGGAAACGTACCAATTATTTTGTTGAGCGATTTGCAAAAAATCACCTGTACCACACCCAACATCTAATAGGTGTTTACTTTTTAAATCTGAAGAATTGATTAAATGTAATTTCTTTTTAAGTGAAATGGTTCTCACTAAATGATACGCTTTTTCAAAAAGGTTTCTTTTAGAATCTGTATGAGATATATAGTCTTCACTTTTATAATACTCTGGTAATTTATCTGAAGCAGGTTGTGGCGTTGTTTCTAAAAAACCATGCTCAGTATTTTGTACTAATTCAAACTCTTCTCCTGAAACGGAGTGGTCTTTTACTTCTAAAAAAATAGGTGTATTTTTCATTTAAAATAGATTCTAAAACAAATCCAGAATGACAAAAAAGGAAATCAAAATAGATGTTCCACGTGGAACGTTAAAAACTATCGCCCCATATAAACCAACAAAACTGAAATATCATTAGGTGAAACACCACTAATTCTAGAAGCTTGAGAAACGGTTGTCGGCTGGATTTTTTTCAACTTTTCTCGCGCTTCATAACTCATAGATTTGATTTGTGAAAAGTCGAAATTCTCTGGAATTTTCACATATTCCAATCTGGTTAATTTATCAGCATTGTTTTTTTCCTTAGCGATGTAGCCAGAATATTTTACTTGGATTTCGGCCTGTTCCATAACTTCTCTATCGAGATTATTGTCTTGAATATAGGCTTCCACACTTTCGATTTTCCTAACATCAACCATATCAATATTTGGTCTAGCGAAAACTTTAAAAAGCTTCCCGGATTGTTTTACCGCCGCAGATTTTTTAGATTCTAAAATCGGATTAATCACTTCTGGTTTAACACTTGTAACCTCAAAAAACTTAACAAATTTCTCAGCTGCATCATGTTTTTCTTCCATGCGCTTCAACCGCTTTTCTGAAGCTAAACCAAGTTTATAACCTTTTGGGGTTAATCTTTTATCCGCATTATCTTGACGCAATAAGGTTCTATACTCAGCCCTTGATGTAAACATTCTATAAGGCTCTTCTGTGCCTTTCGTTATCAAATCATCAACAAGAACACCTATATAAGCTTCATCTCTTTTTAATGTAAAAGCCTCTTTTTCTTGAACTTTTAAACTCGCATTTATACCCGCCATTAATCCTTGAGACGCTGCTTCTTCGTAACCTGTAGTTCCATTAATTTGACCCGCAAAATATAAGCCGTCAACAAGCTTTGTCTCCAAAGTATGCTTTAGTTGTGTCGGTTGAAAATAATCATACTCGATAGCATAACCCGGTCTAAAAAATTTCACATTTTCAAAACCAACCACAGAGCGTAATGCTTTAAATTGCACATCTTCTGGCAAGGATGTAGAAAACCCATTTACATAAACCTCACACGTATTCCAGCCCTCAGGTTCAATAAATAGTTGATGTTGATCTTTATCCGCGAAGCGATTAATCTTATCCTCTATTGAAGGACAATATCTTGGTCCTAAACTTTGTATTCTACCATTAAACATAGGAGATCTATCAAAACCTTCACGAAGTAAATTATGTACTTCAAGGCTAGTATAAGTCATGTGGCACGACCTTTGGTTCTCTAGTGGTTTTGTAATATCTAAATAGGAGAATTTTTCAGGGTTTACATCCCCTGGTTGTTCTAGCATTTTTGAATAATCTAACGATCTTCCATCTACTCTTGGCGGTGTTCCAGTTTTCATTCTCCCAGATTCGAAACCTAAATCAACTAACTGTTCAGTTATACCAGTTGCAGCTCTTTCGCCTGCTCTTCCTCCACCAAAATTTTTGTCACCTATATGAATTAATCCATTTAAAAAAGTTCCGTTTGTTAAGACAACAGACTTAGCTTTTATTTCGATTCCTAAAGATGTTTTAACTCCAATTACTTTATGATTCTCTATTAATAATCCAGAAACCATGTCTTGATAAAAATCAAGATTAGGTGTTCCTTCTAAAAGTAATCGCCAATCTTCCGCAAAACGCATTCTATCACTCTGCACTCTAGGGCTCCACATTGCAGGCCCTTTAGATTTATTCAACATTTTAAATTGAATAGCAGATGTATCAGAAACAATTCCGCTATAACCACCAAGCGCATCAATCTCTCTTACAATTTGACCCTTTGCAATACCTCCCATAGCAGGGTTGCAAGACATTTGAGCAATGTTTTGTATGTTCATGGTAACAAGCAATGTTTTGCTTCCTGTATTAGCAGCTGCGGCAGCGGCTTCGCTTCCTGCGTGCCCACCTCCTACAACTATAACATCATAAACTTCGTTAAACATAATTTTTATTTTCAAAAGCATGTTCCACGTGGAACATCTTATTAATTTGAGTTTGCAAATATACGTCGAAATCTTTAAAACATTAGATTCCAATCAAAGACAACACCTGTGTTTTAAATTTAAAATTTATGCATTGACGCATACTATAAATAATTGAATTCTTGAATCTTCGATTTCGAGAGAACGACATTTTCGTTGACATCCCACAGTAAACTCTCAGGACTTTACTTAAATACTAACCTAATTGAGATAAATAGTGATTTTCCCTTTCCCGCATCACTTTAGCGTGTTCAGCACTTTTATCTTTATAGCCACAATAATGAAGTACACCATGAATGATGACACGGTGCAATTCTTCTTCAAATAAAACCTTAAACTCTTTAGCGTTTTCCGCCACCCTTTCAACAGACACAAAAATATCACCTTGTATAATTTTTCCTACTGAATAGTCAAAGCTAATAATATCTGTTAGCGTATCATGATTTAGAAATTCTACATTTAATTTATGTAGATAGTCATCATCGCAAAACACATAATTAATCTCTTCTAATTTGTGATCTTCAGAACTAATAGCATCCCTTATCCATTTTGAAATATGATCTTCTGAATCTAATTTGAATTCTGTTTCGTAATTGAAATTAATCATTAGCTTTTTTGAAATATTCTTGCACTTTCTTTTTGTAAACTTGCTGCAAAGGTAAAGCTTGTCGGTTTAATATTTCTGTAGTTTGAAAATATTGTTTTGCCGTTGGGATTTGGTTATTCGTAGTATTATCAAATCTATTAACATTAGTTTCAGATTCCCGTTTATTATCCTCTCCTTGTTGGAACGTAGCATTTTCAAGTTTCAATAATTGATGCTTCAATTCCATCATTTTTTGAAGGGTTTGATTGGTGAATCCTTGGTTCAATAAATCCAATTCTATCTCTTCCATTTTTCTAACTAGTGCGGCTCCATTTCCTCTTTTACCTTCTTTTGCTAGCTTATCTTGAAGTGCTTGACGGAGCTGTTGCTGTTGCTGATAAATTTGATAAAGTAGTCCATTTTGATCTTCATTAGTCCCTTCGCCTTCACCACCAGTTTGTTGACCGTATTTACCTTCTTGATTACCTTTCTCTTTACCATCTTTACCTTTTTCACCTTCTTTTTTCCCTTCTCCCTCTTTAGGCTTACCTTTCTCTCCTTTTTTCATACCCTCTTCCATCATCTTATTAAGCTCTTCTTGACTCATAATGATATCTGGTAACTGCATATCACCTTCACCTCCTTGACCAGCACTCATACTCATGCTTTCTTGCATGTTATCTAATACATTGCTTAAAAAATCTGCTAAATTATTTGCAGCTGTGACCGTAAATTGTTGGTTTGAAACCCCTTGATACAACTGATTATCCGCAAGTAAACTCAATGCTTTATCAATATTATAATAAACCTCTGTGATTTCATTATTAACCTGCTCTGAAAGTTTTGGCTGACGTAGTGATAAAGAAAATAAACTATCATCAATATGTTCAAAATGTTCTCGTAAATTATTTTGCTTTTTTAAATAAGTCGCAAACTTATTATGATTTATCTCAATTGATCTAAATTGATCCATGAGCGCTTCTTGATTAAAAGAGAATAAAACCAAATTATCTAATATTTGACGCAGTACGTCCGCATCTTCTTGCATTTTATCCCCCCCGCCAGATTGCATAGAACTTTGCATTTTCTGACTCATTTGCTTCATTTTTTTTGCTGCTTTCTTTTGGCTTTTCTGAGCCTTTTTTAATTTTTGATATTGTTCCTCTTCCTGTTTCTTCTCCCCTTGATCAGAACCTTTCTCTTCTTCTTTTTTCTTTAACTCTACAGATGCTTTTTGTTGATCATTCTCAACTTCCTGCTCATCCAACTTATCTCTAGGAATAGTAATGGGCTTCTTTAAAGCCTTACTGTCTTTTTCTAATTCTTCTATTTCCTTTTTGAATTCTTTAAACTGTTTATTTAAATCGTCTTGTTTTTCTTTGGTATTTTCCTCTTTAGTTTCGTTAGATAATTTCTCTTGTTCATCAGCTAATTTCGCCAAATCATCTTTTAGTTTTTCCAACTTCTTCTCGATATAAAATCGTTTAGTTAATTCTAAAAGCTGCTCTAAACTTCGTTTTTTGTTTTTATTTTGTTTTGCAAGCTCCTCTAACTTTTTGATTAAGTCTTCTTGAGTCATTTTCTCTCGAAGCTTTTCTATTTCTTTTAAAAGTGCTTCATCTTTCTTAAGTTTCTCTTCATTGTCTTTTAAACGCGATTTCAAATCTTCCTTAAATTGATCTTCTTTTATGTTCTCCTTTTGGAATTCTTCTAAATTATCTTTTAGTTTTTTATTGAAATTTTTCATCATGTCGTCTTGCTGCTTCTGACGCTTAAAAAATGATTCTAACTTCTTTTTATCATTGAAATTCAAATTCGACTTTTCTTTTTGAGTTTTTGTTAATTCATCTAGTTTCTTCTCCTGTTCATCAAACTTTTCTAGAGACTTATTTAAATTTTTAATCGTTTCACTCTGCTCTTCCAGCTTTCTTTGAGCTTCTTCATCTTCGGTTCGCTTTCTATAGGTAAACACATTGCTTTTTGCACTTTTAAATCTGTTTACCCCATCATTATCAAACACCTGAAAGTATAATTCATAAGTAACACCTACTTCAATATTCAAATTATTAGGAAATGCACTAATGAATTCTGCAAGGTTTAATTTTGAAATTGGAATAGCTTCAAACTGCTTCTGTTTTTCAAAATCAGATGGATAATACACCAATTGCAATTTGCTAAAGCCATAGTCATCGCTCACCTGGCCGTAAAAGTAAAGTGTCTGCAAATCCAAACTATCCTTCTCAACTTTCACATTGATTTCTGGATATTCATCCTTAACAACATCAATACTAAACGCCAAATTCTCGTAATCCTTTAGGTTTTTATTACTGGTGCTTAACGTATAGTCGAAATTTGAAAATACGCGTTTTGAAGCTTCAAAAATACCTGTTTCGTCAGAGCTAAAGCCAACGGTATCTTTAGCATACAAAAACACGGCATCAGTAGATTTTGTTTTAAGCTGCCATTTGATTCTCGTGCCTTCAGGTACTAAGGCATTACCTGTACTTTTTATGGTTTCGTCTCTCTTTTTGGTGTAACTTGGATAGTCTAAAACCATTTCGAAACTTAATAATGAAGGCGTTTCCAAAACATCAATAGTATAAGGTTTTGATGTAACATCATTCGCTGATAACTGAAATATAATAGGATTCTTTGGCTGCGTAAAGACATATTCAAATTCGCCAACAGCTTTTGCTTGCAAAAAATAGATTTCATTATTATAGGTTATTTGAGCGCTTTCTGGTGTAACCTCTCCTGATGTTTTTATAATCAGTTTGAACTCTTTATTCTCAATAGCCTTTAAGTTTTCATTCACTACAAAAAATTGAAATGGTGCCGGTGGTTCGTAAGCCGTGTTATAATGAACTACACGCTCGTAACTCGTGTTAAACCAATCAAAATTTCCCGTAAAAAAAGTTAAAAGTAAAATGGCAATAGGAATAGCTGCATATTTTAAATATCCAATATTATTCTTAAAATTCACCGCTAGTTTAAAAGGAACTGGCTTTAGTTCTGAAGCCTTTTGTTCTATGCTTGCCAGTAATAATTCCGATTTAGAATCATTTTCATTAAGTTGTAATACATTCAACAATTTATCATTCACTTCAGGAAAATGGTTTCCAATAATATTTGAAGCTACCTTATGGTTTATCCCTTTCTGAAGTTTAAACAACTTAGCCAATGGGATAAAAATAAACTTAATAAGCAAGCCGAATTCAACCGCAATAAATAACCAGAATAAAACAGTTCTAGACGTTGTGTTTAACCATAAAATATACTCTATAAAAAGGGTAAATAAAAAATACAGTAAGCCAATAGCAAAAAACAAGATGGCTCCTTTAAGCAACTCATTAGTGTAGTATCGCCTAATGAATGATTCTAATTTGCTTTGTATGTCTTTAAAATTATTCATAATTTGGGAAAGATGACTTTGCAACGCACTAATAACTTACTAAACTACAATTTTATTTTAATTAGTAAATGCTTAGTTTTGGTAAAACTTAGTTAAAACGACCAGTTTAATGAGATTTTCGCTCCGCCGAAATGAAAATAATTCTTTTTCTAAATGAAAGACTTAAAATATATTGCCGCTTTTTCAATTCCATTAATGGCATTTATAAGTATTTATTTTACAGGGGTTATTAGTTTTTTAACTCCTATATACGCCTTTGTATTTTTACCTATTCTTGAGTTAATAGTGTCTACTGACCATTCAAATTTAAGCCAAGACCAGACTGATAGTAAACTTAAAAAGAGGTTGTTTGATTGGTTGCTATACTTGAATTTACCCATTGTTTTTGGTTTGCTTATTTTCTCTTTATATGAAATAACTCAAAACACACATGCTATCTACGAAATTGTTGGTTTGATTTTTTCGTTAGGAATTGTGTTGGCTGTAAATGGTATTAATGTAGCGCATGAACTAGGACACAGACAAACCACAAAAGAGCGGTATATTGGAAAAGCACTATTGCTTCCTTCGTTATATATGCACTTTTATATAGAACATAATTTTGGACACCACCTAAACGCAGCAACTCCAGAAGACCCTGCAACGGCTAGATACAACCAAAGTGTTTATTCCTTTTGGTTTACATCGATATTTAGACAATATTTTAAATCCTGGAAAATTCAATATAACTTACTTAAAAACAATAGTTTATCCTTCTTTTCTTTTAAAAATGATATGTTTTGGTATGTTATATTTCAACTTACCTATTTAATAACTGTCTTTTTAATTTTTGGCTATTTAGGGCTTGCTTTTGCTTTAACCTCAGCAGTTGTTGGCTTTGTTCTTTTAGAAACCGTCAACTACATTGAACACTACGGATTATTAAGAGTAAAAACAAAATCTGGACGTTATGAGCGTGTTCGCGAAATACATTCTTGGAATTCTAATCACGTTATTGGCCGCATTGTGTTGTATGAATTAACCAGACATAGTGACCATCATTACAAAACATCAAAAAAATATCAAGTTTTAGCTTGTCATGACGATAGTCCTCAAATGCCTTACGGGTATCCAACCTCCATGGTGCTGTCTTTAATTCCGCCATTATGGTTTAAAATCATGAACAAACGTATTCCTAAGCAAATGATTATTTAGGATGTTAAAAAACTTCTGCGTTCTAGCTTCTGCGTTCTAGCTTAATAATTATCTTTGCACTCTTAAACAAAAACAATGACCAAAAATGTTCGTGTGCGTTTTGCACCAAGTCCAACCGGACCTTTACATATAGGAGGTGTTCGTACCGCTTTATTCAATTATTTGTTTGCTAAAAAGCACAACGGAACCTTTATTTTAAGAATTGAAGATACCGACCAGAATCGTTATGTTGATGGCGCAGAACAATACATTGTTGACGCTTTAAATTGGTGTGGAATGCCATTTGATGAAGGACCAAACACGAACGAAACATTCGGACCATATAGACAAAGCGAACGCAAACATTTATATAAACAATATGCTGATGAGTTGATTGAATCTGGCAACGCTTATTATGCTTTTGATACTTCTGAAACTCTAGACTTTCACAGAAAAGACCATGAGGCTAAAGGCAAAACCTTTATTTATAATTGGCATAACAGACTAAAATTAAGCAATTCCTTATCGCTTAGCGCGGACGAGGTAGATGCTAAATTAGATGCTGGTGACGATTATGTGATTCGATTTAAATCGCCTCAAGATGAAACGCTTCATTTAACAGATATTATTCGTGGCGCTATTAAAATTGATACCAATGTTTTGGATGATAAAGTGTTATTTAAAAGTGATGGTATGCCAACCTACCATTTAGCAAATATTGTAGACGACCACTTAATGGAAATCTCGCATGTTATCCGTGGGGAAGAATGGCTACCCTCTTTAGCGCTGCATTATCAATTATACCATGCGTTTGGTTGGGAAACTCCTGAATTTGCACATTTACCGCTTATTTTAAAACCTACAGGTAAAGGGAAATTAAGTAAACGTGATGGTGATAAATTAGGTTTTCCAGTGTTTCCATTACAATGGACAGACCCAAAAACAAATGACGTTTCAAGAGGTTATAAAGAAGATGGGTATTTCCCAGAAGCCATGGTTAATTTCCTAGCCTTTTTAGGTTGGAATCCTGGAACAGAACAGGAAATTTTTAATCTTGGTGAATTGATTGAGGCGTTCGATTTGAAAAAAGTAAACAAATCAGGTGCACGATTTGATCCTGATAAAATCAAATGGTTTAATCATCATTACATGCAGGAGCAAGACAATGATGTGTTAGCTAAAACTTTTAAAAGCCAAAACTCTCAATTAGATGAAATGGATATTAACTACATTTCAATGGTTATCGGTTTAATAAAAGAACGCGCAACTTTTGTTTCAGATTTTTGGAATTTGAGTCATTTCTTTTTTACTGCACCAACATCTTATGATGAAAAGGCCTCTAAAAAAGCATTTAAAGAAGGCACAAAAGAGTTAATGTCTAAGCTCGTTGAAATAATAAATAATGTTGAAGACTTTTCAGTAGAAACCCTTCAGACCGATATTAAAGGATGGATAACCAGCAATGAAATTGGTTTTGGTAAAGTGATGATGCCACTACGTTTAGCTTTAGTTGGTGCTTTACAAGGCCCTGATGTATTTGATATTATGTTTATGATTGGGAAGGCGGAAACTGTTAATCGGATTGAAACGATAATTGCTGTTTTATAATAGCCTTTTCTGAAAGCTATAGACCTGACTTTGCAAGAAATTTCGACTGCCGTCGTTTAACAACCGATAAAGTTCATTGAAACGGAACTTTATCTTTGCATTATATTTGTCTGTTAAGTCATCTAACCCAAAAATAGTGCCTTATATTTTGTGATACACCTTCTTGATAAAAATCAGTTCCAGAACTGATGAAGATCATTTCCTTTGTTTTTCTTAAACTTTACTTTTGATTTAATATATGTACTATGATGCATTAAATCATTAATTTAAAACACCCGGTTATGACTATTAGAAATAAGTTTTTGATCAACCTTCCGAATTATTTAATAGTGTTCGTCTTGTTCTGCGGGAGCTTGCTAATAAGCAGCTGTAATAGTCAAGCGCGAGGATTTGCATTGCCTGAAGGCGATATTGAAAAAGGGAAAGTGACCTATAAGAGATTGGCATGTATTGAATGTCATAGTATTCCAAATATTGATTGGAAGGGCGGAAAAGATAATCTAAAAATACCTCTTGGAGGCGAAGTAACATCTCTAAAAACCTATGGAGATCTGGTCACATCAGTAATTAATCCTTCCCACAAAGTCGCATCGTTCCACAATCAAAAAACCTCTACCGAGGGAGGCCTTTCAAATATGAAGAATTACAATGAAATTATGACTGTTCAGGAACTTATTGATCTTGTTACTTTTCTTCAATCAGAATACCAAGTACTATCACCACCAACCCAGTATCCTTATTATTGAGTAGCCATTTTCGAATACCTATTCTTTCAAATTATTGGTTAGCCAAAAAACATAACTAGCTTCATTATTAATGAAGTTACTCCCAAACATCATATTTTCAAATATATGCCGATAGAATACAATCTAAAACGAAAGAACGGCTCCCAAAACCAACATCGTTTGGTTTCCTTTAAAACGAGAATCGCCACCAACAGTATCTATGTCTTGACCTTCAAGTTTCTTCAAAATATTGGTAAGTCCATAAACATATTGGGCTTTCAACTTAAAATTTTTAATACCTAAAGATGCACCCAAAGCTCCGTTAAAATTAAATTGAGAAATATTTGTAATGTCTTGTGCCAATAAATTTGTGTAATTATTTATGTAATAGCCCTCCTGATTTTTATCCTTAAACTCTAGTCTACCGTTGTATTGTAGCATGGGTCCAAAATCAATAGTAAAATGATTCGGAATTACTTTTACATGTAACAACATAGCCACTTGAGCAGCAAACATTTTATATTCAACAAACGCCTCTTGAGTACTAATCAAATCTGGTCGTCCGGAAATTTCAATAGCATTCTCCAAGAGTTGCATGCCAAAACTAACATTATACCAACGTAAAGGAATATCAACCGTAGCCATCAAACCTCCCATAAAACCATTAGATGATTTTGTGTTGAAATTATCGGTATCAATATCAAATTGTGTAATGCCTCCTATAATTCCTATACCATTACTAATTCTAAAATTTCCTTTTTGAGAAAAACTTTTTGTAACAAAACATAGCATTAAAGCTACTAATAAGAAAAGTCGGTTATATTTCATAAGTTCAGGTTATAAGCGGCCAAATATAGTATAATTTTTGTATCTTAATTTTTTAACCATTTTAATAAAAAACATTATGAATTTCGTTTTCATCCCCATTATTCTTATCGGATTATTTATTTTAATCTCGGCATTTTTTGTTGTTAAACAACAAACTGCAGCGATTATAGAACGCTTTGGTAAATTCCATAGTATTCGTCAATCGGGTTTACAGTTAAAAATTCCATTAGTAGATAGAATTTCTGGTAAATTAAGCCTTAAAATTCAACAGTTAGATGTTATTGTAGAAACCAAAACTAAAGATGACGTATTTGTACGTTTAAAAGTATCTGTTCAATATAAAGTGATTAGAACCAAGGTTGCAGATGCTTTTTATAAACTAGATTACCCGCATGATCAAATAACAAGTTATGTGTTTGATGTGGTGCGTGCAGAAGTACCAAAAATGATTTTAGATGACGTTTTCTTAAAAAAAGATGATATTGCTATAGCTGTAAAAACTGAATTAAATGATGCTATGCAAGATTATGGATATGACATTATAAAAACATTGGTAACTGATATTGATCCAGATGCACAAGTAAAAGAAGCGATGAACCGAATTAATGCAGCCGACAGAGAAAAAACAGCAGCACAATATGAAGGTGATGCCGCTCGTATTTTAATTGTTGAAAAGGCTAAAGCTGAAGCTGAAAGCAAACGTTTGCAAGGGCAAGGTATTGCAGACCAACGTCGTGAAATTGCTCGCGGTTTAGAGGAGTCTGTGGAAGTGCTTAATAAAGTTGGCATAAACTCTCAAGAAGCTTCTGCCTTAATTGTAGTAACACAGCATTATGACACATTACAATCAATTGGTCAACAAACGAATAGCAACTTAATCTTATTACCTAATTCACCACAAGCCGGAAGCACCATGTTAAATGATATGGTAGCTAGTTTTACAGCGAGTAATCAAATAGGGGAGGCCATGAAAAATTCTAAAAAGAAAAAGGAATAGATTGTCTTAAAAACCATAAATAAAGCCTCAATATTAAACATCTTGAGGCTTTTGTATTTTAGAGATATAGTTTTAACTTAGGTTGTATACATATGAAAATTAATGAAAAATAAACAAGAGGAATTACTTTTTATTATCAAACGGGTAGCGCTCCTCCCATTTTCGCATTGGATTCATATACTTTACTATACCCTTTAAAACCGTATTCGCTATAAAGCTATTGGTATGATTTAAATATATAGACATGGCTTTTGGCTTTGCGCCTATTGAGCTCTTAATTTCCATGGCCGTTCTAGCATATACAATAGTTTTAAAGCCGTTTTCAATGCCAAAAGAAGCCATATTGAAAAGCATGTTCAAGTACATTTGATACTGATGCTGTAACTCTTTGTTATATCCTAAAAAATAAGTTTCTAAGGTTTTATCATTTAAAATTAGAGTATAAAAACCAACAAGCTCTTCCTTTAAGAAGACACCTATAACTTTAAAATCCTCTTTTAAGTGAACTTTTAATTGATAAAAATGCTGTTCTTGAAGTTTAAATGAATTTACTCTAGCGTTATCTGATACGGTTTCGTATAAACTAAATATAGCTTTAGAGTAGTCTTTTAAGTACTCAGTATCTAATTCCTTGTAACTAAGATTGGATGCTTTTTTTCTGGCTATTCTGTAACGTCGACGATACTTTTTATTGAATGCTGAAATATAATCTTCTGTTTTTTTCCAAGTTTCTGGAATAGTAAAAACCATGTTAGGCTGAACTTGAGCTTTATAGAGGTTATTTGCTTTAAAAAAAGATGTGTTTTCATCAATAATATCGTCTTCAAAATAATCCTTAAAAAGAATAATACGTACTTTCTTATTGAATTTTGTTCTAATTTCTAGTATTAAATCATCCAGTGCTTTTTCTAGTTGACTTAAATAATCATTTTGCGATATTTCTTTTTCATTATAATATATGCCATGCTGACCCGTATGCATTAAGTTTCCAACTACTAAGGCATTCCCTTTAACAATTTTAGAAACCAATTGTTTGGCAAACTGTTTTAATATGTTGCGGCTACTTTTTCTGAAGATATCATCTGCATACATTTGAACGCGCTGAACAATCGTAATCCCAACCAAGTTTTCGCCCTTAAAAATACCAATATAATATCCCGACATATTGGTTGGTAAAGAACTTTCAAGCCCTTTTAAAAAGCCTGTTCTTAAAAAGATATCGTGAGAGCACAGGGCGTTCCAACCCTTTGGAAGTTCGCTAACTTTTCTATAAATTTTATAATGTATCAATATAATACCGTTAGTGTTTTGAATTGACCGTTATAAAACGCCTTTTCTTCCTTTCTCCTTCAATATAAAAAGAAACCGTAACTAAGGCTATGCTTTATTTTTCTGTTTTGTATAAAGAAAAAAATCATTCCCGAAAAGTCGGGACAGGCTATTTTCTTTAACATTAAATTCAAAACAGAAACGGTATAAAATGAAAAAAGACTGAAAATAAACATCCTCAGTCTTTAAGTATGTTAAAATTACACAAAAAGATTATTGCCATCCACAAACAATAGCACCCATAATACCTAAAGTTACAATCCAGTAACCTGCATTAATCATTATATATTTACCACTTTTGCGCTCAAATAAAGCATTTGTTCCAATAATTGGTAAAGCCACAAAAAATCCTGCTAATACACCATGAAGTGCGCCATGTTTATACGTTCTAAAAGCATCACCATAATCAGCCATAAATGCTGCATAAGAGGGTAAAGCAGCACTTGCATCTCCTCCAACCAAGCCCAAAACTCCTGTTTGATGAATACTCATCTGCATCATTGTCATTGCTAGAAAAAAAGCAAAAACAAAGGAAAGAATAAAGATTTTTACCATATTACCTGCTTTTAATTGCGCCTCTGTTAAGCCTGCAGCCTCCATCCAAGCATTTCCAAACACTTTCGGATTATACCATATAAAGCCTACAACTAATGCCGACACTGCTGCAACAAGAATTGCAGGGAAATTTAAAAAATCCATAATAATTTTAGTTTTAGTTAGTAACTAAATGTACAAAAAATAAATATTGCCTAAAAGTACTGCCGGACAAGGCTTGTACAACCTCAACCAAAACTTCCAGTAACAGAAGAAATAAATTTATCCCTTTTAAGAAATCGCCGCAGCTTCAGCCACAAGCAATGCGTTTTTATCATCTAACGCTTTAGCTATAAACTCAGTAATCGCCTCGTTCTTTTCTAAACCATTCTTTAGTAATATGCCTAATGTAATCATGGTAATAATACGTGTTCCTGACTTTTTAACAGACGTATTAAACAGCGGTTCTACCTCATCATAACTCACCTTTTGTGCTAATTCTTGAATGTCAGCTTTAGCATCAGCTTGTTTGTCTTCTGGCAATCTATCATACTTTTTACCGTACGATTTTATTTGCTCAATGGCCGATCTGTTGTTTTGTTGTGGTTGTTTTTGTTGATTTTGATTCGTATTTTGTTTTGGCTTTACTTTAGCCCACGTATCCCGTAAACCAACTGTTTTATTGAATACTAAATGTTCTAAAGTTGAATCATCATCTACATTAAAATACCCTAAACGTTGAAACTGAAATCTGTCTCCAATTTTAGCATCTTTTAAACTAGGCTCTACAAACGCTTCAATAGTTTTTAAAGAATCTGGGTTTATAAACTCCATAAAACTCTTGTCTTGATGACTATCAGGGGTTTCATCACTAAACAATCTATCATATTCTCTGACTTCAGCTTTTACAGCTTGCTCTATGGACACCCAATGTAAGGTTCCTTTTACTCTTCTAGAGGTGTCTTCAGAATAGGTACAATGAATTTCTTCTATGTTTCCATTAACGTCTTTTACAACACTTTCAGCTTTAATAATGTAAGCGTTTTTTAATCGTACCTCGTCACCTAATTTCAATCTAAAAAACTTAGCACTCGCTTCTTCTTTAAAATCTTCTTTTTCAATATATAATTCACTCGAAAATGGCACCTTTCTATAGCCAGCACTTTCATCTTCTTGATTATTTTCAGCCTCTAACCACTCCACTTTGTCTTCTGGATAATTAGTAATAACCAATTTAACAGGATCTAAAACAGCCATAACGCGCGGTGCTGTTTTGTTTAAATCTTCGCGAATGCAAAATTCTAAAAGTGATACGTCAATAATATTATCTCGCTTTGCAACACCAACAGTTTCAACAAACTTTCTAATAGAATTAGGTGTATAACCTCTTCGACGCAGACCAGAAATTGTAGGCATCCTAGGATCGTCCCAACCGTTAACAATACCATCTTCAACCAGTTTAAGCAACTTACGTTTACTCATAATGGTGTAACTTAAGTTTAAACGGGCAAATTCGCGTTGTTTTGGTCTTAACTTGCCAGCATCTACCACTTGGTCTAAAAACCAATCATAAAGCTCTCTATGTGGCTTAAATTCAAGAGAACACAAGGAATGTGATATTTGTTCTATATAATCACTCTCGCCATGCGTCCAATCATACATGGGGTAGATACACCAATCATTAGCCGTTCTGTGATGACGCTTCTTTAAAACACGATACATAATAGGATCGCGCATCAACATATTAGTATGTTGCATATCTATTTTAGCACGCAAGATATGCTCGCCTCCATCAAACTCACCAGCTTTCATGCGTTCAAACAAATTTAAATTCTCTTCAATGCTTCTATTTCTATAAGGACCATCTACCCCAGGTTGTGTTGGAGTTCCCTTTTGTTCTGCCATAGCTTCACTAGATTGCGAATCTACATAGGCTTTGCCCTCTTTTATTAAATAAACAGCCCAATCATAAAGTTGCTGAAAATAATCTGATGAAAACAGCTCTTTATCCCATGTATAACCTAACCAAGCAATATCCTCTTTTATAGCATCAACAAACTCTTGCTCTTCTTTAGCAGGATTGGTATCATCAAACCTAAGATTTACTGGGGCATTATAATATTCTCCTAAACCAAAACTAATGCCAATAGCCTTAGTATGTCCAATATGCAGGTATCCGTTTGGTTCTGGTGGAAAACGAAAACGTAAATTACCTTTAGGCATTCCGTTTGCTAAATCTTCTTCTATAATTTGTTCAATAAAATTAAGTGATTTTCTTTCTTCAGACATGGTTGCTGTTTATTTCAACTAAATAAGCGTCAAAATTACGGAAATTCAAGTTATTTTAGCTTAATAAGTTTAATAAGCGTTACAAATTTTAATTAATGATTACTTATAATTAAAACCTTTAATTAAATTCAATTTAAAATGAAAAACTCAAACTATCAATGTCCCAAATGTGGCGCTTTAAATTATGAAACTGGCGAAATGAGAGCTACTGGAGGCACATTATCTAAAATTTTTGATGTTCAAAATAAAAAATTTACATCTGTAACTTGTTCAAATTGTACTTATACAGAATTTTACAAAACCAAAACCAGTGCATTAAGTAACATTTTTGATTTATTTACTAACTAATGGGAATTATAAAAGTTGAAAATATTCGCGTATTCGCGTATCATGGCTGTTTGAAAGAAGAAACAAAAATAGGGAGTGATTATCGTGTAGATTTAGAAGTTAAAGCAGATTTACAAACCTCTGCCGTTACCGATAAACTTGGTGATACTGTTGATTATGTATTTTTAAATAAAGTTATAAAAGAAGAAATGGAGATCGCATCTCATTTACTTGAAACAGTGGCAAAACGTATCTTAAACAGAATATTTAATGAAGACAAGCTCGTAAAAAAGGCGACCGTTTGGGTCAGTAAATTGAATCCGCCAATAGGGGGCGACGTTGAAAGAGTGACGATAAAAATGACTGATAAGCGAAAAAGTAATTTTTTGTAAGGAAAAGTCACTTTTTTGTTTAAATTTGCACAGATAATGATGGCGTCGTGGCCGAGTGGCTAGGCAGAGGTCTGCAAAACCTTCTACAACGGTTCGAATCCGTTCGACGCCTCAAAGAACCTTCAAGTAAAACTTGAAGGTTTTTTTATTGAAAATTTTTATGAAAAATTAATTAAAAAGCAGCAAAACCTTCTGGATTCTTTTGCTTTTCGAATCCGCGCCACACCACAATAAAGAAAGACTCTTATGATATCTTTTTTTAAAATACCTCTCCATAAAATGAATTAAATAGGAGCGAAGCACTATCTCCAAGTTTGTTTTTCGAATACACTTGACACACCAAAGAACCTCCAAGTTTACTTGATGGTTTTTTATTGTACGTTTTTATGGAAAATTAATTAAAGACAGTCAAAACCTTCTGGACACCTTTACTTTTCAAAACCTTTCGAAGGCTCAATAAAGACATCCCTTTATGATCTCTTTTATTTAAGATACATGTTCATAATATAAATTAAATAGAAGCAAAGCCTAGTTTTTAGTACCCGTGAGACACCTCAATAACGATAAACTAAAAAGGATTTCTATTATTCTGGAAGCTTTTCTTTTCTTGGGGTTATTTGTTCAAACTTCTCTTTAATAAGTTCTTTTTCTTTTGGAAAAAAACCTTGAACTAAAAGCAATACACCAAAGCCTAAAATTACTAAAGCAATTATTTTCTTTGTTTTAAAAATAAGCCGCGGTGTTAGTTTATTTCTTAATTTTTTAGCAACCACTATTTTTACTAGATCGACTAAAAAATACACAATTAAAATAGTGCTTAAGAACACCACAACACCATTTTCTGTACTTGTTAATGAATTGGCCAAAACTATAAAAGCGACCCAACCCAATAGCACGCCTATATTAATGAAATTAAGTAAAAAGCCTTTTAAGAAAAGTTTACCATACCCTTTTTTAATTTCGACTTTATGATATTCTCTAACAATTTCTCTAAACGACTTTGATGTTTTTGTAAATGAAATAATACCATAAGCCACTAATAAAACACCGCCAAAAACTAAAAAATTAGGGTCGTCCTTAATTTTTTCAAGTAATTTATTGGTACTAAAAAACGCAACAAATATAAAAATGATATCGGCCAGCATAACGCCACTATCAAATATTAAAGCGCTTTTAAATCCCTTTGTAGCACTGGTTTCCAGTAGCACAAAAAATACGGGCCCTATAGTAAATGCTAAAATAATTCCGAAGGGAATAGCTGTTAAAATATCATCAAACATAGAAAGTTGAAGCTTTTACACAAAGTAAAGAAATATTTTAAAACTATTGGTTTGCAGTAGCCTTAGATTTAAAGTTATTAAACAAAAAAAGGAGTGGGGCATAACCCCACTCCTTTAATAAACGTAAAAAACGTTATTTAGTTTTTAATCAATTTAATACTATTAATACCTGCTTCTGTTTTTACTTGTGCAAAATATAAACCTGATTTTAAAGTACTACCATCGACATTAACTTCGCTCGCATTAGGTGCTAATGATAATACATTTTTACCTAAAATATCAAACACGTTGATTGTTTTGATAACACTCTTAGCATTCTTTTTAACCCCTACAAATAGTATAAAATTCAAAAAATCAATATATTCTTTTTAAACAGATAATTAATACCTTGTTTTAAATGATGTTTTAGGAGATAATACATTTAAAAGATGTTACGTTTAACACACCGTTATTCATCATGTTGTAGTCATGTTGTGTGACATATAAATTGTCTAATCACATCATTCTAATTCGGTACAAAAAATACAATACCAACAGTAAAGACTAGACGACTTCTAAAAGGTATGGCCGTTAAAATATGATCAACCCTAAATATGCCAGGGTTTATAAAAAATGTAAACTTATTAGTTCATACTATAGAAAATGGTACAAAAAAAGGCGCTTTTTTCAAAGCACCTTTTTTAAATAAAAAATAGAAATTTATTTTTTGATAAGCTTTACAGTTTGTGAACCGTTAGCTGTTTCAATTTTTGCAAAATATAAACCAGTTCTTAAACTTCTCGCCTCAATTGTAACTTCTGATGATTTAGGAGTCATTGATAACACACTTTTACCTAAAACATCAAACACAGTAATAGCAGTCATTTCTACTTTTTGCGTTTTAATATTCCAAGAGTCTTGTGTTGGGTTAGGGTACATGCTTAAGCCAGCAATTTTAAAATCTTTTGTGCTTAAAGCCGTTCCTGCAGCAGCCGTTATGTTATCTACAGTAATAGTAAAATCAGCCCCAGGATTATTCCACCCAGATGATCCAATATTCCAGTTAAGGAAAAATACAATTTTCTCATACTCTCCACTTGCTGGAGCAGTACCGTCTAATGACTGATCAAAGGTAAATGTAATGGTTTCTAATCCAGTTCCTCCATGCGCAGTCGCTGTTGCTGAATCTGGTCCAGTACCATTTTCTACTTTAACAAACATATCAAATGCCGTGTTTGAAAAAATATCTAAATTAATAGTATTATCAGATGACAAATCTATCTTATTGTTTTGCATAAGAAGCTCCGCTCCTTGCCATGGTTGTCCTGCACTTGATGAAACAAGTTCCAATGCTCCAGATACAACTGAAGCACTTCCTAAGCCTTCAAAACCTGCAAGCCCTGACACAGTACCTTCAAAGTCTTCTAAATTAGTTTGTTGTGATGTGCTTAAAGACGTTCCTGCAGCAGCCGTTATGTTATCTACAGTAATAGTAAAATCAGCCCCAGGATTATTCCACCCAGATGATCCAATATTCCAGTTAAGGAAAAATACAATTTTCTCATACTCTCCACTTGCTGGAGCAGTACCGTCTAATGACTGATCAAAGGTAAATGTAATGGTTTCTAATCCAGTTCCTCCATGCGCAGTCGCTGTTGCTGAATCTGGTCCAGTACCATTTTCTACTTTAACAAACATATCAAATGCCGTGTTTGAAAAAATATCTAAATTAATAGTATTATCAGATGACAAATCTATCTTATTGTTTTGCATAAGAAGCTCCGCTCCTTGCCATGGTTGTCCTGCACTTGATGAAACAAGTTCCAATGCTCCAGATACAACTGAAGCACTTCCTAAGCCTTCAAAACCTGCAAGCCCTGACACAGTACCTTCAAAGTCTTCTAAATTAGTTTGTTGTGAATACCCTAAAGACACTGTCAAAAGGATTAATAATAAAGTAATTTTTTTCATAATTTAAGTTTTATTTAGTTAAAATATTAGTTACTACAATTTACAGAATTTATTGAGTTATCTGCAATGTATAACACTACAAACATTATACATGGTAAAAAAAAGCTATTTTCTTTAATGATTTAGTAATTTATAGCGTTTAATCGATAAAATCAAACATTTAATCAGACAAAACAGTGTGTTATTACAAACCCTCAAAAAGATGAATAATTAAAAAACACCTAAATGTTGTGGTGGTGTAGTGGTAAAAAAAAAGAAATGTATATAATTTTTTATGTGTTTAAACTAAAAATATACTAATAAACGGTTGTCTGCTAATAAAATAAAGAATAAATCATCTAATTATTGTTTGCCCTAAACACATCACATGTTGCGTTATTATTTGTTACTACAACCAGATAATTACTGTTTTTCTGCTTAATTACTGAAATGGATCTACTATCATGCGGTGTATAAAAACCGCTTTCTTTAGGCGATAAAAATTTAAAATTGTTGTCTCCATCGCCCAAAAGTAATGCACCATAGCCAGCATCGTATCGCGTAGTTTCTACTTCTACACCGTAATGATTACCAACAATTAATATATCTTTAAAGCCGTCGCCATTAAAATCGTTTACCATAGATGATTTTACAGGACTTACTTGTACCTGTATCGGGAGAGGTTTTGCTGTTAATTTTCCGTTATCATTTGTTAAAATAATGCTTTCAAAATTGGTAATCTCATAAACTACGGCATCTGTTAATTTATCTTCAGGTAAAATATCTAATAATTTTGACGAAGCAAAACTATGGTAATCTTTAAATTTCTCGGCCACATATGGCATTTGCTGGCTTGTGCATTCTCTTCCTCTTAACGGCACATAATCATCTTTATAAAATTTAGCCAGCACCACATCGTTCGTACCATTGTTATCAAAATCATTAGCATATACTTTAAATGGATGTTCTACAGAAGCTTTAAATTTATTGTTTCTCCCAAGATTTCCAATAATATAATCATCATCCCCATCATTATCAAGATCACTGGCAGTAATAGACCACCACATACCTCTTGTTTTTTCTAAACCATAGTCCATAGTCTTATTAATAAACATGCCACCATCATTTAATAAAACCGTAATATTCATCCATTCTCCTACAACAATCAAATCTTCATCATTATCCTGATCAATATCTGTAAATACAGCATCTGTAACCATACCAATATTCATTAGGTCTGGAGCCATACCTTGACTTGCTCTTTTAAAAGTACCATTTTCATTAATTAATAGATAACTGCTTGCTGGAAAAGGATATTGACCAGAAATTAGTCTATTACCTATAAATAAATCTAAATCGCCATCGTTATCTATATCCGATGTTGCAACACGTTGTGTACTTTCATAAATACTAGGAATCGCATTATTACTCTTTTCAAAAACTCCAGATCCATTGTTTAAGTAAAGTCTATCTTTTAATAAAGGATTACCACTCTTAAATTCATTCCCACCGCTTGTTACATAGAGATCTAAATCCTTATCACCATCTGCGTCGAAAAACAGAGACCCTAAATCTTCAGACGCTTGATCCAAAGCCCAAGGTTGAGATTCACTCTTTATAAAACCACCTTCATTGGTTTGTATGTATAAAACTCCTGACTGATTCGCGGCTCCTCCCACAAATAAATCATCTAATCCGTCATTATTAATATCTTCTGACACTGAGAATGGGCCATTAATTGATAGTTTATGAGGTAAAAGAATTTCGTCTTTAAAATCGTTATATTCATTCTCTTTGTGAACAAAATCAAGCCCCATAATCGATGCGGTTACTTGTGTTAGTAATGTCTTTGGTTCTTCTCTTTTTTGTACTACGGAACTTGACTTTTTATAACTCGCCACTAAAGTTGTATTAGCATCTACATTCTTAAACGTATTACTTTTTCCATCTCGCCAAGTCACTTCAACCTTATCAACTTCAATATCTTTTCCTAATCCAAAAAATACTCCATTTTCTACAGAAGATATAAAACCACGTGTTACATTATTTTCTGCTACCTGTAATTTACCGTTATGATGAATAACTACTTTGGCGCCATAACCAAATTTATTTTTTTCTGAGCCTTCAAGTTTTATTTTTAAAAAATTGCCGGTTGCTTTGTTTTCATAAATAAAAGCAGGTGCATCTATATTGTTGGTTACTAAATCTAAATCACCATCATTATCTAGATCACCATAAGCCATTCCATTAGAAAAACTGGGTGTGTCAAAACCCCAATCTTTACTTACATTTTCAAATTTTAAAGCCCCAGTATTCTTAAAGATATAGTTAGCTAATGGTTGTGATGGAGTCTTTTTACTAAGTTGAAAAAGTTCTTCTGCCGAAATATCTTTGTGGTCAAGATTGTTTAAAATATTTAGATAATCACTATTCTCCACATCCTTTTTTGAACCATTCGATATAATTATATCCTTTAGGCCATCATTATCTAAATCGACTAAAAGGCTTGCCCAACTCCAATCGGTATTTGATATCCCTGCCATATTAGCGACATCTGAAAAACTACCTTCCCCTGTGTTAATTTGCAATGCATTGGCCATATATTGATAATGTGCGCCAGCATCAACAATCTTATAAAATGATTCCGTATTCATTGAACGCATGTTCGTTTTTGAACGGTAATGATCTTCCGGAGCCATATCGGTGGTAATCAAATCTATTAATCCATCATTATTAACATCTCCAGTATCTGAACCCATACTAAAATTAGAAATATGTTTTAATTTATCATTGATAACATTGCGGAAGGTTCCATCTCCATTATTATAATACATAAAGTCTGGTTCTGCATGATCATTGGCAACGTATAAATCCATCCAGCCATCATTATTAAAATCGGAAGCATTAACACTTAAGCCATAGGCGTAATCTCTTGAGATACCAACTTCTTCGGATACATCCTTGAATCTGCCATTTTCATTTCTATATAACCTGTCTTTAAAATATTTATAGTTTTCTACAGGAATTTTATTTATTAGAAAGACTTTTTTATCTGCCAGTTGATTCACTTGATACATGTCCAAATCCCCATCATTATCCATATCGAAAAATACAGCTTGTGTAGAATAGCCAACATCTGCCAAGCCATATTTCAGTGCCGATTCGGTAAACGTTAAATCTTGGTTATTGATATAAAGTTGATTTCTTCGGTCTTCAAGTTTCAAGGAAATACCACCTCTACTGACGTAAATATCCAGATACCCATCAGCATTAACATCTGCCATAGTAACCCCCCATGTCCAACCAGAGTTCTTGGCCGCCCTAGATTTTTTAGTAATATCTTCAAACTGGAAATTTCCTTTGTTTAGGTAGAGTCTGTCAGCTACCTGATTTCCTCCAAAAAAAACATCAGCTAAACCATCGTTATTTATATCTCCAATAGCGACACCTGATCCCATATAGATATTAAAGAAATAATAATGATTGAATGATTTTGATTCGGTTATTGTATTACTAAAATCAATACCTGTTTGTTCTGGTGCTAATAATTCAAAACCTCCTGTTAATGGCCCTTTAGATAATGGGCGCTTAGAGTCTTGACAAGAATTCATCAAGAAAAAAATAGATACTAACAATCCTAAAGAAGAAAAATTTATATTCATAATTGCATAAAGTTACACGTTTTCAATATACTGAAAATATCTAAGTTAGTTTTATTGGTTCTTAAAAAATATTGAAGGGAAAGCACTATTATTTGTAACCATTTGCGGTTCATATTAATGGCTCATTATAACGATTAATAGAAGGATTGCTTTAAAAAATAAGAAATGGCTCGTCTTAGATATATGTAGTGTACTTTATATGCCAAAATAAGGTGTATTAAATTAAAACAGGTTTATACTTAGCCATCACTAATTTTGGAGATCGATCTACTTTAAATAATCCCCAATGTTTCTCGGGCTCATGTGCTTCAGGAGATCCTTTCCATGGTTCATCAAAAGCCTCAAATACAAAGGTTAGAATATCGTCTTCTTGGCACCAAGTTATTAAATCATTATAATAAATGTCTTGATGCTCTTCGCTTACGTTACTTGGGCATATTCCCTTTCCATTTGAAAAGGTTGTCCAGCCAGCTTCAGTAATGACTACTAATTTATCAGGATATTTATTTGCTACGGAGTAGAAATTTTGCTTGGTATATTCCATAGCCTCGTGAATATTTTTATATTCCCAAACTGGATAAGTATGAATAGATATAAAATCAACTTCATCCACTAAATCTTTAAGTTTATCAAGCCATGGCAAGTAATTTTCACAAAAGGTTACCGGTTGTTTGGCGCCTTTTTTAATCATCCTTACATAATTAATAACACTTTCAACAGGCACATAATGATCTGTCCAGTCCACACATGCTTCATTACCTGCAGACAAAGAGAAAATAATATCAGGATATTGGTTTGCCAAACGAATCAGTTTTTTAATTTGATTTTCATTTGTAACCTTATTGATTTCTAATTGATCCTCAGAAAATGAGCCGCCCCAAGGGCAACCATAATTATTAGCTTCAGCCCCAATATAAGCTCCAAGCATCACCTTAAAGTCAAAATTCTCCTTTACTATAACCTCAAGTACAATCTCGGAATGTTTATCACAGTCATATAAACGGAGGTATTTCCATTCATTTTGTAAAATTAAAAGATCTTCCTTTATTTCTTCATAGCTTGGAAACACGTCTCCAGGCCGTTGGCCTTCTCTAAACCCAGAATAGCAAATTGCTTTACCTGACTCAAGGCCTAACTCTTTTATATATTTCATTTGATGTTGGTTAAGTTCCTTCAGCAATAAACAATAAAAACTATTTGGATTCTAATTTGAAAGGACATATTCGACAAGACCCCAATTTCCCTATACGACTGCAACCCTACTGACCATAAACACAGGTATAATACAGACCTTATTAAGACCTGTAACTTGTCTTTATTATCATAGAACTATAAAGAATTGTCGGCTGTTATAACCAACTAAAATTTTAGCTTCTCGTTTTTGTCCCATAAGCCCCAAAAAGCTCCAACAACACCCTCAGTACCTACTTTCCATGATTCATCAAAAGATGAAAAGTAGAACATCTCTGTATCGCTTTCTTCAGACCATACTTGTGAATTAATAAAATACTTTATCGCATTTTCATGCGATGGATGTGCACCATCAAGTCCTTCGCCTGCAGAAGGCCAACCTGTTTCTGTTATAATAACTTTTTTACCATTCCCGGCACTTACTGCTTGATTATACATATCCTTCATGTAAAGCAAAGAATATTCCAAACTACAGCCTTCCCAATACGGGTAACAGTTTGCTAATATAACATCGCAAGCCTCTGTGATTTTTGGTCTGTGGCTAAACTCATAATAGGCGTCTACATAACCCATTGGCACAGTTGGAACCGCTTCTTTCACTTCATACATAAAATCTAAAAGCTCATCTTCCGTTAAATCGCCTCGATACATCACTTCATTACCTACAGCTGCGATATCCACATAACCTTCTTTTGCTAGTTTAATAAGCCCCGCTATTTCCCTTTTATTAATTTCGTCATCATCACCTAACCATGCACCCACTAATGTTTTAATGCCATATTCTTTAGCAATTCGTGGAATGGCCTCATTACCATCTGTACACGAGAACGAACGAATCCACTTCGTATAAGGCTTAATAATTTTCATTCGCCTTCTAATCTGTTTTTCAGTCATTTGGTCACCGGGTTCTTGACCTTCTTCATACGGGCTGAAACATAGCCCATGCATCCCATTCTTTAATGTTTTTTTGAATAAATTCTCTAAGCCTTTTGTAGTTTTATTTTCAAGATTTAATCCTGCTAATGACTTGATTTTATACTTTCTAAATGACGACATATCTTTTTAATCTAAATTATTATTTTCAATTATAGTTCGCCTCTGCGCGCTACTAATTCTATTTTTATTTCTCTTGATCTAGTTTCATTTAAATTATATTTCCACATAATCCAAACAGCAATAGCCGCGGTGGCAGCTGGTATAACAATATCTGCTATTCGTAACCTTGTCATAGTCTCTGCTGATTGAGTCACAGCACCTTCGTCGAAACCAACTAAACTTAATATTGCTCCTCCAAGGACTAAAGCTATTGCCTGCCCCAACTTTACAAACCACCAGTATATGGCACCGAAAGTCCCTTCTTTACGTGGCATTCCATTTTCTAACTCATCTAAATCACACACATCAGCTGTCATACTCATCATCAAGGTAAATAAGCCTCCTAAACCAAAAGCCATAAACGGAATAGGTAAGAACATGAGCCATGGACCTCCTAGACTGGTGTCCATACTAAACCATGACATACCAATGCTATCTAAAAAAGGATTGATTGCATCAAATATTGAAACCACAAAATTGTTTAACCCTTTACCGGCAGCCGACTGATTGAATTGTGCGTTTAAGGAATTATCAAACCCCCACCATTTAAGACAGTAACCAATAATAGAAATCACAGTAGAGATAATAAAAGCCTTCCGCTTTCCCCATTTATTAGCAATAGCAGAAATGATAGGAATAACCATAAAGGCAGTTATTATTGCAGTAAGTGAAGCAAACCAAGCTGGCCAAGTACCTGCTTGACCATAATCACCATTATAAATGTAAAATACAATTATGAAAAAACTAAACGAAGCCACCATTTGAAATCCATTAAACACTAAAAATGTAGCGCCACATAACTTCATAAAAGGTTTGTTTTTAAACACTTCCTTTATACCTTGTCCTAATTCTTTGAAATTAGATGATAATGTTTTAAGACCTATTTCTTTTCTATTTTCCATTTTCCCAGCATCAAGCCCTTTACAAAATAACGCAGGTAAAACCCCAAGTACAGCACAAACCAAACCAACTATTAATGACAATTTACGAACTCCTGTACCTTGTAATTTCTCTGTTGTTGTTTTTATCAATTCATCTCCAGAAAGCCCCATTTCTCCAATAGATATTAATGCTTCTTCGCTTATAGGAAAGACCGTAGGATCTGCAATAATTACCCAAAACCAAGGCACTAACATCCAGGCAATTTGTCCAACCGTGTTTGCAAATGCCATTAAGCGTGTGCGCTCATTATAATCGGAAGTCATTTCATAGCCTAAACCTACCAATGGTGTAGCATACATAGTGTTTCCAACGAGAAACAATAAAGACATTAGAAGGAAATACCAAAAGTTAAACATAACCGAATTATCTTCACTCAATTGGAATAAAAGGGCAAACAATATTCCACTTAAAATAGCTCCAACAAAAATATATGGTCGGCGTCTTCCCCATTTCGACTTCGTATTATCCGAAATAAAACCCATTATAGGGTCAGTAAGAGCATCGAATATTCTAGGCAAACCACCTAACAAACCTGCTAACCACGGATCCATTCCAAAGGCCGTTACTAAAAAGAACATAAAAACTGCTAATGCTCCTGGTAATAAATTAAGTACTAAGTGTCCTGATCCGAAGGCCATTTTCTGACCTAATGGCACTATATCTTTTAAAGGCGTTACAGTGTGTTTCATATTATTAAAGTTTTAGTTAGTTAGTTTTTTAGTTATTGTATACTTGGTATTGTTATTGTTTGTATGGCTTGTGGGCTAATAGAAATATCTACAGACTTATCGTTTAAAACAAGATGTATACTTTTTGCCTCTTGCGTTTGGTTAAAAACGACTACAGCTATAGTTTGGTCTGGGTTTTTAGCCGCCGTAACCATTAAGTTGTCATCTGTATTATTAACTTTAATTACTTTTGCTTCTGGTCTTATGTATTTACTGAAATGAGCCATGGTATAATAGATAGGGGTAAAGTAAACTTCGTCTTTATCTGGGTCTACTATAATAGGGGCAACACACCAATTTTTAAACCAGTTAGGACCGCCTTGTGTATCTAAAACCATATTCCAGTCTACCCATCCATCAACCCAATTGTTTAGGCATCCAATAATATCTCTAGCGTAGCGATATACTGGCACATACTTAGGGTGTAAATGTTTTTGATCTGCTGGAGCCCAATCCCAGCCCCAATCTGTAGCCTCTTTACTCCAATACCAAGCATCATCTTTCCATTTTGGCACTTCAGAATCCACACAGGCTTCCGTTTGAATTAAAAGTTTATTAGGTGCTTTGTTATGAGCATTCTGTAATTCTTTTGGATAAATTTCAAAAGTACTATCATACCAATGAATGGCCGTTCCATCAAAATACTTTGAAGTTGCTTCATTTTTATACATAGAGTCAACCCAATCTTTTAAATGTGCTCGATTTTGATCGAACCCCAAAATCTTAACATTTCCTTTGCCGTCCGCCTCAAGTTTTGGACCTAAATAATTTTGTACAAAATCTGTCATTTCATCAGGAGAATAATGCATACTTTCCCAATTATCTCCATTACCCATGGGTTCATTTTCAACCGTAAAACCCCAAATGTCTATCCCTTCTCCTTTATAAGCATCAAGGTATTTTGAAAAGAATAACGCCCACGTGTCATAATATTTGGGTAGCAACTTTCCACCAACCCAATTGTTATTGTCTTTCATCCATGGCGAAGCGGTCCAGGGTGATGCAAATATTTTAAATCCGTCTTCAGATAACGCCATAGCATCTTTAATCATAGGAATTAAATCATCTTTATCTTCTTGAATAGAAAAGTGCTCTAGACTTATGTCATCTTGAACTGGAGCGTACGAATAATTGGAAAGCGAAAAATCACACGAATTCATGTGTGTTCTAGTAAGTGAATATCTAGCCCCTTCTTTAGAAAAATAGGCTTTGAGAATAGTGTCTCTATTTTCTTTGCTCAGTTTGTTTAATAAATAAGCGGATGACTCAGTAAAAGCGCCACCAAAACCAGTAATGGTCTGAAACGTTTCCTCCGGCACAAGCTCAATTGTTATTTTAACATCTGAGCTTTGAAATTCTGTAAGTTTTGAAAGCTTATTTCCGCTAGCCGAAGTTTCAAAAACCTCAATATTTAGCTTATTACTTTCTGTATTACAATTTGTTAAAAATGCCATAGCGATAATGCCTAAAATGTAATTACGTGTTTTCATATTTAGTCTTTTAACTTTAAATACTTGGTACTTATAATCTCAAAAGTTTCTTTCTTGTTTCTATCGATATCCACCATACCCCAATACTCCTCATTGGGAGCGCCGTCATATGGTACACCGCTGCTATTTGGCGCCCAGCCACCCGGGTCTTGTTTTTCAGGGTTTCCTGCTTTCCACCAGCCATCGGTAAACGAGAACATGGTAACGCCTGAGCATATATCTTGATTTTTGAATATCGCATTTAAAATATTTTTATTGGCATCGGCTTGTGCTTTTTCATTGCTACCTGCTTCATATCCATCTCTTGAAATAGTCATATAACTATCGCTACCAGCTTCTGATAAATACATGGGTTTATGACTTAAAGCTTCCCATTCTGAAAAAATAGCTTCAGGGTTATCCCATCGATATGAGTTCATTCCCCATACATCTATGTTGGTGCATATAGAAAGTGCTAAGGCATCTGGCAAATCACCATGAGCAGTGGTTACAGGATGGTTAGTGTCATTTTCGTGTGCTAAATCCGTAGCCTCTTTTAAAGCCTTATACCAATTTTTTATATCGCCTTCAAACCATTCTGGGTGGTAGTTATATTCATTTCCTAATTCCCACATTAATATGGCTGGATGGTTTTTAAATGTATTTATGTAATCGACAAACGTTCCTGATAAAATATCAAAACGTCCTCCTTGATTATACCCAAACCCTATAACAACTTTAAGTCCAGCGTCATGTATTTTATCAAGAACATCTTTATTATCTATAGGAACATAAACTCTTATGGTATTGATGCCTGCTTCTACCATTAAAGCTAGGTCTTGATCTAAACTGTCAAAACTTAAATCTTTACTTCCCTTTGGTACAGGGTGGTAGCAAATACCTTTGATTAAATAAGGGTTTTCATTTACTAAAATTTGGCGTTCAGAAACAGAAACTACATCCATGTTAGTTTTCTTATTGCAAGAAAAAACAACCCATGCTAAACTAAATAAAAATATATATTTCATCAATTTCCTATTTTATAAATCAAACGCTTTTATCATACCATTTTGCGGTATTTAAATCTTTTAGTTATGCACCATACCATATTCTGTTGGTGGCACTAATACCTCTTTAATAAGGGCGTCTTTATCACCATTATATGTTTTTTTAATCTCTTGTCCGTCTCTAGTTAAACCATTAAAAACGCCTTTATCAACTAAATCCCAAAGTGCATATTTTGCTTCACCTTTTAGGTTTATGAGTCCGAAATGATTTTCTGAACCATTAGCATTCTGAGCATCTTTCCATTGTTCATCAAAAGCTTCAAAGTAAAAACATGAAATTTTTTCTTTTTTTGTCCATTCTCTTAGCAATTGATAATAACGGCCTGCTTTATATTCATCTGCAGCTTGTGAACCGTTTACACCGTAATGCCCATTAGAAACTGTTGCCCAACCTGTTTCTCCAATATGAATAGGTTTATTAACACCTAAGCTTTTTATATAATTAGATATAGAATCATATTGCTTTACTGCAAATTCTTTGGCTCTTAGCATTGCAGATTCAATTTTTTCTGAGTCAGACAACTCATATTCATTTTCTGGAACTATCCAAAACCACGGGTTATAATGTGAGTTATGCATAGGGTAGGTGTGCATAGAAATATAATCTACTGCTTTTATAAGGTTTTCTAAATCTGGCGTATGATAGCTAGAATCTCCACCTCCCCAAGATGAAAAATCATCTGAACTTGTAATCCACAAATCCTTAGGAAGTTTATCTGACTTTTTTAATTCTTGTAAATGATTAACCCATTTTAAAATTACATTTGGCTGAACAAAATAACTTGTCGCCCAACGCACCATAGCCTCATTACCTACAGCAATAATTTTTACAATATCTGGATACTTATTGGCCAAAGCGACTGCACGATCAATCTCACCAGCGTTCTGCTCACTTTCAATATCGTGATTAGGCTCCATGCCTGTCCAAGCATTTTGACAATCAATCCAAGCTCCAAGCATCACATACATTTTAAAGCTTGAATCCTCCTTTTTTAATTCACTTATAGCTTTCAATAAATTGGGAGCATGTTGCAGCTGTACATTATATGTACGCAATATTTTTACGCCCATAGCAGAAAGAATCTTCATGTCCTCTTTTAATTCTGGAATTGTAGGTTGCACGTCTCTCGACGTCTGCCTATACCCTCCATAAGAAATGGCTAAATATTCTGGGTTTCCTAAAATATCTGCTGCTGTTATATGTTTTTCTTTAGTCACGTGGTTTTCTTCTTTTTTCAACTTAGTTGCACATCCAATGGCTGCAATTAAAATGGTTAGTAATAGCGCTATTTTTAAGCTCATTCTCATTTTTACTTGAATTTAATAAGTAAGACCATCTCCAATTTCATTTGATGGTGTGTTTTTTACAAGAATTAAAAGCATACACACAAACCTACTAAAGCAAGTTTTAATATAATATGTGTATGCCTGTTTTTCATCTAGGTGCTCTATTTAACGACTGAAACAATAATTTTACTTATTTCTCCTGTTCTTTCAAATACTTTTTTACTTGTTTGTGAGTTCAATTCTAAAGTATCAAATTCTATTGCAGCGCCTTGATTAAGAACCACTTTCAAACCTTCCTTATTACTCAGTTTATAAATAATTGGAATTTGACAATAGGTAAAACAGAGCGAATCTTTTTCTAATTCGACATTTTTTGCTTCCTTATTAATGTCTATATATTTAAATATTTTTGGGCTTTCTAAAAATTCTTCTAGCCTCAATAAACGTGCATTAAATAAAAGTTTTCCATCTGAGACATAGACTCCTAATTCTCCAAATCGGCTTAAAATATCTTCTTTAACCTGTCCAGTCATACCCGGTTGCTGTGCGCCTTTAGTTGCAGGGGTATGAGAATATGGATCTGTTGGTACAGCCCCATATAAATCTGGTGATTTATGCACTCCAATACCTTCATTAATTTCGTAATAATGTTCTAATAATTTCCCAACAACTACATCACTCTCATTGTTTTCTATGGCAAGCAAACACGTTTCCTGAACACTTAGTAATAATTTTGAAACCATGTGCCAGTAAATAGAACCTAGTCCTTCATAACCAAAGAATGTTCCTGAGCGACCTGTAAAGGCTTTATGATCAAAAATATCTTCAAAAGTTTCTAAAATCAATGCTGTGTCTTTTTCAACTAGGCTTCCATATTCTTGTTCCGGTAGCTTAGAAAGTGCAGCTTTTAAGCTATCTGCATTATTAAATGCTCCATTGAAATGGTATATTCCTTGAGTGTCTTTTGTAATAATCTGTGTGTTTCCATGATCTAAAAGTTGTTGCAACAAAGCAGATGCTTTAACTTGATCAGAGGAAATATTATTTTTCACATCAAATCTTGGTAATTCTTTATTCGGATATAGAACGTAACTGTATTGATCTGGTCTAAATAAAGCACTACTTCTTAAAGCATCCAACAACTCTAATGACGCTTCTCCAGAAATATATCCAGAACTTAATACGGCCACTTGACCTTCTAACATTTCAGGCAAGTAAGATAGAGAAACTTCTGAATCATTCTTTACGGTCATTAAATTGTAAGCATGAAATAAGTTGTCTTCCCTTTTGTTGGCGTCTATGGTGTGATCCAAGTATTTTTTAGAGATTTCTAAAAATTGTAATAACTCATTTTTAGAAATAGTGCTTTTATCACTTGTAAAACCATGTTCATAAATGGTTGTTCTATAATCGCTACCTGCATTTCCAAGGCCGTCTAATACTTTTTTTCTGTCTTTATCTGATACTTTACCTGAAAGGATGTGTGTGTTTTCATTAAAAGTGTCTACTACTTTGTTAAAGAATTCAGCTAATTCTTTAGAAACTTCATTGTCTTGATCAGACATGTTTTTTACTACACCTTCAAAGAAATTTAAGAAGCGTCTAAGATAGTATAGGGTTACCATAGAAACTCCGTTTCCAACCAATGCATTGTTAGCATCGTTCCATTCGGGTCTTTGTGTATTCATCCAAATACCGCCTTCTGGAATAAAGTTAGATACTTTTGCTAATACGGTTGCTAATAATTTTTCAACAAGATTTACTTTATAGATAAAAAAGTTTTCATCTCTAAGTAAGGCTCCATCAGCACCTAATTCTAATCTTTTTTGAGCAATTTTTTCGTTTGACTCAACATCAAAATCAATAGTATCCTTCGGGTTTTTCAAGATATCTGAATAACTTTTTATTCTGTAAGGCACGTTGGCATACACAAAAATATCTTGTTTAAAATAAGTTGCTAATTTATTAGGATAATGGTTTTCAATAAACTCTAAAAACTTTAATAAATATATAATTTGATGATCCCCCCAATAGCCTATATAAGACCATGGATCGTCTGGTTCGATTGTTTCCCAATCAAAACCATCTTTTGTAACTCGGTATGGGTTATAACCATCAAAAGTTGTAGCATTTAAGAATTTATGAATCATACTTTCAATAAACTCTGGGTACGAATGTGCTAAAGCTTCCCAGTTTTGGAAAATATCTCTCCAGTTTCCTTCGTAATCCAATATTTTCGAACCGTCAGATTCACTTGTTGTATTAATAGAAAACTTATTCCATGGTCTGCTTGGATCTCCATGCCTTCTACTAAATTTAAGCGGCATATATTCAATAGCCAATCTTTTGAAATTTTTATCCTCATCCTGATCGGCTAATTTTTTTAAATCACTTTGTGTAAATTGTTCGGGAAGGTTTTTTAGAAGATCTTCCTTTTTCTTGAATACTTTTTTATTGGCAATTTCAAGATATTTTACAAAATCCCACTTTTCAATTTGATATCCATCATCAAAAATACCACCACGCATAATATTAAATAGGGTGTTAGAAAAATGTCTTGAGTTTTTTAATTTATCAGCCGTTAATTGTAACCCATCAGAAGCCGCATTTAACTCTAATAGATTTTTAGATCCTAATTCTATATCTTTTTGAATTACTGCATTAAGGTCTGACTCGCTTTTAATCAATTCAGAAACCTCATTAATGGTAACCATTGTTTGGTTTAGATCTACAACAATCATCCAACTTTTCTCAGACCCTGATGTTAATGTTAAATCTGCACAGATAAAGTAAGCACCTTTTTCTGCTTTTACATCTACTTCTTGAGTGATCTCTTTACCTTTTCTAAAATTGTCTAACTGAGAAGATGAGACTAAATATTTCGCATTATCTATTCCTACAGACCACGCAGCAGTTGCTTTTAATGCTTCACTAGGCTCTGCTTTATCTACAATCATAGAACTCAATGCATAAGTACCAATACCCGTGTTAGCATCCAACTCACATTTTTTATAGGCGTCTACTAAGTTGCTTCGCTTATTTTGTAAATCTTCAGACACCCCGTAAGGAAGAATGTTTTGAATACCATCTAATATAGTTACTTGTATATTTTCTTTGGTATTGTTTACTAAGCTAGATTTTTTTACAAATCCAAACTGGTCGCTTGAATTCCATGCGTATCTAAAAGTCAACCCTAAATCTTCATTGATTTCTTCAAAAACAACTTTGTTTCCTAGGCTATTTTTGTATAAATTTCTTTGGGTTTTATAAATCCCTGAATACCTTTCAGAAAGAGGTTCCCATAAATAGGTTTTTCCTTCAGAATGAACTTGAACAATCGTTTTGCTACCTGTAATATCAGCAGATTCTGTAATCTTATCGTCTGTATAATAAGGGAAAAGTGAAGATTCACTATCTTTTCTTCCTGCGGATAATCCACCATTACTTGAAATAAACATCCAGTGGTTAGAATCGCTGACAATGCTCATGAAAAAAGGTCTCATGGCATCGCTATTAGATATTTTGTAGTAATCTTCGTTTTCGAATTCTATAGGCTTCCCTTTGATCTCCTTGGTTTCAAAAGACGCTTTTTTGCTTCCTATATATATTGTATTGTTGCTCATTAATTTTTACTTTTTATGTTTTTGGTTTATCATAAAACCTCATTCTTGTTATTTGAGGTTGGTTCGTTATTTTTTATTCAACTTTAAATGGAATATTTGCAGTTGCAGCGTGATTATAACCATCATCTGCATATACAAATAAACGATAGTTGCCTTTTTCAGACAATTTAAAATTTATTTCTCTGTTTTGATTTCTTGTTAATTGAACATCTATGCTTTCTGGACGATTTTCTTTATCTCCACCATCTTTTAAATCTGTACTTTCTCGTAATACCTCCCAAGAATAATTAATCGTATTATTTTCAAAATCTACTATATCAATAGTTGCCTTTGCGTCCTTATTAGGCTTGAGAATGACACTTTGATAAGCTGTTTTATTATTTAAAGTGAACGATTTTATTTGAGGGGTTCTGTTTTCCGGCCATTTTTTGCTCCAAATATAATGCATAACATCTACGGATTCTGTTTCCTTACCATCTTCTAAAAAAACACCATACCATGTTGGTGTACGTTCTTGTTTTTGTCCCCATAAAAACACATAAGAACCAAGGCATTGTGTGGTATCCGATTCAATAGCAATTTGATGCCTTTTCAAATAGTTAGCGGCTTTAACAGAGCTGTTTTCCTCAATAGGAATATCCCAAGATGTTTTTGGCACCTCCCAATGACCAGTAGCACCCCACTCTGTAACCATATAAGGCCCTGTCCAACCAAAATCTTTTAAAAATTTTGGTAATTTTACAATGGATCCGTATAATTGAATAGATAGTATGTCAATATTTTTGCAGCGTTCTTTAATATATTCTATGTCTTGCTGCGACATCCCCGCAAGGGTCGTTGTGGTAGGATGGTTAGGATCAATGTCATGAATCATTTTAGAAATGTCGTTAACAGCATCCCAGACTCTAGGGTTAGTTGATCTTAAATTCAGTTCATTGCCTATAGCCCAAATTAACAAAGACGGGTGGTCTTTAAATTCTAATACTTCTTTTCTTATTCTTTCTTTCTGCTCCTTTACAGCAGCCTCATCATTATAATCAAACCCATGGCGTTCTCTGGCAACTTCAATGCCCATGGTAACCATTAGCCCATATTTATGAGCCTCATCTAAAACTTCTTTTCCGCTTTGTTCTCCGTTATCAGTACGCCAAGTTCTAAATGAATTTCCATTGTGTTTTGCTAAAGCAGGAATATTACCAAACTCTAATCCCGCCCCTTTAATATAAAAGGGTTCGTTATTTACTAATAACTGGTATTTACCTTCGGTATTCTTTATAGTTACTTTAGCCACCTTACTTTTTAATGTATTTAATTCTAATTTTGTTGTATTCTGTTTTGAATTACCATTTTTACATCCCATGAGAGCTATAAAACAAAAACATATTGTAAAAATATTTTTCATCGGTAAACCTTTTAATCTCTAACTAGTTCTCTTTCTATTTGTTCTAATGATTTTCCTTTGGTTTCTGGTAATATTTTTATCATAACAAAAAATCCAATACATGCTATGGCTCCAAAAATGAAAAAGGTTAATGCGTTACCCAAATTTGATAACTCCCAAGGAAAAATTAATTGCACTACCCAACTTATAAAAGAGTTTACAAAGGCTATAACACCAATAGCAAATCCACGATATTTATTTGGGAATAATTCAGATAATAACACCCACATTACAGGTCCCAGTGAAAAGGCAAAACAAGCAATAAAGCCCAAAACACCTATTAATACTAAGGTTGCATTTATAATAGTTGCTGTTTCTAAAATATCCCCATCATTTTTAGAATATACTTGATTTCCTAAAGCCGATTTCATATCGTTTTTAAAATCCACATCATTATTATAAACTTTATCCACGTAAATTGATAGCTTGTTGGCACCTTCAAATTTTAATTCTGTAATAGATTCTGAGGTTAATTGATACGTTGCTTGTTTAAAACCGTAAGCACATAGTAAAAGGCTTATTGCAATACCAGCTGTACCGAATAACAGTAATGGCCGTCTTCCCATGCGGTCTATTAAATACATGGCCACAAATGTGAAAACTACTGTAATGGAACTTAGCAAAACACCTGAGGCAAAAGCCGCATCTGTTCCTATTCCTGTTTGTTTAAAAATGGAAGTTGCATAAAAATAAACAGCATTTATTCCTGTTATTTGTTGTAAAACGCCAACCACCAAGCCAACTATTAAAACAAACCTTAATGCCGGTTTAAATAGGTCTTTTAGCTTTACTTTTTCTACGGCTTTTAAAACCGTACCTTCTAAGCTACTTAAAATAGTATCAACTTCTTCTGTTGCTTTGACTTCGCCATAGACGCTCACCAAAACTTTTTTAGCTTCTTCATTTCTGTTTTTTGTAAACAGCCAACGTGGACTTTTCGGAATAAAAAACAGGAAAATAAAATACAAAACTGCAGGAATCAACTCTACGCCAAGCATCCATCGCCATACATTTTCGTCTGTAAAAAAAGAATCACCAGATGTATTGTATTTATTAAAATAATAGTTGCTTAAAAATGCTGCAAAAAAGCCAAGTACAATGTTTAATTGTTGAATTGAAACTAGTTTACCTCTGTTTTCGGCTGTAGAAATTTCTGCTATATACGTTGGCGCTAAAACCAATGCAGCTCCAAACGCTAATCCACCAATCATTCGTGCTATATAAAGCATTTCATAAGAGATGGCGTACGCTGATAATAATGCCGAAACTGCATATAAAAAAGCGACAACTACGAGTATTTTTTTTCGACCAACAATATCACTTAATCGTCCAGAGAAAATCATGGCAATCATAGCTGCAAATGATGGTGAACTGACTACCCAACCTGATTGAATATCGTTTAAATTAAATTCAGGACCCGCATAAGACATGACGCCCGAAATAATACCAGCATCAAAACCAAAAAGGAACCCCCCTAAGGACACTACAAACGCAATAAGTATTAATTTTTTAGACATTTCTATTTCTTTAGTTGGTTAATACTATAGTTTGAATTGAATGCGGCACTATTTTTAACATGGCCGTTTTTGACTGTGTTGTAAGACTATAATCGATTTTTTTATCACTATCGTTCATAACCACTAAAACAATACTTCCATCTTTATTTTTAAACCCTGTAGTTAGTAAAGAATTGACACTAGATACACTTACAATACGTTTTGCACCGGGGCGAATAAACTTTGAAAAATGACCGATATAGTAGTATGAATTAGTGAATGTTAATTCGCCTGTATTCGTATCTCCATGAACTGGAGAAAAACACAAATTACCAACATGGTTTGGACCACCTGTTTGGTCTAAAAGTATATTCCAATCAGTCCAAGCTACCGTACCATTATTAAAATCGTTAATCATCGATTTACCATAACGCTCTGCTAATTTTGGGTCTTCGGTTTCAATTCTTTTTAGGTCATACTTCTCATTACAACCTTCAGTAAAAATTAAATTTTTATCAGGATAGGTTTCTTTTACGCGTTTTACCGCATCAAACATAGGAATACCGTCTTTCCAATCTTCATACCAATGAAATCCAGTTCCCCACACATACTTTGCGGCTTCTGGATCATTTAAAATAGTGCTTGCTCTTTGAAATAATAAATCACGATTATGATCCCAAACAATAATATTTTTGTCCCCTAAGCCTTCTTTTTCTAAAGTAGGCCCTAAGTAATTTTTTAAGAAATCGCGCTCTTCTTCTGCCGTATAAATACAAGATTCCCAACGCTGAACCGCCATAGGTTCGTTTTGAATGGTTAATCCCCAAATAGGAATACCTTCTGCTTCGTATGCTTTAATAAATTTAGCGTAATAATTTGCCCAAGGTTGGTAAAACTCAGGAAGTAATTTACCGCCTTTTAGCATATCATTATTCGACTTCATGAATGCTGGAGGGCTCCAAGGACTTGCGTACATAGTTAATTTTCCTCCTGCAGCTTCAATAGCTTTTTTTGTAAATGGAAGCCTATATTTTTTATCGTGATTAATATTGAAGGTTTTCAATTCTGAATCGCCTTCTTCTATATACGTATAGCTTGATGTTGAAAAATCGCAACTATGAATAATAGTACGCCCTAGTGAGTAACCAATACCTTTTTCTAGATTATAATAAGCCTCTAAAAATTTAGCTTGGTTGGCTTCAGTAAGTTTATAAAATGTTTCTGCTGACGCATCTGTTAAAGCCGCTCCAATTCCTAAAAAGGTTTGAAACTCTTTTGTAACATCAACAATAATTGAAGCATCGGTTTCCAAAGGTTGTTTGAATCCCTCAAATTTTAATGAATCCGTTAAAGTTAATTTTAAGTTTGTACTGTGCGCGGTTGTGTAAACTTGACTTTTAATGGTTTCTATATTTAATGAAACGTTATCCTCAACTTCTACTAATGTAGAAGTGTCTTTTGTATTTGACTCGCAAGCAGAAAACAAAAACCAAACACATAACAATATACTTGGTTTTTTCAAAGAAAAAGATTTTTTTATTGTTCTCATGTCATTTTATTATTTACGCGAATCTAAATAATCAACCATAGGAATTGAAAAATTTAACCTCTACAAAAACTCCTATTTATATAGCAATAGTGCTTTATTCTCTGCTATATTATTTACACCCTTATTTTTGTTCGATATAAATCCAATGAGTGTTATAAACAATACATTAACTGTCCGTTTAAAATAGTTTGTTTTGGTTTGTATTTTCATGTATTAACTAAATTTGTCATAATAAATAAGTTTTAAAAATGACGAATAACAAAAAATTAAAGGGTCAAATTTATAAAGAACAAATAAATTTTTGAAAAAAGGTTAGTCTTAAAAAAACTAACCTTTTTAAATATGTTCTACTTATTTATTATCATTTCTATTTTTTTAAATAATTAATATTATCTCTAATTAAATTAATTTACAGTAACAGAAACATTATCAATATATACGATTCCTTCACAAGTTGTTGCGCCGCCGCATACAACCTCAATTAATAAGGATACCCCACCAGAAACAGTGCCTCCAGTAGTAAAAGTAAACGTATTAGTGTTCCATGCACCTGGAGCTACATTTATAGACCCAAGGTTGTGCAATATGGCAGGCTCTCCATCAACAGCACTTTCAGAAAAGGCTAGAACATTAACTACAGCACCATCTACTAGAGATTCTACTTTAGAGTCTAACGATACATTAAGCGCCTGGTTAGGTGCAATTGTTCCTGCGCCAAATCTTTCATTCTTAATACCTGGATTATTAAATGGTCCACTAGTAATTTTCGCAGAATAGGTGCCACCATTACTTTCGGCACTGCTAACTACAGACTCGCCTCCATTGGTGGTATTAACATCAAAAAATAACCAACCACAACCATCACCGTTATTTGCTTCAAAATCACCATTGGCAATAAAGTCACCTGCAGGAGGAGCAGTGCAATCAGTAGAAGGTGGTGTGCCACCACCGTCGCCGTAAAGTGCCAAATCATCGAAATAATAAGTGTCCGTATTATTCTCATTTAAATCAAAGAAGATTACAATTTTGTTAAACTTATCACTATCTCCGCTAGAAAATGGAAATGTTAATTCCTCCCATCCACTGATTACTGAAGTTGTTACCTCTTGTTCAATATTATTACCTGGATTTCCTATCTCTTCTAGTTTAATTCTAACTTGTGTATCTGCTAAACCAGACCACACTTTTATTTTTAAACCGGAATTGTTGTTAAAATCTAATTTCCCATCTAAATCAAACTGATTATTGTCATAAGGAAACTGTCCACTTTTTGTTATTTGCCCAACTTTACAAGTCGTGTTTACAGCATTATCAGAATCAGGGTTGTCAATCCATTCAAAACCAGCACCATCAGAAATAATAAATGCACTTGGATCTGTTAGAAAAGTCATATTTAAGTCTGCAGCACTATATGATTCATTAGTTTCTGCGGTACATGCACCAGGTGCAGCCACTATAACTGTTCTTGTAACTTCAGTCGCGGGATTACCAGCGGCATCACTAACGTTGTAGATTATGGTATATGTACCAGCTGTATTTACATCTACAGTATCTCCTGCAACTACAATACTAGCAGTAATATCTCCATCTACATTATCCGTAGCCGTTGCTCCTGGATCGGTAAATGAATCTCCAAGGGTAACATTGATTGAGTCACTACCAGTTAACGTGATTACCGGTGCTACAATATCTGCAGCAACTATAACCGTTCTTGTAACTTCAGTCGCAGCCTTACCAGTATCATCACTAACGTTATAGGTAATGATATAAGTACCTGCGGTATTTTCATCTACAATATCTCCTGCTATTACAATATCACTCGTAATATCTACACCATAACCATCTATAGCCGTTGCTCCTGGATCTGTAAATGTACTTCCAATTAAGATACTTAAAGGATCGGTTCCATTTAAAGTGATTACTGGTGCCGATTTAACTTGTATAATATCGTCCATATAAAAAGTACCATCTGTTGTGCCGGGCCCATCTACAAATATTACTAATTTTGAGTATTTACTTGTAGAAGTGAAAATAAACGAAAGTTCTTCCCATCCACTACCAGAATGGCTAACAATAACGTCTGGTGTAGATGCAGAGCCTTCTTCAAGTTTCATTAAAACATCTACTGCGGCATCTGCCCAGAAATTCATTGTGATAGTTTTATTTGTATCTAAATCAACATCCGTTCCTAATTCAAAAAACAGACCTTCATAAGTTGCGCCACTATTTGTTATAGAGCCAACTTTAGAAGCTTTATCATTTGATCCTCCGGGAGCGGGGTTATCAACAATAGCAAAGGCTGCGCCTTCAAAAGCTACGGCTTCATATTTAACATTATCATCATCAAAAGTAATAGGTAATGCTACGGGAAGCGGAATGTTTATTGTAATAGTATACTCAACAGTATCAGAAGATCCTGCTACGTTTGATGCCGTTAAAACGATAGTATATGTGCCATTTACATAAACATTAACTGGGTTAATAAGTGTTGAACTCGTGTCGTCCCCCAAATCCCAACTATAAGTTGTCGCTTGTTCTGAAGTATTAATAAAAGTTACTGTTCCTGTATCTGTATTAATCTCATAGGTAAAATCAGCATTAACCTTTGGTAAAACGGCGTCATCATCTTCGCAACCAAAAAAGGTTATAGCCAAGAATAAAATGGATAATTGTTTAAATGTTCTCATTAATTTTTTCATTGTCTTTTTGTTTGATTAGTTGATACTGCTCTTATATACTCTTACGTAATCTACAAGCATGGTTTGAGGAAAAATAGTGTTTTCATTAGGAGATCCATCAAATAAACCACCCACTGCCACATTTAATAACATATAGAATGGCTGGTCATACACCCATTGGTTCCACTTTTCTTTGTATAAGTTATATTCCGCATCTGTCAAAATATCCTCATAGTATTCTGGAAAAGGATTATCTGTTAAGTCGTTAGGAGTTATTTGGTTATATAATACATCATCTACATAAAAATTTACATACTCTGGACCCCATTCGATACCATAAACATGAAATTCGGTGTCCACACGTTCGTTTTGTAAGTCGTATTTTTTTAATATAGGCATCCCACCAGAATATCCTGGGCCATGAAGAGCTCCACTTACTACAGTTGGTTTTGATCCTCCATTTTCCATGATGTCAATCTCACCACAAAATGGCCATTTATATGTATCAAGGTCATCGTCAAGTTCTTCCTCTATATTAGTGCCTAACATCCAAAATGCCGGCCATAAACCTTTACCGCTAGGAAGTCTCATACGGGCTTCAAAACGACCGTATTTTTGTTCAAATTTCCCCTTAGTTAAAAGTCGTGCCGAAGTATATTTGGAGCCTTCAAACGCTTCTTCTCTAACAGTAATTAATAACATACCATTTTGAACCGTTACATTTTCTGGGCGGTCTGTGTAATACTGTAATTCTTCATTGCCCCATCCATTAACTCCTGTACCAATATCATAGTTCCAAATGTCGCTGTTCGGAGCACCATCTACATCAAACTCATCAGCCATTACTAATTCTGTAAATCTAGCAACCGTTTGATTTTCATCCGTTGAACAGCCAGTAAACAGCGTAAATGAAACTAATAATGCAAGACTCAGAAAACCCAATACTAAGTTTCCTTTTCTAGATATTAGATTCTGCTTAAAGATTTTTGTTTTCATTCTTATTATATTTTTTGAATTCATAGTATTAAATTTTAATATCTAAATACAGCATTACTCACTGTAGAAATAAATATTATCCAAATAAAAATTTGTTAATGATGAAAAATTAATATTCTCATAAATAATGAGTCCTATAGCATTCTTATTGGTCAAAGTAATAGGAAACTCTAATGTAATCCATGTATTTGCAACCCAAATAGATTTATTAAAAAACACTTGTTCCCTTGTGTCATCACCACCGCCTTCAACGCCATCAGCACCGAAATCTACAAGCGAAATTAAAAAGTCCATGTCTCCAGGTACTTCACCAGGAATAAACATGTTAATGTGCATATTAGACTTTTCTGTTGCATCTACAGTTGGGTTCGCAAATTGATTACCAACAAAATTAAAATTAGTATAGTTTAAAACATTATCTCCATTTATTTCAAAATCGGCAGATTCTGTGGTTTGATATGGCTGCCAAAACCCATTAAAAAAGTCAACCGGTACGTTGTTGTATACATCACTAAATATTGAAATGACATTATTGGGGTCTCTTGTTGGAATTGGAGCAAAATTAAAATTACCTAATACACTTACAGTTAATGCTCCCTCAGCTTGAACTCCTGCAGATGAAGCCGTAATAACAGCTTGACCAGAAGTAAGAGACTCAGCGAGTCCTGCTTCTTTAGTAACATTTACAACACTTGGTTCAGAAGACATATAGTCAAAATAACTATGTGCTACTAAAAGAGTTGTATTTTGACCTGAGCCCAAATTAAATGTTACGGTTGGTAAATCTAATAGGCCATCTGTCCCAACAAAGGTTTGCATTTCTGCATTCTTTCCATCATATAACTTTGGTAGAGGTTGTCCAATGGTTCCTAGTTTTTCAAACTGGAGATCATCAATCCAAAACGTATAGCCATTTCCGCCTGTATTTTGTGTTCCGGCAGAATACCAAAACATACCTCTCTCTTCAATGAGTTTAGACGCATCTGGTATTGGGATTGTGTATTTAACCCAATTGGTACTTAAACTTAATTCTGATTTAGTGACCTGGTATTTATCTGCCTCAAAATCAATTCCAAATCCGATTGAACCAATAGAAACGCCTTGCGACGCCTTAGCCCAAAAAGTTAATGCATCGTATTCGGTAAGGTTACGTCCTGCGCCATCTACTCTAAAAATAGCCCCAGCATAACTGCCTTCAGGATCGTTTGCATTCGGTACATCAAAACGCATAGAAGCTTCGCTTTCGTAACCTTCGCTTTCATCTACGGTCCAAGCTGTTGCTTTAGAACCTCCAAATGGAAAGTAAAAATCACTACCCAGACCGATTGGTGAATCGGTAAAAATTTCTCCAGAACTATCGTTAGTGGCGAACTCTACCTCATTTGAAATTTCTCTTTCGCATCCCATAGTTACTAAAAAAAGTAACCCTGAGAGCAGTATTATTTTTGAATAAATAAATTTTATATCTTTCATGTTTCTCTATTTTTTATTTTCCAATGTTGATGTGTATGTATGTTCTTATCTCCCATTCATTACCATCACCAAAACCAACAGAACTTATGGCTGGTACTGCTGGAAAGGTATTAGGTGGCACTACGTTAGGCGAGTAACGTGGAGAATATTCATTTAGTCCACGCCATGTTCCGCGTATTCCGATTTGAGTATTTGGAAGAATAAACCAATCTGGCTTTCCTAATGTTGTAGATAAATCTAACATAAGCTGCACCGGGTAAGTGAGGTTGAAATCTCGATGATAATCAAAAGGTCCCCAGTCATTAATTTTGAAAGAATGGGTTAATTTTAGTTTATTATATATCAATCTAATATCACCTCCAATACGCTCGATTAATCGTTCGTCACTACCGTTTGACTGTGCGTTACCAAAGTATAAATTGGCTATTAACCCTAAGTCTGTATCCACTTTAGAGACGATACGCGAATTTACTTCCCATAAATCTTGTGCAGGAGTAGCATTGGGAAATGCAAAGGCTGAACGATTTGCTAAAAAGCCAATCGCAGCATCTTGAGCTGTTGGTTGATGGCGAAACACAAAACCAAGGTTAAATGCAAACTTCGCATCTTCAGCTCTATCGTTATCCCATTCATACATCCATGTTCCTGGTGTAGGATCAAATGAAATTAAAAGTTCTCCTGCTGTAGTTTCTCTATTAGCTCTTACCGCAAATGGGTCATCTTGAATATTTCTAAGTCTTCCAGGAGACTGAACATCATTAGGCATGGCTTCAACAATTGGTTTTTGCCATAAGAAATTTGGAGCAATTTGAAAGTCACCAACTTGAAAGGTGAAACCTGATAAAATATTAGTTTGGTTTCCACTACCAGTATCTTTAAGTCTCCAACCTGTAAATGTTTTTGTTTGGTCTGCACCACCATTAGCCACTAAGCCCATATATGCCGCTTGACCATACCAGTTAAAAGCACCACCTGAATAGGTTATTTTAGCTTTTGCACCCCAGTTATCGTCTGAATTAATCTTATCGTTATAAATGATGTATTTTGGATTAGAACCACCTTCGTTATAATTTGGATTATCTTCTGCTATTTGAAATTCGCGTCCGTTTAAAGGCTGTCCACCCCATATACCTCCAATTTCAAAACCAAATTTTCCAAATTCTTTTTCAGCATGAAGTGTAACACGACGAGTTTTTGGAAGTGGAATAGCTATTGAAGTTACAGCTTCACCAACATCGTCTATATCTTCATGATAGACCCCTGTAATATCCCAATGGTTTATTTGTGTGCTATATTTCAATAATACCGCAGGGTTTGCTCCCCACCATAATTGAGGGCCAAAAGCTGCCTTTAAGCCGTCTAAAGCTCCTTTACCATCTATCTCAATCCCTGAGATTTCGCCATTATAAATATCTAAATTAGGTCCGTAATTAGCCTCTGGATAGAGTCCAAAGAAATCGCCCTCATAACCCCAATGAAAATGACCCGTTCTGTAAAAACCTCGCAAATCAAATTCTTTAGCATTCCATTCAAATTCAGCGTTATATATTTTTACTCGATTTGGATCAGTAATAGTCACATTTCCATCGTCTGTATTTACCGAAAATGAACGTCCAGTATTTTCATAAAAAATTTCATCTATAGGATTTTCTGCTACATTGCCAAGTATATTAAAATTGACATTAGCTTTCATATTAGGTGCAGGATTCCCTTCAACCCCAATGAAATATGATTGCATATGATCGAAACCAAGTTCGTTTGGATAAACTGACTCATTAGGATCTGCTGTCTCAGGTGTTGTAAGAAGACTACCTCCTGTATTAAATGTTGTAAACTCCGCTCTTAAATTGCTTATACTTATTTTACCCGCTTTCTCTCCAATTAAAGCGGCTTTATCGCCTCTTGCTTTCAAAACTGCGTCCATTAATTGAATATTGTCAAAATGATTTTTGACAAATTCTTCGGTAACGCCTTCATCATAAGGGTTTAATTGGTGTGCTTCTTTTAAAGCATAATATGCCGCTCTTGGATATAATTCATAAAGTCCTCTAGGGTCTGTTGCTCCTTTAGCGCAAATACCAAACCATTCCTCATTCATATTATTTTCTCCAGGCGCTAAATCTATCCCATAACCTCCATTAGCCCAAGATGCATTGTTATCATGTTTATCAGCATTTTTCCTATCGTCAAACCCAAATTTCCACCACCCATCACTAAATTGGAATGTAAATCCCCCAATAGAGTTATCTTCTTTAGCTAGACCTGCTGCATTTTCATAAATCTCTTTCCAGTTGCTTACCATATAATACGCCTGAGATTTTTGATCTTCAGAGTTTTTAATAGCATTAAAAGCATCCGCTCCAAACTCTGTAAACATTAGCGGTTTGTTAAGCTTCTCTTTAACTACTTTAAACATATCTGTAAAAGAAGCTCCGCGATACGTATTCGTTCCATAAATGTCAACATCTTTACACTCTTCGGCTACAATATCAATAAAGAGTACGTCTCCGTTACATATTGCCACTGGGTGCGTTGAATCCATCAACTTAATTTTCTTTGCCGCATCATTCATTAACTTATACATGGGTCTTCCTCGACTCTCACCAATAAAATTTATTCGTTCTTGATCATCTGGAAAATCTTCTGTTTCTGCTCCTTGCCAAAAAAGACCATAATTATTTTCATTACCTAACAAGTACATTAGCAAACCTGGAGTGTTTTTATATTCCTTAACTAGCGTTTCAATTTCTGAAAGCAGGTAATCTTGCGTTCTTGCTTCTGAATAAATAGTGACAGGTGTCCAAACACCATCAAGTGTTAATCCGTAACGTCCAAACGAATGATTCAACATGGTATAAATGCCATATTTTTCGTATATATACTTAATCCATTTAGCAGGAACTCCAGTATATTGACGTATCACATTAACATTCATGTTTTTTAAAAGCGACATTTCAGTATCAAGACCTGCTTTAATAATATCATCAGACTTATTCCAAAAATTGGCGTCCACGGTATTGGTTCCAATCGGAATGAAATCCCAGTTCATTCCATTAATCATGAAATCTTTTCCGTTAACTACCAGTTTCATTCCCTCATCATTACTTACAACCGACACCTTATCTACCTGAGCAAACATGGCCGTGGTGAATAATAAAAGTATTAATCTTAGAAAATTGTTTTTCATAATATATAGTTTTATTTATTTAGAGTTAGAATATAAATTTTATTTTAAACCTGCCCTGATTATACAAACCTAACAATGCTTTTTTAGGAGAATAAATTTACCCAATAAATTGGCAATTCCTTAAAAAAGACCGCAACAAAAAACATACACTATAAATAAATCTAGTGTGTTTTTGATAAAATGGCAATTAATTAGTAGCTGAGGACGAAAAATAGACCTTATAGTATTAAAGGCCATATAAAAGAAAGAAAGAATGTTGTGGTAATGTTGTGGTTTAATTAACCATTGTTGTGCTAAGATGCTCTTGTAATTGAATTAGTTAATCGGATTCACTTACTAAAAATAATGTTTAAGAAAACAACACTATTTAACCTCTACCGTGTTTAATCAGAAAGAAAACCATTCGATTCATGCCGATTAGCCATAAATTAGTCAACAATTTTAGGGAATTAATTATTTGATTGAGGTTTAAAAATTGGAAACTTGATTAGCATGTGTTTAGCTGTTTTAAGAAATTAGTAGAGAAATTTTCAACATTCTGAACGGTTAATATTCTAATTATAGTTACTAACTATAATTTGTTAAACACCCACTAATTATTCTAAAATATTTCAATTCCAATAATATATTAGAAAAGGGTTACGTATATTTCTAATGACCCTATTTTTGATTACATTACATATTAAATGATTTATTGATATACTCTTATATAATCAATTTCCATAGTATCTTCAGTAAACGAAGCGTCAATATCACCGCCTAAATTACCGCCCATAGCCACGTTAAGAATAAAGAAAAAATCAGACTTAAAGGGCATACTATTGTTTGTAGTCATTACGAAATATTCTTTATTATCAACGGAAGCTTTTATGGAACCCCCCTCAATCCACTCCAGTTTATAAACATGAAAATTGTTAGACGAATTATCAACTGTTGTTTCTAGACCATAACCAGCATAACTGCCATTATTTGACCAATGGCAAGTAGCTAAAACCTTATCTTTATCCCATCCTTTTTGTTCCATAATATCAATTTCACCACACGCCGGCCATCCCACAGAATCAAAATTAGCACCAAGCATCCAAATTGCAGGCCATGTGCCCTTTGATGCAGGCAGTTTAGCACGCACTTCAACTGTGCCATAGGTAAATTCAAATAGGTTTTCGGATTTAATGCGAGCAGACGTAAAACCTCCTGCACCATCTGACTTAGCTTTAATTTTAAGCAGGCCATCTTGTACAAACACATTCTCTTGACTATTAGTATATGTTTGCAACTCATTATTTCCCCAGCCTCCAGCGCCTATGTTATAGTTCCAATTTAGTGGATTTGGAGCACCGTTTTCAAAGAACTCCTCAGCCCAAAAAGGCAAGTCTCCAATATAATAGGCAACACGAGCCGTTTTTTCTGTGTATATAGCGATATCAGCACTAGAGTACGCTATTACTTTTATTTCATGGTTTTCAACACCTTCAATATCATCAAACACATATTGGTATATTCCAGTTGTACTTTTTTGTTCTGCTTTATTATTAATAATAAACCCATACGAAACAGCATCTTTTGCGTTTGACACAAAATTCACAATTCCAGATCCATCCCCGTAAGGACTGTTTGAACCAGATCCCACCACATCTAGAGATAGTGTCAAATTTGATGGAGTAATTAGAGGTTGTTCCTCCTGATCAACAACAGGATCAACAATATCTGAATCAGTATCACTAGAACAAGCTGATATCATTACTGAAATCACATAACATAAAATAAACGTAATTAAATTTGAACCTTTTTTCATAAACTAAATATTTAAATAAGAAAATAATTTTAACAGAAAGGGTTGACAGTATTTATACTATCAACCCCAACTCTTATTAAACTTTTAATAGTGATGCTTAATCAGCTATTAATATAAAATTCCAATCAAATTCATTATTTCCATCAGTTGAAATTAAACTAAAAGTATTATTTGCTCTCTCCAATATTCTATAAGAATGATTTCCTCCTATATAATATCCAATAAAACCTAATCCACTTAAAGATAATGTTTCTACGCCTCCTGGAGCAGTTAAAGACCAAGTACCTGTGTAATCAGCATACGTGTAATTCAATATATCAGCTCCATCTGCCGTTCCGTCTCCAGGGCCCCCAATTTCATTAATGAGTACTTCCCTTCCAAAAACAGCTCCGTTCGTAATATGCGTAAACGTACCATCAATATTGAAAACATAACGATCATCATACATGCCTGTGCCAGATTTGTCAGGGGTACCACCATTAGGATAATATTCTCCTAGTCTTGTAGTTCCTATAGGGCCTAAACCAAAATAGTTTGGTGTATCAACATCTATTCTAAATGTTCTTTCACTGTTAGAGGTTAACATCTCTAATAAGTCCGCTGGTGGCTCATATAGGGCTTGTACTTCAACTTGAATAGATTTACTAGACGACGCACCGCCTGTGCCATAAGCAATCGCAGTAACCGTGTAGGTTTTTGTGCCCAATGTGGTAAAAATATGAGCTACACTTCCTATGCTTTGAACCTTTGTTTGCCCTTGAATAATTAATTGGTAAGCACTAGCATTGTCAGCAGAAGCAGTAAAAACTACTTCACCACTTCCTAAACCAGGCGCTTGTGATTCTGCTCCTTGATCCATATAAGCAACAGCTATTTCAATATTAGTAGGAGAAATGATGTCTCCAACTTCTCCATCGTCATCCTGACAACTGGTAAACAGAAGTGCACTGACAATAAAAATTCCAATTATATATTTTATGTTTTTCATAATAATTTATTTTTTAATTAGTGAGTTTAATCTCATCAAAATAATATACAGAACCATCTCCTGAATTAGCAGGATCAAAATCAAAGAAAATAACTATTCTGTCATAAGTGAAATCTTGTGCCTCAGATAAATCAAACACTAATTCTTCCCACGAATTTGCAACTGTAGTAATTGCATCGACTTCAGCGAACTCATCTCCATTAGCAGTATTTTCGATCTTCAATCTTACATTAACGTTTGCATTTGGCGACCATGTTTTAACGCTTATACTTGAAAAATTAGTTAAATCTAAAGGTTCTTCCAGATCGAAGAATGTACCTCCCCAAAATTGAGCGCCTTCTGATTTGGTAAACTGTGCTACGTTAGCAGTAATATTTTCTCCTGAAACATCTGGATTAGCAATAACCTCTGTTGGTGCAATATCGCCAAATACCGTAAATTCCGGTACTACGCCTTCAAAATCTTGTATAGGAAAATCTGATACAGTAGCTACCAACTGAACCTCATCAAAATAATATACAGAACCATCTCCTGAATTAGCAGGGTCAAAATCAAAGAAGATAACTATTCTGTCATAAGTAAAATCCTGGGCGTCAGATAAATCAAAAACTAATTCTTCCCAAGAATTTGCAACTGTAGTAATCGCATCGACTTCGGCAAACTCATCTCCATTAGCAGTATTTTCGATCTTCAATCTTACATTAACGTTCGCATTTGGCGACCATGTCTTAACACTTATGCTTGAAAAAGTAGTTAAATCTAAAGGCTCTGCTAGATCAAAGAATGTTCCTCCCCAAAATTGAGCGCCTTCTGATTTGGTAAACTGAGCTACTTTAGCGGTTGTATTAGCTCCAGAAATATCTGGATTAGCAATAACCTCTGTTGGAGCAATATCTCCAAATACCGTAAATTCCGGTGCTACTCCTTCAAAATCTTCTATCATTTGTGATAAAACAACTCCGGCAAAATCTTGTTTAATGTTGTCTACATAAAACGTCCAATCTGCACTTCCATCACCTACAGTACCAAAATCAAAGAACCACACTAATTTTTGATAGGTCTGTGAGATATCGATATCACTAAAATCAATTGAAACTTCTTCCCATTCACTATTACCTATTAAAGTAACTTCTTTTTCTATATTAATATTTGGATCATCAAGGTTTTCTAACTTAAATAGAAGTTTCCCACCTGGCCGAGGTGACCAAACGTCTAACTTAATTACTTTTTTTAAGCTAAAATCTATAGGTGCAGATGTAATAATAACATCTCCTGCCCATGGTTCTGGCTCTCCTTTAATAATTTGAGCAACTGTTTCAGAATCATTTCCATTTGTATCTGGATTATTTACCACGTCTCCGGAGGCACCCCCAAATCCGATAAATACACTTGAATCAAATATTTCAAAATCTATAGGTAATTCCGTTGGTTTCTCTATCGTTACAACTTGAGTTAATTCTGTTGTTTCAACACCCCCACTTAACGCTACAACTTTTATAGTATAGTCACCCACAGTTGGATATTCAAAAGGAACACTCTCTCCTAAGGCGAGAGGTGTTGGTTCTTCATCAACGTTTTCTGTATTAAAGTATACCCAAAATAACGCAGCATAATCAGCAGTTGCTGATACATTCACTATAAATGGGTTTGAACTATCAATCACTTTTGTAATCTCTAGATTTTCTGGCGGTCTAAAAGATACCAATAATTCTTGTGTGACACTAGTAGTTAATCCTGTTATACCCGTTGCTTCTAGCCCTATGGTATAGCTGCCTTCTGGATAAATATGTTCAGCACTCTCACCATTCTCTAACGTTACTCCCTCAGAGTCGTCTCCAAATACAACACTATAAGAAACCCCACCTATTGAATTTGGCGTAATAGTTACCAAACCTGAATTGTCTGGTGTTATATTAAAGTCTGCTGAAATACCTGAAGGCGCAACTACACTATCAACAAAGCTAAGGTCGTTGTCATCTTCAGCACAACCCAAACAAAATAGTAGAACTATGCTTAAACTGAATATGTATTTTAATGTTTTCATATTTTATATTTTATTTTAATATCCTGGATTTTGTTCCCATCGGCCTCCAGATAGATTAATCTCTTCAATAGGTATTGGAAAAAGCTCATGTCCTTTAGCTTTTGAAAAGCCCGGAATGGTACCTTCTGCTCTATCTGTTCTAACTAAATCGAAAAAACGATGTCCTTCACCCAATAACTCAACACGGCGTTCTTTATAAATATCGTTTGTTAAATTAGCACCTGATGTTGTTATATTTGGCAACATAGCCCTTGTACGAACTTGATTCAAATATACTTTGGCCATTGCGGCGTTTGGGGATGCTTTTCTATTTAAAGCTTCTGCAGCCATTAAAAGTACATCTGCGTATCTAATAGCTCTATAGTTATCAGGATTTGTTAAAGCAGCGTCTCCAATATTTAAGTCACCTTTTCTTGCAATATACTTTCTATTAAAATAACCTGTTTGCTCGTAACCTGCTGTTGGGTCATATGATGAACCAGGGTTATCCGCTATATATTGATTAATATCTAATATAGATGTTTCATATCGTAAATCTCCTGCTTCAAAAGCATCTACAGCATCTTGAGTTACAACATTAAAACTATAGCCTGCATCAAATTTACCAGTTGAATCAAAAAAACCTCTTGGGCCATTAAAATATACTGAATAGTTACCTTCTAAACATTGAAAACAACCAAAACTTCCTCCGTCTACGTCTGAATATTGAACTTCAAAAACAGATTCAATATTGTTTTCGTTATCGCGTTCAAACATTTCCGGGTACTCAGATGATGTTAATAAACGGTGTGGCCCATTTGCTATGAGATTTTCAAGCACATCAGCCGCTTCGTCAAACTTATCTTGATACAAATAAGCTCTTCCAAGCAACGCTTGAGCAGCGCCCTTAGTAACCCTGCCTGTTTGGCTTTGTATATATGGAAGATTTGCTGCTGCAAATATTAAATCAGCTTCAATTAATGCATATACATCCGCCGCTGGAATTCTATCTATAGTAAACTGATCTCCAAATCGGATACGCTTATCTTCTAGCATAGGAACATCGCCCCACCATTTTACTAAAATAAAATTATAGTATGCTCTTAAAAATCTTGTTTGCGCTATAACACTAGTTTTATTATCAAAAACAAGATTATCTTCAAATTCCATGATATAATTACAGCGATTTACCGCTTCGTACATCCATTGCCACATTGATCTTAATCCACCATCACTTTGTCCAACAGGAGTGTGAATCATATCATCTATTTGTTGAATGTATGGCGAATCTGTTGCGCTTTCTCCTCCACATAATGTGTTATCAGAAGCTATTTCTGCAAATTGATAAAATTTAGCTGTTGATTGTAAATAATCGTAAGCAGCAACTAAAGCGAGCTGATAGTCCTCTTCTGTATTAAAAAAGGATTCAGAGTTTTCATCCAAAGATTCTACTTCTACAAAGGTATCGCTACAAGAGAAAACCATTAGAGAAGCAAAAAGGATATATGTTATTTTTAAATTTTTCATTTTCTATAATTAAAAGTTTACATTAATTCCTAATAAAAACATACTTGCGCTAGGGTAAATACCCTGGTCAATACCACCACCTATTGGAGCACCAGTTCCTGCCGTTGGATCGTAACCACGATACTCTGTAAGAGTAAATAAATTACTTGCCGATACATAAACTCTAAACTTGTCGATAGCACGATCGTCATTATCAGAAGAAAATGTATAACCCAACTGAACGTTCTGTAAACGAACAAAAGAACCGTCCTCTACATAAAAATCAGAAAACACTGTATTTCCATTAGCCCCAATTGTTTGTCTTGGAAAAGAATTGGTTGATCCTGGGCCCGTCCATCGATCTAAGTACCAAATTGGCTTATTAACCAACTGTTGATTACGCTCATAATTACGTACAATTTCATTTCCAACAGAAGCGAAAGCATAAGCTGAAAAATCAAATTGTTTATAATCAATTGATAAATTAAGACCCATAGTAGCATCTGGAAGTGGATTTCCAAGATCTACTCGGTCATCTAAATCAATAACTCCATCTCCGTTTTGATCAACAAATTTAAAATCTCCCGGTTGAGGTATTACATCTCCAACGGCAGCATTATCAATTTCCGTTTGGTTCTGAAAAATACCATCTGTTTTATAGCCAACAAAATAACCTAACGGGAAACCTGCTTCCATTCTAGATATTGCAGGTTGAGATATTCCAAATCCTCCACCTTCAAGAAATTCACCTTCACCACTTACAGCGACAACTTCATTTTTGATAGCAGTAACATTATATTTTACGCTAAGCTTAAAATCATCACTAAAGTTATTTGAATACCCTATAGCGAACTCAACTCCTGTGTTTTCTACAATTCCAGCATTAACTACTGGCGGTGCACCAGTACCTAATAAATAGGAAACTTGAGGAGACACTAATAAATCTTCTGTTCTTTTTTTAAAATAATCTGCAGTAATGTCTATTTTATTGTCTAATATTCTTAAATCTATACCAATATCTAAAGTCTTTTGTTTTTCCCATCTAATCTCTGGGTTTGAAATCCCGCCACTAGCTTTTCCAAAGACTTGATTTTCTGCATCATTTCCTCCAAAGAAATACGTTCCTTCTCCTGTTAATAGAGATACAAACCTGTAATCACCTATTCTATCATTTCCTAAAACACCATACGATGCTCTAACTTTAAATAAGTCGAAAAAATTATTGTCTTTCATGAATTCTTCATCAGATGCTATCCATCCAATAGATCCAGAAGGAAAAATACCAAATTTGTTTCCTGATGGGAATCTTGTAGAACCATCTCTACGAACAACAGCAGATAATAAATATTTACCTTTATAATCATATTGAAGTCTTCCAAAATAAGATAATAACCTTCCATCGAATGTTGGGTTTCTTCCTAATTCTTGATAAATATTTTCTTCGTCAGACGCCAAATCAACAGATGCGTTTGTCTTATCATTATTTATAACGTTTCTCGCGGTTCTACCGGAAAAGACACCCGTTGTTTTAAAAACCGATGTTCCTAATACCACATTTAATTTATGAACGTCTTTAAACGTGTTTTCGTATTTAATAAACCCATCGAAAGTATAATCTCTAAAAATATTGAATCCTTCAAAAACGCCACTTGTAAACGTATTAAACACCTTACCCACGCCATAATAATCAACAGGATCAAATGAAAAATTGTCTACTTCAGCATAATTAAATTGAATATTAGCTGAAGCAGAAAAGTGCTCTAGAAAATTATAAGATAGTCCAGCGAAACCATTAAGCTTCATCACCTTACTTGAGTTATATGTGTTGGACATTTGTGCTAACGGATTTACAACCTCTCCGCCTAAGCCGTCTGCTAAACCAAAACCATCTTCTTGATTTGCATCATAAACAGGCAGGTTAGGTGCCATGTTTAAAGCGTTAAATAATACAGAACCGATAGCGCTCTCAGGGAGTCCTTTTTTATTCGTTCTTGTTAAGGTAATACCTGACTTGAACTTAAGATTTTCAACAACATCTAAATTATAGCTTCCTGAATTTGTAAAACGTGTGAAGTTAGATTTTTTACCACCTACAATTCCATCTTGTGTTATAAAAGATGCGCTGTACGAATATGAGGATTTTGCTTTACCCCCTCTTAGTGAAATATTATGATTGAAAACTGGTGCAGATTCAAAAACCAGATCCTGCCAATCTGTTCCAACTCCCAAGACAGACAGATCTGAAAAAGGAGGTGTGTTTCCTGAGGCGGCATAGCCCTCATTAACTATTGCCCCATACTCTAAAGCATTTAAAACAGGTATTTTACGCGTTGTTTGTTGAAAACCAACATACGCATTATAAACAAGCTTTAGAGGCATATCTTTACGCCCTGTTTTGGTTGTAATCAAAATAACACCGTTTGCAGCTCTTACTCCATAAATACCAGCTGTGGCATCTTTAAGAATATTCATGCTTTCAATATCATTAGGATTTATTACACTTAAATCTTCAACAACATTTCCATCTACCAAAATTAAAGGCCTGCTATCTCCATTAGTGGAAACACCACGAATACTAATTGTAGATCCCCCTCCTGGTGTTCCAGAGTTGGTTGTTATATTTACACCCGCCACTTGACCTTGAAGGGCTTGCTCTATTCTTGTCGGTTTTAAGGCTTCAATAGTCTTAGGCCCTACAACACTTACAGCACCTGTAATTTCTTTCTTCCTCTGTGTACCATAACCGATAACTACAACTTCATCAAGTTGAGCCAAATCTTCTTCCAACTGAATGATTAGATTCGAATTATCAGCAATAACTAGTTCTTTCGTCACATAACCTATATAACTTACGGTAAGTGTAGAACCAATTTCAACACCTGCAATAGTGAAATTACCATCAAAATCTGTAACCGCCCCCTTACTTGTGTTCTTTACAATGACATTTGCACCAGGAATAGGAAAGCCTGTGTTGTCTTGTACATTTCCACTAACATCTATATTTTGAGCGCTGGTAAACGCTACAAAAAAAAGTGCTAGAATTTTCAAGAATGTTTGTTTCATATTAATTATGTTGTTTGATTTGAAGTAAAAATAACCACAAATAATAAAGAATTCATATTTCTTACCTCAACAAAAAACATACATCGAAAAAAAACGTCTATCAAATTAGCAAAGTGATATTCATTGCGGGTTATATTAAGGTTTTGTTAACAATACAAAACGGGTTTCACTATGAATGTAGTGGTATTGTATGGGTATAAATCAGCGTTGTTGTGCTTCTATATTTCTAAAATATAATCTGTTAAGTTAGATTCATGGGCTAAATCCATTTTTTTTCTTAACCTGTATCGCTTTACTTCTACACTCCGCGCAGATATATTAAGCAGGGGTGCAATTTCTTTTGATGATAGATTTAACCTGAGATAAGCACAAAGTCTTAAGTCGTTTGAAGTTAAAGCCGGATGTATACTTTTTACTTTTTTCAAGAAATCTTTATCCGCATTATTAAAAGCTTCTTCAAATACATTCCAATCATCTGTATTATTTAAGTTCCTGTCTATTATTTTAATAACTTGCTTAATACTCGTATTGTCCTCAGCACTTTGTAGTTCCTTTTTAATGCTATTTAAAAATTCATTCTTTTTAATTAAACTCATTGTAGACATACCAAGTTCCCTATTCTTGTTATCGATATCCTGTCTTAGTTTTTCATTATTAAATCTCATGAGTTGTTGTTTATTTTCCAATTCCTTTAACTCCAACTCATTGAATGTTTTTTGTAATATTTTTTCCCTTTGCTTCTTATAATATTGTTTGTAAATATTGTGCAAAATGAAAGAAAAGAATAAGGCAAGAAATACATATATAGCTATCATAGTAATTGATAAATACCAAGGTCTTTGGATCTCAAACTTATATGACGCTTCGTTTTTAGTTATTGTATTTCCAACTCTTGCCCTTACTTTAAAATTGTAATTGCCATGTGGTAGATTTTTAAATGTTATAAATGGATTAGCTGACCAGTCACTCCATTCGGGATACATACCTTCTAATTGAAACTGGTACTCTGTATCCAGAAATTTATCAAATTCAGCAACGTTATAAATAAATTCAATATTATTATCTACATTTTTAAAAAAACCATTACTTATTTTACTTACCACTTCTGGTGTAGAATTTATGCTATGTTTCTTTATAGAGTTTATTGAAATATGAAACGCTTGCGTCTTTAGTTTATCTAAGTCCACTATAATAAACCCGCTAGAAGTACCCAATAGATATTTTTGGTCTTTTAAATGTGAAACATTTTCATAACCCGTCAACCCTTTTGGTAATGACTTAGAAAACGCAATTTTATTCACCTTTGGAATGTTACTTAATTTACTGAGATAGATATAATTCAAGTCATTTTGAGTGAACCCCCATAGCGTATTGGTGCTCTTATTAAAAATAAGCCTACCAGAGGTGTAGTCTTCCTTTTTAGACAAAACACTTAAAACACTGTCTTTGATAAACCCTTTACTCACACTATCATATTTAAAAATACCCTCATTATAACTGTAAAGTAACTCGTTATTATACTTTATTAAACTGGATTTTAATTCATTATTAATTACAGGATCTTTTTCAATATTTAAAACCTTTGTAAAATCACTATCTGGTTTTATTTTGAATATCCCTTTGTATTCATGACTTACAAAAACATGGTTATTATATATTTCAAAAAATTTGCATGATTTATCAAAACCTTTAATTTTATTCCTAAAAACCCACTCATTATTGACTTTTTGAAGAACATAAAGCCCATTGTAATTGCCCTGTAATAATAAGTCAGCTCTACCATCTATAGACTTTATGCCCCAAGTACCTTGAGATATTCCTTTTATCTTTTTAGCGATGTTATTAGTAACAATAGATGTTCCCGTGTCATGCCCACAGAATAAAGTATTGTTCAGCTCTGTTAAAGTCCAAACAGCCTCCTGTATACCTTCTACTAATTTAAAACCCACTTCAGAATCAAGTTGCCTATAAAATAAACCTTGATTGGTTCCTAAATACAACTTATCCTTAAACACTAAAGACGTATATACCGACCCGATTTTGCCCTCTTCATCTTTATAAATACTGAAAGCTGATTTAATATTAACGCAATTAATTCCGTTTTCTAAAGCCAACCAAATGTTGTTTTCTGCATCTTCAAAAATACCATGAACGGTATTATTACTTAACCCGTGTATCACATCAAGCGTATAGTCAATGTCTCCACTTGGAGTAAGGTGTAAAATACCATTGGACCTTGTTCCTAAAATAAAGCTACCATCCTTTAACTGAGCGCTACGAAATACACTTAATTTGGAAAGTGTTTCGTTTCCTGAAATATCCCATTTTATTAAGGCGTTGTTATCTAAAATATAGAAGCCACTATTTTCTGTTTCAATTAAAAGCTTACCGTCTTTACTAAAAATATTAACTAACCTATTGTTCTTTAAAACTAAATCTTTTGATACTAATTTTGATTTTCCGTTTTCAATTTTATAAACACCATCCTTTGTTTTTTGAAAATAAATAGTTTCATCAACTTTAAATATTTTATATATAATGGTTTCAGAATCAATGATATTATACGTATTATTCGTTTTGTCATATATATATATTCTTTTTAAAGACTGGAACAATACAAAATCATCAACACTAATAATATTCCAGAATTCTTCATCTTCGAGAAAATCAATTTCTAATGATTTAGACAACGACGTATAAACCAGTAAACCAAGTTCATTTCTTTGCCAATAACCAAATTCATTATTGCATCCCGTGTATATTAGACTGTCAATTACATTAACTGAGCGTATTATGGTTTCGTTAGGAGACAGGTGTAATTTCCAATTAGCACCATTATATTCTAGTAGGCCTTTGTTATTTGCAACATAAATATATTTTTCTTTTGATTGTGAAATAGACCAATTTTGTGTTTCTGCACCATAATCCTTTGGAGAAAAAACATTAATAGGAGGGCGCTCTTGAGCAAAAGCTATTACAGAGAAAAGTACCCAGAATACTATAGATTTAAGTAGCTTCAAAATATAAAATAATTAATTGTAGTGTTGCTAAGGTAATAAAAATAACCATTAAGAACAGAATTGTATAGTTTTGGTATGGGTAATTTCTAAAAGATATAATATAATTCCAAAAAGAAAACCCGCCTAAAAAGACGGGTTTTGTACTGTATATTTTACTAAAACTCTTATTTACATCCTTTTAACCCTGCCACCTAAAACTCTACTTTCGTCGATTCGATCTGGGTTACCATATATAAAAATATCTCCCCCTGCTCTTACTTTGGCCGTTACTTTTTTGGTTGCATTTACATTGGCTGTTCCCGCCAATCTTATAGAAACATCTGTGAACTCCGTTATTAAAGTCTCTCCATCATAATCCCCTCCTGTATAGATGGAGATATCTTGATGTATAGCTAAACCAGAAGCTATAATATCTGCGCCGGTAACCGCTCTTATATTAACATACTTTGTATCAAGTTTCACACTAATTTTACCGCCTTCTTGAGCATTTAAATCTACTTCAAACTGTTTAATAATGTCTTCTGAATGAATATAAGCACCTTCGTTAGCATCTATAGCATCTAGATTAGTGTAATAAAGTTTCACTTTGGTTTTATTACCATCAAAAGCTTCTTCTAGTTTCATTTTAATTTTTAGGGTACCATTTTTATTATTTACTAAAACATCAGCAGCATTTTTTCCTGTTATAACTATTTTATCTATATCCCCTTTAATAAGTTCAACTTCTATTAAATCGTAAACTTTTAACTCACTGAATTCTCCAATGGTTTTTTCGATAGGATTTTGCGCAAAGCATGTTGTTGTTATAAAAAGCACAAAAAATTTAACAAGTGTTTTCATTTGGTATATGTTTATATTAAAAACGTAAAATTATTAAGATTTATTCCATTATGTAGTCACTTTATGAAAACATTATAATTAAGTATAAAATTTTAAGCAACTTTTACGGCTTTACCAGTAATGTAAACAATTATAGTAGATGAATTTACTAGGGGTTCCATATCAATTTTAATACCTACAACAGCATTTGCACCAGTTGCTTTAGTATTATCTTGTAACTTCTTAAACACTTCTTCTTTAATACTCTCCAAACCTTGCGCATAGGCTGAATAATATTTAGACATTTTAAACATATCTTTAAAAGACATGGATTTTCCTTTGTATTTGTAGCTTGAATTATAGGTTATTCCTGTAATAATACCTCAATAATCTTTTATAGCATACCCTTTAATTGAGTTTGTTGTTGTTAAAATCATAATTACTAATTTTCTTACTAGTAGAATAATTTTAAGTATTGTTACACTACTTTTTTATTGTAAACTCCTTGGTTAGATATTATGCTTCTGGTTTCCTAATTAGATTAAAGTCTAAGTGTTTTTTAACTAAATCTGTATTCTTAACTTTTACTACAACTTCATCACCAAGTTGATACACCATTCCATTACTTCTACCAACCATAGCATATTGGTCTGCATCAAACGCATAATGGTCATCTTTCATATCGCGAACACTTACCATACCTTCACATTTATTAGTAATGATTTCTACATAAATACCCCAATCGGTTACTCCAGAAATAACACCTACAAACTCATCATCATTATGATCTTGCATAAATTTGATTTGCATGTATTTAATAGAATCACGTTCTGCTCTAGTAGCTAAACCTTCCATATTACTTGAATGGTTACATTTATCTTCGTAAACCTCTTCATTAGCCGATTTACCACCATCTAAATACTGTTGCAACAAACGATGCGCCATAACATCTGGATATCGACGAATAGGCGATGTAAAGTGACTGTAATAATCGAAAGCTAAACCGTAATGCCCAATATTACGCGTGGTATACTCCGCCTTGCTCATGGTTCTAATGGTTAGCGTATCGACTAAATTTTGCTCTTTTTTACCGTTTACTTCTTTTAATAAATTATTAAGTGTTGCTGATACACTTTTACGATCTTTAAAATTTAGTTTATAACCAAATCGACTTACAACATTTTGTAAAGTAGCAAGTTTACTATCGTCCGGTTCGTCATGAACACGATAAACAAAGGTCTTTTTTGGATCTTTTTTACCAATAAATTCCGAAACTTTTCGGTTGGCTAACAGCATAAATTCTTCAATCAACTTATTAGCATCTTTACTGGTTTTAAAGAATACGCCAACAGGATTAGCCTGCTCATCTAAATCGAATTTTACTTCAACTTTATCGAATGAAATAGCCCCAGAACTCATACGTTTTCCACGCATAATTTTAGCGAGTTCATCCATTTTTAGAATCGCATCTGCTATTTTTTGGTCTGTTTGATAGGTTTTTCCAGTTAATGACACTTCAGCAGGAATAGTATTGGTTTTAGACTCAATTACCGCTTGCGCTTCTTCGTAAGCATAACGTGCATCACTATAAGTTACCGTTCTACCAAACCATTCATTTTTTATTTCACATGTATCATTCATTTGAAACACGGCAGAAAACGTTAATTTTTCTTCATGTGGACGTAATGAACACGCTTTATTTGATAATACTTCAGGAAGCATAGGTACGACTCTATCTACTAAATACACAGAAGTAGCACGCTCGTAAGCTTCATCATCTAACACGGTGCCTTCTTGTAAATAATGTGATACATCGGCAATATGAATTCCTATTTCATATAAACCATTATCTAACACTTCAAACGAAAGTGCATCATCAAAATCTTTAGCATCTTTCGGATCAATAGTAAACGTTAGATCGTTACGCATATCGCGTCTTTTTACTATTTCTTCTTTTGTAATTGATGTATCTAGTTTATTAGCATAGTCTTCAACTTCATGCGGAAATTCCATTGGTAAACCATATTCAGCAAGTATGGCATGGATCTCTGTATTATGATCTCCAGGCTTACCAAGTACTTGAATCACTTTACCATGAGGTGAATCTGCTTTTTCTGGCCAATCTTCAAGTTTTACTAATACTTTATCGCCATCTTCAGCTTTATTAATTTTATTAATAGGCACAAAAATATCGGTCTGCATTTTATTACTATCTGGTACTACGAAAGCAAAATTCTTTTTGTTGTGAATTTGAATAACACCAACATATTCTGATTTTGCACGTTTTATAACATTCGTAATTTCGCCTTCTATCTTCCCTCGGTTTCTGCGTTTATAGGCATAAAATTCTACTTCATCGCCATGTAAAGCCTTATTGATATTATTGGATGCAATAAATACATCATCATCAAAATCTTCACAAATAATATAACCATTACCTTTTGCAGCTAAATCTAATCTGCCGGTGTGGTATTCTGTGTTTACTATCGCTTTAAACTTACCGCGTTCTACTTCTTCAATTTCTTGTTTTCCTTGTAATTCGCGAAGTTTTTTTATAATTTGATTTCTACTACTAGCATCATTAACACCGAGCTTAGCAGCTATTTGTTTGTAGTTAAAAGTTTTATTTCTTTCTTTTTTTAATATACTTAAGATTGTATTTGTAAGGTTTGAAATCCCTTTATTGGATTTCGATTTTCTTCTATTTGTCATTTAAATTGTAATCATATTAATTTCCTAAGATAATGGAAATTGTGTTATTAAATAGCTTTGTTTTAGGAGAAGAGTTGCTATTTATTTTTTACAAAGTTAGGGTTTTAATATTAAATAGTGCTTTATTACTTTTTAGTTATAAAAAAAGCTCACATGTTACTGTGAGCTTTAATAATTTATAAAACACTATTTTTATTCTTTAATAATTTTTTTAGTCGATTTACCTTGATTGGTTATTATTTCTATAAAATATATACCACTTTTTAAAGTATTAATATCAACTATTTTTGTTTTAGCTGAATATAAATACTGGCCTAAACTATTATATATATTGACTAGTTTAAATTCTAAACCTGTATTTAGATTTATATGTAATACCCCTTTTATAGGGTTTGGATAAAATGAAAAATATTTTTTTTTAAAAAAACTTTCTGTTAATAATACGGCGCTTAGATCATAAACACGAACATGGCCTGAATTAGTACCATTTCCATCATTTAAGCGTGCACTAATTGCTACAATACTACCATCAGAAGATAGATTAACTATACTACTCAAATCAGTAGAAGCTTCACCATCGATATCTTAACTAATTTGAGTTTGAGCGATTAAAAATAAAGGGTATAATAAAAAAAGTAATAATTGTTTCATAATTTATAGTTTTAATAAAACCTAAAATTACTCTAAGCACTATTACTAAACAATACCAAGAGGTTGGTATATTTTCACATTTTAAGAGTTATTCACACATATATATATATAATCAGTTTTCTTTTAAAATTTAAAAAAATAAATGGTGGTTATTATAGTCTGTTCATAGCGGTATAACTTTTTTAAGTTTTATTTTGATAGTAATTATATTATACTCTGTTAACACATTATACTATTTTAAAGTGTTCATTTTTAATGATTTTAATTTTTATACTAACAGTTGTTAATAACTATAAAATGTGATATTTATAATAAGTATTTTAATTTTTATGTTTACATCTATCATTATTTTATCTCATAACATTACTAAAAAAAGTGAATTAAATATTAGGTTTTTTAATATCAGTTTTTGATTGGAAAATTAAATATATAAACCTAATAAAAGTTATAATAAACGCTGATTAGATATTAACAAGTATTCATTATTTAAGCCTATACTTATTAACAGTCTTTTTAAATTTTATTATCAGTATCATTTTCAACACCATAGAATAACTTAAAACAATATATAATAAAAGGAATCTAACTATATTAGGTATGATATTAAGCTTTATAGTTTCAAATCTAAAAAACATGAATAAGTTAAACTGTTTTAGTTATTAATAGTTCCCACCAATTATTAACTTTGAAGTTATAAATAATAGAACAAGATTTTCGTAGTTTATCTTTAGGGTAGTCGAAGTACGGAACTAAATAAAATATATATGACAATTTCTATAGGAAACGATCACGCTGGAACAGACTATAAATTTGCAATTAAAACATTATTAGAGTCGAAAGGAATTACTGTTAATAATTACGGTACAGATGCTAATGATAGTGTTGATTATGCAGATTTTGTGCATCCAGTAGCTGAAGATGTTGAAACTGGTAAAGCTAAATTTGGAATTTTAATTTGTGGAAGCGCTAATGGTGTAGCTATGACCGCTAATAAACACCAAAAAATACGTGCTGGTTTATGTTGGACTAATGAAATAGTGGAGTTAATAAGACAACATAATAATGCAAATGTATTATGTATTCCTGCACGATTTACTGCTATTCCACAAGCTTTAAAAATGGTTGAAACTTTTTTAAATACAGAATTTGAAGGTGGTCGTCATCAAAACAGAATAGATAAAATTCCTTTATCTTGTTAAATGAGTGATCATCATACTCATAACCACTCACATTCTCATAACGACTTAAAAGGGCGTAATCTTTTTATATCTATTTTACTTAATATTCTTATTACCGTAGCACAAGTAATAGGTGGTATATTTTCTGGTAGTTTAGCATTGTTAAGTGATGCACTTCATAATTTTAGTGATGTTATTTCATTAGTTGTAAGTTTTTTAGCAAATAAATTAGCAAAAAAACAAGCCTCTTTACACCGTACTTTTGGTTATAAACGTGCTGAAATATTAGCCGCATTTATTAATGCATCAACCTTAATAATAGTTGCTGTTTTATTAATTATTGAAGCTGTTAAAAGATTTCGAAACCCAGAAGAAATAGAATCTAATTTAGTTGTTTGGTTATCTCTTTTAGGTATTATTGCTAATGGATTAAGTGTTCTTTTATTAAAAAAAGATTCTGAAGCCAATATGAATATGAAAAGCGCTTACCTACATTTATTAACCGATATGATGGCTAGTGTTGCCGTTTTAATAGGCGGCTTATTAATGAAATATTATCAAGTTTATTGGGTAGACAGCGTCCTTACTTTTATTATTGGATTATATTTAATTTGGATGGGTTTTGATTTATTAAAAAATTCTACTAAACTACTCATGTTATTTACTCCAGACACCATTCCAATAAAAAAAATTGTAGAAGAAATTAATGGGTTTGAAACGATTAAAAACGTACATCATGTGCATGTTTGGCAATTAAATGAAGCTGAAATTCATTTAGAAGCGCATATAGATTTTAATAAGGATATTACCTTATCAGAATTTGATGTTATTTTACACGAGATAGAACATTTAGTATTTCATAAATACGATATCAATCATGTAAATATTCAACCAGAATTTGGAAAAGACGATGCTAAAGATGTTATTGTGCAAGATTAATATAAAACTTCATTCCAAGGGTTTTGAAGCGCGGGAATCTGTTTATTATTTCGATAAAATATAGTTTTACTTTAATTAAAAAGATTGCCACGGCTTTTTTTAGAAAAGTCTCGCAAAGACGAAAAAATTAGTGTTATGTTAAAGGTTAAAATTAAATCTTTCGAAGCGCTTACAAAGCACGAGTTGTATTATTTATTACAATTACGTAGTGAAGTATTTGTAGTGGAGCAAGATTGTGTATATCAAGATTTGGATGGAAAAGACGAAAAAGCACTTCACGTTTTAGGTTTTAAAAATGAAAAATTAGTGGCTTACACGCGTATTTTTAAACCAGGAGATTATTTTGAAGAAACCAGTATTGGCAGGGTAGTAGTTTCTAAAAATGAAAGACAATTTAAGTATGGCTACGATATTATGGAAGCCTCTATAAAAGCTATAAAAAACCATTTTAACACTTCTAAAATAAAAATTTCAGCGCAATGTTATCTTAAAAAATTCTATACAAATTTAGGATTTAAAGCAGTAGGTGAGGAGTATCTTGAGGATGGTATTCCACATATGGCCATGGTAAAAGAATAATTTTAAATTTTTTGAATTAAAGAGGTTTGGACACTGCTCAACCTGTTATTTGCTTATCTTTTTAAGGCAAAATAACCGCGTAAAATTTCTCGCGAGTTTAAAACAACTTCATACCAATAACTACCACTACTTAATAATTCGCCATTAAAAGTACCATCCCAAGCTGAAGTATTATTTGGTAAAAACTTTAAAAGCTTACCGTGTCTGTTATAAATACTAATATTATTGATTAGGTTTAGCCCATCATAAACTTGCCACACATCGTTTGCACCATCATTATTTGGTGTAAAATATTTTGGTATAAAATAATCGTTGTTATTAATTATTACTTCAAAACTACTTTCATTGCTATTGCAAGTGGTTTCATTAAAAATATAAATGGTTTGCGTACTTGTAATAACGTCTCCAGAATTTAATGACGCTCCCATTCCGTTGGTTTCAGTAAAGTAATTACCGTTGTTAAGCATTGGTAATGTATAACTTGTTCCAATCACGTTTTCTAATGAATCAACAGGAATAAAATCTCTGCATTCGTCAGGTGATTCAACATAATTTGAGAACGAAGCCGGAACCCAAGTAGAATGATTTCCGTTAGCATTATCAACAACAACACAATTTAAATTGGTATTTAAATTAAAATTTACATCTGTAATAGTGCTGTTACTGCCGTTATTAAGGTTTAATGAACATAATTGATTAGTGCTACAATTTACATCGGTTAAGTTGGGGTTTCTTGTAAGATCTAATTCCGTAATTTGATTATTAAAACAGTTTAATAAGCTTAGTTGATTATTATTTAAAAGATTCAAACTTGTTAATTGGTTTTGCTCGCACGATAAATAGGATAAGTTCACATTGGTGCTAACATTTAAGGTATTCAACAAATTATTTCCGCATTGAAATCTATTTAAACTAACACTATTTGAAACATCAATGGTTGTTATTTTGTTTTGTTCACAAGCTAAATCAACCAAATTTATATTATTAGAAAGGTTTAAACTTGTTAGCTTATTATTTTCGCAACGCAATGCGGTAAGGCTTATATTTTGGTCAACATTTAAATTTGTTATTTGATTTTCAAAACACCATAAAATCTGAAGGTTTGAAAGGGGTCTTACATCAATGTTTATTAATAGATTACCAGAACAATCAAGATTTTTTAAGGCTGAAAAATCTTCAATACCAGTTAAATTAGTAATACCTCTATTTTTAATATCTAAATTAAGAATATCGCTAATATTTGAAGTAAGGACATTACCATCTAGCGGCCCCGAATCATAACCTTCGTCAATTAAAGCTTGTTCAAAATTAGCATCTGGAACAAATGTGTTTTGGCAAAGACTGTTATAATAAATAAAACAGAAACTAATTAGAATAAACTTAGTTTTGGAGCACATTAAAGTTTAATTAGCTTTGTTACCCGAATAGGTTATAAGTATTTCTACGCGTCTATCAAATTGAGGGTCGCCACCAAGGGGAAATTTTCTACGCAAACCTAAATGACGCATACGTTTTTTATCGATCCCTTTACTCGCAAAATAATCGTAAACATATTTAGCTCTAGCTTCAGATAAATTTCTTTTTTTAGTTTTTCTGTTAAGCGCGTCTCTAGAAAATTGGGTACAACACACATGCCCTTGAATGGTGAAATAAATATCATCACGTTCTAAAAGAGCCTGAGCAATAGATTCTAACGTTTTTTTAGATTCTGGTGTTACGGTTGGATATCCTGTTTTAAATAAGATATTTTTAAATAAAATTTTATCGCCCTTAGTGCTTTCTTTTATAAGATCTACAATACCTTTTTCTTTAGGCGGTTTTTCCTCAATAACTTTTTCAACTTTAGGAAGCTTAGGTTTTACAATAATCTTAACTTTTCTATTTAAACCTCTTATTTTTAAAAGATTTTCTTCTTCAACTATTTTAAGAAGTATTTCTCCTTTTCCACCTACATTCGTTATTAATGTTTCGCTTATTTCATTATTAGCAAAAATGGCTTTGATAGCATCAGCTCGTTGTTGAGATAGTATTAAATTGTAAGTATCTGCGCCTCTGTCATCACAAAAACCAAATATTGAAATGGATTCAATATCAATATCGTTTAAAGTAGAAATAAATAGTAACAAACGATTTTCTTCCGTGTTTGGAACATCGTATTTATCGGTATCAAAATAAACCTCCTGTGTTAGTTCTTTTTGAGAAAAAGCAAAAACACTGCTGAAAGTAATTAATACTAATACTAATAATTTATTCATAGTAGGGCATTGAATAGGGATAAATATACTATTTTAAATCTAAAACTACGCTAGAAGGCAACGTGTACAGGGTTTAATAAACGACAACAAACGATATAAAACGGGTCTTTTGGGTTTATAATTTCAAATAACCTTGATAAGTTGTTGGCTTACTAAGTATATCTGTAGCCTTTTTTATTTCAGTATCATGTATTTCAAAATATTCATACAAACCTTCTCTATATACATAACGCTTCACGATATCTTCCGTTAACAACTCTAACAAATAATCTTTGTTTTCATCTATAACATTGGTTTTAGAGGTATTTAAATTAGAAATTAATGTATTAAAATCGCTTTCAATATTATCATTCAATTCTTCTTTTTTAGCGGTCTCAAATGCTTTTTTTAGAGCTTTTTCCGTCTCGGTTTCAAAAGAAAAATTGTTGGTATTTAAATAGTTTTTAAAGTCTAAAAAATCTTTATCCGTAAGTTTCAAATCATTAATATCATCAAACGTATGATTGTAATAGTAATTTGTAGCGTAGTCAAAAATTAAATCATTATTCACAATAGCCGATGTAATTGGCGAGATTTTGCTTGACCCTACAAGGACATCAGGAAACACGCCACCGCCATCAAATACTTTTCTACCATTTTTGGTTTTAAATGGGTTGTAATTCTCTTGCTTTACTTTAACTGCTTCGCCTTTTTCGTTTCTATTCCAATAATCTAAAGACTGAATACATCTACCCGAAGGGGTGTAATATCTTGAAATAGTAATTTTTACCTGCGTTCCGTAAGTTAATTGTTTCGGTCGCTGCACTAAGCCTTTTCCAAAACTTCTAGAACCTAGAATTACGGCGCGGTCTAAATCTTGTAGTGCACCAGAAACAATTTCACTAGCCGATGCGCTACCGCCATCTATGAGAATAACTAAAGGGATTTTGCTATCAATAGGTTCGTTTTTTGTAATATAAGTGCGGTTATACTTTTTAACTTTTGATTTTGTGGTAACCACTAATTGCCCTTTTGGCACAAAAAGATTTACAATTTTAATGGCTTCATTAAGCAATCCGCCCGGGTTTCCGCGTAAATCTAAAACAATACGTTCTGCGCCTTGTGCTTTTAAATCGCGTAAGGCGTAATTTGTTTCTGCATGGGCTTTTCTACTAAATCTACTAAGAACAATATAACCTGTTTTTTCATTTATCAATGAGAAATGAGGTACAGCTTTGATTTCAACCTCAGCACGTTTTATTGTTGCGGTTTGTGTTTTCCCTTGGCGTTTGTAGGTCACCTCAACCGAAGAGTCAGAAGCACCCCTTAATAAATCCCCCGCATTATCATCATAATCTTCGACTAATATAGCTCCGACTTTTATAATTTCATCACCCGCTTTTAAACCCGCGTTGTCTGCTGGATACCCCTTATAAGGCTCAATAACAACTAACTTATCTTTTTGTGTCTTTATCCTTGCGCCAATACCCGTATAGTCGCCTGTATTGTTAATTCTTGCAGCTTCAACATCTTGCTCGTTCATAAAGTTGGTGTATGGATCTAAATCTGCCAACATACTTTTTATGGCCGTATCCATTAAATCCCCAGGGTTGGTTTCATCCACATAATTCATGTTTAATTCTTTAAACAATGTGGTGAAAATTTCTATCTGTTTAGCAATTTCAAAAAAATCATTTTTAAAAGCTGTAGTTGTAAAAAACACAACACATGCTAGTATTGGGATTATGATTTTCTTTCTTAGTATGTTTTTCATGTTAATTTATTTTTCTAAAACTTTGCTTGAAAACTTTTCAAAAAGTGTTTTCATTTTAGCTTCAACTTGGGAAAATGTAGGTTTATCTTTGCCAATGTACAAAATCATAAACGCATGTTGTGTTGTTAAATTGTTAAAAAAGTCAGCTTTATTTAGGCGGTAAGCCTCTCTTAACAAACGTTTTATATTGTTTCTATCTACTGCGGTTTTAAAGTTCCGTTTACTTACTGATACGCCTGTTTTTGCAATAACAGCATCATCAAAAGCTGTGCCTAAATACACTAAACGCAATGGAAACACTGAAACGGATTGCCCTTCAGTAAACAACTGATCAATCAACTTTTTACTTTTAAGCTTTTCTTTTTTAGAATAGGTAGCAGACATAAATCTATTTATGTCTACAAAAATAGGAATAACAATTAACACCTAACCGTTTCGATTTATACATGATAAAAATCATATTAAAAACGACTGAATCAGAGTAATTTAATCAATTGATAACCAATGTTAATTTTGTAGTCATGGGAAACTTAAATGTTACTAAACTCAATACTAAGAAAGATAGAGCAAATTACATTCATCATTTGTTAAATGATATAGACGCATTGGATATGATGATTGAAAATAATATGATTGAAGAGAGCCCTTTGCGCATAGGTGCGGAACAAGAGTTTTGTTTGGTTAACGATCAATTTTTACCCGAAAGTAGGTCGCTAGAATTGTTAGATGCTATTAATGACGACCATTTTACCACAGAAATAGGTAATTACAATCTAGAACTTAATTTGGACACCTTTAAGCTTGAGGATGATTGCTTTTCAAAATTACACAAGCACTTAGAAGCTTACATGAATAAAGCAAAAAGGATTGCAGCTAAAAAAGGCATTAAAATTGTCTTGACTGGTATTTTGCCATCGTTATCTATAAATAATGTAGGTGAAGAAAGCATGACTGATGTTGAGCGTTACTCGTTTTTAAATGATGCTATTAAACAAAGTCGACGAAAAAGTTTTGACATACACATAAAGGGTGTTGATGAACTTAATTTACTGCATGATTCTGTAATGCTAGAAGGGTGTAACACGAGTTTTCAAATGCATTTACAATTAAGCCTAAAAGATTTTGTAGATAATTATAACTGGGCGCAAGCTATCGCAGGACCCGTTTTAAGTGCATGTACTAATTCTCCTTTATTATTTGGAAAAGAATTATGGAGCGAAACCAGAATTGCATTATTTACACAAAGTGTAGATACCAGAGCAAACTCCTATTTATTAAATGAAAAACAGTCTAGAGTTAGTTTTGGTAATGACTGGGAAAGAGGAACTATTACTGACATTTTTAAAAACAACATTTCTAGATTTAGAAGTTTTTTAACGACACATTTTACACGCAATAGTGTTGATATGATTAAAAGGAGCGAAACACCAATGCTTAGAGCGCTTCAGTTACATAACGGCACGGTGTATCCCTGGAATAGGGTATGTTATGGTGTTTTGGAGGGGAAGCCAAATTTAAGGATTGAAAACAGATATATTCCATCTGGTCCTACAATTGCAGATGAAATTGCAAATATGATGTTTTGGGTTGGTATCATGATGGGTAAACCCAAGAATTACAAAAATATTCATAATCAATGGGATTTTAAAGATGTAAAAACAAATTTCTTTAATGCAGCTCGCTATGGTATGGGAACACAGTTTTATTGGAATGGTAAATATGTATCAAGTCACAAACTTATTTTAGACGAACTATTACCTATGGCCTATAAAGGACTGTATCGCGTTGGCATAACTCCAAAAGATGCAGAATATTATTTGAAAATTGTTAGGGATAGGGTTTGTGGGAATAATGGTTCTGAGTGGATAATTAGAAACTACAGAGAGCTATTGAAAACACATAAACGCTATGAGGCTATGCAGATATTGACTGCTAATATGTATGATAAACAAGAAAAAGGCTACCCGGTTTCAGTTTGGGACATGTTACACCACACAGGTGATAACCCTTTTAAGGCAAAGTATGTTGTAAAGCATATTATGAGTTCAGATATTTTTTCAGTAAACAAAAATGATAGTATCGATTTGGTATTACATATTATGAAGTGGAAAAATATTCATCATATGCCTGTTATAAATGGTGGTCACGAATTATTGGGTTTAATTAGCTGGAAAGATGTCGAAACTTACTTAGGCCAATCTAAACGGAAACATAATAGTGTGGAAAAGTTGATGAAGACCGAGATTATAACTGCCGAGGAATATATGACAATTGAAAGCGCTAAAAAATTAATGGAAACTCATGCTATTGGCAGTTTACCCGTAGTTAAAAATAATAAGCTAATAGGCTTAGTTACACGAAACGATTTTAATGTATGATTGATGTATATAACAAAGCATTAGATAGTAGTATAAAAGTAGACAGAATACTTGGCAAGATTGAAGGCGTTGAACCCGGTCCTACTGTTGTGTTTTTTGGAGGTATTCATGGCAATGAAACTTCAGGTGTGTTTGCTTTAAAAGATGCTTTGGCTTGTGTTAATAAGACTTATGTAAAAGGCACTATTTATGGCATATCAGGAAATTTAAAAGCTCTAAAAAAACACATACGTTTCGTACAAGACGATTTAAATAGGTTATGGACCAAGCGGCAAATTCAAAAAATAAAAGATAAAACAGTTTTAAATGAAGACGAAACAGAATTACTCGAGTTGCTTACTGTTTTAGAAGAAATATTAAAAACAAATCAACCGCCATTTTACTTTATAGATTTACATACAACCTCAAGTAAAACCTTGCCATTTATTACTGTTAATGACGCTTTAATTAATCGAAAATTTTCAGAACAATTTCCTGTTCCTATTGTATTAGGGATTGAAGAATATTTAAACGGCCCTTTACTAAGTTATATTAATCAAATGGGTTATGTGTCCTTAGGGTTTGAATCTGGACAGCATGATGATTTTTCAGCTATTACCAATAGTATAGCTTTTGTGTATTTAACCTTGGTTTATTCTGGAATTTTAAAAGAAGAAGCGGTAATCAACTTTTCAAAATATCATGAACAATTAAAGCAACAAGCCAATAATATAAATGATGTTTTTGAAGTAATACACCTGCATAAAATTAAAAAAAATGAACGCTTTAAAATGCTCAATGGTTTTAAAAGTTTTGAGCATATTAAAAAAGGAACAAAAATAGCAATAAGTAATTCCATAGAGGTCACTGCACCCTATAACGGTAGTGTTTTTATGCCATTATATCAAAAAAGAGGAGCAGAAGGTTTTTTTATTATAAAGCCTATAAAACCATTTTTTTTAAAATTATCTACTGGATTAAGACGCATAAAAACAGATAACTTGTTAGCATTGTTACCTGGGATTTCTTGGGTAAGTAAAAACGAAGGTGTTTTACAAGTAAACTTAACCGTGGCTAAGTTTTTAGCAAAACCTCTGTTTCATTTATTAGGCTATAGAAACAGACAAATAACGAGCACACATTTAAGGCTAAACAATCGAGAGCGTGTTGCTAAAACCAAAATTTATAAAAAAGAGCCCTGGTATTAAGGTTCGTAATCTAAAGTTGAAATCACTCAATTGCTAAAAACCCGAAAATGGAATTCAGCAATTGAGTGATTTGGTTTAGTGATATATTTATTAATTTTTTAATTCCGATTAAGTGATAGTTTATGTCGCAGGTTTAATTCGGCTTTAAAAGTTAAATGGATTATCTTAAAAGGGAAACAATCAACGCTGACCTTTTTTAAAACCGTAAAGATTTTGGTGTATAAAATCTTTTGGAAATTTATCGTCGCCTTTAAAGCCAATCTCTACTTTTCCGCTATCTTCAGGTATATAATTTGTTTTAAAAATATAATCCCAAAGACTTAAACTAATCCCATAATTCACACCATGTTTTCCTTTCGGCAAAACAGAGGCATGATGATATAAATGCATCACAGGATTATTGAAAATATACCTTAATGGTCCCCAAGTAATTTTGATATTAGCATGATTAAAGTGACCAATAGCAATGGTTATAAAGTGAATGATAAAGGCTTGGTCTGGTTCAAAACCACCAATTATCATAACCCCAAAAGTTTTAAGTGGTTTATAGAATATGTTTTCCATCCAGTGGTATCGTAAATGTGCCGCAAAACCCATTTCTTTTACACTATGATGTACTTTGTGGAACTTCCACAGAAAACCATATCTATGAAGTAATACATGTGTAAACCACTGAACAAAATCAAGTATAATAAAAAACACGAATAATTGTAACCAAGGCGCCCATTCTGAGATGTCAAAAAGCGCCAGACTTTTTGCTGTAATATTAATTTCTCCAAAAAGCAATCCTATAATCTTGTAAACACCACTGATTACTATTGAGAATATGAAAAAATTAAAGAACATATAAAACGCATCTAACCAAAAGTCGCGTCTAAAAATAGATTGTTCTTTTCGCCAAGGAAAGACGATTTCTAAAAGCCAGACAAAAATTGAGATGGCTATAAGTCCCCAAAAATAATTGGTGTACCATGGCACTTCAAATAGTATAGATTTCCATGTCCAATTTACTGTGCCTTGAAAGGCATTGATAAACGCGTCTAAATACTTTTCCATTTTAATTTTTAATTAGTGTTATATTATTTCCGTTAATTGGTAAATCGTCAAAATAACTCCATTCTGTCCATGAGCCATCATAATTCTTTACATGTTTATACCCTAATAATTGTGTAAGCACAAAGGAGGTATGTGCTGAACGCACACCACTATGACAATACACAATTATTGAATCATTTTTTTTACGTTTAATTTACTATAAATAATTTCCAATTCTTTCAAAGACTTCAAATGCTTATTTCCATTATAGTTTATAGTTTCTGCCCAATCTATATGAATGCTATTAGGTATTCTGCCTGCTTTAGTAGCACCTTTTTTTTGTCGTTTACCCGAGAACTCTTCACTAGTTCTTGTGTCTAAAATAACAACATTAGAATTTAAAGCGTCGCTTACCTGTTCTTTTGAAACATAATACTGCATCTTAGGATGCTTGGTCAGTTTAAAAACAGCCGTATTCACTTTTGGTATTTCAGTAGTCACTTGACCATTCTTTGATTTCCATTTTGAAATTCCACCATGTAATAGTTTTATATTTTTAAAATCATAATTTTGCAATATCCACCATAATCTGGAAGCTTCACACAATCCATTATCGTTATAAACTATAATTGTATCATCGGTTGCAATACCGAGTTGTCCAAATAAAGATTCTATTTGTGTTTTGCTTGCCATAATTCCTGAGTAAGGATAAGAGGTGTCTTCAATATCTGTCCGCCAAATATTTAAAGCTCCAACTATATGTTCATTTTCATAGATTTCTTTTTTTCTGAAATCAATTATTTTAATGTTTGGTTGTTGAGCAGTTCCCTTCAATTCATTAGCCTCTACCAAATATGTGGCTTCAGCTTTTTCAAAATCATTCGCTTTTTCGTGTTTACATGCCGAAATGATTAGTAAATATAACATGATACTAATCTTCCAACTCATACCAATCTATATCTGTTAAGACCATTCGTCTTCCCTTTTTTATTAGTGGATAGTTTGTGACTAAATAATTAACAATAACCTCTTGATTTTTACCTAAGCCCCAAAGGTTTTGTGTTTCTTGCATCCACTTTATCGTTTCGTTCCAACGTTCAGTATTCATTCTGTTTTGTGTCACTAATTTTGAGGAATGACAATTGGTACAATTATTTACAACGGTCATCAACCCCTCAGCATCAACTAAACCTGTTCGCATATGAATCCCATTTTCAATCCTGTCTTCATCAACTTCTTTGGGCGCTACTACAACAGTTTCAGCTTTTGACATAAAATCAAAAACACCTGGATTTACCATGTAATAAATCAATCCACCTCCAGTAATTACAAACAAAGCAAAAAGCAGCATTAAAAGGCGATAAACCTTTTTTACTTGTGCTACAAAAGCTTCTTCTTTATTCATTTATTTAACTTTTACAGCTATTCTATGGCACGCATTATTTAAATACCCTTTTGGATTCCAACCCGGTAATAGCATAGGCTGAGACATGCCATTGGTATCTGTTGCTCTTGCCCAAATTTCATAGTAACCAGGTTTAGGAAAATCTACAGAGGCTGAAAAATGTTGCCACGCTAAACGATTTTCTGGTTTTGCGACACTACATGCGCTCCACGTAGAGCCAAAATCTATGGAATACTCCATTTTAGCAACCTGTAACTCTCCTGCCCATGCATGCCCCCTAATACTTAAAGACTTTCCTTTTTGTATCACGGCTCCCGTTTTAGGATAGGTAATTAATGATTTTACGGGCATAGACTCTATGATACACATATCTTCATCTTTGACTTTTTCTCCTGGTGCAACGGGTTCGCAAGGCACTCTATAAGCTGTACCTGTCATTTTTGTACCATCATGTACTTTGTTACGAATGCTAATTCTGTTTACCCACTTGCCAGAAACTGAGGCTGGCCAGCCACCTGCTACTAAGCGCAGAGGATACCCATGAATTAGAGGAATATCTTCGCCATTCATTTTAAAGGCTAAAAGCGTTTCATCTTGTAAGGCCTTATTCATTGGACAGCCTCTAGAAATCGGTTCCTTTTTAGGGTCCAAACTAAGATGCTTATCTACCGCATGATATCCAATATACACAGCATTACTTTTAATGCCAGCATCTTCTAGGACATCACGCAAACGTACGCCTGTCCAAGAGGCGCAATGTACAGCGCCAATAGTCCACTGGTTTCCTTTTGCTGGTGGATCAAATTCGGCACGTCCATTACCGCCACATTCTAATGTTAATTGATAGGTATGCTGCTCGAACTTAGATTTCAATTCGGACAATGTATATGTTTTTTTATTTTTAGCCGACTCGCCATCAATTGTGAGTGTCCAGGCATTATAATCAATATCTTCTGGTACTAATCCGTTATTTCTAATGAACATGCACGAATTAGGTGTAACCTGATCATCCAACAAATGCGCTTGTGCTTCAATATTCCATGGTTTATCGTTGAGCACAATCATATCTTTGTGCTTTTTAAATAATTTAAAAGGATCAGGATCTTGTAGGGCTAAAGGCGTATAACCATCTAGCATTCGAGAACCAAAAACTAGCTCTGCTCCAATAAGGGTTGCGAACGAACTTAATGTTGCTTTTTTTACGAAATTTCTTCTTTTCAAAATATTTAATTTATAGGTTTATAAAACCAACTACCTAAATTACAATTTATAAACATCTTTCTCTGTAACCAATGTTACATTATAAAAGTAGGTTTAATGCTAAATTGCACAATTACATAAAAACATACAATGATGAATATCATGATAAAAGATTTCGAAACTAAATTTACCGGTTGGGCATTTATTGTCGCAGCCTTACTATTATGGTTAGGCTGGGCCTTATCACCTCATCATATTGGCGAATACATTGTCGCTTCAGATTTTGTTGCCATTGGTGAAAACGTATGGACTTGGATATGGATGTATCGTATTCATATTTTTGGATGGGTTACTATGGGAATTGCCTTATTTGCTTTGGTGTCGGTAACAGCTAGAAAGCCATATCGCGTACTTATATTACCAGGTGCGGGTATGCTCATTATTGGCACGTTTACTTTAGCTATTGCGAATGCGTATTTTTATAATTTTGGCGCCTGGGGCGTTGGTCAAACAGCAGGAAAGTCTGCAGTTGAAATCCAAGTCTTTGTAAATGATATTTTATTCACGAATCAATATGTGACGTGCTTTATTCGTTTTGGACGTGTTTTCTCTGGTGTTGGCTTAGTCTTGTTAGGCTATGGTTTTATTAGATGGCACATTGTAGCCAAATGGTTGGGCTGGTTCACTGTAATCTTAGGTCTTGCCGCTATGGGTATTGTTATGGGCATTCCAGATAATTATGAAATTTATAAACCACTATTTCATGTGAAAGTGATTTGGTTGGTGGCCATGGGTGCCGTAATACTTATAAAAGGTATTCATTTGCCTAAATCTGTGGGATAGAAGTCTTATGAATTTAGGATTTCTTAATTGAACAATCTGAGGTTATGCTAAAACCTAACCTAAACAGATTCGTTTTAATGGTTTTGGTGTTAAATGTACTTAACTCCCATCAAAGACAAACAAATATTTATAAAATAAAAAAGCCACTTCGTTTTAAACAAAGTGGCTTAAATTTTATAAGTAATGATTTTACTTTTTATTATTCTCTCTATCAATATCGGCCATCAGCCCTTTTGGGTCAATTTCAACAGATTTCACATCTTTTGAAACATCAAATGTATAGGTCGGATATGCCCAAGCCCAATCTTTTATAAGGCTTGCTGAGGTAGGTTTTTCACCACGCATCATTTGTAGGGGAATATAAAAATCTTCAGTGGTATCATCGGTATATGTTACTGAAACATCAATAGGCATTGGCATTAACCCAATACGCTCTAATGTAACCAATTTACCTTCAACATTTTTCACTCCGTAATCAATCGTATTTGTAGTTTGCGTCCAATCCATTAAATACCAATCTAATTCTAAACCAGATATTTTTTCAGCGGTTCTAATAAAATCAATAGGTCTTGGATGCTTAAAAGAAAAATCTTTAAAATATTGTTTTATTGTTTTTTCTTGATTCTCTTTACCAATAATATAAGCTAGTTGTTTTAAAAAGACATAACCTTTATAGTAAGCCGATATAGAATATGATCGATTAAAGTTATACCTATCTGAATGTGTGGATTGTGGCTGTTCTTTCCCAGATTTTGCCAAATAAGTATAAACTCCATAAACGCGTTTTGAAAGGTCTTCAAAATCTTTATTAAAAATATGACTTTCAGCAAGTGTACCAATATATTCTGTAAAGCCTTCATCCATCCATGAGTGTCTAGCTTCGTTACTGGCTAAAATAAATTGAAACCAAGAGTGCCCCATTTCATGAGCTGTAACACCAAATAAGCCATCAAAGGAACCTTCACCTAAAATTAGCGTACACATACCGTATTCCATTCCGCCATCGCCACCTTGAATTACTGAATATTGTTTATATGGATATTGGCCAACATTTCCACTAAAAAACTCCATCAATTCTACAGCTTTTGGCTGCAAGTTTTTCCAGTTTTCAAGTTTTTCTTGTGGCATGGTGCTTTTGTATAAAAAATGCAAAAGCGGGCCATTTGGAACTTGCTTTGTGTCGTGATTATACTCTGGATCTGCAGCCCAAGTAAAATCGTGAACATTAGGCGCTACAAAATGCCACGTTAATTTATCAGAATTAGGGCGATTTACTGTTCCGGTTTCATAGCCGTGTCCAATTTCATTTGGGTTTTGTAAGTAACCAGTACCGCCAACTATGTAGTTTTTATCGATAGTTAGTTTCACATCAAAATCCCCCCAAACACCATGAAATTCACGACCTATGTATGGATCGGCATGCCAACCTTCAAAATCATATTCTGCTAATTTAGGATACCACTGCGCCATAGAGAGCGCAACATCTTCTTTATTATTTCTTCCTGCACGGCGAATTTGTACAGGCACTTGTCCGTCAAATACCATATTAAATGTTACACTTTCTCCCGGATGAATAGGTTTTTCTAATTCTACCTCTAGAACAGTACCAACGGTTTTGTGTTTTAAAACAACACCGTTTTGTTCTAACGAATTAACTTTAATGAATCCAATTTCATCAGGGTTTAGCTTGCTAATTCTGTCTTTAACTCTCCCGTCAGGGTCTGCAATAGTTCGTGAACGCACATCCATTTCGCTTCCGGGTTGAAAGGCATTAAAATATAAATGGTAAAACACTTTATTTAAAACGTCAGGTGAATTATTAGTATATACTAATTTCTGTTTTCCCTTATATTGATAGGTGTTTACATCCATATCAATTTCCATTTTATAATTAACATGTTGTTGCCAATAAGTTGATGTTACTACTGAAGGTGTCGACGAAACTTGTGGTGCTGAAACCACTATCTCTTTAGAGTTCTTACAAGAGAATACTAGTGATGATATAAAAAGAATTGAAAGAAAAAAACGAGTCATAGAAAGTAGAATTAAAAAGGGTTTAATATGTAATAAAAAAAATGCCTCCTCGAGTGAAGTCGAGATGTTTTTTTAAAAACTGTTAATTTTCGACTGCACTCGAACAGACATAAATATTTAATACTATTTAGCCATTTTAGATGCAATAATTAATGCGTTGTAAGCATTTACCATTTTTGCAGATTTACTTAGATCGGCAAAAGGTCTTACATCTTCTGAATTTCCACCAACAATAACTTTAGTGTTTATTGCTAAACCGGAATCCATAATAATTTGTTTTACTTGTGCTGCACTTAAATTTGGGTAATAAGAACGGACTAAAGCGGCTATACCTGCAACGCCAGGCGCAGCCATTGATGTACCGCCTTTAGTGCCATATTCGTTTTCTGGCGTTGTAGAATATACACTTGCTCCAGGAGCAAAAACATCTACATTGCTTTTTCCGTAGTTAGAAAATCCTGCAACCATACCCGATCCGTATTTTGGTGCTAATGCGCCAACTCTAATATAAGTATCTGAAACTTCTTGACCATTTACATTATCGTCTGGATAATTAGCTTTCGTATCAATATCGTTACTATCATTTCCTGCTGCATGAACAAAAACTACATCTTTTTTTCCGGCGTAGGCAATAGCATCACGAACCCAATCACTATGAGGAGAATAGCTTTTACCAAAACTTCCGTTTATAACTTTAGCGCCATTATCAACAGCATAACGAATGGCTAAAGCTACATCTTTATCATACTCATCACCGTTAGGTACTGCTCTAACACTCATGATTTCAACATTATTTGCAACACCATTTGCACCTTTTCCGTTGTTACGTTCGGCTGCAATAATACCAGCCACATGCGTACCATGACTTTCTGTTTTCTTAACAGGCTTTACGTTTCCATTTCCGTAAAATTTTGTAGACATGTCCTCTGGATTGTCACCAGTAACACGCCCTTTTAACTCTTTGTTTAAGTTGTAGTTTAAACGGTCATTAATACTGACTAAACCATTAGCAATCTCCTTTGCCGCATCAGCCATAGAATCCATACCATTACTAAACATGTAATTTGCTATTTGTTGCGCTTTTGCTAAAGATTCATCTTCGGTTTTAATAGAAGCTACTTCTTCTTTAGTGTAATCTTTTTTGCCAAAATGCTTTGCTAATGCATCATCAGTAGTTTTAATTTGCTCATGAATTTGCTCATATTGTGTTTTTCTACCTAACCATTTTTGATATTCGGTTTCATATTCAGCTTTAGCCTTTTCATAATCTGGGTTATTAGTGTTTCCACTTGCTAAAATCCTAACAAACTCTAACTGCTCATCATAGCCATCACCTAAAAAATTCCAACCATGAAGGTCATCAACATATCCGTTTTTATCATCATCTATTCCGTTATCAGGAATTTCACCTTTGTTAGTCCAAATAACATCGTTTAAATCTTCATGGTCAATATCAATTCCAGAATCAATAACGGCTACAATTACTTTTTTTCCTTTTCTGTTTTTAATAATTTCAGCGTAAGCTTTATCAACACTCATTCCCGGTATGGTATCTTTTACTAAATCTAGATGCCCCCAATTGTGTTTTTCGGTTTCAGTAAGTTCAGACACTTTTAAAGGCGATGTATCAATATTTTCAATTGGCGTTGATAAAACAGCCGCAGTTCCTCCGCAGCCAAAAAATAAAACTGCTAAAAAAGCAGATGTTGCTATAGTTTTAATTGTTCTCATGGTATTATTAGAATTAGTCATTTATAAGTTTAATTAAATATATCTTGAGTAGTGTAGATGTTTTTTAAACGAACACCTTTTTCCGTTTTTTGTACCGTAATAATTTCATTATGCGCATCATGTTCTAAAAATAAGTAGAAATTATGTTCTGCGGCCATATTTAGAAAAATTTCTTTCTCATCTAGTGTTAATAATGGTCTCGTATCGTAACCCATAACATAAGGGATTGGTAAATGCCCAGCTGTTGGTAATAAATCTGCCATAAAAGCAATGGTTTTGTCTTGATATTTAATAAGCGGAATCATCTGTTTATCGGTGTGTCCATTAGCAAAAAAAATATCGAAACTTAACTCAGAATTTTTAAGCAAATTATCTTTTGGAAGCGACGTAAATTTTAGCTGGCCACTTTCTTCCATAGGTATAATATTTTCTTTTAAAAATGATGCACGTTCTCGCCTGTTTGGTTCGGTTGCCCATTTCCAATGGTCTTTGTTGCTCCAAAAATGTGCGTTTTTAAAAGCAGGTTCGTAAGCCGTTTTGTCTTTATTCCATTGAATACTGCCTCCACAATGATCAAAATGCAAATGCGTCATAAACACATCTGTAATATCATCCCGATGAAACCCATGAGCTTTAAGAGATTTATCTAAGTTAAAATCGCCCCATGGGTGATAGTAGCTATAAAATTTATCAGATTGCTTATTTCCCATACCGTTATCAACTAATATGAGTCGATTACCATCTTCAATGAGTAAACATCGTGTAGCAATATCAATCATATTATTGGCGTCAGCAGGGTTGGTACGTTGCCATATAGATTTTGGCACCACACCAAACATAGCACCACCATCAAGCTTTAGATTTCCGGCATTTATGGGGAATAAATTCATAGGAATGTAAAATTAAGAAATCTATTAATATTTCTAATAAACCTTAAGAAGATATTAAGAATTGTTTTATAAATAATTATTTGAAATTTAGCTAGATGGGATCACATCTTTTAAACGCTTACCAAAATCATATAAAGCTTTTATTTCTTTTATACTGGCTAAACGTTCTTTTCCAAAAATCAACAAGGCATTTCCGTTTGATTCCACATGATAATAGGGATTACTTTCAAAGAAATTTGTGACATCATCAGTAAAAAACTTAGCGATACCAGTTTTGTTATCTCCAAGTAAATAGAAGCGATTAGAAAAGTCGTCATGATTTTCTATAAGAATATCTTTAAATCCAGCAAAAGCTGAAACTTTTTCAAGAAACCCTTCTTTATCTAAGGTAAACTCTGGAATATCAAATTGTAAATCGATGTGAAGCATGCTTTTACGAACCACTTCTTTGGCTATAAATTCACCTTCTGAAAATTCAATATCAAATAACGTTATAGCATTCTGTTTATGAGATAATTTATTATAAATATGGTTGATATTCTTCGTTCTGAAAAATGAAAAACTATTTAAAAACGATGTGTCTTTTTTCTTTTTAGGGTTGTATTCTAAACTATAGTTTTCGGCTAAAGTCTCCATACTTGTTTGACGTCTAGTAAGACTATTTTTTATAATTTTAGGAACGGGTAATAAACGCCTTGAAGAAAAAGGATGCTTTGTTTCTGTGTCGTGCATATCCAAGCCTACTACATCAAAATGCCCACCTCGTTTAGCGAACAATTCTTGATAGCTATTAATGTTTTCCAGAACGGTATCATCAACAAAATCACATAGTGAAAAATCTACGATAACATCTTGATCTTCAGGAATCGCATCTAAATGTTTTTTTAATCTGAAATAGTTTATAAAGCTGCAAAAGTGCTTGACACTTACATAGTAACTGCCCTTGTTTCCTTGTTCTTCAAACATTAAAACATTTGGTTTCAATAAATTCCGAATAAATAAGCCATATCCCAAATTTCTATTGATAATCAGATGAAGGATAAAGGTGGTTAGAACACCTGCGATGATTCCTGTTATTAGTCCTATTTTTAAGGTGACAATGAGCGTCATGAAAAAGATAATAAGTTGCTCTTTGCCAATAGAAAACATTTTAGTGATAATTTTTGGCGAAGCTAATTTGTAGCCTGTGTATACTAAAATAGCCATTAAAGCAGGGAGCGGGATGCGGGTAAGCTGGGTGCTAAAAAACACGATAAACAAAACCAAAAATAATGCATGGAAAAAATTTGAAGAACGATTACTGGCTCCTTGATTAACATTAACCGAGCTTCGCGCAATTACAGTTACTACATTTAAACCACCAAGTAAACCACTGCCAACGGTTGCTAAACCAAGTGCTTTTAAATCTCTATTAACATTGGAGCGTCGCTTTTCTGGATCTAATTTATCAACAGCTTTAATGCTTAAAAGCGATTCTATACTAGCAATAAGTGTTAGCGCTAAGACACTTGCCCAAAAGGGAAAACTCCAAATACCACTAAAATCAGGTACTGGTAAATCGGCAATAATATTTTGAATACTGGGAATTCCAGAAACCATGTATTCTTGAGCTATAGGATTAGGTTTATGAAGTATAAGCTCAAAGTAATAACTAAACCCTATTGACAGTATAACAATCCACATAGGTGCAGGAATAAGCTGTAAATATTTATTTCTAATTTTAGAATAGAAGAGCATAATGGCCAAACTTAAAATACCTGCCAACGCTGCAAAAATTAATCCCTTATCGTCGTAATGAAAAGCATCATATATGGTGTTAGGAATCTCCATAAGATAATCTATGGTGTCTACTCTATTAATCTTATGAGCTAACATAATATGGAATTGCTTGCCTAAAATAATTAAACCAATAGCAGCCAACATACCCTGTATGGCAGAGGATGGAAAAAAATCGGCTAGCGCACCCATTCTAAAAAAACCAAGAAGTAATAGTAAAACTCCCGAACACATAATGGCTACATAGGCACTTTCTATTCCTAAAGTAGATATAGCCACTAAAAGCACTCCTACTAAACCATTTCCGGGGCCAACAATAGTTACATGGCTTCCTCCCAAAACAGAAACAATAACACCACCTACGATAGCTGCAATTATACCTGAAATAGGAGGTGCATCACTAGCCATAGCTAGTCCTAAGCCTAAAGGCAGTGCAATAAGACTAACTACAAAACCCGAAAAAATATTTTTAGGTAAGGTTTTAAAAAAGTCTTTTATGTTATTTTTTTTTGGACTCATTGTAGGATTAACACATCGGTTGGTAATTCGGTTAAAATATGCTCAATATCATGAGGAAAAAGTCTATCCAAAAAAGTCATTTTTGATGGCGCATTCATAATTAATAAATCGGCTCGCGAAATTTGTGCGTAATGACCAATGGAATACCCACGCTTACCAAATATAGGCTGTAATTTTATCGTTTTATTTTTAGTGTATTCTTTGGGGATATGACTAATAATTTCTTTTACTCTTGAGTTTTCTCTAAGCTCAATCCGCTCTTTTGCTATGTTAGTTCTTCTAAGCGATTTATCATCATCCACCTTTACTGCTATTTGATCTTGCCCAATTTCTTCTACAATGGTAACTTTTTCAGCATTAAGCTGTTTAGCAACGTAAAAAGCGGAGGTAATGGTTTGTTCGGTTTTTGGGTCTTTTAAGCCATTTACTACGATATGTTGACAAGGTACACGCTCAACAGAAGGTTTAATTAGTAATAAAATGGAACATTTGGCTTGACGCGTAATTTTTCTAGCAATAGAACCTATATAGTATTTTAAAATCTGTTCTCGCCTAACAGCTCCAAGAATTAATAAGTCTATCTTTTTTTCTTCGGAAGTTGATAAAATAACATCTACAGGATCTCCAGTTTTAAAAACAACTTCATAATCTAATTTGTCTTTTTCAAAACTTTTTAGAATGATAATCAACATGTTAGTCTTTTCTTCAGAAGCTTCACCAACATGAATTAAAAACAATTTTGCACCAAAAAAAACAGATAACCTAGCAGCCTCAAAGAGGTTAGCTTTTAAGTTTGGGGAATATGCCACCCCAATTCCAATACTTTTAAAAGGATTTAAAGACACAGGTTTTAATATATTTTTTAGTCAAAAGAGGAAAGATAACATTTTTTAAAAATAAAAAACCGTACGTTTTACTTAAATTAGTATTTTAAATAGAAACAGCCCATGTTAGAACTTGGTGGAATCATTATATTAGGAATATTAGCTCAATGGTTTGCTTGGAAATTTAAAATCCCTGCTATTTTACCATTAATTTTAATTGGATTACTTGTTGGCCCAATAGCTGCGGAATTTTTGTCTGATGATGGCACAAAGTGGATTGAACCTATATGGAATGGAAAAGAAGGATTGTTTCCGGGGGAAAGTCTTTTCTATTTTGTATCGCTAGCTATTAGTATTATTTTATTTGAAGGTGGTCTAACCTTAAAGATGAGCGAGATAAAAAATGTTGGTCCTGTTATTACCAAGCTTATTACTCTTGGCTCATTAGTTACCTTTTTTGGGGCAGCATTAGCAGCGTATTTTATTTTTAATTTAAGTTGGCAAATATCATATTTGTTCTCAGCGTTAATAATTGTTACAGGGCCCACGGTAATAACACCTATTTTAAGAAACATTCCTTTAAAAAAGGATGTATCTACAGTTTTAAAATGGGAAGGGATTTTGATTGACCCTATTGGCGCTTTGGTAGCTGTATTGGTTTTTGAATTTATAAGTGTTGATGCTGGAGGCGAGTTTACAAAAACCGCCTTAATAGAATTTGGAAAAATAGTTTTATTTGGTTTTACATTTGGTTTTACGTTTGCGCACGCCCTTAATTTTATTATTAATAAAAAATGGGTGCCTCATTATCTTTTAAATGTATTTGCACTTGCAGCAGTACTTGGTGTGTTTGTGTTATCTGATGCTTTTGCTCACGAATCGGGTTTATTATCAGTTGTAGTTATGGGCATGGTTTTAGGGAATTCTAATTCACCTTATTTAAAAGAACTTCTTTACTTTAAAGAGTCTTTAAGCGTATTACTTATTTCTATTTTATTCATTTTGTTAGCGGCCAACATTAATATAGAAGATTTATTACTAATATATAATTGGAAAACAGCTATACTTTTTGCCGTGGTAGTTTTTGTAATACGTCCCATTGGTGTTTTTTTAAGTACAAGAGGCTCTTCATTAAAGCTTAACGAGAAAGTCTTTATAAGTTGGGTTGGTCCACGTGGAATTGTAGCGGCAGGTATAGCGTCTTTATTCGGGTTAAAACTAGCTAAAAATGGTGTGGAAGGTGCAGAATATATTACACCTTTAGTTTTTATGATTGTGTTGGGAACGGTTTTATTAAATGCCACAACAGCACGTTTTTTCGCAAAAATAATAGGTGTTTTTTTAATAAAATCCGAAGGTGTTTTAATTTTAGGAGCTTCAAAAGTCTCAAGATTATTAGGGCATTATTTAGAAACAAATGGCAGACATGTGGTATTAATAGATAGTAATGAAAGCAATATTGAAAAAGCTAAAGAATTGGGTCTGGAAGCAATTAGCACGAATATTTACTCTGATACTTTATTGGATAATATTGAGTTAAGTGATGTTGGTTATTTAATGGCATTAACAGGGAATCCTGATATAAATAAATATGCCATTAACAAATTTAGTAAGCAGTTTGGAGAAAATGGTGCTTTTAGACTTGTAACCACTAAAGAAATGCTCGATAACAGCAATACCCCTAAAGAAGGCTTGTTTTCACATAAAGATGACTTTAATAGATTGTCAGAATTAACAAGAAAGCATCCATCAATTCAAGAAATTGATTTAGAAGACAAAGCATACTACGAGAAGTTAATCACTATTTCAAATAATGATGAAGATATTATTCCTTTATTTGTAAAGGATAATGAAGGCGAACTTCATATTATATCGTCTAATAATTTAGAGTTTAAAAACATTGAAGGGGGCTATCAACTTGTTTATTTGGGAAAACCATTTGATGTTGAAAATGTGCCAATCGCTGAAACCAAAGGGGCTAAAGATGAATAGAAGTTATAGTTCTATTTAATCAATTTTCAAGATTGTTTAATGCAAAGATAAGGTTTCGTCTTAATCAACTTTATCCATGGTTAAACGAAGTTAGTGGGTTTGACGGATAAAGTAAATAGTTGTAATAACCATTTTAGCTTATGAAAAAGCCTCTCTTATTTTAAAAAGAGAGGCTTTAATATTTAATTATAGTATGACTTTTTTAAGCCATAATATGAAGCTCTGAAAACTCCTTAGTAATTACTAAAGTGTTATCGCCATTAAGTTCAAGATCTTTAAACGGTATAACAACATTATCAATTTCAACTTTAGAAATCTTAAATGGTAAACCATGTAAATTCAGTTTAAACGTTTTATAGGTGGTTATAAATTTTCCTGATTTGTGTTGTTGAATAATCAACTCCTTTTTCTTTCCTGATAATTTAAAAGTTCTTAAACTATATCTACCTTTAATATAGTCATAACCATCTGTAGCATCTTCGTAAACTTCAGAGGTTTCTTTGCCTTCTTTATAGTAAACGTCAAGTAATAACTCATCAATAGTTTTTTCACCTACATATTGTTGAATAGGGTATTTAGGGATAAGAGCACCTTCTTTAACAAAAATAGGCATACTATCTAAATCGGCATCAACCCATTGCTCTGTGCCGCCTTCAACAACTTCATCACTCCAGAAGTTATACCATTTACCACGAGGGATGTACAAGCGTCTTCCTGTTTGGTTTGGTGCTGTTATTGGGCAAGCCAATATTTTTTCGCCAAAAACAAACTCATCATTTCTATAATGTGTTTGAGGATCATGTTGATCGTATAATACAAGCGACTTCAAAATTGGAATTCCTTCTTCAGCATACCTCCAAAACGCCGTATATAAATAAGGCAGTAATTGATACCTTAATTCAATAAACTTTCTTACTACATCAGTTATAGCAGTTCCAAACGCCCAAGGTTCTTGATCGCCATGGTCTCCTGAAGAGTGTGTTCTACAGAATGGGTGGAAAATACCTAACTGAATCCAACGTGCGTATAATTCGCCATTTGGTTGTTCAGCAAATCCTCCAATATCAGATCCTATAAACGAGAATCCAGACATACACATGCGTTGTGCTTGTAAATTTGCAATAGTTAAGTGGTCCCAAGTTGCAATATTATCTCCGGTCCAACTCGATGTGTAACGTTGTGTACCTGAATAAGCGGCTCTTGTAATTACAAAAGGTCTTTTTGGGTACGAGAATTTCTTTAATCCCTGATATGTGGCACGTGCCATTTGCATTCCGTAAACATTATGCGCTTTTCTGTGGCTACATTGGTTCCCGTCATAATCATGTCTTACATCGTTAGGGAAGGTTTTTCCAGGAACGTCCATTACTGCTGGCTCGTTCATATCATTCCAAACTCCTTTAACACCTATGCCTTCTACTAATTCTTGGAATAAATTAGCCCACCATTCTCTTACTTCCGGGTTTGTGAAATCTGGAAAATAGCATTCACCAGGCCATACTTTACCTTTCATATATGGGCCATCTGCCCGTTTACAGAAGTAATCTTTTTCAAGTCCTTCTCTAAACACAGAATAATCCATATCTATTTTAATTCCTGGGTCAATAATAACAATGGTTTTAAAACCGTCATCAGCTAACTCCTTAACCATTCTTTTAGGGTTTGGGAAATATTCTTCGCTCCAAGTAAAGCATCTAAACCCTTCCATATAATCTATATCCAAATAGATGGCATCACATGGTATTTTTAAGTCTCGGAATTTTTTAGTAATCTCTTTTACGTTGGATTCAGGATAATAACTCCATTTACATTGGTGGTAACCCAAAGTCCAAAGTGCCGGTAATTGATGTGGTTTACCTGTTAAATCCGTGTAGTTTACAACAACATCCGACATTTCAGGACCATAGATAAAATAGTAATTCATTTCACCGCCTTGTGCCCAAAAACTTGTAATGTTTCTGCGCTCATGGCAAAAGTCAAAGAATGAACGGAACGTATTGTCAAAAAATATTCCGTAAGATTTTTTGTTGTGTAAGGCTGTATAAAAAGGAATTGTTTTATAAATAGGATCTGTATTTCTGCCATAGGCATAAGAATCTGTAACCCAATTCTCAAAACGTTTTCCTTTTAAGTTATTGTCAACGGGCTTATCACCTAAACCATAATAGCTTTCACCTGGCTGAGCCGTTTTGGACATTTTCACAACATTGCCACCATACTCGTAACTTTCTTCCCAATGGAATCCAAGTTCATCTTCACAAATTAAAGATTTGTCTATAGCATCGTAAATGGATGTTCTTAAATCTAATTTTGAAATGTGGCAAATTAGTTTTGTTGTTGTAATGATGTAGTTCTTATCGTTTTCAGTAACCTCTAGAAGGTTATAGCCTCTACTTGCGTATTTAGTGATTGCATAAGAAAAATCATTTTCAAAAATACCAGTAGTTGTAAATCTAAAGCGAAGTATACTATCTCTTCGAACTGTAACTTGTAAAACAGCACCATTTTCAGTAGTGAAAGACAATACGTTAAGGTGCTTTTCGTATGAAACTATTTGTGAAGGAAATAAGTTTCCTTTATATTCTAATTCAGTATTTAATATCATGTTTTTTTACTATCAATCTTAAGAGCTAATTTACTAAAAACAAAAAAGCTATGATGCTTATAATTATTAAAAAAACAGCAAAAAAATTACATAAAATTCAAAGAATGAGAGGTGTAATTAAAAAAATCTAACATTGTAGGAATTAACATTCTTTTTTTGTTTTCAATGATTTCTAATTAAAATGTTTCGTTTTTGCTAAAAACATCATTTAACTATTCTTTTAAGGAAAAACGAATCGCTAAATGATGTAAATATCTTAAAGCTTAAGATTTAAATTTAAAAATAGTTACCGCGAGAGGAGGTAAAGTTACGATTGCTGAATAGTCTTTACCATTCCATGGATCTTTTTTGATGGTTATTTGTCTGGTATTTAAAACGCCGCTACCTCCAAATGCTTCAGCGTCACTATTGAAAATCTCCTTAAGTTTACCTTTCACAGGAACACCTATTTTATAATTTTCCCTTATGGATGGAGTTAAATTACAGATTACAACAACATTCTCCTTTTCTTTGTAACCTTTTCGCATATAAGAAATTACACAGTTTTCGTGATCATCATAACTAATCCACTCAAAGCCTTCTCCACTAAAACCTTTTTCATAAAGGGCTGGAGTTGTTTTGTATAATTTATTTAGCTCTTTATAATAATTTTGAGCGTCTTTATGGGGTTTAAATTCTAGTAAGTTCCAATCTAAACTCTCTTGGAAATTCCATTCGTTATATTGACCAAATTCACTACCCATAAACAAGAGTTTTGTACCAGGGTGTGTAAACATGTAACCGTATAATAATCTTAAGTTCGCAAACCGTTGCCATTCGTCACCTGGCATTCTTCCTATAATAGAATTTTTGCCATATACCACCTCGTCATGCGATAGCGGAAGCATAAAATTTTCAGTAAAAGCATAAGCTAAACTGAATGTAATTTCATTTTGATGGTGTTTTCTATACACAGGATCTTTAGCAAAATACTCTAAAGTATCGTGCATCCAGCCCATCATCCATTTCATACCAAAGCCTAAACCGCCAACAAATGTTGGTTTAGAAACCATAGGGAATGCTGTAGATTCTTCTGCAATAGTTTGTACATCTGGGAAAGATGCATATATTTCTTCATTTAATTCTTTTAAGAAGCTTATTACCGCAAGGTTTTCTCTTCCGCCGTAAATGTTTGGTTCCCATTCACCGTCTTCTCTGGAATAATCTAAGAATAACATAGAGGCAACTGCATCAACACGTAATCCATCGGCATGGTATTGGTCCATCCAAAATACAGCATTACTTATTAAAAATGATCGTACTTCATTCCGTTCATAATTGAAAATTAAACTTTTCCAATCTTGATGGTATCCTTTTCGTTTGTCTGGGTGTTCGTATAAGTTGGAACCATCAAAGAACCCTAAACCATGTGCGTCTTCCGGGAAGTGTGATGGTACCCAATCTAAAACAATTCCAACTCCAGCTTGATGCAATTTATCAACTAAATATTTAAATTCTTCAGGGTAGCCAAACCGCGATGTTGGCGCAAAATAACCAGTTACTTGATAACCCCAAGATGGATCGTATGGGAATTCCATAATAGGCATTAATTCTACGTGCGTGAAATTCATTTCACTTACATAGTTTACTAAATCATCAGCCAACTCAAAATAAGACATAAATCGGTCTTCTTCAGCGTGCCTTTTCCAAGAACCCAAATGAACTTCGTAAACAGAATATGGTGCATCAAGAGCATTATGATTTTTACGGGTTTTCATCCAGTCTTTATCTTTCCACTTGTAATCATCTTCCCAAACTATAGATGCTGTATTTGGATTATGCTCACAACGCCTAGCATAAGGGTCTGCTTTTTCGGTTTTTATATCATTATTATTACTTTGAATTTTATATTTATATGTCGCGCCTTTTTCAACAAGGGGAATAAACCCTTCCCAAATACCGCTAGAATCCCAACGCACATTTAACTGGTGCTCACCTTCCATCCAATAGTTAAAGTCGCCAATTACAGATACTTGTTTTGCGGTAGGTGCCCAAACTGCAAAATACACACCATCAATACCATCAACATTAACAAGATGTGAGCCCATTTTTTCATAAAGCCTAAAGTGTTTCCCAGCTTTAAAAAGATTAATATCAAATTCTGTAAATAAACTGTGAACTTTTACTTGTGCCATAAATTAATGATTTATAATATTAGATATTCCTTTTAAAGGAATGACAGCCCATTTTGGACGAGAATTGAGTTCGTAACCCAACTCGTAAACTGCTTTTTCCAGTAAGCAGTATTTTAATATAAATATACGTTCTTGATTGTATCCTAAATTTAAATTTTCGTTTTGTGTTTCGGTAACATAGGCACCCAAAAATAATCCGGTAATATAACGGTATAATATTTCCCCTGCTTTAAACAGATTATCTTGATTTGAAGGATAACTTTCTTGGTTGTTAAAAATAGTGGCGTAAATGGCATAATGAAATGACCTAAAGAGACCAGCAACGTCTTTTAAAGGCGGTTGTTTTACTTTTCTATCTCGAATCGTACTTTCGGGTTCGCCTTCAAAATCTATAATGTAGAAATCTTTATCCTTTACTAAAATTTGACCTAAATGATAATCGCCATGCACTCTTATTCTTTCGCCTTTAAGTTTGGTCCAATCAAAATTTACAAAACGTTTTCTTATACTGTTTTTTTTATCGAGAAACTCTTGCGCAAGGGTTGATGCTAATCCGTCTAATTTATCAAGGCTATTTTCAATCACATTAAGTCTGTTTTGAAATTGATAGAGCATTTTGTTTTTTAACCATACCGTATAATCACCATTGTAATGTGCTGGAGTAAAAGCTGTTTCTTCGAATTCTGAACCTAAAGCGATGTGCATTTCAGCGGTACGAATTGCTAAGGTTTTAACCTGATTAAACAAATTTAAACCTGCCCAATCTATAATTTGAGGAGGAATATCTTCAATGGTTAAGCGTTGGTATAACTCGGTATTTGGTAGTGTATCAATATTTATTTTCTTGTATGCTAAATTTGAAAATACGTTATGTAGTTTCTTTAGCATATAGTCCCAAGCATCCCCTTCATTAGGAATCATATCCTGCATTAAACCAATAGTAATATTGTTGTTTTCAGAGTCAACTAAATTGATGCTTCCTAAATAAGCAGGTGTATTTTTAAATTCCTTTTTCTCTGACAAAAAACGACTCATTTCGTAATCAGGATTCTTATTGGGAAAAATGCGTCTAAAAAACTTTAAGACATACTTTTCGTTATAAACTAGGGAGGTGTTACTTTGTTCTAATCCCATAAATCTAGAAGATTCATAGGTTTTATTTTCAAATAAATGACTTTTATGGTATTGAACTTTCGTCGTGTCTTTAGGTTCTGCAGTTGCAATACGTTCAAAAACTAATTTTCTGAATGATTCTAAGTTAATCGCATCTATGATATACCCTTTTTGATTTTGAATACTTATTGGAAGAATTCTATCTTTTTGACCAAAATTTTCATCGGTTACAAAAGCAATTGGTAAAAAATAATGTTGATAAAAGGCTTCAACAAAATTTACTTCCAAAATGAGTCCAAAATAAACCTCACCATGCTGTTGAATTTTAAAATATTCAGCAAGTTCAATATATTTTAACCGACTTGACTTACCTCCATACCAGCGTTGTTGAACAATGTAAGCTTCTAATACATCTGATAAAAAAGTTTTTACAAAGCCTTCATTATCAAGTAAAACTTCCCAAGAGTCATTAGACTTAAAAAGGGGGTTAGCTGATGCTGTCGATGCTTTATCAGTCATAGACTATTTGTTAATCTTGAAAATATGAAATGGCATGGTTGGATGCAACTCAACAAAGTTCCATTCGCTATTCCAATTGTAGCGACTATCTGTAATTAAATCATACATTTCAAGGTTATGACCATGAGGCACCCCAATATCTTGCAGAGGAACTTGAACTGTACCTTGTTGTGAATTGTGAGCATCTAGACTAATAATAACAAATATTTGATTTGTTCTGTCGTCATTCCATTTATAAAATGCCAATAAATTGTCATTTTCAATATGGCAGAATTTAATGTTATTGGTTTGTTGAAGCGCAGGATTATTGTGTCTTATGTCATTTATTTTTGCAATAATAGTTATAAGCTTACTTTTTATATCCCAATCATAATGGGTGATTTGGAATTTTTCTGAATTTAAATACTCTTCTTTACCAGGTAACGAACTAGAAAGCATATATTCAAAAACAGGCCCATAAATCCCTACGCTAGAACTTAATGTTGCAGCAAGGGCGTACCTTTGAATGTGTTTAGATTCGCTGGCACCTTGTAAATGATACGGATTAATATCTGGAGTGTTAGGCCAAAAGTTTGGCTGCATATATTCTTTTAACTCTGATCTTGTTAACTCTTCAACGTACTCTATAAGTTCATGTTTACTTTCGCGCCATGTAAAATAGGTATAAGACTGTGTGAAGCCCTGTTTGGCAAGCTGTTGCATAACTTTTGGAGCTGTAAAAGCTTCAGCTAAGAAGATAACATCGGGATGTTTTGCTTTAACTTGTGAAATAATCCAATTCCAGAAATAAAATGGTTTGGTGTGTGGATTATCAACTCTAAAAATATTTATGCCACAATCAATCCAATGCATCAAAACATCTAAACATTCATTCCAAAGATTTTTATAATCTTCACTTTCCCAGTAAATAGGGAGGATATCTTGATATTTTTTCGGTGGATTTTCAGCATATTGTACAGTGCCATCTGGTCGCCACTTAAACCATTTTGGATGATCTTTTACCCAAGGATGATCAGGAGCAGCTTGTAACGCGTAATCCATAGCTATTTCAATCCCATTATCTTTAGCATTTTTAATTAAAGATTTAAAATCATCAAGTGTTCCTAATTGTGGGTGAATGTCTTTATGGCCACCATATTGAGAGCCAACACCCCAAGTAGAGCCAACATCGCCTGCTTTAGCTTCAGTAATATTGTTTTTGCCTTTTCTATTCACTTCACCTATCGGATGAATAGGGGGTAAATATACCACATCAAAACCCATGTTTTTAACACGAGGAAGTAGCTGCTCGCAGTCTTTAAATGTGCCATGAACTCCTTCTTTTTTTGAGGCTGAACGCGGAAAAAATTCGTACCAGGTACTAAATCTAGCTTTATTTCTATCGACATAAACCTGATAATCTTTTGAAGAATTATCGAACTGTTTTACAGGGTTTTTAAAGAATATTTGGTATAACCTTTCAGTAGTCGCTTCGGTAATAGCCTCCCCATAATCACTTTCATTTTTAAATAGCTTATGGAGGCGTTCTAAATAGGTTTTATCCTCGGCCGTTACTTTTTTTAGAATAGCTTCAATATACTCAACTCCTTCAAGTAATTCAGAAGATACGTGTTGGTTATCATTAATTTTTCTAATTAAGCCATGTCGCCAATTAAGAGCATAATCTACCCAAGCTTGAACTTTATAAGTATAAAACCCTTGTTTTTCAACCGTAAATGACCCTTGCCATTCATCGTTTGAAAGCAGGCTCATTCTAGTTTCTTTCCAAGTTTTATCTTTTGCGTGTTTATATAACACAGATGCGCTTATAACATCATGGCCATCGGCCATAATATGTGCGTCTATATTTACAATTTCATTTACTACACGCTTAACATAGAACTCACCATTATTTACGCTAGGCGAGACATAATCAACTACAACTCTTTTTTGGTCTTGCATATTAATTGGTTATATAATAGAAAATTAAAAGATTACGTGTTTTAGATTACTGTTCCTTTTGGGATTGTGGCTGATTTTTTAATTACTACAATACCTTGTTTAATCATATAAGTGTCGGTTTCTTTATCCTCTAAATGTTTACCTCCATTTATTCGAACATCATCTCCTATTCTACAGTTTTTATCTAAAATGGCATTTTTTATAAAACAGCGTTCTCCAATACCCATAAGTATCGGAATGTCATTGTTGTTAATATCTTCTAAGGATTCATAATAATCGCTACCCATCATATAGGTGTTAATTACAGTAGATTCGTTTCCGATTCTAGAACGAATACCAATTACAGATTTTTCAATTTTTGCAGCACTAACAATACAGCCTTCAGCTATAACGGTTTTATTAAGCGCAGTTCCTGAAATCTTTGTGGTGGGTAACATTCTAGCCCTTGTATAAATTCGTTTTTTCTTATCGTATAAATCAAATTTAGGAATATCGTCAGTTAAGCCAAGATTAGCTTCAAAGAATGAATCAATGTTTCCTATATCTGTCCAATACCCTTCATATTGATAACTTACTGTTTTGTGTTTGTCTATAGCCTGAGGAATAATTTCTTTGCCAAAATCGTTGGTGTCTGGGTTCTTCATTAACTCGGTTAAGAGCTCTCTGTTAAAGACATAAATACCCATTGACGCCAAATAATGTCGGCCCTCTCCTTTCATTTCATCACTTACATCAGAAGTCCAATCTGCTAATAAACTAGTATCTGGTTTTTCTATAAATGAAGTAATGACGTTATTCTCATCTGATTTTAAAATACCGAACTCTGTAGCATCTTTGGCATTTACAGGAATGGTAGCAATAGATATTTTAGCATTACTTTTTTCATGTTCATTAATTAAATGCTCATAATCCATTTGATACAATTGATCACCAGAAAGGATTAAAAAATACTTGAAATCGTGTCTTAAAAAATGATGCATACTTTGGCGCACGGCATCTGCTGTTCCTTGAAACCATGTTTTGTTATTTGGCGTTTGTTCAGCGGCTAATACATCAACAAAAGCCGAACTAAAAAAACTAAAATGATAAGTATCTTTTATATGACGATTTAACGAGGCAGAATTAAACTGCGTAAGTACAAACATACGCTTGATGTCTGCATTGATACAATTTGATATTGGAATATCCACTAATCTGTATTTTCCAGCAATTGGAACTGCTGGTTTAGAGCGTTCTTCTGTGAGAGGATAAAGCCTTGAGCCTTGGCCACCTCCTAGTATTATTGCTAATGCCTTATTATTTATCATATCTCGTTATTTTAGTTTGTTATATTAATGACTTGTATAGCTCTTCAACTTGTTTTGCAATAGCAATCCAATCGAAATAATCTTCAACGCGTTGTCGTCCATTTTTCGCCATGGTTTCTCTTAGCGCTTTATCTCCAATCACTTGGTTTACTCCGTTGGCTAAATCTCTTGAAAACTTATCTGGATCAATAGGCTCAAAAGGCGCTTCTTTTTGTTGTTCTAACGGAATTAAAAGCCCCGTTTCACCATGAACAACAACTTCTTTTATGCCACCTACGGCACTGGCCACTACAGCCGTGTCACAAGCCATAGCTTCAATATTTATAATTCCAAATGGTTCATAAATTGAAGGACAACAAAACACATCTGCATGCGAGTATAACTGAATGATTTCTTCTTTAGTTACCATTTTATCAATCCAAATCACATTATCGCGAGTCTTCTTTACTTCATGAACAGCGTCTTCCATTTCTTTCCCAATTTCGGGTGTGTCAGGAGCTCCTGCACAAAGTACGATTTGTGTATCAGGGTCAATATATTTTATAGCATTTACCAAATGAATTATCCCTTTTTGACGTGTAATTCTTCCAACAAAAAGCACATACGGCTTGGTTTTATCTACACCATACTCATCCAAAGTTGAGGTCTTTGAAGTTGTTATATATTGTTGAAGATTGATACCATTGTATATGACATGAACCTTACTTTCATCAACATCAAAATGTTTCAGTACATCTTCTTTAGTCTCTTCCGATACGGCGATAAGGGCATCAGCCATTTCTATAGCTGTTTTTTCTATCCATGACGACGCATCATAACCACGACCTAGTTGCTCGCGTTTCCATGGCCTTAAGGGCTCCAAAGAATGTGTCGTTATTACCAATGGGGTTCCATAACAAAGTTTTGCAACAATACCCGCAAAATGAGCATACCATGTATGGCAATGAACTACATCAGCATCAATTGCGTCTGCATTCATTTGCAAACAGGTACTCAGTGTTTTAAACACCGATTTTAATTTATCATCAGCATCATCAAAAACAGGATTTTCAAAAGGAAAACCTTTAACAGTTAAATTATTGGACTGATCATCTTGATCACCAAAACACCTAACCTCTATTTCTATTAATTTAGCTAACTCAGCAGCCAGATATTCAACATGAACTCCGGCTCCGCCATAAACATAAGGTGGAAATTCTCTAGTGTAAAAAAGTGCTTTCATATAAAATTACTATCATAAAAATATTCAAAAATCATACAAAAAAAAGAATTTAATAAGTCAAATCATTTTTTTTGAAGATTATTTTAAATAATTGTCAATACAACGAGTTGCTTTTCCTTTCGCTATAGATAATGACAAAACTAGGTTTAGAAATTACAAAATTGTTAAAAAAATAAAGAGCTAAAACTAAAACAATAAAAATTTGACATTAGTTAAGAATAGCGCTAATAAGTGATTTATGTAGTTTAAGTTATTACGTAAATTACTATGTATAAACATACAAAATAATTGTAAACAATTCTGGAGTAAACCTTTTTTTGAGAAAAAAAATCAATTTGCCTAATTTCATGGATTTTTCAACAGTGAAACCTCTTAAAACTCTGGTCTTTCTAAAAAATAAGTAGCATAAAAAACCTTTGTTAAGAATAATGCAATAGAGGGTTTCTTTTTAGAAAAAATCTTAAGTTAGGAATTTTAAATCCTTTTTTATTAAAACCAGTCATAACTATTTCATTATATATCGATATTATAATTGAATATAATTTTTATTAGCAATACCTAAAAAGCATTCTTAATTATTAGGATAAATAAAACACATTGAAATAAACATTAAAAGATACGGAGAATTAGGTTGTATAAGAAATAAGTATTTTAAACGCTCTTTTAATTGGAGTATTAGCTTTTAGCTCTTGCAGTAGCGATGATAGTAAAGATGATTCATCAGGCGAATGTAAAACTTGTGAAATATTCACTGTTACTCAAGAATATTGTGATAACGGAGACGGATCAGTTACAATTACTACAAATGGTCAAGAAGAAATAGAAGATTTAGATGGTGCTACATTTGCACAGTTTATTATAGGTATTGAGCTTTTTGGGACTTGTAACTAGAAAGCATTATTGATAATAAAAAAAGCCATCTAATTTATTAGATGGCTTTTTTTAATCATTAAGCTTTAAAACCGCCATAAACGCTTGTTGGGGAATTTCTACATTACCCACCTGACGCATACGTTTTTTACCTTTCTTTTGTTTTTCAAGAAGTTTACGCTTACGAGAAATATCACCACCATAACATTTTGCAGTAACATCTTTACGGAGTGCTTTAATGGTTTCACGAGAAATAATTTTGGCTCCAATAGCTGCTTGAATTGGAATATCAAATTGTTGACGCGGAATAAGTTCTTTTAACTTTTCACACATTTTTTTACCAATATTTTGAGCATTATCAGCGTGAATTAAAGCAGATAAAGCATCAACTGTTAGTGCATTTAACAAGATGTCTAAACGCACTAGTTTTGATGTTTTCATACCAATTGGATGGTAATCAAACGAAGCATAACCTTTTGATACTGTTTTTAATCGATCGTAAAAATCGAATACAATTTCTGCTAATGGCATTTCAAATGTCATCTCAACACGCTCTGTAGTTAAATAGGTTTGATTTAAAACAATACCTCTTTTTTCAATACAAAGCGACATTACATTACCAACAAAATCAGACTTTGTAATTATAGTTGCTTTTATATAAGGCTCTTCAACTCTATTAACCGTAGATGGGTCTGGTAAATCTGAAGGGTTATTTACTATGAAAGCTTCGTCTGGATTTTTATTTGTGTAGGCATGATACGACACATTGGGAACGGTGGTAATAACTGTCATGTCAAATTCGCGCTCTAAACGTTCTTGAATTATTTCCATGTGAAGCATGCCTAAAAACCCACAACGAAAACCAAAACCTAGTGCTGCAGAACTTTCTGGCGCAAACACTAACGAGGCATCGTTTAATTGCAGTTTTTCCATAGAATTACGAAGCTCCTCGTAGTCTTCAGTATCTACGGGGTATATACCTGCAAAAACCATAGGTTTTACATCTTCAAAACCTTCAACGATATTGGTTGTAGGGTTTTCGAAATCGGTAATTGTATCACCTACTTTTACTTCTTTAGCTGTTTTAATACCTGTTATTAAATAGCCAACATCACCTGTCTTTACACTTTGTTTTGCTACCTGAGAGAGTTTTAAAGTTCCAACTTCATCAGCATAATAATCTTTATCTGTTGCAACAAACTTTATATGTTGCCCTTTTTTAATTTCGCCATTAAAAACTCTAAAATAGGTTTCAATACCTCTAAAGGTGTTGTAAACTGAATCAAAAATTAAAGCTTGCAATGGTGCATTCGGGTCGCCTTTTGGGGCGGGAACGCGGTCAATTATGGCCGATAAAATATTATCTACACCAAAACCTGTTTTTCCACTAGCGTGAATAACTTCCTCTGGGTCACAACCTAATAAATCAACAATATCATCCGTAACTTCTTCTGGATTGGCACTTGGTAAATCAACTTTATTTAAAATTGGAATAATTTCCAAGTCGTTTTCTAAAGCTAAATACAAATTAGAGATGGTTTGTGCTTGTATACTTTGTGCTGCATCTACAATAAGTAATGCGCCTTCACAAGCAGCAATAGAACGTGATACTTCATAAGAGAAATCGACGTGACCAGGAGTATCAATAAGATTTAAAATATATTTTTTACCTTCATGTTCATAATCCATTTGGATAGCGTGCGACTTTATAGTGATACCACGTTCACGCTCCAAATCCATACTATCTAGTAATTGGGCCTGCTGTTCTCTAGCGGTTACTGTACCTGTATAATCCAATAAACGGTCCGCAAGTGTGCTCTTACCGTGATCTATATGTGCAATGATGCAAAAATTTCTGATGTTCTTCATAGTCAACAATCTTCATAAAAAAGATTTTGCAAAGATAGTTTAATTATTTAGCTATAAATAAACTAGTCATGCCATTCTGTAATAGATAGGTTAGTTTCTCCTTTAATGTATTTCAGAATGTTAGCACTTTTAGTCTTTCCATTCTGCAATAAACAAATTAGTGTCTCGACCGCCACCGTTATTTCGGTTTGATGAAAATGCTAAATACTTACCATCATTAGAAAACACTGGAAAGGCATCAAAAGTTTCACTATGTGTAACACGTTCTAGGTTTTTACCATCAATATCAATTAAGTATAAATTAAATGGGAAACCACGTTCTGCTTCAAAATTAGATGAGAACAATATTTTTTTTCCTGAAGGATGAAAAAACGGACTCCAATTGGCGTTTCCTAAATCGGTTAATTGACGTAAATCACTTCCGTCTGCATTACAAATGTAAAGTTCCATATCTGTAGGTTCAACCAAGCCTTCTGCTAATAATTCTTTGTATGCTGCAATTTCTTTGTCAGTTTTTGGGCGTGATGAACGGAAGATAATTTTTGTGCCATCAGGCGAAAAGAAGGCACCGCCATCATAACCTAATTCATCAGTAATTTGTTTTACACCTGTTCCGTCGAGGTTCATAGTGTAAAGTTCTAAATCACCACTTCTGGTTGAAGTAAACACGATTTTATCGCCTTTCGGTGATACTGTTGGTTCCGCATCATAGCCTTTTTCATTAGTTAATTGGTTTACAATATTACCTTCTAAATCGGCTACAAAAATGTCGAAAGAGTCATAAACGGGCCAAATGTACTTTCCGTTTTTACGAAGCGGAGTGTCGGGACATTCTTCATCACCTAAATGTGTGGAAGCATAAATAATATGCTTGTTATCTGGTAAAAAATATGAGCAGGTGGTGCGTCCTTTTCCTGTTGATACCATTGGCGGAATTTTGTCTTCAAAAGTTTCGTCAATATCCATTAAAAACATTTGATCGCAACTTACGTTCCATTTTTTGTTATTAGATTGAAATACTATTTGTTTATCATCAAAACTCCAATAAGCCTCGGCGTTATCACCTCCAAAAGTGATTTGTCTAATAGATTTAAAATGATTTTCTTCAGGAAAAATTAATGAATCTTTAACAATTTCAACTTGATTTAAGTCTTCAACATGTTTCTTTTTTTCGTCTTTACATGCAAAAACTACTAAAACTAATGCGGTAAGGTATATTCGATTCATTTTGAAAAAGATATAAGTAATGATTAAATTTGAGTAAAATTAATATATATAACTATGAAATACTTATTTGCACTTCTTTTTTTAGTTTTTTTAAATTCATGTAAAAAAGAAACCGTAAAATCGATAACCATAAAAGAAGATGTTACGTTCTTGTCGGACGATGCTTTGGAAGGTCGTCAGACTGGAACTGAGGGCGAAAAAGCTGCCGCTAAATACATCGCAAAACGGTTAGAAGATTTAGGGCTAGAGGGTAAAGGAACAAATGAATATTTTCAAGCGTTTTCGTTTAAGCCAAAAACGAATCCGCATCAAAAGGTAAACTACACGTTAAAAGACGGAGATAGCATTATTACTGGAACAAATGTTTTAGGTTTTATAAATAATAATGCTGAAAATACGATAGTTATTGGTGCACATTATGACCATTTAGGTTATGGTGCAGAAGGGTCTTTACATAGAGGAGAACAAGCCATTCATAATGGCGCAGATGATAATGCGAGTGGAGTGGCAGTAATGCTGAATTTAGCTGAAAAACTAAAAACTAAAAACACGAATAACAACTATTTATTTATGGCATTTTCTGGTGAAGAAATGGGTTTATTGGGATCTAACTACTTTGTAAAAAACGCAACAATTGACACTAAAAGAATAAACTACATGATCAATATGGACATGGTAGGACGCTTAAAAGCAGATAGCACGTTAGCTGCTTATGGCGTTGGAACTTCGCCTATATTAAAACAAACCTTAAAAGCGCATAACAGCAATTTTAAATTGATTCAGAAAGAATCGGGTATCGGTCCAAGCGATCATACATCTTTTTATAATGTCGATATTCCTGTGTTGCATTTTTTTACGGGTCAGCATGAAGATTATCATAAACCAAGCGACGATTTTGAAAAGTTGAATTACAAGGGTATGCAAACTATTTCTAATTATATTTTTGAAGTTATTTCAGATCTAGATAACAACGGAAAATTGCCTTTTAGAAAAACAAAAAATGAGAGTGAAGAAACACCTAGGTTTAAAGTTGGTTTAGGTGTTATTCCAGATTATTTATTTGATGGTAAAGGCATGCGGATTGATGGTATTAGCGAAGACAAACCAGCACAAAAGGCAGGCTTACAAAAAGGCGATATTGTTGTAAAACTAGGAGATAGCACGGTTGTAGATATGATGAGTTATATGAAGGTTTTAGCTACTTTTGACAAAGGAAATAAAACAAAAGTAGTCGTTGATAGAAAAGGTGAATTGGTTGAAGCAGAGATTAACTTCTAAGACAGATAATGATTAAAACTAAACAAGACTTCATTAATAAGATACACTTGATTATCTCAGTTTTAATCGTTGTTCCTGTGTCCTTTGTTTATGGTTTTAATCCTGATTTACAATTCGATATTCATATAAACACTATTGACGAGCACAACTTTTTTAAAGCCATAATGGGGTTGTATTTGGGATTTTCCATAGTATGGCTTTTCGGGATTTTTAAAACAAACTATCTGAAAATTGCGTTGGTATCTAATATGATATTTATGCTTGGTTTAGGTTCTGGAAGAGTCTTAAGTTTGATAGTTGATGGCACACCCTCTTTTGGATATCTTTTTGGAACTTTCGCAGAATTATTTTTGGGTGTTTATGGGTTTTGGGTTTTAAAAAGATGGATTAAGCAACAATTACAAAAAAATAAAGGCTAATTTTTAAGAATGAAAATGAAAACAGTTTTAATAATTTTAGGCACAATACTACTCATTTTTCTAGTAGTTCAAGTGGTATACTATTTTAAAGTACAAAACGGTATTGAGAGCTACCCATATAAAGTTATTAAAAGCTATGATAAATTTGAAATCCGTGGTTATGAAGCTAGTTTATTTACTACTGTTAAATTAAATAGTAGTGATTATAAAAAAGCTTCAAGTGAAGGGTTTTCTGTTTTGGCGGATTATATTTTTGGAGGTAATGAAACTAATGAAAAGATATCCATGACATCGCCAGTATCCATGAGTTTAGAAGATAGTACAACCATGATGTTTATGGTGCCTAAAAAGTTTAAAAAAGAAGATTTACCAAAACCAAACCAATCCAATATTGAATTTAAAGAAGAACCTGCAAAAACGGTTGCAGCAATTAGCTTTGGTGGTTGGGCTAATTCCAAGAAAATTGAGTCTTACAAAAATAAATTAAAAACGGTTTTAGATAACGAGGGTATTGCTCATACTAATAAATTTTACTTTTTTGGATATAACGCCCCTTTTGAAATTATAAAAAGGCGAAATGAAATTATTGTAGAACTACAATAGTATTATTATTTATCCGCTATTAAAGCGCTTAAAGTAGCACCTAGAATAATAGATAGTCTTTTGATTAATGAAATTATATGAGTATTTCAAAGACGAATTTTTTTATAGATATAAATATTTTTATGGTACATTTAGAACTTAATTTAAATGAAGGTTTATGAAATTTGCTGTCTCCATTTCGTTTTTTGTTTTTGGATTATTTGGTGCTTTTGCTCAAATAAGCAACGTGACAGAAGAATTTCCATTACCCGCTTCTTTAAGTGAATCGTCTGGGATAATTTATTTTAATGGTAAGCTTATTACACATAATGATTCTGGAGGAAATAATGAATTGTATGAAGTTGATTTAGGTACTAAAGTAGTAACAAGAACAGTTACCATTTCAAACGCTCAAAATGTAGATTGGGAAGATATAACTCAAGACGAAACCAGCATATATATTGGAGATATTGGCAATAATATTAGCGGAAACAGAACTGATTTAAAGATTTATAAAATTAATAAAACTGATTATTTAAGTATGGATACGGTTACCGCCGAAACCATATCATTTAGTTATTCTGACCAGACAGATCTTACAGCTACGAGTGCTAACAATACAGAATGGGATGCTGAAGCTTTGGTTTCCTATGATGCGTCAAATTTAATTGTATTCACTAAAAACTGGATAAATGGAATAACAAAAGGCTATTTGGTTTCAAAAACACCCGGGACGTATTTATTAAGTCCATTAACCACAACATTAAACAGTAATGGGTTAATTACAGGTGGAACATATAACCCGTTAACTGCTAAATTATATTTAGTAGGGTATAACAATATTTTACAACCTTCTGTTTGGGAGTGTAAAAACTTTACTGGAAGCGATGTTTTTTCCGGGTCTACTAATCGAACCGATTTATCCTCTTTATCATTTGAACAGGCAGAGGCTATTACTTTTGTGGACGAAAATAGTTATTATATTACCTCTGAGGCCTTTGACCAAGGCATAACAGATTATGCAAAGTTGATATCATTTTCAACAAATGATGTAGCACTTTCAATGGATGCTGAATATAAAACGAATAATTTAGCCTTATTCCCAAATCCAGTGGAAGACGTTTTACACATTAAAGGTTCAGAAATAGCAAGTGTTCAAGTCTATGACACCAAACAGGTGAAACTATATGATGGCAATAATTTTTTAATTGATATGTCTCCATTAAGTTTGGGAATATATTTTGTCAATGTCCGTTTTAATAATCACACTTCTGTTATTAAAAAAATTATCAAGAAGTAGTTTACACAACGCTATTTGATGTAAGTTTTAAAACCTTATTTTAATTTGATAAAAGGACTTAATTCTTTGCCAACATTTCTAAAACCATAACAACCCGTTTAGTTGCGCTCACAATTTTAAAAAAGATGCTGAGGTTGCAGAACGTTTATAGATACAGGCCCAAATAGGATCTGCATTTATTTTATAAAAACGAATAATTAAATTCCTAAAATTTTAGCATCAACAGCAAAAACACTTTTTATGGTGATGCTAATTTGTTCAGAGGTTGTTTCGTCTGCAACAGCTACAACTCGCAATGTAAACTGATCTTCTTTAACATAGTCTTCAAGCTCTTTATTCAAGATTTTTAAGTCAAGTACTCGTGAATTTGAATTTTCAATATCTATTAAATTAGCTATTTCCGTTTCCTCGACATTTTCAGTTTTAATGTATATTCGAATTTCTTTTAAAAAATTGAAATTGGCAGTCTCTGGGTCGGTGATGTTCAGCGTCAAACTTTTTAAACGAATACGTTCTATTGAGTTTTTGTTGGTGTTGTTATTTTCAAAAGTGGTTTCATTTTCAGTTTCAATATCAGTAGTATTTAAGCTAATAGGAATGTTTATGATGCTTACAGGAGGAATCGTGTATTCGATTTCATAATCAATATCAAACTTTGTTAGTTCATCTACCACACTGCAATTAATAAGGAGTAAACACAGTATACATAATAGGTGTATATTCTTTTTCATGTTTAAAAAATTCAAAATCTAATATACATATTTCAATTTAAGTTGCGCCTGCTTTTTATTTTCATGTAACTAGTAAGTAAAGAAATAATAAATACTTTATTTTTGTTTAAATTTTAAATATTTGGTAAAAATAGACAACATAGAACTTCCTGATTTTCCATTGCTTTTGGCGCCAATGGAAGATGTTAGCGACCCTCCGTTTCGTGCTTTATGCAAGGAGCAAGGCGCCGATGTGGTGTATACCGAGTTTGTATCTAGTGAAGGTTTAATTCGTAACGCTGCAAAAAGCGTTATGAAGTTAGATATTTATGAAAAGGAACGACCAGTAGGCATTCAAATATTTGGAGCAAATCTCGATAGTATGTTGCAAACTATTGATATTGTTTCGGCATCCAAACCAGATATTATCGATATTAATTTTGGGTGCCCTGTAAAAAAAGTAGTAAGTAAAGGCGCGGGAGCAGGTATTTTAAAAGATGTGTGTTTAATGGAGCGACTTACTGCCGAAATGGTAAAACGCACCAATATACCTATTACCGTAAAAACACGGTTAGGATGGGATCACGATTCTATTCGTATTGTTGAGGTAGCAGAACGCTTGCAAGATGTAGGCTGTAAAGCTATCGCTATTCATGGGCGTACTAGAGCACAAATGTATAAAGGTGATGCTGATTGGAAACCGATTGCAGATGTAAAAAACAACGCACGTATGCACATTCCTGTATTTGGAAATGGGGATATAACCAGTCCTGAGCGTGCTATGGAAATGCGAGATGAGTATGGATTAGATGGCGCCATGATTGGGCGTGCTTCTATTGGAAATCCATGGTTTTTTAAACAGGTAAAACACTTTTTTAATACAGGCGAACATTTAGATCCTATTTCTTTGGAAGAACGTGTTGAGGCAGCGCGTAGACATTTACAAATGGCTATTGATTGGAAAGGGGAGATTCTAGGTGTTTTTGAAACCCGCCGCCACTATACCAACTACTTTAAAGGCATTCCGCATTTTAAAGAATACCGCATGAAAATGGTAACTTCTGATCATTCTCAAGATGTTTTTGCAGCCTTTGAAGAGGTGTTGGAGAAATTTGCAGGACATCAGTTTACAGAGTAAATTAATAATGTTGCACCATAGATTTTGTTATACGTACTGATGCAATTTTAGATGCAATTATTCCTAAAACGGAGATGGTTAAAAAGACGATAAAGAAGTTTTCTATCTTAATGGTTACGGGGTAAGCCAGCGTTGGGGTTATCATGACCAAACTAAATGCTTTTTGGAGCGCTATTATAACAAGTGCAACTCCTAGCCCAATGAGACCGCCAACAACACCAATTAAAGTGCCTTGGTAAAAAAATATTTTCCGAATGTCTTTTACGGTGGCACCAATGTTGAATAGTGTGTTTAAGCTTCGTTTTTTGTCGAGCATCATCATAATTAACGAACCAACAACGTTAAAAAATGCAATGATTAATACGAGAGTAAAGATGAGGTATACCGCTAAATTTTCGGTGTTTAGCATTTTGTAAAGCGCGTCGTTCAGTTGCGCTCTATTTTTTAATATCACTTTATCGCCTAAAATAGCTTGAATATTGTCTTTGGCTTGAGTTTCATCTGCCCCATTTTCAAGTCTAAATTCTATGGACGAGATTTGGTTGGATTCGTAATTAAGAAGGTGTTTTGCTAAATCTATGGGTGCATAAACATAGGTGTCGTTTAGGTTTTCGTTAATATAAAATACACCAACATTTATGGCGTTTACACTATTAAATGCATTTTTTGTGTTTGTTATTTGTCCTTTTCCAGGTTTTGGAATATAAATGGTTATGGGTTTTGTAAAATCTAAAACCCCAAGTGACAAGCTATTTGAAATGCCCCATCCAATTACGAGTTGATTGGATTTTTGTTCTAACCAATTGCCATGATCTAAAGTAGAATCAATAGCCACTACATTTTGAAAATGTTCGTCAACACCTTTTATAACAGCGAGTGTGTTTTTATCTCCAGAAGCTAAAAAAACACGTTCTTCTACAACTTTAGAATAATAAGCAATATCCTTTAAATTATTGAGTTTATTTATTTCGTCGTCGGTTAGGATAAACGATTTTCCAATGGCTGTTTCGGCTTTTAAATCCGGATCAACCTGACTTGTAAATTGAAGTGTAAAATCTTTTAAACCTGCAAAACCAGAAAGCACAATAAATAGTGATGCTGAACCTAAAATAACGCCAATTATAGCAATATAGGTTATAAAATTTATAGCGTTGTTAGTACTCTTAGAGCGTAAATAACGTTTTGCTATGTATAGAGAGAAACTCAATTAGAAAATTAAGATTTTTTTCTTTTGTCTAGAATTGTTGGGTCTTTTATTGGATTTTCTTTGCCTTTTAAAGATTTTTCTATTTGGTCAATATACTCTAAAGAATCGTCTATAAAAAACTCTAAATTAGGCATACGGCGGAGTTGGTGTCTGGTACGCTGCGCTAATTCATGTCGAATTACGGGTGTGTTAGATTTTATACCTTCAAGAAGTTCTTTAGCCTTATCATTAGGAAAAATACTTAAATAGACCTTAGCAACGCCTAAATCTACAGTCACTTTTACTTTAGAAACCGATATTAAAACACCACGCATACCGCCTTGAGTGGCAGCACCTTGAAGCACTTCTACTAAATCCTGTTGTAAAACGGTTCCTATTCTTTTTTGTCTTTGACTCTCCTCTATATCACTCATGTGTTATTACCTATTAAAGGTTTAGTATGCAAAAATAGCGGATATTTAAAGATTATGTTACTTTTAGGGTGCTATTTTCATATCTTGATATGGAATTTGAGAGATTTCCGCTTTCTTAGAAATGAAAAAACTAAATATTTTGATGAATAAAATTGAACATATTGGTATTGCAGTAAAAAACCTTAAAGACTCTAATGAATTATTTTTTAAACTTTTTGGAGAACCTCATTATAAAACAGAAGAAGTAAAAGGCGAAGGCGTTAACACCTCTTTTTTTAAAGTTGGTGATAATAAAATTGAATTGTTAGAAGCTACAAAAGAGAGTAGTCCGATCAATAAATTTATAGAAAAAAAAGGGGAAGGGATTCATCACATAGCCTTTGATGTTGATGATATAGTAGGTGAAATTAAGAGACTTAAGAAAGAGGGTTTCAAGGTATTAAATGAAACACCTAAAAAAGGCGCCGATAATAAGTTGGTGGCTTTTTTACATCCAAAATCATCAAACGGTGTTTTAATTGAGTTGTGCCAAGAGATAAAGGGATAATTTTTCTTGCTAACAATTAAAATAAGTAGTAATATTGCACTCCAATTTCGGTCCTATAGCTCAGTTGGTTAGAGCACCTGACTCATAATCAGGTGGTCCATGGTTCGAGTCCATGTGGGACCACTTTTAGAAATTGTAAAGCCTTTCAGAGATGAAAGGCTTTTTTTGTTATAATTTATAACGAACCACAGCGTTGTAATGTGAATTTTAATTTTCCTGTTACATGAAATTACATATATTTGCGGGATAATATAAAATTGAGGGATTAATTTTATACAATTATAATTTGTTAAAACAAGTATTAACAAAAGAACAAAGAACGTATTTCATCGCTTTTTTTGACGTTTCATGGATTTTTTTGATTCAAAATAGTATATTTGTTTTCTGAACCCGCTTTTTTTATAAATTTGTGGCCCAATGACAATGCAAAATAAAAGAATATTTGCCTCAATCTTATTTATCTTAATAAGTGTTGTGTGTGTAGCTCAGGGACCGCCACCACCTGGTGCACCACCACCACCACCAGCTCTTCTTATTGATGGAGGCTTGCTTTATGGTATGGCTTTCGCCTTATTTTATGGGGTTAAAAAGTTATTACGTAAACGTAAGAATTAAAATTACTTGTTTAATAAAACAAGTTTTGCAACATATTTTCCTAAAACATCAAATTCTAAATTTACAATGGTACCTGGTCTAAAGGTATTAAAGTTAGTATGTTTATAGGTGTATGGTATAATAGCCACACTAAATGTATCCGTCTTAGAGTTTACAACAGTTAAACTCGTACCGTTAATAGTTATAGACCCTTTTTCAATTGTAATATTACTTAAAGTGCTATCGTACTTAAATGTAAAAACCCAACTGCCTTTTTCTTCTTTTACATGAGTGCAAATCGCTGTTTGGTCAACATGTCCTTGAACGATATGCCCATCAAGCCGGTCTCCTAATTTCATAGCACGCTCTAGATTTACTTTATCGCCCATTTGTAATTTGCCAATACTCGTTTTGTCTAATGTTTCTTTTATGGCTGTTACGGTATATTCATCATTATTTATGTCAACAACAGTAAGACAAACCCCATTGTGCGCCACACTTTGGTCAATTTTTAATTCTGAAGTAATTTTACTTTTAATTGATATATGAAGATTATCAAGTTCAGTTTTTAAATTAGAAACAACACCTATATCTTCAATAATTCCAGTAAACATATTATTATCTGTTTATTTCGTTAAATTTGCAGTATTAAAATAATTTCAAAATTACGAACAAAAGTTGTCATTTTTAATGGAGCAAGAAGAAAATATAATAGTAGGGATATCTATAGGCGACTTAAATGGTATTGGAGGGGAAATAATTTTAAAAACGTTTGAAGACCCTAGAGTTTTAGAATTTTGTACTCCAGTAATTTTTGCTTCGTCAAGAGTCATGACTTTTTTAAAATCTCATTTCAAGTCCCAAATCAATTTTCATAACATTAATAATATGAGTGAATTAGCTCATGGAAAAGTTAATGTGGTAAACTGTTGGAATGATACGGTAAGTATTGAATTTGGCAAAGAAGACACCAGAATAGGGGCTTTTGCAATAAAATCCTTGGAGCTAGCCACTAAAGCTTTGAAGAATGATGAGATTCATGTTTTAGTAACCGCGCCAATTAATAAGCATAACATTCAGTCTGAAGCGTTTAAATTTCCGGGCCATACAGATTATTTGGCTCAAGAACTTGAGGGTGAAAGCTTAATGTTTATGATAACTGATACGCTTAGAGTAGGTTTACTTACGGACCATGTTCCGGTTAAAGACGTATCAACTCATATCACCTCAGAATTAATAGAGCAAAAAATTGACACCGTATATAATTCACTTAAAAAAGATTTTAAAATTCAAAGACCTAAGATTGCTGTTTTAGGGATAAACCCACATACCGGAGATAATGGTGTTATTGGGAGTGAAGATGACGACGTATTAAGACCGACACTCAAAAAAATAAAGGAAAGCGGGAAATTGGTTTACGGGCCTTACGCTGCCGATAGTTTTTTCGGTTCAAATAATTACAAAAATTTTGATGCTATTATTGCTTCATACCACGATCAAGGATTAATACCTTTTAAAACACTATCGTTTGGTCAAGGTGTTAATTACACTGCTGGATTAAATAAAGTAAGAACCTCACCAGATCATGGTACGGCCTATGAGATAGCTGGTAAAGGAATTGCTGATGAAAACTCATTTAAAGAAGCTGTATATAGTGCTATTAAGATTTTTAGAAATAGAATGAGTTATCAACAACTTACTGCAAATCCTTTAAAAAAATTACCTAGAAAAGACCGTCGTTAATTAGTTGATTATTAGTTAGAACCCTTTAAAAATTAAGCAGTTAAAAACATAAACAAAAAAATGTTTATAACTCGTGTTAGATAAATAAAAATTTATATATTTGCAGGCTCAAAATAGATGTGATAATGAAGGCATTGAAAGAGTTTATAATCCCATTTGTGGGATTAAAAATAGGAAAACATCATTTTGAGTATAAAGTAGAGCAAACGTTCTTTGAACATTTTGAGTATGAAGATTTTAATGATGTAAAAATTAATGTTAGTCTTGAATTAGAAAAAAAGACAACATTATTAGAGTTACATTTTAAATTTTCTGGATGGGTAAATGTGAATTGTGATTTAACAAACGAACCTTATAATCAAACCATAGAAAATGAGTTTGATTTAGTGGTTAATTTTGGAGACGAATTCAATGATGAGAATATCGATATATTGATTATACCTCACGGAACCTATGAAATTAGCATTCAACAGTATATTTATGAATTAATTATACTAGCTGTGCCAATAAAAAGATTACATCCAGGAGTTGAAGATGGCACATTAGATTCAGAAATTCTTAAAAAATTAGAAGAATTAAGCCCTAAAGTTAAAGAAAATAAAGAGGATATTGATCCTCGTTGGAATACATTAAAGAAATTATTAACGGATAAATAAAAATATAAAATGGCACATCCTAAGAGAAAAATCTCGAAAACAAGAAGAGATAAAAGAAGAACACATTACAAAGCAACTGCGCCACAGATTGCTACATGCCCAACAACGGGTGAAGCTCACTTATATCACAGAGCACATTGGCATGAAGGAAAGTTATACTACAGAGGTCAAATATTGATTGATAACTCTGAAGAAGTAGAAAACGTTGCATAAATAATTATGCATGCATATAATAAAACGCTCATTTATGAGCGTTTTTTTTATGAAATACATTTTCTAAATCACAAAAACGCTTAATTTGCATATTATTAGACCAAAATTTAGTAGTTTTCGTGAAATTTTGGACGTTTTTGTTCAATTTTAATGATATTTTGGTCGAACTAACTTAAATAGTATGAGTAAAATCTCAGCAGCAATTACAGCTGTAGGCGCTTATGTGCCAGATTACGTATTAACCAATCAAATTCTTGAAACGATGGTTGATACTAATGACGAATGGATTACATCAAGAACAGGAATCAAAGAACGCCGCATTCTTAAAGACAACGGAAAAGGAACATCTTACCTAGCCATAAAAGCAGCTCAAGACCTTATAGACAAAAAAGGAATTGACCCGAAAGATATAGAACTTGTTATTGTTGCCACTGCAACTCCAGATATGAAAGCCGCTTCAACTGCAGCTTTTACAGCTTCGGAAATTGGAGCAACCAATGCGTTTTCATTTGATATGGATGCAGCATGCTCTAGTTTTTTATTCGGTATGTCTGTTGCTTCAACCTACATTGAGTCTGGTCGATATAAAAATGTTTTGCTCATTGGCGCAGATAAAATGTCGTCTATTATAAACTATAAAGACAGAGCTACATGTATCATTTTTGGTGATGGAGCTGGAGCAGTTTTATTCGAGCCAAATGAGGAAAACTTCGGACTTCAAGATGAATACTTAAGAAGCGATGGTACAGGCAGAGAATTTTTACAAGCTACTTACGGCGGATCATCATATGCTTTAACTGCAGAAATCTTAGAAAAAGGAGGGCACTGTGCATTTCAAGAAGGGCGAACAGTATTTAAAAAGGCCGTTTTTAATATGGCTGATGCCACCGTTAAAATATTAGAACGAAATAACCTAACAAAAGAGTCTGTAGATTGGCTGGCTGCGCATCAAGCAAACAAACGTATTATTGATGCAACAGCAAAACGAATAGATTTAGACGAAGATAAGGTTATGATGAATATTCAAAAATATGGGAATACAACGTCAGCAACACTGCCTTTACTTTTAAATGATTACGAATCGCTACTTAAAAAGGGAGATAATATAATATTTGCCGCTTTTGGTGGCGGATTTAATTGGGGTGCTATTTATTTAAAATGGGCTTATAATTCAAAAAACTAACCACTAACTAATTAGTAAAATTATGGATATAAAAGAGATTCAAAACTTAATTAAGTTTGTTGCCAGATCTGGTGCTAGCGAGGTTAAATTAGAAATGGATGATATAAAAATCACCATTAGAACAGGATCGGATTCAGACACAACAATTGTGCATCAAGTTCCTGCCACTCAAATGCCACAACAAGTGATGGCGGCTCCTGCTTTAGTTGCGCCTGAACAAGCTGCAACATCGGCACCAGCTCCAGCAACTGCGGCTTCAGAAGATTCTAAATACATTACAATAAAATCACCAATCATTGGTACTTTCTATAGAAAACCATCTCCAGATAAACCTTTATTTGTTGAGGTAGGTCAAACTATTGCTGAGGGTGATGTACTTTGTGTTATTGAAGCTATGAAACTTTTCAATGAAATCGAATCTGAAGTTTCAGGAAAGATAGTTAAGATATTAGTTGATGATTCATCTCCAGTAGAGTTTGATCAACCATTATTTTTAGTAGACCCATCTTAATTTTAGATTATTAGATCTCTCGATTATTAGATGTTTACTATTCTAATAATCCGATAATCGAATAATCCAATTGTCTAATTATCTAATACAAAAAAGATGTTTAAAAAAATATTAATTGCCAATAGAGGAGAAATAGCACTTCGTGTTATTAGAACCTGTAAAGAAATGGGCATTAAAACGGTGGCAGTGTATTCTACTGTTGACGAAGAAAGCTTGCACGTTAAGTTTGCCGATGAGGCCGTTTGTATAGGGCCAGCTGCAAGTAGCGAGTCCTATTTAAAAATGTCCAATATTATATCTGCTGCTGAAATCACAAATGCAGATGCCATTCATCCAGGATATGGATTTCTATCAGAAAATGCTAAGTTTTCAAAAATTTGTGAAGAGCACGGTATAAAATTTATCGGTGCTTCACCAGAGATGATTGATAGAATGGGAGACAAGGCAAATGCTAAGGAAACCATGAAAGCCGCTGGAGTACCATGTGTACCGGGTAGTGAAGGTGTTATTAAAGATTTTGCTGAATGTAAAAAATTAGCGAAGGAAACAGGTTACCCTGTTATGCTTAAAGCTTCTGCCGGAGGTGGAGGTAAAGGTATGCGCGGCGTTTTTAAACCAGAAAACCTTAAAGATGCATGGGATTCTGCAAGACAAGAAAGTAAAGCGGCATTTGGGAATGACGATATGTACATGGAAAAACTTATTGAAGAGCCAAGACATATTGAAATTCAAATTGTTGGTGATTCTAAAGGAAAAGCATGTCATTTATCCGAAAGAGATTGCTCAATACAACGTCGTCATCAAAAACTTACTGAAGAAGTACCATCTCCATTTATGACCGATGCGCTTCGTAAAAAAATGGGAGACGCTGCGGTAAAAGCTTCAGAATTTATAAAATACGAAGGCGCTGGAACGGTAGAGTTTTTGGTTGACAAGAACCGTAAATTTTACTTTATGGAAATGAATACACGTATTCAGGTAGAGCACCCCATTACAGAGCAAGTAATAGATTTCGATTTAATTCGCGAACAAATTTTAGTAGCTGCTGGTGTGCCAATTTCAGGTAAAAATTATACACCAAAAATGCACTCAATCGAATGTAGAATTAATGCTGAAGACCCATATAACGATTTTAGACCATCACCCGGTGTTATTACCACCTTGCATGCTCCAGGAGGTCACGGTATTCGTTTAGACACCCATGTTTACGCGGGTTATGCTATTCCTCCAAATTACGATTCTATGATCGCCAAGTTAATTACAACGGCGCAAACTAGAGAAGAAGCTATCAATAAAATGAAGCGCGCACTAGACGAGTTTGTTATTGAAGGTATAAAAACTACTATTCCATTCCATAGGCAACTTATGGATCATCCAGACTATTTAGCCGGTAACTATACCACTAAATTTATGGAAGATTTTGTTATGGAAAAACAGGATGAAGACTAAATACTAAAGACTCCGAAATTACTTTCGGAGTTTTTTTATGGTGTTACTTTTGCGGGAAAGCAAAAGTCAGGCCATCCACTATATCTTTCTGCGAAGCAGTTCCGTGCTTGTTCGGGATTTCTCTATTAATAAACATCTAGCTAAAAAAATGTGCAGTTTTTATAGCTTTACAAAAAGGATACCGCTTCTATCCTTAACACAGCGAAAGACTTTAATTTAAAATTTTAATACCAATTATTACTCAAAATGAGCTATAATTAATTTGAATTATATGGTGTTCAGATAATATAGAAAATCAAAGCATAGCCTTGGTTACGGTTTTATTTTATATTGAAACATGGGCAGGACAGAAACGAATTATATAGTTTGTTTTGAGTAATAATTGGTATAACTTAGCTTTATGAATTTGTCTTACTGGGAAATAAAATCGTGGTTAACTAATATAGATTTTTGTATTGTTGGCAGTGGCATTGTTGGACTTAATTGTGCGCTTCGATTAAAAGAGCAGTTTCCAAAATCTAAAATTCTAATCCTTGAAAAAGGAACATTACCTCAAGGTGCCAGTACAAAAAACGCAGGTTTTGCGTGCTTTGGAAGCCTGAGTGAAATTCTTGATGATCTAAACACCCATTCCGAAGAGGACGTGATTCAACTTATTTCAAAACGCGTTAACGGTTTAAAATTATTAAGACAAACCCTGGGAGATAAACAATTAAACTACCAACAACTCGGAGGTTATGAGTTGTTTTTAGATGCAGATGAAGCATTGTTCCAAAGCTGTATTTCAAAAAAAGAAACTATAAATAAATTGTTAAAACCCCATTTTAAGGATAATATTTTCAGTTTAAAAGACAATATTTTCAATTTCAAAAATGTAAATAAACAATATATTTTTAATCAATTTGAAGGTCAAATAGATACAGGTAAAATGATGGAATCATTACTTGAAAAAGCACATTCAAAAGGGATTAAAATCTTAAATAATATGCAAGTAGAGGGTTTTTCAGAAGATACCGATTCTGTAAAAATAAAAACTAATCAATTTGAGTTTTCGGCTTCAAAATTACTTATTGCTACCAACGGTTTTGCTTCAAAATTAATTAATCAAAAAGTAAAGCCAGCAAGAGCTCAAGTTTTGATTACCAAGCCTATTGAAAATTTACACATTAAAGGCACATTTCATTTAGATAGAGGTTATTACTATTTCAGAAATATAGATAATAGAATTCTTATAGGAGGTGGACGGAATTTAGACTTTAAAGGGGAAGAAACTACCGAATTTAATCAAACAGCTATTATTCAAAATAAACTCGAAGCCTTATTAAAAATAACTATTTTACCTGAAACACCTTTTGAAATCGATTATCGTTGGTCTGGCATTATGGGGATTGGAAACCAAAAAAAAGCAATTGTAAAACAACTAAGCAACCGTGTATTTTGTGGCGTTAGGCTCGGAGGTATGGGTGTTGCAATTGGAAGCTTGGTAGGTAAAGAATTAGCAGATTTAACAGCATGAGTATCAAACTAGAGTTATATGATTTTTGTTTAGAGTTTGTTGATAATCGTTTTCAGCTCATTCAAAATACCATAAAAGAAATTCAAGAATCTTTACTTTCTGAAACTAAAAGTAGCGCTGGTGACAAACATGAAACAGGCCGTGCCATGTTGCAATTAGAACGCGAAAAATCAGGAAATCAATTGGCAGAAATTCAAAAGCTCAAAGCCATTTTGAATAAAGTGAATTCAGAAGCTAAGCATCAAAAAATTGCATTAGGTAGCGTTGTTTATACAACACAATCTAATTATTTTATTGCTATAAGCGCTGGTGAAATAGTTTTAGATTCAAAAAGGTTTTATGCCATTTCGCAGGATACACCAATTGCAAAACTATTAATTTCAAAAACAGTTGGCGACGAGGTTCTGTTTAGAAACACTACTATTAGAATTACTCAAATTTTATAGAAATAATTTAATTTATCACACAATTTATAAATTGTGATGTACCTTAACATCATGAATTTTATCTATGAAACGTTTTCTCTTTTTTGTAATTTGTTTTTGTTGTTTATCGTTAAGTTTTTCTCAAAATAAGTCGAGTATAGATTTTGTAATCCGTAATGTAGGGATAGCTGTAGATGGTCACTTCAATACCTTTAATATAGAAACTGATTTTGATAATAAAGGTGAACTTTTAAATATTAAAGGAGAAATTAAAGTAGCTTCTATTGAAACGGGAATAGAAAGTAGAGATAATCACATTCTAAAAGCCGATTATTTTGATATTGAAAACTATGAAAATATAACATGGGTAAGTAAAGCAATAAATACTATAGATGATGGTGTGTTCACTATGATTGCCGATTTAACTATTAAAGGAAAAACGAAAGAAATAAGTATCACTGTTAATCGTGATAAGATTAGTAATCAATATAAAATAACATCAAGCTTTAAAATTAATCGTAGAAATTTTGATGTTGGGGGCAGAAGTATCGTAATGAGTAATACTGTGAAAATTAATGTAGTTCATTATCATAATTTATAAATGACACTACACCCATATGATTTTATAATTGCTGGAGACGGATTAGCAGGGATCACTCGTGTGATACATATAGCAAAATCAAATTTTAAGGAATTATCTATTGAAAAAACACAAGCCAAAAACATAAAGTTTGTGGTAAGTCTGTATCTAATTAAATACTGCCCTATTTAGGCGTAAAGATGTATGTGTTTGGAGGATTTACAGACAATATGTTTGCGTTCCGTACTTTTCAAGGAGAGTACTGTACTGTTCTAAAATCAGAATTTGGAATTTATTTAAAAGCAAAACCCTGGTGTAAATACCAAATGAGTATAAGTTAAGACCTTAATTACGGAACATGTAATGGAAAAATTAAAAAACATAATAACAACCATCATAAAATTCAGAATAGCAATTATTGTTATTCTAGCTGTTTTAATGGGTTTTTCTGGCTATCAGACCCTAAAGAAACTTCGCGTTGATAACTCCCTATCGATTTGGTTTTTAGAAGACGACCCTAGCTATAAGGCGTATATTGATTTTCAAGAAAAATTTGGTTCTGATGAAATTTTTATAGCCATGCTTCCGGTTGAAAATGCTATTGGAAATACAGAAAAGACAAAGCTTTTAAAATTACATGAATCTATAGATTCACTTTCTTTTGTAAAAACCTCTTTCAGTTTAGCAAAGGCAAAATACCCTATTTACGCAAATAGTAAAATCAATTATGATGATTTATATAACACAAAACGCAGTGAAAAAGGATTAAAAAGCCTACTGTCAAAATTGCCAAATATTTCCGCACAACTTATAACAAAGGATTTTAAAAATCAATTTTTCTATATTCAGCTTAATCCAACACCAACCATTGAAGAAAAGCGGCAAAGTATTGGCGGTGAAATAAGAGGTATCATTGAAAAACAATATTCAAATTATTATCTAACCGGCCCTCCAGTTTTAAACGAAGCGTATAGTAAAGGCATTTATAAAGAAAGTATGCTGTTTGGTGGGTTAACGGTTTTAGTTATTACATTATTGCTCCTCTTTTTATTACCCAATAAACGCTATTTATGGGTGTCGTTACTCTCGGTTGCCGTTCCTCTAACTTTGTTGTTTGGCATTATTACATCTTTAGGGTTTGCATTGAATATGATCTCCATGCTAATCCCAACAATCTTGATGGTTTATAGTGTGAGTGATGCGGTTCATATTATAAATATTTATCATAAAGAAGGGTTTTCAGATAACACTATTAAAAAAACTAAACTGATAACTTTAGCTATCAGAAAAAGTTTTACACCTTGTTTCTATACCACGCTTACTACCTTTGTTGGTTATTTTGCATTATATTTATCGCCTCTACCAGCTTTTAAAAACATGGGGGTTTTTACCTGTATTGGGTTGGTTTTAAGCTTCTTTTTGGTATATGTCATAACCATAATCGGGTTTAGTTTTATGACACTAAATTTCGAAAACACAAAACCCATAATATCTTTTAAAAGTGTGAATCAGCGTCAATTTATAAATTGGTTAAATCGTTTTACAACGCAGTATAAAACACCTTTGATTGTTTGTTTTACTTTAATTTTGTTTTATGGAATCTATGCTATTTTTCAAGTTAAAATTGATACTAATTCACGAAACCTTTTAGCTGAAGGTAAAGCAAAACAGGATTTAAGAATTGTTGAAAATGAGCTTAATGGAAGCTCCAGACTTCAATTGAACATATTAACTAATAATGGAGAAACAATCTTGAATGTTGAAGCTATGAAACATTTGGAGAATTTTCAAAAAAAGCTAGAAGCTAATCCTTTAATAAACGCACCCGTATCCGTGGTGAATATTAAAAATTTCTTAGAAAAGCGAATGCCGATGTTGTTTCAGACAAACGCATCTCAAGATAAGATGGAAAGTACATTATCTTCGGTTGATAATGAAGATAATAATTTTTTTAAGTTATTTTCTGAAGATTTCACATCAGCAGGAATAACTATTAGTTTTAAAGAGATAAAAACATCTCAGCTAGAGCAGTTATTATTTGAAGTAGAGCGTGATTTTGAAGACACTTTCCCTGTTGAAAAGTACACACTAAAAATTAATGGTTTTGCTGTCGTTTTTGCACAACTAAATAACTTCATTTTACAAACCCAATTCAAATCTTTTTTCGCTGCTTTTTTTGTTGCTTTTTTATGTCTTTGGTTTTTTATAGAAAGTTTGCGAACGACCTTGCTTATATTAATCCCAAATTTATTACCGTTAACTATATTGGCTATTTTCATGAGCTTATTAAATATCCCCTTGGATGTAACAACCGCCATGATAACACCAATTATGCTTGGAATTGCTATGGATGACACCATTCATTTGGTTTATAAATATAGGAGAAGTAAGGACATACAAGGCACACCGGAAGCACGTATGAATAACGCCATGGAATATACAGGGAATGCTCTGTTTTCAACTACTATTGCCTTGGTTGGTGGGTTTTTAATTATAAGTTCAAGTGCTGTACCATCGGTACGAGATTTTGGATTACTTTGTGCAATAACAGTGGCCATTGCTTTAATTACTGATATCTTTTATTTACCAGCCTTATTGAAGACTTTTGATAAATAATTTATTTGAAAATATCAATGTAAACTATTGCATTTTTCTCCAATTTAAATTGATTTTCAAAAAACAAAACATTGCCATCTAAAACAGCTTCAACTAAATAATAGGGTCCTTTAAAATAAGAATGCTTAACAACCGCTTCTAATTTAGAACGCTCAACAATTTTTAACTGATTTGCATAAACTATTTCGTTATTTATAATATTGAATTCACCAAAAAAAGATGCAATTAAAGGGGTTGTTGGGTTTTTATAAAGTGTTTCTGGTAAGTTGTTTATAGCGATTTGTTTTTGGTTTAAAACAATCATACGGTCTGCGAAACCTAGCACATCGTCTTTGTCGTGAGTCGCTACTATACAGGTGATATTTTCATCTTTTAAATATTTAAAAACACTTCTGCGAAGACTTTGTTTTTTAAAATTATCAATATGGCTAAAAGGCTCATCTAACAAAATAATTTCAGGTTGTTTGGCTAAAGCCCTAGCTAACGCCACACGTTGTTTTTGACCACCACTTAAGGTTTTAACTTTAATTTTCGCAAATTTGGTGAGCTCAACAACTTCAAGTAATTCTGCAGTACGACGTTGTTTTTCTTCTGGATAAAAATTTGAAAGAAACTTTCCTATATTTTCCTCAACAGTTATAAAGGGCATCAAGTCAAATTCTTGTGCGACGTACTTCATAAAATCATGACCAACAACCAAGTTATATTTTGGACCCAAGATTTCTTCATCTTTCCAAAAAACATGCCCTTCAATTAAATCATATTCACCATATAAAATTTTCAATAAGGTGCTTTTTCCGGAACCACTTTCTCCAATAATGGCAATATTTTCACTCGGTTTTGCCTTAAAAGAAATATTCTTTAAAACTGGTGTTTTATCATAAGAAAAAGTAAGGTTTTTTACATTTAACATAGCATCGCAAAAATAGTATAAAAAAATACGCTTCTAAAGTAGAAGCGTATTTTAAGTATATGGATAATGATTTTATCCTTTTATTTTTTCATTGGCTTTTGATGGTAATACTTCAAACCCCATATTGTAAAGTGTAAAGCAGTAAATATCTACATATTGCTCAATAATTTTACTTACAGGTGTTCCTGCTCCATGACCACCATCGGTTTCAATACGTATTAAAGTTGGGTTTTTGCCTGTCTGTTTACTTTGTAATTCGGCTACAAATTTAAAACTGTGTGCAGGTACAACGCGGTCGTCATGGTCTCCGGTCGTTATTAATGTCGCAGGGTATTCAACACCATTTTTAACATTATGTACTGGCGAATATCCCTTTAGGTATTCAAACATGTCTTTATTGTCTTCAGCAGTTCCATAATCATACGCCCAACCTGCTCCAGATGTAAAGGTGTGGTAGCGTAACATATCTAAAACACCAACTGCGGGCAATGCTACTTTGGCTAAATCAGGGCGTTGAGTTATAGTGGCACCAACCAATAACCCACCGTTAGAGCCACCTCTTAAAGCTAAAAAACCTGATGAGGTATAATTGTTATTAAATAAATATTCAGCAGCAGCGATAAAATCATCAAACACATTTTGCTTTTGGAATTTAGTTCCTGCTTTGTGCCATGCTTTACCATACTCGCCTCCGCCACGCAGGTTAGGAACGGCTAGAATACCACCTTGTTCCATCCATATAGCATTTGAAATACTAAAATTAGGTGTTAAACTAATATTGAATCCACCATAACCATAAAGAATAGTTGGATTTTTACCATTTAGTTCTAAGCCTTTTTTATGCGTAATAATCATAGGCACTTTTGTCCCGTCTTTAGAAGTATAAAATACTTGATTACTTTCATAATCTTCTGGGTTGAAATCTATATTAGATTTATGAAACAATTCAGAAGTACCATTTTTAATATCGTACTTAAAAATATTTCCTGGAGTTTTATAGTTTGTAAAAGAATAGTACAACTCTGTTTCTTCTTTTTTTGTTCCAAATCCTCCAGCGCTACCAACTCCTGGTAATTTAACTTCTCTTATTAGTTCACCTTTGTAATCGTACTGTAAAACTTGTGAAACAGCGTCTACCATATACTCTACAAAAAAAGAGCCTCCACCTACTGAAGGGACTAATACGTTTTCAGTTTCAGGAATAAAATCAACCCAATTTTCAGGAGTAGGGTTTGATGCATCAACTGTAACAATTTTTTTGTTTGGGGCATTTAAATTTGTTACTAGATATAACTTACTTCCTTCATTATCAATCACATAAGTGTCACTTTCTGTATGCTCCATGATGGTGATTAATTTACTGTTTGGTTTTGTGAGGTCTTTAATGTATAACTTATTTCCTGATGTGGAAACTCTAGGTGAAATTAACAAGTAACGATTGTCTTCTGTTACAGTTCCATAAATATAACGATGTTTTTCATCGGGTGTTCCTCCATAAATTACTAGATCATTTTTTTGTGGTGTTCCTAATTTATGATAGTAAACTTTGTGCTGATCTGTTTTAGCAGAAAGTTCACTGCCGTTTGGTTTGTCATAACTGGAATAATAGAACCCCTCGTTTTTATACCAAGACATACCGCTAAATTTGATATCAACAAGTGTGTCTTCAATAATGTCTTTGCTTTCGGTATCCATAATCAAGACTTTTCTCCAATCGCTTCCGCCTTCAGAAATGGAATAGGCTAAAATTTTACCGTTTTTTGAAAAACTTGCGCCCCCAAGAGAAATGGTGCCATCTTCCTTAAAAGTATTAGGATCTAAAAAAATAGTTCCGGTATTAGGGTCTTCTCCCGTTTTATATCGATAGATAACATATTGGTTTTGAAGCCCATTGTTTTTATAGAAATAGGAATAATCACCTTCTTTAAATGGGGCTCCTATTTTTTCATAATTCCATAATTTTGATAATCGATCTCTAAGTTCTTCACGATATGGGATGTTGTCTAAATACCCAAAAGTAGCCTTGTTTTGAGCTTCAACCCAAGCTTCGGTATCTTCACTTCTGTCGTCTTCTAGCCAACGATAAGGATCTTTAATCTTTATATCAAAATATGTATCTACAGTGTCTACGGTTTTAGTTTCTGGGTAATTCACAGTAATATTGTTTGTTTTTTGTTTTTCTTCTGTACAAGCCATTAAAATTGCCACGCATAGAAGTATGGTTGTAATTTTTTTCATGATTGATGATTGATGAATTTATCAAAAGTAAACAAAAAACTCCTGTATAATAAATACAGGAGTTTAGTAATATAATCTAAGATCAAATCTACACTAAATTATTTTCGATTAAATATTCAGCTATTTGAATCGTATTGGTTGCGGCGCCTTTTCGAAGGTTATCGGCAACAATCCACATATTTAACGTATTTGGTTGCGTTTCATCTCTTCTAATACGTCCCACAAATACCTCATCTTTATCATGTGCAAAAATAGGCATTGGATAAGTGTTTGTGTCTGTGTTGTCTTGGACTACAACCCTAAAAGTGTTTTATTCAAATTTTACAAAACCCTAATGCTATATATTAGGTATTCCGAATAACGGTCAGGGTCTTCGACTTGAACGCCGAAATAAGGATTTAAATATGTTTCTTAAAACAATAAAATATTGAGCAATTCAAATTGATTAGTTTATTAATTAAAATAAATACTATTTATATCTTTTGAATATTGCTATAAGTCGTCTTATTTTTAATATATCAATAATTTTTTCAGTTTTACCTAATCCAATTAGGTGTATCAATTTTAATCTTTGAATAGATAGAAATGACATCCAAGCATTATTGTAATGATGTATTGTATATGTTTTTTTTGATCTAAATATTTTACCTGTTTGATGATTTTTAGGACTAAAATATTCAGAGGGATATAAAAAGAACGAATTTTTATTTTCAGCTAAATTAGAAATGTTTTTTACTTCATTAAATTTTAGTTGAATTATTTTTTTATTTCTCTCAATCTGAGATTGCATTATTATAGGTAAAACAAGCATGTCAAAATCGCCATCTTGTTTTATAAACCGGCGATTATCATAATAATTGATACAATCTAGTACCCAGTCAGAATTTTTTTTAGCACCAAAAACAGCCGCTTCAATAAGACTATCATATTGACTACCAATAAAATATGGCAAATTAAGGAGGTCATCAAAATTTTTTAAAACTTCAACGTCTGTGTCTAAATAAATCCCACCGTATTTATAAACCGCTAGTAATCTTATATAATCTGATACAAATGCGTATTTTTTGCTTTTATAGGCCTGTTGTGTCCAAATAGTTGTTTCTACGTTAAATCTATTAGTATCCCAAAGAATAAATTCATAATCAGGTAATTTAACTTTCCAAGATTCAATACATTTTTTTATAAGTTTAGGATATTCATCGGCACTTAGCCAACAAAAATGGATTATTTTAGGAATCATATTTAAATTTTTAAAACATTTAAACCAAATTATTGTCGATTAAATATTCAGCTATTTGAATCGTATTGGTTGCGGCACCTTTTCGAAGGTTATCGGCAACAATCCACATATTTAACGTATTTGGTTGCGTTTCATCTCTTCTAATACGTCCTACAAAAACCTCATCTTTTTCGTGTGCAAAAATAGGCATTGGATAAGTGTTTGTGTCTGTGTTGTCTTGGACTATAACCCCTGGAGTTTCATGTAATAATTTACGGATATCAGCTAAATTAAAATCATTTTCAAATTCAACGTTTACAGACTCCGAATGTCCACCAGCAGTAGGGATCCTAACGGCAGTTGCCGATATAGAAAATGTTCTATCGTTCATGATTTTTTGAGGTTCTCTGGCTAATTTCATTTCTTCCTTGGTGTATCCATTGTCTTCAAAAACATCACAATGTGGTAATGCATTTCTTCCAATAGGATAAGGGTAAGCCATTTCGCCTTTAACACCTGCGATTTCATTTTCGAGCTGGCGGACTGCTTTAATACCTGTTCCAGAAACGGATTGGTATGTTGAAACCACAACACGCTTCATTTTATATTTTTTGTGAAGCGGATTTAAAGCCATTACTAATTGAATGGTAGAACAATTAGGGTTTGCTATAATTTTATCTTCTGTAGTTAGTTCGCTAGCATTTATTTCTGGAACTACTAATTTTTTGGTAGGATCCATTCTCCAAGCTGAAGAATTATCAATAACAGTAGTACCAGCTTCAGCAAATTTAGGAGCCCATTCTAATGATGTATCTCCTCCCGCGGAAAATAAAGCAATATCTGGTTTCATAGAAATAGCTGATTCTAAACCAACGACTTTATAATCGGTTCCTCTGTAGGTTAATATTTTTCCAACTGAACGCTCAGAAGCAACAGGTATTAATTCTGTTACAGGAAAGTTACGCTCTGAAAGAACTTTTAGCATCACTTCGCCAACCATTCCAGTGGCACCAACAACAGCTACTTTCATATTTTTTTGTTTAATAAATTTCTGAAGCAAAACTAGGTATTAATTACATTTTAAAATCTAAAAAAAGCCCTCATTTTTTAAAAATGAGGGCTTTTTAACAACAAATAACACAAAGTTATTTATTTAACAGTTTGTTATTTTTTTAACAAATCTCTGATTTCACCAAGTAAATCTTCTTGAGAAGGACCAGCAGGAGCTGGAGCTTCAACAGGTTTTTTAGTTTTGTTGTATGCTTTAACTATTATGAACATTACAAAACCAACGATGATAAGATTGATAATTGTATTAATCCAAGCACCATAAGAAATTACAGCGGCTCCAGCTTCTTTGGCAGCTGCAACAGTAGCATACTCTTTTCCGTCCATGGTGATATGAAGTTCTGCGAAATCCATTCCACCTGCAAAATAACCAATAAAAGGCATTGCAATATTATTTACAAATCCTTTAATCACAGCACCTAGGGCTCCTGCCATAATTACAGCAACGGCAAAGTCGATTACATTGCCTGTCATAATAAAATTCTTAAACTCTTTTAACATAATATTAAATTTTTAGTTAGTCTAATTTAGACACAATTTACGTAAAAAAGTCACACATATGTTTAAAAATTTATTTGATTAATTTAAAATCAGCCTCTTTACCCGTTGTGATATAGCGGTAATAATTTCGTAAGATATTGTATTTGCAGTAGCAGAAAATGTATTTGCAGTATGGTTTTTTCCAAAAACAATTACTTCATCTCCTTCTTTACAATCAATATTGGTAATATCAACCATAATCATATCCATACAAACATTTCCAATAATTTGGGCTTTTGCACCATTTATAGTTACAAAGCCTTTGCCATTTCCGTATTGTCTACCAATGCCATCAGCATGACCAACAGGAAGTGTCGCTGTTCTTAATAACGCATCACTTTTAAAGGCACGATTATAGCCAACAGAGTCACCTTGTTCAATAGTGTGAATTTGAGAAATAATCGTTTTTAATGTTGCGATAGGTTTTAAATGTTTGTTTTCTTTATCAGAATTCCCAAAACCGTATAAACCAATACCACACCTAACCATATCAAAATGAGCTTCAGGGTAATTTAAAACACCTGATGTATTACTCATATGAAGCATCGGTTTGTAGCCGACCTGTCTTGTGAAATTTTCAGTAATATTTTTAAAAGTTTCAATCTGATTTAAAGTAAATGCCTTTTCATCTAAATCTTCACTTGCTGCCAAATGCGAAAAAACAGATTTTACTTTTACAGCTTTACTTGCTTTTAATTTAGAGATTATAGAATCGACCTCATTTTCAGAAAACCCTAATCGATTTAATCCAGTATTAAATTTAACATGAATGGGATAGTCGGATTGTTTTTCTGCGGAAGCGATAGTAACAAATTCATTCAGAATTTTAGAATTATAAATACTGGGCTCTAAACAATTCGCTATAAGTGCTTTAAAATTTACTGTTTGCGGATGCAGCACCAAAATGGGTTTGGTGATACCAGCTTCTCGAAGTGCAATACCTTCATTAGTGTAAGCAACAGCAAAATAATCAACGCTTAAATTTTGTAGATAACTAGCAATTTCAATAGCATCACTACCATAGGCAAAAGCTTTTACTACAGCCAAAAATTTAGTGCTAGGTTGTAACTTAGATTTAAGATACTCAAAGTTATGTTTAAGTGCTTTTAAATCAATTTCAAGCAAAGTTTCTTGCGCTTTAGGCATTGGAATCTTTGTGTTTAGTTTTCACCTCTTCGGCTTCATTAACCTTCATGCCCCTTACCTTATCGCGAAGCATTGCTTTATAATACGCTGCTCTACTTAAGGGTTCGTATTCATTAACTTCTCCAAGTAAAACAAGATTGTCGTTTTGGTTTTTTCTGTAGCTATATTGCGCTAAATTCCCTGTTCTGGTACAAACAGCATGCACTTTAGTTACATACTCTGCCGTTGCCATTAAGCTAGGCATAGGCCCAAAGGGGTTGCCTTTAAAATCCATGTCCAAACCAGCAACAATTACGCGAACACCTTTATTTGCTAAATCGTTACATACACGTACAATTTCATCATCAAAAAATTGCGCTTCATCAATACCAACCACATCACAACCATCAGCTAAAATAGGAATATTGGCAGCAGCAGGAACGGGTGTTGAGCGTATTTCATTAGCATCATGAGAGACTACCATGCCCTCATCATAACGCACATCAATAGCAGGTTTAAAAATTTCAACTTTTTGTTTTGCAAATTGCGCACGCTTAAGCCTACGGATGAGTTCTTCGGTTTTTCCGGAAAACATGGAGCCGCAGATAACTTCAATCCATCCAAATTGTTCTTTCTGATTTACTGTATTTTCAAGAAACATTTCGTAATTTTAACATTGAACTTATTTAAACTTTTTGATTGAAGCTAAAATTTGTCATTTTGTAGCTAGTTAAAGGCTTTTTTGAGTTGCATAGCATCGCTACGGAAGGAAAAAAAGACAAAAAATGGACGCAAAAGAGCAATTTTTAGCCAATAAAAAAAGTTTAAATGAGTTCATTAAACAAAGCAATTTATCGTTTGTATAAAGGTGACGTAAATTTATTAAAAATCAAAAGTCTAAAGAGCAATAATTTAAAATTTATAAATAATGAAGAAGAAGCTTGAATCTGAACTCGTCAGTATAGCACATAGAATTCTTAAATGTAAGGGGAAGGAAGATGTCATTAAAATGCATGCCGAAGTTTCTTTGCTCTACGAGAAGCTATCCGTATTGAAATTTGCACATGAAAATTTTGAAGGGGACCTACCAACAATAGGCAGCGATTCTTCATTTTTTGATATGTTAGACAGCGCCTTCAATAATAGGGTTAGTGATAATATTGAGGTTGAAGACAAAATATATATTAATCTTGATTCCATTGAAGATGATGATATTATGGAGCCTGTAATGAACAAGATTAAAGATATGGTGGCGCATATGCCAGAAGAGACTGAAGAAATTGAAACCGTTTTTGAAGAAGCCATACCCAAAGCTCCTACAAAAAAACATGACTTAGAAGATATTACTGCTGGATTTGAAGATATGCCAATTTTTGAACCCATTTCAAAATCCCAGAATGGAGTTTCTAATGGTAAAAAATCTTTAAATGATCAGCTTAAAATAGGTGGATTCAACATAGGACTTAATGATAAAATTGCCTTTATAAAGCATCTATTTAATGATAAAAGCGAAGATTATGATCGTGTATTGTCGCAATTAAACACCTCCATTTCTCTTGACGAGGCTAAACTATTTCTAGATAATTTGGTAAAACCAGATTATAATAATTGGGCTGGTAAAGAAGAGTTTGAAGACCGTTTTATGGAAATTATAGAATCAAAATTTATTTAAAATTTGTCCATTACCACTACAAAAAAGGACGTGGTCGTGCTTTTCTTTTCATAGTTTTGGCTCGATACTTGGCTTGCCAAGAGCTAACCACTGCAATCACTAACACATGAGTAAACTTTATATCGTTCCAACACCTATTGGAAATTTAAAAGACATCACATTTAGAGCTATTGAAGTTCTAAAAGACGTCGATTTAATTCTAGCAGAAGACACTAGAACTTCAGGAAAACTTCTAAAACATTACGAGATTTCAACCCATATGCAGTCGCATCACATGCATAACGAGCATAAAACTGTTGAAAATATCATTCAAAAATTAAAAAGTGGAACGTCGGTAGCTCTAATAAGCGATGCAGGAACACCAGCAATTTCAGACCCTGGGTTTTTACTATCGCGCGCGTGTATCGAAAATGGTATTGAAGTAGACTGTTTACCGGGAGCCACTGCATTTGTGCCTGCATTAGTAAATTCGGGTTTACCCAACGATAAATTTATTTTTGAAGGCTTTTTACCCGTAAAGAAAGGCAGGCAAACTCGACTGTTGCTATTAGCTGAAGAAACTAGAACCATGATTTTTTACGAAAGCCCACATAAACTAGTAAAAACTTTAGGGCATTTTTGTGAATATTTTGGTGAGAATAGACAAGTATCTGTTTCCAGAGAACTCACTAAATTATTTGAAGAAACCATTCGGGGAACAGCCAAAACCGTTTTAGAACACTACACATATAAAGCACCTAAGGGTGAAATTGTTATTGTTGTTGGAGGAAAAAAATAAGCCCATAATGGGAATTAAATTATTAGTCAGTTCGAGTGTTCAGGTTTTTATTATTCTATAGCAAATAAATATTCAACAGTTACATTAAAAAACCTTTCCATTTCTTGAAAGGTTTCAATCTATATTATCTAGAATCGAAGGGTTTTAAAATGTTAACGATTTAAATATGCTTTCCTTGCTCCCAACCATGTTTTCCTAAATATTGGTCGCCACTTTCAACAGCACCACCTTCAATAGATGTTCCCATGCTATCATTCCATCTATTTAAATATCCAAAAAGAGAAATAACTCCAAGCATTTCAACAATTTCGCCTTCATTCCAATGTTCATATAAACGTTTTTTAATTGTCTCATCAACACCATTTGGTACTTGACTAGCTAGTAAAGAAAAATCTAATGCCGCACGTTCTGCTTCACTAAAAGCTGGATGCGTTCTATATTCCCAAATATTATCCAGTTGCTCTTGTTCTGCGCCATAACGTTCTGCAGCTCGAATAGCATGTGCCTGACAATATCTGCACCCCGTTGAGTTGCTAGACACCCAAGCTATCATGCGTTTTAGAGCTGATGTTACTCTACCTTCATTAGCCATAACGGCCTTGTTTAAATTAATAAAGGCTTTACTTATTGCCGGGCGATGTTGCATCGTCAACACCGAGTTAGGGCAAAAGCCTAAGGTTTCATTAAAAAAGGCAGCAAGTTCTTGGGTCTCTAAATCGTGGTCGGCAGATAATGGTCTTACTAAAGGCATATTTTTATTTTTTAAGTAGTATTTTTGCTACCTACAAGAAACAAAAAATAATTCAGAATAATGGCAGTTCAGGTTACTACAAAATGGTTAGGCGACATGAGATTTGAAAGTACAAATCCGTCCGGACACAACTTATTTATTGATGCAGGAGAAGAAAATGGAGGAAAGGATGAAGGCTATCGCCCTAAAGCATTAATGTTATCTGGTTTAGCAGGGTGCTCGGGTTTAGATGTGGCAGCATTAATAAAAAAAATGAAGTTACATGTTGATGAATTTAAAATTGAAACTGAAGCAAATTTAACTGAAGTACATCCAAAATATTACGATAAAGTAGCAATGCATTTTCACTTTTATGGGGATGATTTAAACGAAAAAAAGCTTCAAAAGGCCGTTGATTTATCAATTGAAAAATATTGTGGTGTTATGGAAATGTTTCGTCAGTTTTCAGAATTAAAAATAGAAACACATTTTCATAAGAAACTTCTATAACGAAAGGCCAATACCAAATATGATTACTAAAGGGAAGATACATATGACCGTAGAAAAATCATAAATATAAATACTTGAAATAAAGGACAATAAAGTTCGTTAAACTTTTATCATAAATTTTCATTCTCTTTATGCGTTGGACTTTAAAACCTAAACCTGTTACCGATAAAGTTGATGCTTTACAAAAAGCACTTCAAGTAGACTCTGCAATAGCTACGATGTTGGTGCAAAGAGGTATTGAAACGTACGAGGAGGCTAAAACATTTTTCAGACCCAGATTAGAAGATTTACACGATCCATTCTTAATGAAAGATATGGATAAGGCTGTAGCACGAATTGAAAAAGCAATTGCTAACAAAGAAAGTATTCTTGTTTATGGTGATTATGATGTTGATGGAACCACTTCGGTTGCCTTAATGTCTTCGTATTTAAAAACAAAGCACAATTTAGTTTACACGTACATTCCAAATAGATATGACGAAGGTTACGGCATTTCCTATAAAGGGATAAACTTCGCTTTAGAAAACGGGTTTTCATTAATTATTGCGTTAGATTGTGGTATTAAGGCTATTGAAAAAGTAGCATACGCAAAAAAAACAGGCATCGATTTTATTATTTGCGACCATCACAGGCCTGGGGACAAAATTCCAGAAGCAGCTGCGGTTTTAGATCCTAAGCGAGAAGATTGTGAGTACCCTTTTAAAGAGTTGTGTGGTTGTGGTGTTGGGTTTAAATTGGTACAAGCTTTAGCTTCAAAAGAGGGTAAAACGGCTAATGATTTATCGCTGTATTTAGATTTGGTAGCAACGGCAATAGGGGCAGATATTGTTCCTATAGATGGTGAAAATAGAGTGCTAGCTTATTTTGGTTTAATGGTTATAAATACCAATCCTAGATCTGGAATAAAAGCTATTTTAGATCAGGTTGAAAAAACTGAATTAACGATTACCGATGTTGTTTTTATTGTTGCACCAAGAATAAATGCTGCAGGACGTATGAAACATGGCAATTATGCAGTAACTTTATTAACTGAAGAAGAGCCAGATATGGCTAAAAAATATGCTTCTGAAATTAATGACTATAATTTAGACAGACGAGAAACAGATAAGCAAATTACCGAGGAGGCACTTAAGCAAATTGAAGAACAAAAAGAACAGAACCGCCTTACTACTGTTGTTTATCAAGAAGATTGGCATAAAGGTGTTATAGGTATTGTGGCTTCTAGATTAACAGAAACCTATTACAGACCTACATTAGTATTTACAAAAAGTGGTCATAAATTAGCGGCTTCGGCGCGTTCCATAAGAGGTTTTGATATTTACAATGCCTTGGAAAATTGTAAAGAACATATTGAGCAATTTGGAGGACATAAATATGCGGCAGGTTTAACTCTTGAAGAAAAAAATTACGAAGCGTTTAAGCAAGCTTTTGAAAATGAAGTTTCAAAAACAATAGATAGAAATCTCCTGACACCAGAAATTAAGATTGATGCCCAAATAGACTTAAAAGACATTACTCCTAAGTTTCACAGAATATTAAAACAGTTCGCGCCTTACGGACCAAGTAATATGACCCCTGTTTTTATGACTGAAAACTTAATAGATACAGGCTATGGAAAGTGCGTTGGTGCAGATAAAACCCATTTACGACTAACGGTTACTCAGCCAGAATCATCAAGTAGGATAGTAAGTATTGGTTTTAGTATGGGTGATAAATTTGATGTGATTTCTGAAGGTAAACCATTTAGAGCTGCATATTGCATTGATGAAAATGAATGGAGAGGTAACGTAAGTTTACAATTAAAGTTAAGAGATCTAAAAAAACAATAGAACTTAAATTATGGCAAAAAACGACCCGTATGCGGCATTGCGAATTAAAGAGTTCAACATTTTTTTATTGTTACGGTTGTTTTTGGTTTTTGGATGGTCAATGCAATTTATTGTTATTGAGTGGCAGGTGTATAGTATCACTAAAGACCCTCTTTCTTTGGGTATTATAGGGCTCATGGAGATTATTCCAGCTTTTACTATGGCGCTATTTGCAGGTCATATTGTAGACCAAAAAGAAAAACGAAATCTATTAGCAATTTGTATCGCCGCCTTTTCTCTAATTAGTTTAGGGTTGTTTTTATTAACAACGGATGAGGTCGTTGGTAACTGGTCAACAAAGTCTATTTTATATTCTATTTATGCTCTTGTTTTTTTTGGTGGTTTTTTACGTGCTTTTTTTGGACCAATAATTTTTTCTTTAGTGGCTTTAATAGTACCAAAAAAAACATACCCCAATGCGGCTACATGGAGTACAAGTACGTGGAAAACAGCAGCTGTTTTAGGTGCGCTTTTTGGTGGGTTTTTTATTAGTTGGGTAGGCGTAGACAATACACTTTGTATTGTTTTTGTGATGGTTGTTGTTTCCTTTTTCTTAAATTTTCTAATAAAAAAGAAACCTATTTTAAATAAAAAAATAGGCGAACCTGTAAAACAGAGCTTAAAGGTTGGCATTCGGTTTGTATTTCAAAATAAGGCTATTTTAGGGGCGTTAACTTTAGATATGATTGCGGTTTTATTTGGAGGAACAGTAGCTATTCTAGCGATTTTCGCTCAAGATGTTTTAGAAGTTGGGAGCGAAGGTTTTGGAATTTTAAATGCGTCAATCTCTTTAGGAAGCATTGTTACTATGTTTGCTACTACTTACATTCCAATAAGTAGAAATACAGGTAGAAAACTACTTATTTCGATTTTTGTTTTTGGTGTTAGTATTATTGGTTTTGGCTTATCTTCTGTGTTTTGGATAAGCGTTTTATTGTTATTTATTAGCGGAGCTGCTGATGGTATTTCTATGATTATCCGTCAAACCATTTTACAATTAAAAACACCCGATGATATGCGTGGGCGCGTATCTTCTGTTAATTCTATGTTTGTAGGATCGTCCAACGAATTGGGTGCTTTTGAAAGTGGTTTAGCAGCTAAATTAATAGGACCGGTGGCTGCCGTAGTTTTTGGAGGTACCATGACTTTAATTACAGTTTTTGCCATTGGCGTTAAAAACCCTGTGCTTAGAGATTTGGATTTAAGAGCCGATATGGAAGCTCATGAAGATGAGGATTAGTATTCTTTCAATTCCATCGTTTCTCCATCAAAAACACCATAGGTATAATATTGAATCCAATCGCCAAGGTTGATATATTTTGAGTTTTCCTTGAGGTCTATATTAAGTGGTAAGTGCCTGTGTCCGAACACAAAAAAATCACGATGTTTATCTTCTAATTTACGTTTGCAGTATTGCACCAACCATTCGTTGTCTTCGCCAAGGAACTTAGCATCATCATCACCAGATATAAGCTTATTCTTTATAGAAAAATATTGTGCAATCCGCATACCAATGTCTGGATGCCCCCATTGAAAAACCCACTTAAAAAATGGATTCGTAAACACTTTTTTTAAACGCTTATAACCTTTATCCTCAGGGCCTAAGCCATCGCCATGGCCTAAAAAAAAGATTTTATTGTTAAATGTGAATTCTTTTGGTTTGTGGTAAACAGGAATGTTTAATTCTTCTTCAAAATAGCCATTCATCCATAAATCATGATTTCCAACAAAATAGTGAATAGGAATACCGGAATCTGATATTTCGGCAAGTTTGCCTAAAGTTCTCGTAAACCCCCTTGGAACTACGGTTTTATATTCAAACCAAAAATCGAATAAATCTCCTAAAAGGAAAATAGCTGCGGCATCATGTTTTATTTCGTCTAACCAGGCTACGAATTTCTTTTCGCGAGGAAAAGAGGCTTCTTTTGTTGGAGCTCCTAAATGATTATCTGAAGCGAAATATATTTTTTTGCCTTTTGTGATTTGCATGTTGTAAATATACTAATTCCTGCGAATGCAGGAATCTCATGTTTATAGTTTTTACTTTCTTTATTTGTTCATTTTGCCTAGACGCAAAACGAATCAAAAGATCAAATCAATCTAAGGAAATCCTGTGGATCATTCGCTCTCGAAATTACACGCTTAAAACTCCGCTTTGCGATTCCATTTCTTAACTCATTATTTGCTCAGATTGATGATTCCGAATTGATCGGAAACGAGGTCATTAACTATTGCTATGTTTGTTTTTTCACTGTTTTTATCTAGTAATATATTAACTAAATATTGCGGATAAGTGCGTTAGGTATAAAACGGCATGTTTGAGCTCGCCGACAAAGTAGGAAGCGAGTAGTGAAAGCCTGACCTTTGTTTTAACCTGCCTGCCTGCCGGCGCCCTTAAATATTATCAGACTCAAACCATTCGGCAAACGAAGTATCTGTTTCTTGAAGTTTTAAGGAGTGTAATTTAATATGTTTAGGTAACCTTTTACTTATTTTTTTGGAAAAATCTATCACCATCATTTCACTAGTTGGCTGGTAATCAACAAGCAGCACATTGTGTCCGCGATCTTGAAGTTCTTTTGCTAACTCCACATGTGGCGTGTTTTTGTTGAATACGGTGGCGTGATCGAATACGTTTACGATCTCTTCTTTTACTATTTTTTTTAGATCGCTAAAGTCTATTACCATTCCGAACTTCACGTTGGTGTTGTCTGCAATAGGCTTCCCGAAAACGGTAACCGAGAGTTTATAACTGTGGCCGTGTACGTTTTTACATTTTCCGTCATAGCCGTAAAGAGCATGTCCGGTTTCAAAAGAGAATTGTTTTGTGATACGTATGTTGTTTCCCATTATCTTCTTTTTCTTTTATTTATAAAGTATATGATGATTAATACTATGGCCAGGACGAGAAACAATCCGTTTCCGCTAACGAACGACATGATATCCATAATGCTTATTTATTGGTTTCTTTTTTTGTTATATCTGTACATTAAATAGGCTAGCAGAACGAGTATGACAAAGGGGAGCATGGATCCTATAAAAACTCCAATTTCGTAACCTTTATCGGGCGCACTATTAATTTTTTCTTCAAGATCTACTTGTTGAAGTAAAGCAATAAATAGAATCATACTTGTTTGTTATGCTGCAGGCAAAGTTAATTCTTTTGTGCAAGTGGCAAAAATAGTTGCCTGAATTTTATAATTAAAGGAATGCCTCTAGCTATAATCCAGAATGTGATGGCAATGAATATGGCATGGAGTTTATAATCTAAATTATCTAACCAAAAAAGAATAGGTATAAATACGAGAAATGTTGAAAATAAAAGTACATTTCTTAAGTATTTCATTTTGCCGAGACCTTTAAAGATTCCATCGAAAATAAAGGCTAAGGTGCATAGTGGTTGCATGACCAAAACAATCCAAAACACGTTATAAAACGCTTTTAAAACTTCTGGATCTTTTGTAAATAGTCGCCCAATAGGGTCATAGAGTATTGCACCGACCAAGCCTAAAATAATGCCAATTATAACTCCATATTTTATGAGTTTGTTACTCAGTGTAATTAGTGTTGCATAGGCTTTCTCACCAAATAATTTTCCTGATAAAATATTACCTGCACTGGCATATCCATCTACAATAAACGCACCTAAAAACCATAAATTTATGGCAATGGTATAAGCTGCAATATATTCAGCTCCATAACTTGTGGCATAGGCACTAGCGAAGTATAATGTGACATTCAAGGCAATGGTTCTAATAAACAAATTTAGAATCATTAAAACAAACCGTTTGATTTCAGGATTAAAAGGTAAACTTGGCTTTAATGGAATAGTTGTTTTTTTAAGAAGATAAAAAGCAGCAAAACACGCCATTAAAACTTGAGCAATTACACTAGCATAAGCAGCGCCTTGAATATTCATTGGGTTAATTAAACCATCTATTCCATAAACTAAAATAATATCTAAAATGATATTTGATGTTGCGCCTATGATCGAAATTATCATGGGGTGATAGGTATTTTGTAAACCTCGAAATGCTCCAAAAACGGCAATAGTAAATAATGTAAATGGAAACCCTAAAACACGTATTTTATAATACACGACGCTATAATCTAGTATTAAATTGGAAGCATTATAGAGTTTAAAAATTTGTTTTGCAAAAGGATATGTGCTACATATAATGATAAAACTTAGTGAGGTTATAATAAAGATAGCTTGAGCAGGAAGGTTTTTAATACGATCTAACTTATTTGCTCCAACGTGTTGCGATACAATGGATGAAATGGCGCTTCTGGTTTGTCCTAATACCCAAATAAGCATGGAGATAAAAGTAGTTACGATACCAACAGCGGCTAAAGATTCGGTAGCATTAACTTGGATATTTCCAACGATGGCCGCATCAGTTAATGATAAGATAGGTTCAGATACTCCAGAAATTAATGCTGGAATAGCGAGTTTGTTTATATGTTTTAAACTAATATTTATGCTCACAATACTAATTCATAGCAATGAAAAGGATGTTTACTTTGTTTGGGAAAAAAAATATCTCCAAGTTTTTTATATCCACGAAGCTCGTAAAACTTTTGATTTCTTTTGTTTTGCGAAAAGGTATCTAATCTGATAGATAAGACATTATTTTCTTGAGCATAATGTTCTGCAAATTTCATTAATTGTTGAGCATAACCTTTTCCTTGAAGGTTTGGATGAACTGCTAAACGATGAATGTAAATGTTGTTTTTATTTTGTGTCAACCAAGAAACAGGGATATACTCCTGATCCATAAACGTGGAAATTGTAATGCATCCTAAAACGGTATTATCAATTTCTAAAACATAGAATTCTTCTCGGTTTACATCATTTATAAATGCTGTTTTATTAGGATAAAATTCATTCCACTGAAGAATATTTTTTTCTATCATATTAGCAGCACAAGCTTTTGTGATTTCTATAATGGTATCTAAATCATCGTGTGTTCCTTTTCGAATCATTTAAATGTTTTATTTTTGCATCAAATTTATTGTAAATTTAGCATTAAAACTTATTGGTATGAAGAATATTTTAGTTCCAGTTGGGTCGTCAAAAAACGCATTAAGTCATTTGCAGTATGCTGTGGATTTTGCAGAAGCTTTTGGGGCGAAACTTTTTGTGGTTCAAGTGTATAACGTTTACACGAAGGCTGGTACTATGATTAAGGTAGATCAGATTATTGAAAGAGAAAGTAAAGCGTTTTTAAAGGATTTAGTTTCGCAAATAGACACTAAGAGTGTTGAGGTTATTGTAAAAACCTTGAAGGGGAAACTAATTGATACTTTGGAATTAGCATGTAAAGCTGCAGATGTAGACTTGGTTTTAATTGAGCCTAGAACAAATTCTATTAAAGACGAAGTGTATTTAGGAAAAACTTCAGGTAAAATTGTTAAGCAAATGGATGTTCCTGCACTTATTATTCCTGAAGGGTATAAATTTTCTGAGCCTTCAAATATTTTAATGGCAATAAAATCTGCTATAATTAAAAAGAGTCATGTTTTGGAACCTCTTAAATCTATAAAAGAACAATTTAAGGCTACTACAGATTTATTATTGGTAAAAACACCGTTTCATAAAGATGGTGATTTTGATGTAAATAAAGAATTAAAGTCTGTTGTAAGCAATATTACAAAAACTGAAAACGCTACTACGTTTCAAGGGGTTTTAGAGCATTTTCAGGCGAATAGCCCAGATATGTTATGTGTAGTAAGGCGTAAAAGAGGCTTTTTTATAAAAAAATGGGAAAAGAATGAAATTTTGAAAAAGGATTTTTCAAGTTCGGTACCTGTTTTGGTTTTAAGCGGTATGAAATAATAATCGGGGATGTAGCTCAGCTGGCTAGAGCGCTTGACTGGCAGTCAAGAGGTCGTCGGTTCGAATCCGATCTTCTCCACTACTAAAATAAGGGGTTTTCAGCGTTTTTATGTTGTTGCCCTTTTTCATTTGCATAAAAAAGCACGTTATTTGTCATTAATATTAATTTTTGCTAACGTTTGATGTATGAGCAGTAGTGGATTTACATTCACTAGCCTTTCAAAAAGCAAGATACTAAATTGAAACAAAAAACGGTCTGAGTTTCCACCCAAACCGCTATTGCTTATACATATTGTTGTGAGTAGTTGGTTACTCAATTTTTAAAATTAGGATTCCTATATACACCAAATATTAAAGTGCATGAATTGTTTAATATTCTAATTTGTAAGCTACAAGAGTACCATCTAGCATCTGAGGAACAAGCAATATGTTTTCTTTTGCCACAAGAGTTAAGTCTGCAGAACCAGGCTTTAAATTTAGTAATTCTTTTACTTCACCTTTTTTTGTAATGGTCATCAATCCACCTGCAATCCAATCAGAGACTAAGTAGTTACCACCTTTTAATTGTACAAGACCATCCAAATTACCTGTAGCGGAAGTTACGTCTTCAATCTCCTTATTTTTTAAACTTACAGAAAGAAGTTTCCCTGGAACATCAGTACCAAAAGTTGCAGGATCAGTTACCACACCCCAGCTGGCTACAAATAGTTGATTACCTTTGATCAACAAACCATTTGGATAATTTAAAGCCTCATCTTTTAACCATAATGAGATACTTTCATTTTCTATTTTGTAGATAGCATTCCCACCAAATGTATCAGAAATATAGACCGTACCTTTTGATGAGATTACAACATCATTTAAAAATGTTGCACCCTCAGCCGCATACTTCTTAATGATCTTGCCTGAGTTTAGGTCCACAACATATACCACATCGATATCTGCAACGTATAACTTCGATCCGTAAATAGCTAACCCTTTTGGAGCATTGAAACCAGTAGCCCATTTCTGTGTTACTATTTTACCTTCATTATCTAACTTGGTGATGTAACCTAAACCGTTTTTTTCGGCTGGTTGTCCATTTACATTAGATACAAAATAGTGGTCGTTGTACTTCACTGCAGATTCGGGTCCTTCCAAACCTGAAGCCTCCCAAGTTTTAGTTAATTGTTGAGCATTAGCAGATACCATTGAAAGTACTAAAGCGAATACTGTTATTATATTTTTCATTATATCGTAATTTAAAATGGTTTGAATTAATTGAGTTTGTGTAGAAGTTTTTCAGCTACAAGTTCAGACGAAGCAGGATTTTGACCTGTAATCAAAAGCCCGTCTTCTACAGCATAAGGAGCCCAATCTTCGCCTTTAGAAAAGATACCTCCGTTTGTCTGTAGCATGTCTTCTACTAAGAAAGGAACTACATCTGTTAACTGTACAGCCTCTTCTTCCGTATTTGAAAATCCAGTCACCTTTTTACCACTTACAAGAGGGGTACCGTCTGCATTTTTTGTGTTCTTAAGAACAGCTGGTGCATGACACACTACAGCTACTGGTTTGTCATTTTGGATGAATGATTCGATAAGAGAAGTTGAAGATGAATTCTCAACTAAATCCCATAATAACCCGTGACCACCAGGGTAGAATACAGCATCGTAATTAGCTTGATCTACAGCTGCTAGTTTAAGCGTTTTAGATAAAACTTCTTGTGTTTCTTTATCCTTATAGAATCTTACAGTTGCGGGTGTTTCGAAATCAGGTAACTCACTTTTCGGGTCTATCGGAGGTTGTCCTCCTTTTGGTGAGACCAAAGTAATCTCTACACCTTTATCTTTTAAAAGATAGTATGGAGCAGCAAACTCTTCAATCCAAAACCCTGTTTTCTCTCCGGTATTTCCGAGTTGATTGTGACTTGTTAGTACAAATAATACTTTTTTCATTTTTTCTGTTTTTAATTTTTGTGATTTTTGTTTCGTTTGAGCGGTGTTATTACAAGCTGTAAGCCCAATAATTACAGCCATTGATATTAGTATTTTTTTCATTGTTTCTATTTTATAATTAATAAGATAATTCTACAATTTTTTCTGCGTCTGCAGGTGTTAATGTACCATGTTCGCCTAAAGCTATCATTCCTCTTTCGGTCAATCTTCTTGCTATTTCAGCACCTGTTCCTTTATAGTCGTTCGTATATTCTGATAGTTTCGTATCAATACCTAGGGAATGAAAAAACGCAACGGTTTTCTCAATGCCTACTTTTGCTCTTTCGTCAAGAGAACCTTCGGTTACTCCCCAAACTCGCTCCGCATATTGCGCCAATTTTTCTTTCTTAGTATTGAAATTATAGGTGTAGTGAGAGCCAGTAAGAATAGCCAATGTTCTGGCATGATCTATACCAAATAGAGCTGTGAGTTCGTGTCCCATCATGTGAATAGCCCAATCCGTAGGAACTCCTTTTTGAATTAATCCATTAAGTGCCATGGTACAACTCCACATAAAATTTGAAGCTGCTTCATAGTCTGTAGAGTCTTTCAATACAGCTGGAGCTACTTCGATTAATGTTTGCAGGATACCTTCAGCAATTCGGTCTTGTAATTTAGCACCAGAGGGATAGGTCATGTATTGCTCCAAAACATGTGTAAATGCATCTGCTATTCCATTTGCAAGTTGACGTTGTGGAATCGATTGAATCACACTGGGGTCAAGCACTGAAAAAAGTGGAAACAAGCCAGGGCCACCCATTGTTAGTTTTTGTTTTGTTTCCGCCCTAGTTATAACCGCTCCTGAATTCATTTCAGAACCTGTGGCAGGCAAGGTAAGAACGGTGCCAAATGGCATTCCTTTTTGGGTTGGTATTTTTTTATCTAAGATATCCCAAGGCTCTTTTCCTTCATATTCTGCGGCAGAAGAAAGAAACTTAGTACCGTCAATTACTGAACCTCCACCAACAGCTAAAAGAAATGTAATTTTCTTCTCTTTGATGACCTTCAATGCTTGTTTTAAAACCGCATACTCAGGGTTTGCGGGAATTCCTCCAAATTCTTCTAATTGAAAATCTGAAAGAGCATTTTTGACTTGTTCATAAATATTGTTTTTCTTGATACTTCCTCCTCCGTATAGCAGTAGAATATTTGCATCTGATGGTATTTCAGTTACTATTTTTTTTATTTCCCCTTTACCAAAAATTATTTTTGTGGGATTCTTAAACTCAAAATTCTTCATAGCAAAACTTGTTTTAAACAATCTGATTTGAATTGTTTAACAAAGCTATGTTGCTTAAGTCAGAAAAAAATTGATCTATAATAAGAAATTACTTTTGAGTAATTTCTTTTCTAATTCTACTCAGTGTTTCTGTGGTAACACCTAAATACGAAGCGATGTGATAATTCTTTACACTTTGTTCAATATTTGGATAGGTATCTATGAATGAAATGTATTTTTCTTTTGCTGATTGTGACAAGTTTCCGATAATTCGTTTTTGAAAGCTAGAGAAAGCCATTTCCAATTTTCGCCTTAATAATGTTTCTAATGGAGGAATTTTGATATAAAGACTTTCCATGTCCTTTCTGGATACTTTATATATACAAGCATTTTGAATACAGTCAATATTCATTAAGGCTTTTGCGGTCGTAAAATAAGCGGTAAAGTCGCTTATCCACCAATCTTTCACGGCAAATTGTACGGTGTGTTCTTTGCCAGAGCTGTCAATAAAATAAGTTCTTAAGCAACCGCTGCTTATATAATATTGATGATGAACTGTATCATCTTTTCTTAGGAGTACATCCTTTTTCTTCAAGATTAATTTTTCAAACTTACTTTCAATCGTGACTATTTCTTCTTGTGAAAAAGAAATGTCTTTAAAAATATCTGATACTATTGATTTCTGGATGTCCATTTAAATTACTCACAACGGTTTGTGTATGGTTTGTTGCGTGTTATAAAAGTAGTTCATTTCAGTTTAAAAAATAAAGCTA
>ERZ1046740.15-NODE-15-length-163625-cov-9.144183_pt1 | contig 163625 bp, 124 predicted proteins | sample MGYA00383093_ERZ1046740 | MGnify/ENA primary metagenome ERZ1046740 (study PRJEB29581, sample SAMEA5548363) | metagenome | biome: marine; feature: coastal; material: water | depth 25 m | study: Short-term variability in the microbial, nano- and picoplankton... | reverse complement strand
GGTTTAAAGATTCACTCTAAACTCATATTGATTGAGTATAAATCAAAGGAAGGAAGAAATAGTATTGCTCATATTGGTACAGGAAATTTTCATGAGGGAACGGCTCATGTATACAGTGACATTTCGCTATTAACGGCTCGAAAAGAAATTACGGAAGAAGTAGAAAAGGTTTTCAGTTTTATTGAAACACCATACTTAACAACCAAATTCAACCATCTACTGGTTAGCCCGCGTTATACACGCTCAAGGCTGCTCGCTTTGGTTGACGAACAAATACAAAGTGTTGAGACAAGTGGCGCTGGCTATATTTTGATTAAGTCCAATAGTTTGGTAGATCCAGAGTTGATTGAAAAGCTTTATGTAGCGGCTGGCAAAGGGGTTCAAGTGGATTTGATTATACGTGGAATCTGTTCACTTGTACCAGAGGAGGAGACAGCAAAAGGGAATATCCGGGCTATCAGTATTTTAGATCGCTACTTAGAACATGCTAGAATATTTATTTTTGGTAAAGATGATTTGCGCAAAATTTATCTTTCTTCTGCCGATTGGATGACAAGAAACCTAGATCGTAGAATAGAGGTGGCTGTACCAGTTTATGATTATGACATTCAAAACGAACTGATGGATTTCATCAATTTGCAGCTTACAGACAACGTAAAAGCTAGACTATTCGATCAGTCAATGTCTAACACATATGTGGCTAATAACGGAACAAACATTCGTTGTCAGCATGATTTTTATAACTATTTACAAAACAAATAGACGATTGGATCCATTAAAATTTGCTTCTATCGATATAGGTTCAAACGCAATCAGGTTTTTACTAGCCTATGTATTTGAAACGGATAAAGGGCCATTTTTCCGAAAAGGACTTTTACTAAGAGTGCCCTTGCGGCTGGGTGATGACGCATTCAAGTTGGGGCGGATTTCCATTGAGAAGGAAAAGGAAATGATTGAAACCATGCATGCGTTCAAACATTTAATGGCGGCACAGAAAATCATCTCGTACAAAGCATTTGCTACTTCAGCTATGCGCGACGCGGTGAATGGGCCGGTGATTGTTGACCACATTAAAAACACCACCGGAATAGAGATAGACATCATTAGTGGTGAGAAGGAAGCAAATGTGATTTCGGGTGAAGAAATACCCGCATTTATCAAAGCAAAAGACAAAATTTTGTTTGTTGATGTTGGAGGTGGTAGTACAGAATTTACCTATCACAACAAGAAAAAATCCGTGCGGGAATCCTTCAATATTGGTACCATCCGTTACATGACTGATTCTATTGACAAACAAGAGTGGAAGCGCTTAAAAGCTTGGTTGATCGACCATAAGCTGGTAGGCAGCGGTATACCTATTTTGGGATCTGGTGGTAACATCAACAAGATTTATAAGTTGAAACGAAGAAGAAATAGCGATTTACACATTACCACAGAAAGCCTACGGTCTTTCTATGATCAAATGAAATCCATTTCATACACAGATCGGATTACACAGTTTAATTTAAATCCAGATCGTGCGGATGTAATTATTCCGGCCTGTGAGATCTTTTTGTCAATCATCGATAGAACCGATACGACTAAAATTTACGTACCTAAGATCGGATTGTCGGATGGAATTGTGCGGTCGTTATATGCCGATTATTTGGCTTCTAAGTAACACAAGCTTTTTTACTCCTCTTCAGATTCTTCTTGATCTTCTTCATCACCATCTTCTTCAGGTGCAATGCCTTCTTCTCCTTTTTTCTCCAGTGCGTCTAAAGCTTTTAATTTCTCCGCTATTTCGTCAAGAATGGCTTGATCGCCATCATACGCATCTTGAATTCCTTGAAGCGTCGCTCGGGCTTGGAAGTAATCTTCTTCAGCTACGTAAATGTCTGACAACAGAACAAAACCTTTTACAACCCAGTATTCATAAGAAGCATAGTCTTCACTAAGCCCAAAGACTTCCGTTCTGGCCTCTTCTAGTTTCTGTTGGTCATACAACACCTTACAACGATAGTATTGTGCTTCTGCACCTTCTTCTGTAGACGATTCTTTCACAACGTAATCGAGATGGAACATTGAAGTAAGGAAGTTGCCTGCACCATATTGAATTTTTCCAAGTACAAGATTTGCTTCAATCAAATACTCAGATTCAATATTTTCAATAGGCAAAACATCAGTAGCGTTTTTCTTGGCTGCATCCAAATTGCCAAGGCTATAATTACATCGCATCTGCCCAACTACTGCTGAGGTAAAATGAACCTTTGTGCTCGCTAACCTTTCTAATTTACTGAAGTACGGTAGTGCCGCAGTAAGCTTTTTCTGCCAGTAAAGTAATTCTGCCAATTTGTATGTAGCGTCTTCTAGATGCTCACTAATGGATTGATCAGCCACATACTTATAGTTTTCAATGGCTAATTCGTATTTGTCTTCAGAATACGCACATTCGGCAATGTAGTAATGCGCCTGTGTAACGAAGTACCCAGATTTTCCAAATCGATTTTTGTATGATGTAAAGCCCTTAGAGGCACCAGCGCAGTCACCCAATCTATATTTTTGGAGTGACGACTCATACAACAAAGAGTCTTGATACGTAACCCGAACATCACTGTTTGGTCGTCCATTAACATAATCGAACCATTCGTCAACAGTGCCCATGTTAATCGCAATAGTTTCGCCTAAATCATAGGCTTCCTTGGCACTACTTGTATTTGGATATTGCTCGATAACCTTTTTACAATATTCCATCGCCTTTTTATTGTCGCCCGAAATAGCGAAAATGTTACCTATCTTCAAATAACTAGGAGGTGTGTAGATGCTGCCAGGGTGATTGCTAATTACACGGTTAAACATCGTCATCGCCATTTCTGGCTTGTTGAGATATTTTAGATATGTATCGCCAATTTCAAAAAGCGCATCGTCAACAAATACAGATTTCGAAAAATTAGTTTCAATACGTTTTAGCGTAGCCACTTTTTGGCTTGGTTTACGTTTTAAGCCATAAATTATACCTGTTTGGAATAAGGCATAAACCGTTTGCGGATACTTTCCGTTGGCTACACTGCTGTATGCCGCTATAGCTTGGTCGTATTGCTTCTTAAGAAAATAACTATCTCCTAAACGAAGTGCATTGTCATTGTGTACAGCAGACCCTCTATCAGTGGCTACAGATTTGTATTTGTTGAAATAATTCAACGCCTTGTTTACGTCTTGCTCCATGTAATGCGTATACCCCATACTATAGAGTGCTTTGGTATAATAAATACTTACTGAAGACTCCGAAATATTGAGCATGCGGCTGTAGTTAGATCTTGCACTGGCATATTTGTCGTCCATAAACTGCATTTCTCCAAGCCAATAATATGCCTGCGCTTGAAGTAATTTGTCATTTGGGAACCGCAATGATTTGTTAAAATATACCTTAGCTTCTTTGTAATTTCTATCGGTAAATAATTGCTCGGCCCGGTTATACGTAATCTTTTGGTAGATGGATTTACTCTGCGTATTGAACGACTTAATTTCTTCTAATACTCGTATCGCTTGATTGTAATTTTTAGTATTAACTAGCATTTCAGCAAGCATGCCTTTTGCATCGTCACTGTATTCGCTATTGGGGTATTTTCGGATAAACTCTTGGGTGGTTTGAATGGCATTGTTGTGCGCACCTTGTTCAAAGGCAAGCTTGGCATAATTAAAATGTGCCATCTCTTGGATTTCCTTATTGTAATCCATTCGTTTAGCAACACCTAAGGCAAGAAAAGCCTTCTGCTTATCCTTTGTTGCTAAAAAACTCTGCCCAAGTTGATAGTTTGCCAGTTGCCCTAGGCTCGACTCCAAGCCAGAGATACGTACAAAAGCTTCTTGTGCCTGTTTGTGGTTTTCGTTCAAAAACTGGGTGAACCCAATCATATAAACATCTTCGTCAGCAAGATAAAACGACTGATCATCTATGAGGCTAAAGAACTTAGCAGCTTTGTCATACTCCTTCAGTTGAAAGTATGTTTTGCCTTCTAGTAGGTTATACTCATTGGCGTATTTGTCGACTTTATGTTGTTCGATGTAATCAAGGGCAGGTTTATACCCTTTTTGTGCGTAATAAATTTGGGCAATATACAGATGCATGATTTCTGGTCCTTCCCCAGATATGCGCTGAAAGCTTTTTAAAGCGCAATCAAACTTCTTCTCTTTGTAACACATGTAACCGTAGAAGTAGTTCGCTTCTGTGTAGTATTCGCCTTGTTGGTTCCGAATTTTGTTAAAATGGGCCTTAGACTTGTCATAGTCTTTGGTTCTAAAGAAGGCATAACCCATTTTGAAATTGGCTTCTTCCCAATACGCTTTAGGCAGATTTGATATTTGAAGTGATTCGAAATATTTCGCCGATTTTTTAAATTTTCTGTTGTTGAAATAATAATTGCCCAATTCAAATAGCGCAAGATTATGCAACGCAGTCTCTGGGTTTTTCTTAAGGTAACGATCTAGCTTGCGGTCATAGTGATTGTGATCCAATTGCATATGGCTCATCAATCCATATATCGTTGCTTTTTCTTTCAACAGTTCATCTGTGTTTCTTTTTGACGCAAACAGCTCAAACTCTTCAATTGCTGGGCCGAATAGTTCCTTGTCGTATAATTCAACGGCATGATAATATATTTCTTCAGGTTGTGTATAAACCTGCGTTTTTTGAGCAAAACCAGTTGAAATAAAGGACATCATTACGATGACATTTAAACTGTATCTAACAAAATTACCGAATTGCATAGTTGCCTTTTAAGAGTATGTTTCAAAAATAACTGTGAAACTGCCTGTTTTGGTATTTTGTTCTGCACATATGTGGATAGCGCGTGTGCTATTGTAGGGTTGTTTTTTGAAGAGTTTATTTTTTTTCAAAATCACAGAAAAATGTGTTGTTAAATTTCAAAATGACATATTTTTGCATCCTTTAAAAAACACGGTGGTTGTAGCTCAGTTGGTTAGAGCATCGGTTTGTGGTATCGAGGGTCGTGGGTTCGAACCCCATCATCCACCCTTTTAAACCTTCATCCTTGGATGGAGGTTTTTTTATGCTTTCTAATTCATGCATTGAGTAATGCATGGTGCACTAGAGAATAGAACAAAGAGAAGAGACATTATAACAGCTAATGTGCTGTTACCCTGCGCGCCATTCAGACATTCAATCCTTCAGACATTCAATCCTCCATCATTCACTCACTAATAACTTGCCTAACATTCCAAATGAGCCAATCTTTGCAGTAGGATAATATTATGAAAATATACGCCATTAGTGGATTAGGTGCAGACGAGAGGGCTTTTCAATTTATTGAGTTTCCGCATGAGGTTGTCCATGTGAAATGGATCACACCAAGCAAAGATGAGTCGATGAGTGACTATGCGCTGCGTTTATGCGACCAAATAGATACTTCTGAACCATTCGCTTTGGTAGGTTTAAGTTTTGGTGGCATGCTTGCCACAGAGATGTGTAAATTTATTACACCAGCACATACCATTTTATTATCGTCAGCTGAAACAAAAAACGAAATTCCTTGGTGGTTTAAGTTCATTGGTAAAATGAAACTTACTAGTTTGATACCTTCCGGTTTTGTTGAAGTACCCCGGCCATTAGCCAGGTGGTTTTTTGGTACAAAAAATCCAGAAGTAATCGACTACATCCTGGATGATGTAGATATTGACTATGTGAAGTGGGCTGTGAAACAAATCATGAATTGGGACAATATGTCGCCTGCGCACAATGTATTCAAAATTCATGGAGAAGATGACCGCGTACTTCCTTTAAAGGAAGGTGCAAATACAGTTATTATTGAAGATGGAGGTCACTTTATGGTGGCAGACAAGGCGGACCAAATTAGTGCGCTTATAACAGAAAAATTAAAGAACAATTAATACTTAAAACCCTGCTATGCAACAGATGATGTTTCTCTTTCCGTTATTACTTGGCTTGGTGATGGTGCTTGGTGCAACAATTGCTATCCTCCGTCGACTATCGAAAAACCAAAAACCGATAGGGTTGAAGGCGATAGTTGTTGTCGTTAGCCTTTGTATTGCATTTTTTATGTACAAAGGTATTTACAAGCCTTTTGGGTTGTATGAAAATCATTTTAAACAAGCTACAGGTGTTCAATTTCCGACGTCAGGAGATTATGTGTTCGCCGATACATGGAGTGACAATGCAGAAAGTGATGGCTATAGTTCCATCGCCTTAGTGTCTCTTCCAACAGTAGAGATTGATCAGTTGAAATTGAAGCTAAAGTCTTTGAATTACGGGGTATTGCCTGATTCATTGAAAAAAGCAGATGGGCTCTACGACAGAATTAGTTATGCGTTGAAACTGAGTAAAAATAAAGAAATTGTTGACGAATATGGTGTTGTGGAAGTACGCACGGAGAAAAGAAATGGAACCATGTTCAAATTCGATAAAATTAGATATTACTTTGGCTTTTTGTCTGATGACAAAACGGTTGTCATTTATATAATTAGTAAGTAGGTTATGGCTTCATATTCCATCAAACGTGATCACATTGTCGATACAACGGTTGAGGAGTTATGGGCGTTTCTAGTTAATCCAAATAATCTTCAAAAGTTAACACCAAAGAAGTTTGGCGGTAAACGCCTGGATAAAAACGCAACTGACATCATGTCTGAAGGCAGCATTGCGACCTATCGAATAAAAGTTTTTCCGTTTATACATGTAAAATGGAAGGCACGGTTCTTTAACATCATTTTGAACGAGTCGTTTATTGATGAACAGGTAAGCGGTCCTTTTAAGTCGTGGACACACAAACATTCCATATTGGTACACCAAGGTAATGTGATTATGCGTGATGAAATCACATTTGAGCCTCCATTTCCTTGGTTCGGAGACTACATCTACGTAACGTTTATTATCGGCCGACTGCATAAATTATTTGCCTACCGCGACGATTACTTTGACGCCCATTTCAAACAAAGTGAGCTGTAAATTGTGCTGTTGTTAAACAAAGGCAATGTCTACAGCTAAAACAATTAAAACCATTGTATCGTCCGAGCTCGTGAACATGGGCGGACATATTATTGATCAACCTTTGCCCATTGAAGGGATCCCGGACATAGACCCGTTTTTACTTATCCATCACTGGAAAGGTGCGCTTGTTGGCGGTCAGCGATAAAGAGAAGTAGGGGTAGGGCCACATCCGCATCGCGGCTTTAGTCCTGTTACATTCGTATTTGAAGGCAATGTTGTACATCGCGACTCACTAGGCAATAAGGCGAAAGTAGAAGAAGGTGGAACACAATGGATGTTTGCCGGAAGAGGAATTACACACAGCGAGCGGCACGATAAGGACTTTGTTGAAAAGGGAGGACCTTTAGAATTTATTCAGTTTTGGGTGAATGTGCCCGCTGAGAATAAAATGGGTGCACCATATTACAAACCGATATCAAAGTCAGAAACACCTGTGATTACAACGCAACATGACGAAATTTATGTAGTCGCGGGAGAATTGGATGGCGTCGCTGGTGTTGCACCTACGTTCACCGAACAAACTTTGTTGCGTGGCAAGATTAACCGGGGTGGTAAGCGGACTCTAACACTACCCACCAACTACAATACCTTACTTTACGCACTTGATGGGGAACTAAAAGTGAATGGAGAAACGGTGCATGGTAAAGAAATGGTGGTGTTTGAAAATGATGGAGAACAGGTGAATGTCGAAGGCGTTTTTGATACACGGTACATCGTGCTCAGCGGAGAAGCTATTGGCGAAAAAATTGAATCATACGGACCGTACGTGATGAACAATCAGACTGAAATAATGGAGGCTATGCGCGACTATCAGATTGGCAAGATGGGTATTCTTATCGAAGATTTTGATTGATTTCCTTCTTATATTTACGCCAATACAATGAAAGATATCACAAAACATTATGATGCAGGGGATGTAACGATCGTATGGAAGCCCGCGAAGTGTATTCATGCAGCGGAATGCGTTAAAGCGCTACCCAAAGTCTACAACCCAAAGGGCAAACCTTGGATAACACCAGAAAATGCGACGGCCGAAGATATACGTCAACAGATTAAGAAGTGTCCATCTGGGGCGTTGAGTTATATAGAAAACAACCAGCCAGAAATAAGCGAATCTAAGACCAATTCCATGCCATCCATGCAGGTTGCGCCTAATGGACCATTGCTTTTTCACGGTGATTTGGAACTGAAGAATGCTGATGGGTCAAGCGAGGTAAAAAGTAAAGTTACCGCATTTTGTAGATGCGGTGGTTCTGCCAACAAGCCTTATTGTGACGGAAGTCATAAGCAGAATGGCTTTGAAGGGTAAGTGGTCTTACCGCAATTCTATAAGTCACCATTTAGGTCAGATGTCTTAACTTGCAGTTTACGTACGAATGGCAGTAGCTGTAACCGTATGTGCAGCCATCAAATTATTCCACATTCTGAAAAATGACAACACAAGATTTATACAGAGTTTTACTGAAGGTTTTGGGTGTATATTTTTTTATCAATTATATCCTATCAAATTTCACTGGGTTTTATTATGGTTACATCGATAATGACAGTCTAAGTCAGTCATTTGTTAGTCTTATATCCATAGCCGTTACCCTGTTTCTTTTCTATCAACTTGTATTCAAAACAGACAGTTTGATCCGGATTCTAAAACTTACGTCAAATCACGACAGCGAAGAAGTTAAGACAGATAAGGTAACTAGTATTGATTTGTTTAATGTGATCCTTGTCTTTATTGGATTGTCTTTAGTGGTGCACAACACAATAACCATGCTATCTCAGGTGTATTATCTACTGGAACTGTATATACCCAATAAGGTGCCAACTACCGTGAGTAAAAATTACAGTTTCTATAGTATATCGTATTCTGGTATTTCTATTGTATTTGGTTTGTTTATTACGCTAAATGCACCCAAACTTGCACTGTGGTTAAATAAAAAGACCAACCACAATCAATAATGGACGCAGAAAAGAATTATATCAATATAAACAAAGAGGCTTGGAACAAAAAAACACCTGTTCACTTTGAGTCTGAATTTTATAACAACGAGGCCTTTATAGCTGGGAAGAACTCACTCAATAGTTTTGAACTTGACTTGCTAGGTGATGTGAAAGGGAAAAAAATCCTTCACCTTCAATGTCATTTTGGCCAAGACAGTATTTCTTTAGCACGCATGGGTGCAGAGGTTACAGGTGTAGACCTTTCGGATGTTTCCGTTAAAATGGCCAATGAGCTATCGGATAAAACAAACACACCTGTTCGATTTATAGAATGTGACTTGTATAGCTTGTCTGACGTGCTTGACGAAAAATTCGATATCGTTTTTACGAGCTATGGCACGATAGGATGGTTACCTGATATGGATAAATGGGCTGATGTTGTGTCTCATTATTTAAAACCAGGAGGCCAGTTCGTATTTGCCGAGTTTCACCCGGTGGTTTGGATGTTTGATGATGAATTCGCGGGAGTAGGTTATAATTATTTCAATGATGGAGCAATCCACGAAACGCAAGAAGGTACATATACTGATCGCGATGCTGATATTCATGACGAATATGTTATGTGGAATCATGGTATATCTGAAGTGTATAATGCCTTAGTGAAAAGCGGGTTGTTTGTCAATTCGTTAAACGAATTTGATTATTCTCCCTACAACTGTTTTATGCATACGGTCGAGTTCGAACCAGGAAAGTTTAGAATCGAACACCTAGGGAATTATATTCCAATGGTATACACCATTTTGGCCACCAAGCCTGTATAGGCGCTTAGTGCAAATAGGAACAGTCCTTGCATTTATACTGTATAAAATACTAGTCTTTTATAAAGGCTTGTTTGAAACAACGCTGCTCTATTTGGTGTAAAGACCTGATTGTCAAATAGCTTTGTTTTACGAATTGCAGATAAGTGCTATTGATTAATCGTTTTGTCATATCAATCTTGGTCGTGTTACTTCCATTTATGGGACTGACACAAACCGCTAGTCACAAAAATGGTTTTGGAATTAACCAAGACTTTCATGACTACAACGTCCGATTATTGGACAATAAGATCACGAGTTTTGATTCTTCTCTTTCTCAATCTTTGCGTATATCATACAATCGATATTTAGGGAGATCTTGGTCACTCTCTGTAGGTGTTACAAATGGTTTTTTGTTAAACCAGACCGAAGAAAACAAACTAATTAGAAAGTCATACTTGTTTGGTGGAGATATTGATCTGATGCTTACCTTAAACAACGGTCGATTTTTCCCAGTAGACTCCCGCATTGCACCATATTTATCCTTTGGGTATAATTTTAATTACTTAGACGCGTATAAAGACCTTGGTATCACACCAATGGTGATTAGCAATGAATATGGGTTCGGAACGTATATTAAACTAGGTAGCAAATCAAAACTGCAAGTTGGGGCGGCATTAAACCAGCAGCTGAATGGAGATTTTGATACGCACATGCAATACCGTTTAGGGTTTGCTCAAACCATTGGCAAGGAGTCTAAGAAGCCAGTGGTGCCGAAAGAAGACATGGACTACGACAAAGATGGAATTGCAGATGCAAATGACAAATGCCCAACATTACCAGGTATACCAACCAATGCAGGTTGCCCTGAAGACTGGTCAGATGGTGGCAATCTTGTTTTAAACGACTCTGTGATGGCCTTAATTGATGATTTGGAGCAGTCCATATTAAAGCTAAAGTCAGACATTTATAATCTGTCAAACAACCAAGTTGTTGAAGTCGTTTGCCAATCAGGCACAGGAGAAATTGTGCAAGCAAATAAGACAAAGACAAACCATACGCCCGATGGTGACCCAATCAATAATAAGGACAAGGATACCCAAAAAGACCCTAAAAATAAGGTAGACGACGATAAACCGACTACGAAAAAGAACGAAAGCAAACCGGTTGTAGTAGCAGATACAAAACCCAAAACGACCAAAACAGAAGAACCTAAGTCGGTACCCTCGTCACCAATGGTGAAATACAAAGCAAATGGAGAGGCCATGTCGTACTATGTTATTGCTATTTCAACTAAAGACCAGGCACTTGCCGAACGTTCGGCAGCACTAATTGCCAATGATTTCCAGGTTGTTAAAGTTCTTCCTCAACCCAACGGTTTCTATCGTGTAGGTATTTACGCTACAAAAAGTAAGGCAGAGGCGTTAAAGATTCTTGAATACGCAAAAGGCCACGGTATACCATCAGGTTGGATTGCTTACGAGTAGCCATTACAAGAAAGAAACCACTTTTTTATCGAATCATTTCCTTTACTCCGCACGCCTATTGTATTTTTGGCGAAACTTTAGAATAGTAAATGAAGAAATTAAGATTTGTAGTGCTGACGTTGCTTTCAGTACTTTTTGTAAATGCCTCAAATGCTCAGTATGAGTTGGTCGAGAATGTTGAAGGTAATGTAGACGACAATGTAATTGCCTACCAAAAATTTAAGCACACCAAAAACGATTTAACGCTAATTATTCACGAAGACCACAGTGACCCTATTGTTCACGTTCAAGTGGCTTATCATGTGGGTTCAGCAAGAGAAAGCGCACGAAATAGTGGTTTTGCTCACTTCTTTGAGCACATGATGTTTCAAGGCTCAAAGAATGTTGCTGATGAAGAGCACTTTAAGATTATTAGTGAGTCAGGAGGAACAAATAACGCCTACACGTCATTTGATAAAACCGTGTACATTAACACGGCACCAAGTAACTTAACCGAAACGTTGTTGTGGTTAGAAGCCGATCGTATGGGAACCCATTTAGATGGTTTCACTGAAGAAAAGTTTAACAACCAACGTGATGCGGTTAAAAATGAAAAAAGACAGCGTTACGACAACCAACCTTATGGAATGGTAAATGAAGTGCTGTTTAAAAGCCTTTATCCAAACCACCCTTACGAATGGACGCCAATTGGTTATGTTGATGATTTGGACGACGCCAGTTTCGATGATTTAAGAAACTTCTTTTTGCGTTGGTACGGGCCTAATAATGCAACCCTTGTAGTGTCTGGTGATGTTAATCCTGAAGAAGTTAAAAAATGGGTTGACAAGTATTACGGAAGCATTAATAAATGTCCAGAAGTACGAAAACAACGTGCTCCAAAGCCAATTCTACCTGTCAATAAATATGTGCCTATGACGGACAATATTTATTTGCCAATGACTGTGATGAACTTCCCAACTGTGGCGAATTATCACCGCGACGAGGCGGCGTTAAGTATGCTAGGGCAAATACTAGGAGGAACAAACAACTCTTCAATGTATAAGAAGTTTGTGAAAACTGAGGATGCGGTTCAATCAAGTGCGTCTAACTCGGCATTAGAGCTAGGTGGATTCTTTAGTATTCGTGTTATTGCTCGTTACATGGGTATGAGTTTTAACGAAGTTGAGGATAGAATAAACGAAGTGCTGCAAGAGTTTAATACAACTGGTGTTTCTGATAAAGAATTGAAAGCTACTAAAATGAGTTATCGAACTTATCTAGTGGACCAGGTAAATTCAATTTCTAGCAAAGCAACTTTGCTTAGTGAATGGAACATGATGCAAAGCACGGGTTACAACTTAAACGATGAAATTGCGCGATACGAGAATGTTACCAAAGAAGACATCATGCGTGTTTTCCGAAAGTACATTTTAAATAAAAAAGCAGTCATCTTAACTGTATCTAGAGAAGCACCAAAAGAAGGTGATGACGAAGGTTCTAAAAGTGTGAATCCACATGCAGGACAGCCAAAAATCATTGATGCTCAATACAAAGGATTGACCTACAACCCACCCGTTGATAATTTTGATCGTTCGGTTGCTCCAAAACCAGCTGCCGTAAGAAGTATTAAGGTACCTGATTACTACACCGAAACTTTTGACAATGGTTTAAAAGTAATCGGCTCTAATGCAAGCGATTTAAAGAAAGTCTATTTGTACTTACAGATAGAAGGCGGTCATTTAATTGAGGCGAATAAAAAGATTAGCTCAGGAACAGCATTGCTCACAGCCAATTTGTTAAATGAAGGGAATGCATCATTGACCTCAGAAGAAATGAGTGCAGCGCTTGATTTGTTGGGAAGTAGAATTAGTTTCAGCAGTGGAACAACAACTACAACCTGTTATGTTGAATCATTTAAAGAAAACTTAGATGCTACGTTAGCGATTTTAAAAGAGACCTTAGAAAAGCCACGATTTGACGCAAAAGATTTTCAACGTATTAAAAAGCAGCGTCTTCAATCAATCAATAATCAGAAATCAAACCCAAGCTTTTTAGCAGGGGTCAATTACAACAAAGCAGTCTACGGGAAAAGTATTCTTGCCACACCTGCAAATGGAACTTACAGTACGGTGAATAAAATTTCTGTAGATGATTGTAAATCATATTACGATAATTTCTACTCACCAAACGTTGCAAGCCTGTCTATTTTAGGACCGGTGACTCAAACGGAAATAATGGGGAAACTTGACTTCCTAAAAAGTTGGGAGAATAAAAACGTAGTTATCCCGGCCTTGCCAGAACCTAATACGTTTGAGAATACTACCATTATTTTGGTTGATAAACCTTATGCGCCTCAATCAATGATAATTGCGGGTTACCCGTCGTTGACGTATGATTATAATGGTGATTACTTTAAGGCAAACGTGATGAACTTCACACTTGGTGGTGCTTTCAGTAGCCGTATTAACTTAAATCTTCGTGAAGATAAAGGCTATACCTATGGTGCACGATCTGGGTTTAGCGCTAACCATCACTATGGTAATTATAGATTCAGTGGCAACATCAAAAAAGAAGCGACAGACAGTTCTATTATGGAAGTGATGAAGGAGTTGAAAAACTTTAAAGCGAATGGTATTACAGATGAAGAATTGGCATTCACCAAAAGTTCTATCTTATTGAGTCAAGCATTGGATTATGAAACGCCAAGGCAAAAACTTGGTTTCTTAGCCGATATCGTAGATAATAATTTGCCAGTAGGATATAAAGATGAGCAAATAAAAATTATTAATGATTTAACTAAAGAAGAGGTTAACACATTGGCTAAAAAACATATAAATCCGGATAACATGGTATTTATTGTTGTTGGCCACGCCTACAAAATCAAACCAGGCCTAGAAGCTTTAGGTTATGGAAAGATAAAAGTGATTGATTCTGAATAAGGATTAATTAGTCAAAAGTAAAAGTCCAAGTATGCATAATACTTGGACTTTTTTTATGCGGAAACGAGCTTGTTGTTGTGGTACTTAACCAAGACCGGATGCGCATTAAACTCCATGCACACACCAAGGTCGATGTTGTTTCCAAGCCGCTTAAAACGCTTTGCATGGCTTGCTCTGGTTAAGTAATGGGTTGGGTCCTTCTTGGCTTTTTCAACTAGATCTAATGCCATTTCAACCGGATCACTTTCCCATTCGTGAGAATTTGATAAAGCTTGAGTGATGTATCCAGCATATAGCGTGTCTTCAAGGTTTACTTGGTTTTTCCATCCAGCACAAAACAAAACAACCGGCTTGTTACTTGCTTGTAGATAGTCAACGAGGACGGAAAGGTTAAAGAAGGAACCAATTAAGATTTCGTCAGCATCCTTTGCTGCATGTATGCACTTTGTTCCATTCGTCGTTGTCAAAACAACATCTTTACCTTCTATTACCTCACGACTATATTCTAAAGGCGAATTTCCAAAGTCAAAACCCTCTGCCTTTTCTCCGTTCCTTTCTCCAGCAACCAGGTAAGAACCAGACTGATAGCTTAAGGCTTCTTCCACAGAAATAACGGGTGTGATGCTTTTTGCTCCATTGTCTAATGCGGCACAAATGGTTGATGTTGCTCTTAAAATATCGATAATGACAACGACTTTTCCTTTGATATCCGTTAAGGGAAGGAGCAAGGGAGACAAGACTATTTCAACTGTAGGTTTCATTTACTTTTCTATAATAATTTCAATCATTAATGGACAACAAACTAAAGCATCTTTTCGACCTTCAATTGTTTTAAGATCTTTAAAACCGTCTTCAACGTCTTTATCAGTGAGATATCCCATTTCTACTAGCTTTGGGAAATACGTTTGGTAAAATGTTTTTGGCCACTGCCAACTCAGGTCATCTACCTGAGCCATTTTTGCCATCGGTCTAGTTTTAACTATGTCATAACCGATGTCTGTAGCAAATTCTGCTAATTCGCGTCCTACGTTTATCCGACCGTCAAAGTTTTCGAAGCTTGCAAAACAAGCTTCAATACATTTGGTTAAGCCAGGTAAGCTAGGTACTGTTTGATGCGTCATCCAGTCAAAATATTCATGAATAACGAACCGACCACCTGGTTTTAAAGCCTTATACACTTTCTCAAGAATTTCTTTAGGGTTTGAAATCCAAGCCAATGCCCATCTGCAGTAGGCCCCGTCAATTGAGTTTGGGGGTAAATCTAGGTCGTTAAAATCTGCTTCAATGGCATCAATGTGTAAACTGTAAGTATTGCTTAAGTGATTTACAAAATCAATGTAATTCTTTGATTTGTCGACGCCAATAACCTTACCCGTTTTCCCAGCAATTAGGGCCATTTCCTTTGTGCAAAATCCAGGTCCACAGCCTAAATCTAAAAGCGTATCTCCGGCTGTAAAACCGGCATTCTCCCAACCTTTTTGAGCCTCTGTAGCCCAAACTTGATGCTGTACGCCTAAACGAAACAGTTCGTCAGGGTCGGTACCTAAAATGTATGCGTTGTTTTCTGACATATGTTGTTAATCGTGATTAACGAGTGTTCAAAATTAATCTAATCCTTAAATTATATGATGTTCATCAAAAACCGTTTCAATATGAATTCAAATGAATTTTGAAAGCCTATTTTTGCGCAAAAGTTGAATCATATGAACGACGTATATATAGTATCCGCAGTAAGAACACCGATGGGTAGTTTCAACGGTATGTTTAGCTCAATTCCTGCACCTAAACTTGGTGCCACAGCAATTAAAGGAGCCTTAAGCAAGGCTGGCGTTGATGCCAGTGAAGTTGAAGAAGTATTTATGGGTAATGTTCTTCAAGCTGGTGTAGGGCAAGCACCTGCACGTCAAGCATCTATGTTTGCAGGTATTAGCGAAGAAGTTCCATGTACAACGGTAAACAAGGTTTGTGCCAGTGGTATGAAAGCCGTGATGTTAGGTGCACAATCGATCATGCTAGGACACAATTCGTGTGTGATGGCTGGTGGAATGGAAAATATGAGTCGAGTACCACATTATTTAATGAACTCTAGAAAGGGTTATAAATATGGAGACTTTAAAGCCATAGACGGATTAGCACATGATGGTTTGACTGATGTGTACAACAACTACATGATGGGCAATGCAGCTGAAAATACAGCCAAGGAAATGCAGATCTCAAGAGAAGAGCAAGACACATTTGCTATTAACTCGTATAAAAAATCAGCAGACGCATGGGAAAATGGTCGCTTCAGTGAAGAGATAGTTGGTGTTGAAGTACCTCAAAGAAAAGGAGATCCTATTCTGAAAGAAGAAGACGAAGAATACAAAAATGTATTTTTTGAGAAAATACCGGCATTACGCCCTGTATTTGATAAAGAAGGGACTGTTACCGCAGCCAATGCAAGCACAATGAATGACGGTGCTGCAGCAATACTTCTTATGTCAAAAGCTAAAATGGATGAACTAGGGTTGACTCCATTGGCTAAAATTAAAGGCTTTGCTGATGCCGCACAAAAACCAGAATGGTTCACAACAGCTCCATCAAAGGCTTTGCCAATTGCCATTGAGCGGGCAAACTGCTCATTGAGTGACATAGACGTATTTGAAATCAACGAGGCCTTTAGTGTGGTGAGTTTGGCCAATAATAAGCTGCTTTCTCTTGATAATGATAAAGTAAACGTTAACGGAGGTGCAGTGTCTTTAGGTCACCCTCTAGGTGCATCTGGCGCCAGAATAATTGTAACTTTAATTCATGCCTTGAAACAAAAAGGAGGACAATTAGGAGCTGCAGGTATTTGCAATGGTGGGGGTGGAGCCAGTGCATTGGTATTGGAGGTATAGTGTCACTATACTTTTAGGCACGCGTTTTGAGTTATAATACATATGCGAATTAGAGGCTTGTCTATTTTTCTTTTATTGTGTGTAACCTCACTAGGTTATGCTGCAGAGAAGGATACTACTTATCGAGACTCGATACGTAATATCGAATTCCAACTCGAAGGGTTAAGCCACAATATTATTAATGGGAAGGATGTTAATGAGCGTATTACCAGCTGTTACTATTTTGTCCAAACATTAAAAAAGGCATTACAAGTACCAACGAGTTTCGATTACGACTTTACACTTCTCAAAACTGTTTCCATTCTCAAACCTTCAGACGATAAGTTTCGCTTGTTTACATGGAACCTGCTTCTCGATAGTGGGAAATACATGTATTTTGGGGCAATTCAAATGAACACAGAAGATTCATTGATTCTGTATGGATTGTATGATAGCTCAGATAAGATTCGTGATGCTGAGTTTCGTTCGGTTGACTCCAGACATTGGATTGGGGCCTTATATTACCAAATTCATGACTATACGTATAAAGGGAAGCCCCATTATATTCTGTTTGGGTGGGATGGTGAAGATCACCTAGTCAATAAAAAAGTTATTGACGTGCTTCATTTTGACGAAAAGAATAAACCGATGTTTGGGTTACCCATTTTTGAGGATGATGATGACGAATACAAGTATAGATTGGTTCACACTTTTGCCGACCAGGCAACAATAACATGTCGTTATAACCATGAAGAGAAACAGATTGTCTTTAATCATCTTGTGCCATTTCATCCATTGCAAAAAGGCATGTATGAGTTTTATGTGCCTGACGGAACATACGACTACTTAGAGTTTAAAAAAGGATTCTGGAAACGGAAGGAGCTATTTTTCAAAGACATGGATGGCAATCAACACGACTTACGTAAAACCAACGACATCCAAAACCCGGATGATCCTAAGAGTTTTAAAAAGAAGAAAAAAAAGAAAAGGAAGAATAAAGACGCCTTTTAATTAAGCCTCAGAATTGCCAAATTTTTCCATTACGGCTTCGCTCACGCCGACGTTACTAAACCCACCATCATGGAATAAGTTTTGCATGGTTACCATTTTTGTGTGGTCAGAAAACAAACTAATGCAATATGATGCACAATCTTCAGCACTTGCATTTCCAAGCGGAGACATCTTTTCTGCATAGTCAATAAAGGCATCAAAACCACCCACTCCTGATCCAGCAGTGGTCATTGTAGGAGATTGAGATATGGAATTAACACGAACTTTTCGTTTTACACCGTAATGATAACCAAAGCTTCGCGTAATGGACTCAAGCAATGACTTGCTTTCGGCCATTTCACTGTAATCAGGGAATGTACGTTGCGCAGCTATATAGGTAAGGGCAACAACAGAACCCCATTCGTTTATAGCATCTTTCTCATAACACGTTTGTAAAAGCCTGTGTAGGCTTATGGCACTAATGTCAAAGGTTTTATGCATAAAGTCGTAGTTCAAGCCTGTGTAGGCTTTCTTTTTACGGATATTTAAACTCATTCCAACAGAATGCAGTATAAAGTCAACTTTACCAAATTTGGCAACGGCAGCATCAATTAACGCATTCATGTCGTCATTGCTTGTTACATCACACGCAATAACATCAGAGTTTGTTTGTTCGGCCAATTTATTAATTACACCCATTCGAAGTGCAATTGGGGCATTTGTGAGAATAAATTCAGCACCCGCTTCATGACATTGTGTGGCAACTTTCCAAGCGATTGAGTGCTCATCTAAAGCGCCAAAAATAATTCCTTTCTTACCTGCTAACAGTTGATTTTGCATACGTGAAATATTTCCTGCAATGTTAACTAAAGAAAAAGAAACTTCCCACGACTGCGGATTCCTTTTATCTCGATGGTAAAGAAATACAAACCATGTGTTTCTAGTCCAAGCGCAGAAATCACAATACGATCATTTCGTGTTATTATTTCAATCGATGAAGTTCCATTCGCTGTATACACGTGTATTGTCGCTTCCTCTTGATTTGGATTCGCATAAATTAAAGTCGAATTATTGGTTGCAGGATTCGGATACACCTTTGGGTTTAGTCCGTCAACGCTTATTACCGTAATGGCTAATATTGGGGATACGCCAAATGAACCTAAGTCGATTTGAAAATAGTTGGGCTGGTTGTAAACCACATCTCTAAACAAGTACGTGTAATGCTCTTCAGTACTTTCTGCTCCGCATATTCCAGGATAAGTATAGATCGCCGTTTGTGCGTTGCTGTCAATTCCGAAATTTATTTTAATATCCTCGCAGGTAAATCCGGCACTGGTTGTCCATGTAATAAGTATGGCTCCCTTATCTTCACGTATCGCATAGTCTGATAAATACTGGTCTATTTGCGCATTGGCTGACACAGCCATTAAAAGAAATAAACTAAAAACCCAATCGCGCATATACTAAGATAACAGCTATTGGTCGTATTGGTTGACGAAACTCGACTTATTTACAAATATTAGATTGTAATTTTGCCCTCAAATTAAGTTCTTGGAAAAGCAAAAAACTATACAAAGCATTATACACCGCAACCCATCAACATTTTTTGTGTTGGCCGGGCCATGTGCCATAGAAGGTAGAGACATTGCATTTGAGATTGCAGACCAATTGGTAGAAAAGTGCGATCGTTTAGGCATACCATTAGTGTTTAAAGGATCTTACAGGAAAGCGAATCGCTCAAGGTTAGACAGCTTTACAGGTATTGGAGACGAGAAAGCATTAGAGATTTTGGCGGAAGTTGGCCAAAAATATGATATACCTACGGTTACTGACATTCATGAAAGTGTTGAGGCCGATATGGCCGCTCAATATGTGGATGTTTTACAAATACCAGCTTTTTTGTTTCGTCAAACTGAGTTACTTGTTGCAGCAGCTAAAACGGGTAAAATTGTAAACATTAAAAAAGGCCAGTTTGCTTCTGCTTCTGCAATGAAATTCGCAATGGATAAAGTTGTAGAAAGTGGGAATGACCAAGTAATGCTAACAGAGCGAGGTAATATGTTCGGTTACGGGGATCTTATCGTCGATTACCGAAACATTCCAGAAATGCAGAGCTTCGGAAAGCCTGTTGTCATGGACATTACACATAGTTTACAACAACCCAACTCTTCTACTGGAGTTACGGGTGGCAAGCCGGCGCTTATAGAAACGATTGCTAAAGCGGCTATAGCTGTTGGTGCAGATGGTTTGTTTATAGAAACACACCCAGATCCAAAGTCGGCCAAATCAGATGGTGCAAATATGTTACCACTGAATCAGTTTGAAGGGTTAATGGCAAAATTGGTTCAATTGAAATCGGTTTTATAGGCTTGAAGCACTGTAAATGCATAAAGGCCGGATTACTCCAGCCTTTAAACAAATTAACTAACCAATTAATTCAAATTTACCCTACTTAATAAACGGAGTGTGTGCTAATATATTTTTCACGTTAGAAATTATGACAATTGACTTTTTGTGAGGGCACTTGACGAAAAAAAGTGAATAATTAAGTCATTCAATATTACATTCTTGTGCTATTGGAGTGACGCCAATGCCTAAATTCGCAACATTATTTAAAATACATGGAATTAAAAGACGTAGTATCAATTGGTGGTAAGCCAGGACTTCATCAAGTTGTAGGCCGAAGAACGAATGGTTTAATCGTTGAGAGTATTGATGAGCGTAAAAAACGCACTCCTACTTCACTTACGCAAAAGGTTTCAATTCTTGAGGATATCTCCATCTATACCTACGAGAGTGATGTAAAGTTAAGAGATGTATTTAAGAGTTTAGATACCTTGGTTACTGAAGGATTAACCTTAGTTCAAAAGAAGGATGGAGGAGATGCTATTAGAGATTTTTTCAGAAAGGTACTTCCAGAATTTGATGAAGATCAGGTGTATACCTCTGATATTTTAAAGATCTGTACGTGGTACGGTGTATTAAAAGACCACATTGACTTCCAAAAAGAGGTTGAAGAAGACGAGTCATCTGATGACAAGAAAACTACTTCTGCAACAAAGTCGGCTGCAAAACCCAAAAAAGCGCCAGCTAAAAAGGTAAGTGCTAAAAGTGCACCTGCAAAAGCGCCAAAATTGACGCAACGAAAGATGAGCTAAACAGCTTACTCTTTAATTACTTTATATCTGTATGTCTTGTTAAGAGTTTGCACTGTTAAGGTGTAAACGCCAGTGTGTAAATTTTCTAATTTGCTTATTTGTAGATGTTTACCCTGAGTTGAAGCCTCAAACCTTTGACCTTGACCAAGTATGTTGCTCATTGAAATATGAATCAATTCACTTGGCATTTCTTTTAGTACTATAGTGATTTCCGAGTTAAATGGATTTGGGAATAAACGAGATTCGAGATTCATTTTACCATGCAAATGTTGATTTCCCACTGTTATTGTGTCTGAATAACTTGTTCTGCAACGCTGCAATGTCTTAACAATACAATCTACTTTGTAGGTGTTGGTCGTTGGTGGATATTCATGTTTGGGGGAAACAATAGATGAAGAATCTCCATCACCAAAATACCAGGTAAAACTTAAGTCAGTTGAATCGGTTGGGGTGAACTGGACAACATACGTGCTTGACGATTGATGGGTAAATTTGAAGTTTGGTACTGTATGCAGACTTAACTTTTTGAAAATAGTATCTGAGCAGATTCCACCATTAGTGGCTACTAACATTACCGGTGATGTAGGGTGGTAGCCATATGTGTGTTGAGGATGTGCGTCGTATGATGAGTCCGATTTTGACAAAAGCCATTTGTAGGCAACACGATTGGTGTCGGTGGTTTCGTTTTGAAATATGGTAATGCTATTTAAGCAGGAGTCTAACACCCTAAAGTTCGCTTGTGGACTCTGCAGAATGTTGGACTCTTGAACAGTTGAGTCTTTGCAACCTATGCTGTCTGTAATAAACAAGGTAGTAATAAATGTTCCTGATGAATCGAACGAATGGCTGGTTTGTCTGCCACTTTGTATGCTACCATCGCTAAACTTCCATAAGTACTGATGGTCTTTACCAAACACTTTACTATTGTCTGTAAATTGAATTGTTCGTTTGTGACAAGAATCGTTAGTATAAAAGTGAACCTGACTCCTGGGGTTAATTTGAAACGTTTTTTCTAGATAATCATGACAACCATTGATGCTTAAATTTGTCAAGGTAACTGTTTGATTACCAATACTTTTAAAAGTATGCGTGTCGCGAACTTCGGTGGAGGTATATCCATCATGGAAATTCCAGAATCGATCAATGATTTGTGGATCGTTTGAAGTTGTGTCTTCTAAGGTGACTGGTTCATTTAGGCAAAATGGAGTATTTATGAAACCTACTTTTGGAGATTTTCGTAACCTTATATATCGTTTTAACGTAGTGTCGCATTTGTTATGAATAAGTGAGGCAATCCGTGCTTCTAAGATTAGTGTATCGCCTAAGTATTGATTGCTTGGAAACACACGTATTCGAAAGGTATTCATCGAGTCGGGTAATAGTGTTAACGTGTCTTGAACTGATTTGCCATCCAATGTTTTTAAACTTACCCATTGCACTTTCCACACCGAGTCGTAGGTGGAGGTGTTTGTAGCTTTAGGTGGAAAAACTTGATAGTATGTAGTGTCGTTCGTACATAGATAGTCTGGGTCTCTGAGCTTACCCGATCGCGTTTTTCCTTTGGTTGGATGTCCTTCAACAAGTTTTGCCCCCTTAGCTGTAGCAACTTTAACGGTTATTTGAGATGAGTCACTGCACCCATTCGCATAAACAGATTTCTGAATATTAAAAACCCCGTACGAGTCATAGACATACTTGAAAGTTGGATTAACTTTTTTATATCCATCACCCATTTCGAATATGACAGAATCAGCTAAGTGTTTGCTTTTACTCTGAACCAGCAGAGTGTCTCCATAACACAGTTCTTTTTCGCTAACTGTAAATGAGGCATCTGGTTTGTCTCCAACATGTATGTAAGCACTAAACGTAGTAAAGCATTGTGCACCTGTTAGGTCTCTATAGATCAGAAAAAGTGTAAATGAACTATCTAGTTCGGTTGAATCCGGACAAAATTTAATCCATCCATTTGTTGAAGATGGAGAGCTATATATCCAATTTTTACTAGCGTATCCAGCCTTAGTTTTTACACTAATCGAATCAATGACCCAATTCGTTGCATAGTTACTGTTTAGAAATGGTTTTATAGGCGGAAGGGTGTAGGTGAGGCAACCAGAAGTGCATATAACATCTGGCTTTAGTAAATCCGTAAAAATCTGCGGTGTATATTGGTCGGCGCCAATTGTTGGAAAAATACTGCACCTAAGATCGTTGTCGATGTCGCGTGAGATGTTGAGATATGGTCCAGAAAGGTTTCCCGTAGAATCAATGTGAAGGTCGTTGTTATTTAAAAAACCAGGTCGTTTGTAAAACGAGTTTCGATTTATTACGGTGTCAGCTTTAAACCAGTCACTGACATTTCGATACGTATTTGAATCAATTTTAATAATATATGGGTTGCTTGTTGAAAATGGACTATAGTAGTTGTTATAATCTAAGGTATTGCTGGCGTTTAGCCCCCCAGAATCCCCAACATGAAATACGATTCCCCCTCTGGTGTGGTTAAATATGTTACTCCGTATATCACACGAATCACTGCGATTTAACACAAAGTTTGAAGCCCCCGACGATGAAAAGCTGTTGTGATATATATTTAAGTTGCTAGAAGCTACAATATCACCTCCAGTTAATCCAGTTAAGGGCGTTATGATCATGTTGTTACTTAACAATGAAGGAATTCCGCCGCTATTGTAAGGGTTTATGCCGTTAAGAATTAGACCTCTCCAACAATTACTGATATGGTTTGAATTTATGAGTAGCGTGCTTGAACTGCTAACTTCAAGACCAATTGCACCTGAATTTGAGCGACTTGATATTTTATTGTTAATGACCTCCAAATCTTCAAGGTTTTTTAAATCCATACCATGCGCCTTGAAATCGGTTAGCGTGTTGTTTCTAAAACTTGAAAGATTAGCTGGTAATCCACTTTCTCCATAATAGGTAATAGACGAAGTCCCACCAACTATAGTATTGTTAAAAAAGGAACTATGATTACCTCCATAGCCAGTTTCAAACACATTATGTCTAGCGCCAATACCCGCAATACCAAATAGTTTATCCCCTTTAGGCGTTTTAATCATGTTTACGTTACAATGGTCTATTTGAATATAGGCCGTATTGATTAGTTGTATTCCAACCCCTATATTGCTATCTAATACGTTTATTGTCAGTTCTTTAATGGTAGTGTGTGAAGTGCCGTTGAGCAATAATGTTTGTTGATTGTACACCGAATTAGCCTTGTTCTGCAGTATACAGTCTGTGCGCTCGGTCCCTTGGATAAGCACGGTGTCTTCGGAATTGGTGCCTGGAATTTTATTTAATACAAGTCGATCCGTGTAGGTTCCAGAATCTATTGTAATTGTTACTGGACCACAAATGCCAAATTCGTTTAAATCGAAAGACAAAGCTTGGAAGCTTTGGTAATCTTTTGTTGAATCACCAAATGTATACTGTCCGTTCATTGCAGGTTGAAGCAATACGTCTAGTGTGTCGTCAGATGTAATAGAATCCGTTTTACTGTTTGGATTATTTGTCCAAACGATCAACCTTTTTTGCTTGCCAGAAGGAAATGTGTCCGATCCAAGGTTTAGTAACACCGTATTTCCATTGGTACTCCCAAAGGTGTCAATCGTTTTGGAATACCAGAATGGTGTTTTTAATGTATCATCTAACGACCAATTAATTTGAACACTGTCTATTGGGTTTCGACCATCATTGACCAACTCAACTTCGATGTTATAGCGACCACCACAAAAAACAGTTGGTCTAATCAACTTGTGTATACCAGCGTTGTTAGACTCCCAGTGTTTGAAGTCGAAACCAATGTTTGCTACATTCTTATCTCTCCATATTCCTTTATCAGCAGTGGATTGGCCAATGAGTGCACTTGAATTACTGGAACTGATGGATTGTATTGGAACACCAACGCCTGTTCTAGAAGAGAATTCAACCACAATAGATTTTGATGGATCATATATGTAGGTGTTTGGTAAGTCGAATGAAACCCATGAATATATAGACCCGGTAATAACGAACTCGGACTTATAAACCACCTCTTGCAAGGTTGTGTCCCAATGGTATGACGTCCATGAGCTATCGGTTCCAACGTGCTGGCCAAGTTTTATTGTGAATTCGGAATAGATGTTATTTGTGTCAACCACACCTCCGTGCTTTATATATAGACGATTTATTTTGCCATAAGTGGCGGCTGATTTAGTGCTATCCCCGTCCAAACGGAAGTGATAGGGTGGGTAAACCCATTGCGTTTTATTTACATAACTGTTTAATGGGTAGTTCGTAATATTGCCGTTAGCAGAGGAGGACGCAAAATATTGAGGCTGAGCTACACCCGATGTGCAGTTAACCAAAATAAATACAATGACATAAACGAATCTCGCCAACAGAAAGCGTAATCTAGGATTCATTTTTAGGGCAAAGGACAAATTCAACCATTTAGTCGTATGAAATCCAGATTCACGACAAATGGCATAAAAAAAAGGGTTCCGAAGAACCCTTTTAGCAATGTTTTATACGCCTATTTTTTCTTTGCTGCCGTTTTTCTGCCGCTCGGATAGGTGAATTTCAAAGCATTTTTCGCTTTATCTAGATCAACTTTTATGACATCTCCGTCTTGTATCTCTTGTTTCAATATTTCCTCAGCAAGTGGGTCTTCAAGGTACTTTTGAATAGCTCTGTTTAATGGTCTTGCACCAAAAGCTTTATCAAATCCTTTTTCAGCAAGAAATTCTTTAGCTGCTTTGGATAATTTAATTTGAAATCCAACGCTTTCGATACGGTCTAGTAATTTTACTACGTTGATATCCAGTATTTTAGCGATGTGTTCTTTTTCAAGATTGTTGAATACGATTACGTCATCAATTCGATTTAAGAACTCAGGCGAAAAGAACTTCTTTAGGGCATTTTCGATAACTCCTTTTGATTCTTTTGTAATGGCATCAATTTTTGTTGCCGTTGAAAAACCTACTCCAGTACCGAAATCCTTCAACTGGCGAGAACCAATATTAGAAGTCATAATGATTATCGTGTTTCTAAAGTCAATTCTTCTTCCCAATGAGTCGGTTAAAAAGCCTTCATCAAGTATTTGCAACATCATGTTGAAAATATCTGGATGTGCTTTTTCTATTTCATCAAAAAGAATAACAGAATACGGTTTGCGTCTAACTTTTTCAGTCAATAAGCCACCCTCTTCATAACCAACGTATCCCGGAGGGGCTCCTACCAAACGACTAACTGCGAACTTCTCCATGTATTCGCTCATGTCGATTCGAATCATCGCATCGCGGTTGTCGAATAAGTATGTAGCCAATACCTTGGCCATTTCAGTTTTTCCAACACCAGTAGGGCCTAAGAAAATAAATGAACCGATTGGCTTGTTAGGGTCTTTAAGACCTGCTCGGGTTCTTTGGATTGCCTTTGTAAGCTTCTCAATAGCAGTATCTTGCCCTATAACTGATGTTTTTAATTCATCCGCCATAGATAAAAGTCTATTGCCTTCAGATTTTGCAATTCTTTTTGTAGGAACTCCAGTAATCATAGCCACCACTTCAGCAACATCGTCTTCAGTTACACTGTAACGCTGCATTTTGGTGTCTTCTTCCCACGATACTTTCGCGATATCGAGTTGTTCTAAAAGTGTTTTTTCCTTATCACGAAGTTTAGCTGCTTCTTCGTATCTCTGACTTTTTACCACTTTATTTTTTTCTTCTTTGATCTGTTCGATTTTCTCTTCCAAATCAAGAATCTCTTGCGGTACATGTATGTTTGATAAATGTACACGCGCACCAACCTCGTCTAAGATATCAATGGCCTTGTCAGGCAAGTGACGATCTGTAATGTAGCGAACGCTCAGTTTTACTGCGGCATCAATAGCTTCATCCGTATAGGTCACGGCGTGGTGATCTTCGTATTTCGTTTTAATGTTTGTTAGAATTTGAATGGTTTCATCAGGAGTGGTCGGTTCAACCATCACAGATTGGAAACGTCTCTCTAACGCGCCATCTTTTTCAATGTATTGTCTGTATTCGTCAAGCGTTGTAGCGCCAACACATTGCACTTCTCCTCGAGCCAAGGCTGGTTTAAACATGTTTGATGCATCCAAACTACCAGAAGCTCCACCAGCTCCAACAATGGTGTGAATTTCGTCAATAAACAGAATTACGTCTTTCGACTTCTCTAATTCGTTCATTACTGCTTTCATGCGTTCCTCAAACTGACCGCGATACTTTGTACCGGCAACGAGTGACGCAAGGTCTAATGTAACTACCCGTTTATTGAAAAGTACTCTTGATACCTTTCGTTGCGTAATTCTAAGTGCTAAACCTTCTGCGATAGCTGTTTTACCTACACCAGGTTCACCAATAAGCACAGGATTGTTTTTCTTCCTTCTACTAAGAATTTGACTAACGCGTTCAATTTCTTTTTCTCGACCAACAATAGGGTCAAGTTTATCTTGTTCAGCGAGTTTGGTTAAATCTCTACCAAAGTTGTCGAGTACTGGTGTTTTTGATTTGCCTTTCACTCGTTTCGCATCAGCTGACTTTTTTTCTTCTTTGTAAAAATCTTCTGGAGAATCTGTTGACATTTCAGCTTTAATTTCAGGGTTGTTGTTTTCTATAGCACCTTTAAATACATCGTAATCTACCCCATATTGATTGAGCATTGAACTTGCAATATTGTCTTCTTCCCGAAGAATGGAAAGTAGTAAATGTTCTGTGCCTATAATATCTGCCTTAAAGATCTTTGCTTCAAGATATGTAATTTTTAAGGCCTTTTCTGCTTGTTTCGTTAAGGGAATGTTGCCAAGGTTGGTGTTTTTGGATGCAGTATCTCTAATACTATCCTCTATTGATTTTTTAAGACGTAAAAAATCAATACCCATGGCCTTCAAATGCACTAGGGCTTTACCTTCTCCTTCTCTAATTATTCCTAGCAATAAATGCTCTGTACCTATGTATCCATGTCCGAGACGTATTGCTTCTTCTCGGCTGAATTGAATAACTTCTTTGACTCTTGGTGAAAACTTAGCTTCCATATTTTATCTCTCGTAGACTACGTACCTAACAAATATAATTCCATTTTGTGTGCGACATAGATTCATACATCCACGTCTGACAATAATGACCAGTAAACTGGAAATACTGACAAATTAGGCATAAAATATCAACTAAAAACCATGTCAACTTGCCCTTACCGCAGTTACATGTGGATTAAAGTAAACGTATATCAGGCCGTTATGAATTCAGTTTCAAGTTATTCATGATTTTTCAACACAATAAAGTAGGGTTTAAATATTTCCGATTAAAACTGTTGCATCACATCAGTCAATTGGACTAACTTCGTTCTATCGAATTTGAGAAGTATTCATGGAGATAAATAAGGATCAGAAGAAAAGAGTTGAACGCAAGGGATTGGTCCTTTCAGAAGAAGGAAAACTAGGCCGAAAGCCGCCTCAAGCACTACCATTAGAAGAAGCTGTGCTTGGTGCGATGTTATTGGAAAAGGATGCCCCAGTGCGGGTTCTTGATGTCCTTATTCAGGAAGTATTCTACCACGATTCACATCAAATCATTTTTGCAGCAATAAAGCGGTTGTTTGACGTTGGCGAGCCAGTAGACTTACTCACCGTGACTGAAGACTTGCGTAAAGCGGGCCAACTTGAAGCCGCAGGTGGTGCGTATTACATTACCCAGCTCACAAACAAGGTGGCATCGTCTGCCAATTTGGAATTCCATGCGAAGATCCTTTTACAGAAGTATATTCAACGCGAGTTGATACGTATATCTGGTCAAATCGGTCGTGACGCGTTTGAAGACACTACTGATGCCTTCGGTTTGTTGGATGATGCCGAAAAGAAGCTATATGCCATAAAGAATGACACCATAAAGAAGAATTACGACTCTATTGACGATTTGATTCACAAAGCCATTAAGCAGGTGGAGTCAATGAAGGATCAGGGGTCTGGCTTGACAGGGGTGCCTTCTGGATTTACAAACATTGATCGTATGACCAATGGTTGGCAACGATCAGATTTAGTCATTTTGGCAGGACGTCCTGGTATGGGTAAAACTGCATTCGTACTTGGTATCGCTAGAAATGCAGCAGTAGAGCATAAAAAACCCGTTGCAATATTTTCGCTTGAAATGTCGTCGTTACAGCTTGTAACACGTTTGATTTCTGGGGAAACTGAATTGCCTGGCGAAAAGTTCCGTAGTGGTAAACTAGCAGATTATGAATGGGAACAACTCAATGCCCGGGTTCAAAACTTAAGTGAGGCACCTATATATATTGACGATACACCACAGTTAAGTATTTTTGATTTGCGTGCAAAAGCGCGTAGGTTAAAATCAAATAAAGGCATTGAAATGCTGATTATTGATTACTTGCAGTTGATGCGGGGTGAGGAGACAGGTAAAAATGGTAACCGTGAACAAGAAATTAGCTACATATCAAGGTCTTTAAAATCTCTGGCTAAAGAACTGGACATTCCAGTAATTGCTCTTGCACAGTTAAGTCGTGCTGTTGAACAGCGTCAAGATAAAATTCCTATCCTTTCCGATCTTCGTGAGTCTGGATCTATTGAGCAAGATGCGGATATGGTTGGATTCTTGTATCGGGCTGATTATTATGGATTTACGCAAGATGCGGAAGGTAATGATTTGACTGGAATGGCTGATTTTATTATAGCCAAACACCGTCATGGTAGCACAGGAAAAGCGCGAATTCGATTCCGTGCAGAGTTCGCAAAATTCGAGGATGTTGCGTACTTTGATGACTCCGATTCAGAAGGAAGTAGTGTCACATTTGAATCAAAGATGAACAGTGATATAACGAATATTGCTCCTGAGGATGACGATTACGAGTTTTAATGTGGAAAAACTCATTCAATCACGTTTGAAAAGTAAAAATTAAGCGTATTTTTGCACCCCAAAATAAAATCGATGTTTGCGATAGTAGAAATAGCAGGTAAGCAATACAAAGTTGAAAACGAGCAAGAATTGTTCGTTAATAAACTACAAAATGATTCTGGAGACTCTTTGACTTTTGACAAAGTGTTGTTAGTAGATAACGACGGTAAAGCTAAAATTGGAAAACCTTCTGTAAAGGGAGCTTCTGTTTCAGCTAAAGTTCTAGAACACGTGAAGAGTGATAAAGTAATCGTTTTTAAGAAGAAGCGAAGAAAAGGTTACGCTAAACGAAATGGTCACAGACAAGATTATACTAAAATTCAAATCGAATCAATAAAAGGATAAGAACATGGCACACAAAAAAGGAGCGGGTAGTTCGAAGAACGGAAGAGAGTCGCATAGTAAACGACTTGGTGTTAAAATTTTCGGTGGTCAAGCGGCCATTGCAGGAAATATTCTTGTTAGACAAAGAGGAACAAAACATCACCCTGGTAACAATGTAGGTATGGGAAAAGACCATACTCTTTTTGCATTAACAGATGGTGTTGTAATGTTTAAAAAAGGAAAGAATAACAGATCATACGTTGCAGTTGACGCTGTTACTGAATAAAAAAAATAGCATAACTCAAAAAGGCGATTGTTTACAATCGCCTTTTTTTATGCCCATTTAAAACACAGGAAGGAACTTCCTTTTAGCGTATACATAAAACCTGTGGTTCGGTCTATGGCAAATCCGTTGGTGAAATTTCCGGAGCTGTTTCCAATTTTATCAGAATTTAGAAGACTTGCGTGAAGCTTGCCATTCACATCAATGGCGTACAAGCCTGAGGTTGTAGTAAACCAGGCCAGTTCTTTGTAAGTGATAAACGCAGTTGCATACCATTCGGTTCCAATGTTTTCAATTCGTTTTACAGTTGCTCCTGAAGACGCTTTTAAGACGTGGAGCCGACCAAAATTACCTAAGCTAAGAAATAGACTTCCATTAAGGTAATGCACTGGCATAAGACCTGATGTCTCCTCTCCTGGAGAAAAGGCTATATGCCAATTGATTGTTTCAGTCAATGTATTTATTGAGGCAACTTGATTCCAGCCAGAACTCACAAAGAGGTCATTGTTTGCCAAAAGTGATTTACCTCCTATATCAATATCATTAAAGATATTGCCCCAATCTTTATGGATTGTCTGTTGAGTTAAGTTGAATGCCACATATTCTGCTCGACCTTCATTTGCTGAACCATAATGCCAAGAACGACTTTCACAAAAAATGATTACCTCGGGTCCAAGGTTAGAAAGCACGGTGATGTGATCGAAATTGAATGTGAAGCCATCTCGCTCTTTGGCAAACACCGTTAACACTTTATTGGCTTGTCCGGTTATATTTAATTCAAATAGAATGGATTCGTTTTCAACAGGGTTGACTTTACGATTTTGATACGAAACAAAAATGTGGTTTTCGTCTACGTGTAATGTCATATATGCCAAGTGATTAGGAGGACTGTATGTCCACATAGTGCCCCCTGTATTACAATCAATAGCATATACTGAAGTTCCGGCGGAGAAATATAAGATGTTGTCTCTAATGTAACGATGGTTCGTATAGTATGGACCTTCTGACCACATCCACAGCGTGTCACCTGTATTCTTATCAAAAGCTATAATCTTATCTCTAGCGTTTGACTTTGCTTCTTGAGTAAAAAAGACCACACCTTTTTCGTATACAAAAACAGACCGGCAGATAAGTGGCGTATTGAGTTCATTTGCCCAGACCAATTGAAACTGATTTATGGTGTCTGCCGTAACTACATTATCTGTGTTAATTTTAGGAACAGGGATTTGTTTGTCACTGCATCCAAAGGACACTGTGAAGAGGACTAAGTAGGGTAATAATTGGTTCACTTTTCTCTTAATTTAAAGAATACTGGAACTCCTCGACCCTCATATATTCTGCGCAAAGCCTCGTCTGTTTGCCAACAATTCAACATTTGTATGTGATTGACATCTGATTGTTGTCTTATTCCCATAAAGGAATTGTTGGTGTCGTATTCTCGTACTTCGTTCAGTAACAGTTTGTATCTGTCATGACAACCTGGAAACCCCTTCTGACTTTTTACTGATAACACAGCGTCTGTAGGCTGTTCGACAGATACATTTCTATAAATAGGTATTGTTTTGTTCCCATCACATAGATTAGGCGTTACGACCTTATGTTTAATATCCAGTTTGAACGTCGTCTTGCCTTTATAGGGAATAGTTTTGGTTACCTCTTTACTTCCTGTAATACACCAATACCCGTCAATTTCCCGTTTGAATAGTCGTCTAACATCGATGGCTCCAATAATTGTTTTGTACATTGTATTGACTTTTTCAATGAACTCGACGGCTTCCACTTCGGCCGCAATCGCTTCTTCCTGGATTTGAAGCTGGTTGAGCTTACTTTGTTTTGTAAGTAAATACGCCAAACCGACAATGGGTATATTGGTTCGATCTATCTTTTTACGAATTTTTTCGGCTTCTTTTTGATGTGATTTTATATCGGCGATTAACTTAGCGCGTAACTCGTTTACTCCTTTTTCAATTTGTTGATCATCATTAGCCCCAAATCTGGGATAATGAACAAAGTCGCTGGCACTTGGCCCTAACATATAAGTCGCAATTTTGAATAGAATCGGATCAGATTCTTCCGCATAGAACAGGGCCTTTGGGATATCCATGTTGCTATAGTTCATGGTTTGGGTTACATAATGTGCCTGTGGGCCATATTGTTGTGTCATTGGGGCCTGCTGGCCTTTTGACATGGTACTTATTCCGTCAACGATAAGATTCGTCGACAACGACTCCAACAATAGAGAACCACTAGTCGAGAGTTTCTTAAGCTGCTTGGAGAAGAAGGGTGCTTTAACCGAAAATTTGGCTACTTGTTTTTTCAGTGCGGCATTTCCGATTATGTATGAAAAGTCAGCAGACAATTTTGAAAGTTCGGCCTGTGATATAGCAATGCGATCCCCTAAATGTGGCGTGCAAAAAGTAATCAGTCCATGAAACTGCCTGTTTCCTTTGTTGAAACGGGCATCATAGTTTGTCTCATATTTACGGTCCATATCACGCAGTACCAATCCGCCTTGACTGTGGCCAATGGCGTATGGTTTGTCTGTAGTAAGTGTTTTATTGTTGTTGTATAAAGCACTTAACCTGAGTTTGTTCATTTCGTTGTATACTTCAAATGACGCTTCCTTAAAATCACGCTGATGTGTTTCGTAATCAACTTTTAAAGGGGTATAAACATATTCATCCATGTGGGCGTCGTCCACTGCATCCCAAGACTTGTCGTTTCCGCCTAAGCCATGAACGAAATAGATCAATCGGGTATCATAATCTACTTTATTGTGTGCTTTATAGGGAATAGGGTCAGTTGGTATTGCATTTGAATCTTGATAGACGGCTGTATCTGGAGTGAAAACAAACCGGTGGAAAGTGTGGTCAAACACAGAATCCAAGTTGCAAGGGTTTGATTTATTGATGTGTAGCACAAAATCTGGCTCTTGAGCTTGACAAATAAAGGAAAGCAGTAGAAAACTACTGAATAGTATTTTTTTCATGAAATAATGATTAGGGTTTAAAAATGAATTTACATGGTAAGGAATTGGGAAAATCTAGGTGTAAGCTATACACACCCGTTGGGAGTTCACCAAGATCTATATACGGAGAACTTGTGTCCATGCTAATATTTTCTATTACCGTGATGCCGTATAAGTCCTTAATTGCCATTTGTACAGTTCTGAGGTTAGGTGAAACGAAATCAACGTAAACATGGTTGGTGCCTTCAACCTGTGTCACTGTGTACGACTGCATACTCTGACTAGGTACTCGGGCCGACATATGTCCATTCTCCAGGCTGGGAGACAGTTGTTGGTTGTGGTAAGTGCGTTCAATGTTATCATACCGTAAATAGACTACTTTCTGAATACACGGGTCGGTGCGAGAGTCAAGAGTCCAGGTAACAATATCCTTATACACGAGGAAACCTTCATAATTTGGGACGTATGAAACAATTTGTCGATAGTATTCTACGCCAGCGGCATTAAGTTTTATATGTGTTTCAGTCCAGTCTGACTTATCATAAAAGAGCAACATGGAATCACAACCGATTTGAAGCGTCGTACTTGTGTTTTTGTGGATTGCGTATCCATTGTCGATGTATTGATTTTCTTGATCAGGTGTTAGCGGAAGGCGCCAGTTGTTGGTTGCCAGATAGTAGGAAGCAAATTCTGATGGTAGCGTGATTGCTGGTTCGTCGACCATGTCTGTTTCTTCATACAGCAACTCTTCGTTATGATATACTTCAATGTTGTTTTCCGTTACTTTAACACGGTCAATCGGTGTTAACCAATGTTCAAGACGCGTCGTTGGCTCATGTATTTGAACTGTAGTTGTCGACTGGCCGTTGTCATAAAAATGTTCCGTGATGTGTTCGGATTTAAAAGTGGGTTGCAACTTAATTGTGTCTTGCGGCAAAAGCCTACTACGGTCTTCTTTATCCACTTGATAAGCCGTATGCGTTGTGAGGTCATACGAGACTTCAAATTCAAGAATTTGGGCATATAAGAATTGTACGTGAAATAGCAATAATGTTAAGCAACTGATTGTAGGTTTTGTCATAGTTTTCGTTTTGGGATAGCAAATAAACCAAGCAGCTGGCGCAACAAAGTGTCGATAAATACGAGTTATTGTCTTATTAATGACGAATAATGAACCAATGCAATGATTGGAGTTTAATATGTATTCCTTGTTTAATCTGAAACAATATTTGGACTATGACTAAAGATCAAAGCCAGATAATGCCAATGAATGTTTTGAATGAATTGTTTGAGACAATCCAAGATCAAACTAGCCCGAACATAAATCCTATATTGGATTTGGCCGATATACTCAATCGCTCTAAAGAGAGTATCTATCGACGATTTCGAGGAGAAAGCGCCTTCACCTTAAATGAACTTTGGATGATTAGTCAATGCTTTACCATTCCATTTGCCAAAATGTTTTGTCATCCAGTTAATGATGTTCTTCACTTATCTTCTATTAGCTTAAATAATACGGCTAATCGATTCCCAATCGTTCCCATAATTAAGGGTAAAGCCATGTGCTACTTTTTTACGAATACAATTCCTGTCTATCTCATAAAGGAAAAAACCATGTTGTTCCGCATAAAATGCCAGCTTTGGGAAAACCTACACGGTATAGATGCGGACACAATTTCTATACAAAATATTGACACCTTAGGCGAGGGTCAACAGGTTGCTGAAGTTTGGACAAGCTCGTTAACCGTTGCTATACTTCAAGAATTAGATTTTGTGCTGGCTTGTGGTGTACGCATTTCTTCAACAGATCTTCTGAAATGGTACTTAGAGCTATTAGATATATTAAACAAAAGAATATTATGCGATGACTTTGACAATATTCAAGTGTATCAAAGCGAAGTGTCTTTTCCGTCATCCATTATGTTGTCGATAGGTGAGGAGCCAAGTGTATTGGTGTTGTACAGTGACATACTGATTGGGGTTACAATGAAAATGGCTTCATCCAAACAGTTGCAAGATTGGGGGGCGCAGATGCTGAAGCAATGCGTTAAAATATCAGGACAATCTAAAAGACTTAAGCGATTGTTTTACAGTAAGTTGAGTAGACCTGTGCGAGAATCAGCAGAGAATATGTTAGATGAATCTCATTACCAGATATTCATGAATGCATTAAAAGTCAAGTAGCGTATTTAAGTCAGTTATTGATAGCTCAAACGTGATGTGTTGTGTGGTTGTTCCAAGTGGTAATGGCCGTTGCCATCGTTTGCCAAAGCCAGCAAAAAGAGATTTCTTAGAGGTACTGTTCCACACGTGAACACGAATATTGGTGTCGGTAAGGTATTGGATGTCTGCATTAAAACTTCCCAAATAAATTTGACTAAAACTTTTACTGTCCCAAGTGGCAAAATGTTGTACAAGACTAAAGTCCCACGTCTTGAAATCGATAGGCCTGTATACTGGGCTAAACTGATACCTGACATCTAGCAGATCGTGGATCGAATCAAACTTAACCTTTGACGTATCACTATAGGAAGACAAATACTTCTTCAATATGTAAGAAACTCCTGGTGATTGAACAAAGGCATGTGTGAAACTGTGAGAGGTGTCAAAGTAACGAATAGCCGGTCCTTCACCAGTTGCAAATTCGAACAATAGTATTCCGGATGTGCCTATCTCGCTTTCTGAAAGCATCCTTCTTTTATTCAGAGATGATACAACTTCCACTTCTTCCCTGTTTAACAAGGTCATAGAGTGATTGCGTAACATCCATTTGGCTGTTGTGTTTAGCCATTTTGAGGATTCTATCTTCTCAAGTAAATTAAGTCGTTCTGGCGGATTTTTAACGAGTTCTTTATCTGCAAGACACATTTTGGCCGGAATAAATCCAACTAATGTCAATAGAATATAGAATATGGCTTTCATATTGCTTCCAACAAACATACTAAAACCGCGCCAGAACAGGGATTTTAAAGTTTTTTCATTTTTTTTTTAAAGTTGATGCAACTTTTTCGCGTTTCATGAGACTATATATATAAGAAGCATGTTTACATCGCTTTTTAATCAAAGGATATAATACTACACACAAAAGCCGACCCTAGAAGTGGGGCCGGCTTTATTTTTACTGATTACTTAACTAAGCTTTTACATAGAATAGTGAGTAGACAACCATAAATAACGTGAATCAGTCTACGTTATATATCCAGGTTTGTCATTTCAATTTGTTTATTATAAAGCACTTACGTTGACCTGTTCGTGCTCAATTTTAGGGTTTGACCCGAAAATGTCGTTAGGCTTTAGGGTCGATATGGCAATCATACTAGTCACGATGATTGCTGAAGTTATCGAGGTAACAACTATGGCCATACGTCTTTTTTTGACTGCTTCAATTGATTGATCTAGTTGTATGTTCATGTTTAGGGCGTTTTAAATACCAGCTTTGTAACAGTTTTGGGAAATAGCCGGCTCTGTCACAGAGCCGGATTCCACTTTACTGATTACTTAAACTAAAGTCTTAGTGTTTAACAAGTATTTTATAGCTTTCCTCCCCAGTTCTACTGATTATCTGGACGATATAGAATCCATTAGGATAATCTGATACAGGGATTTGAACATTGTCTATTTCATTTTCTCGAAGCTCAATCACAGTACCTGAACGATCAAGCACGGTAACATTAAATCGGTATCCATTTTTCGATATATTTATAAAGTCAACGGCAGGGTTTGGATAGACATTGGCCATTGCTTCTTCACCAGATTGAACATATACAATTGGGCTATACTCAAATGCGCCATCGAAGTCTACCTGTTTCAACCGATAGTAAATCGGATCGTCTTGCGTAGGTATGGTCATGTCTTCATAGGTATATTTTATAATGTTCATGGAGTTACCATTACCAGGTTCTTCAGCTAACATTTCGAAGTGTTGGCCGTCTAAGCTTCTTTCTATTTCGAAGTGACTGTTGTTTTCTTCCATTGCAGTGGCCCAGATTAACTCGGCGTAAGATCCTTTTAATGAGGCATTAAAGTACATTAGGTCAACTGGTAGTGCGCTTGCGTCAAATACGGCAGATTCAATTTCGTCACTTTGGTTTCCTGACGATGTAAATGAAACTGGCGTTGTTACGTTAGAAATAACTTCATCAATGTTTCCTGAAGTCGTGTCAATTTCAACGATAAATTTGTTGGCGTTGGCACTTCCTGTGGTATAGGTGATAAATATCTGAGGTGCAGATGAAGTAGATTCGTCACGTGACTGTGCGTCTCTATCTGACCCTGAGTTAGGTTCTATAATTAAGTTAAGCTTATTGCCCGACGACCATCCTGAACGGTTAACAACTTCTTGAATTACTGAAGAGATATCCGCACTGTTATAATAGGAGTTTGAATACCATTTCGACATTGACCAGGTAACATTCGCCGTTGTTTTTGTGCGGTCTGTTAAGTCGTTATCACTGTAAGAGTATGTGCTAGCATTGTCTTCATCTTCGGCATAGATTTTAACCGACCCGTTACTGCCAGATGAATTATCTTCACATCTAAACCGAACATAAGCCGCTGTAATTGTAGCGCCCTGAGGTACGGTTACATTATCGTATAGTAATCCTACAGTGTACTCATTTAAATCTAAATCATCGTCTGAAATAGACATATCTCCATTGCCTTTTTCCTCAACGTCATACGAGTTGTTAGAAATCTTTTTATCAAACGTTGTTGATGATGAGCTTGATGATGCATAATCTACCAAAAACTCAAATGCCCCCGTACTGGTGGTGTTCATACTATCAATACATGCATCTCCACTGTTAAGCGTTTGGCTACCATCGTTGTCACGGTGCAGTCTCATTTTTACATTTTGGCAAGCACCTTCTCCTGCGTCTAGCTCTCCGTCTTTATCTGCATCATTGAACAATTTACCGCAAATTCTATTTTTTGCATCGTCTCCACAGGCATTAATAAAGCCAAAATCATTTGAAGAGTTTGTATTTCCACTTGAAGAGAATGAAACGGTTAGGTCGTTATCGCCAGAAAGATTAGATCCAGTGTAAGAACTCGTATCTGCACGAACGATGTAGTTATTGGTTGTGCCACTATCGCTGCTTGAATATGCAACAGAAAGGGTAGGAGCGTAATAAGCTGAGTAATCTCTAGCTGTAAATTTCTTATAATGACCAGAAACTTTAGTTATAATTAAAGTAATATCGTTGCCTGATTGCCAGTTATTTCTGTCTGTGACTTCCTGTATAACATCAGATAAGTCTGGAGATGTATAGTCAACATCGTATCCCCAACTACCATGCGACCACGTTGCATATTCGGTCGTTTTGGTTTTGTTGGATATTGAATTATCACTTGATCCTATTCCAGACGAATTGTCGGCGTCTTCAGCGTATATATTTACAATTCCAGATTTGCTTTGACTATTCCAGGAATTCACCTCAATGCTCGCACTGGTGATCGTTGCCCCCTGTGGAATGTTGATGTCTTGAAAATAAAGACCAACGAGATCCTTATTCATTTTAAGGTGCTTGTCTGTGCGTTTGACGTCACCATTGTTCTTTTCTTTGGCATCGTCATTCTTGTTGCTAACAGAAACTGAGATACTCCCTCCACCAGAGGAATAATTAGTGGTAAAGCTGTAGCTTCCTGAAGAGTTTGTTGTGGTTGAGTCAACTGCTGATTCACCGGCATCTACACTGCCATTTCCGTTTGCATCATCAAACAGCCAAACCTTTACGTTGTCAAGGTTCGCATCATAGGTGTCTTGTGTTTCATCTTGGTCGATGTCACAAAAAACTTTACCAGTAATGGTGTTTGTGGTACTTTGAACTCCTGCGAATGTGTCAGAAGAAGAAGATAGGTTGGTGTAAACAAATACAGAGATTGTGATTAGAACGGCAAAGAGAGAAGCGATAAGCGCAACTTTGCGCAATCTTAGTTCTAACCCAATTTTGGGTTCATTTCTTAGTTCCATTTCATCAATAATTAAGTAGTAGTAGTAATAGTAGTATCAAATTAGCGCTATTCACCGATTTGATGTTCAAATATAGACTAATAAATCTATAAATGGGAATTATTGCGAAAAGTATTATAAATTAGAACAATTCTAAATAAGTAGGGATTGGGCAAACGGTTCCATTGATTGAAAAAACCACAATAGACTAAATAACGTCTGAGAAAATAAGGTCTGAAGCCTTCACTTCGTTGCCGTCGCTCATTAGCACACATCGCTCCATAAGAGCAATCACCTCACGCACATTACCTGGAAATGGGTGTGCTAGGAGTGCCTGCTTAGCATCCTCGCTAATTGTTTTAGGTGCCATTCCATGCTTCTCGCAATGTAATGTCAAGAATTTTTCTGCAAGAAGAATAACATCACCACCACGGTCTTTTAATCTTGGTAGATGAATTAAGAAGCCCTGAATTCTATAATATAAATCCTCTCTAAAGTCGCCCTTTTTAACAAGGTCACCTAGATTCTTGTTCGTCGCGCAAACGATACGAATGTCAAGTTTAATGTTTTTGTTGCTTCCTAGCCGCGTAACTACTTTTTCTTGCAGTACACGTAAAAGCTTAGTTTGAAGCTGGATATCCATTTCTCCTATTTCATCAAGAAATATGGTTCCACCGTTGGCTTCTTCAAAGCGCCCTTTCCTTCTTCCTGAAGCGCCAGTAAATGCTCCTCTCTCATGACCAAACAGTTCATCCTCTAATAAATTAGCAGGAATGGCCGCAATATTAATAGCAACATAGGGCTTTTTTCGACGTAAGCTATTGGTGTGTATGGCTTCGGCAATTAATTCCTTACCTGTACCACTATCACCAGTAATCATTACCAGTGTATCTGTTTTTTCCACACGCTGGATCAACTTTAGTACACGCATAACAGCGTTACTTTCACCTATAATTTTACCATACTTGCTACGGTCTACGATTTCCTCGTTTAATAGTGCAACTTCTTTTTTAAGAGATACCGTGCTCAAACAATTTTTTACGGCTTGCTTTAGCTCGATAATGGCATTGTCGTTTTTAACGATATAACTTTTAACGCCATTTTTATACGCTTCAACAACTTTATTAACATCTTCCTGACCAGAAAGAAAAATACAATTGGCGTCGGGGTTGTGCGCAAGTGTTTTCCTTAACACGTCCATTCCGCTCATGTCGGGGAGCATATAATCTATCGACACAACATCTGGGTTTTGATCTAAATTATCAAGTAAGTCCTGACCGTTATAAAAAACTGATATTTCATATGATTCGTCTGCCAATGCTTGTTTCATAGCTTCAGCATACATCATATTATCTTCGACAATAAAAACTTTGTTGATCATGTTTCGTGATGTTGATACAATAATAAGTTGTCCTTGTAGGAAACGAATTCAAACGCAGTTTTTGTTACCCACGCTGAACATCTTTCTATACACTGCTGTACATTCACATTCGTTTGAAGATGAATAATAAAAGTTGTTTCTTTGCACCACTGAAAAACGGTATTGGTTTACAGTATAATCTACAAGAAATTACATGGCACAATTTGAATTAGTAATGCCCAAAATGGGCGAGAGCATCAATGAAGCAACCGTAATACGATGGTTAAAGAGTGAGGGAGACACGGTAGAAGTGGATGAAGCCATTTTAGAGGTTGCTACTGACAAAGTAGATTCTGAGGTGCCAGCACCTGAAGCAGGCACAATCACAAAATTTTTGTGCGGTGAAGGTGATGTTATTCCTGTTGGACAAGCTGTGGCTATTATCGAAACTGAAGGAGCGTCGGCTAGTGCACCTGCCTCAGCGCCAGTATCAGCACCGGTAGAACAAGCCAAACCAGTTGAAGTTATTCAAGAAAAAATACAAGAAGCACAGGTTCAAACCGACACACCATCAAATACGGGTGATCGGTTTTACTCTCCGCTTGTTTTAAATATTGCAAGAAAAGAAGGTATTTCCATGAGCCAGTTGGAGACCCTTCCAGGATCTGGTAAAAATGGTCGTGTTACCAAGAAAGACATTCTAGCGTATGTTAAGAATGGTGCAACCGCAACTACTAATGCACCTGCCGCAACACCAGCTGCTGCACCTGTAGCTACATCTAAACCGGCAGAAACGGTTAAACCAACGGTTTCTTTAAATGCAGGTGATGAGATAATAGAAATGGATCGCATGCGTAAGCTAATTGCCGATCACATGGTAATGTCGAAACAGGTTTCTCCACACGTATCATCCTTTGTTGAAGCGGATGTAACGAACTTAGTAAACTGGAGAAATAAAAACAAAGCAGGTTTTCAGCAACGCGAGGGGGAAAGATTAACATTCACGCCATTATTTATTGAGGCAGTAGTGAAGGCTATTAAAGACTTCCCAATGATTAATATCGAGGTTAATGGTGACAATATAATTAAACGTAAGGCCATTAATGTAGGAATGGCTGCTGCTTTGCCGAGTGGTAATTTGATCGTTCCTGTTATTAAAAATGCAGACACAAAGAATTTAGTTGGGTTAGCACGTGAGGTAAATGACTTAGCGAATAGAGCGCGAAATAATGCGCTAAAGCCTGATGAAATTTCTGGTGGAACGTATACCATAACAAACGTAGGAACATTTGGTAACTTGATGGGCACGCCAATTATCAATCAACCTCAAGTAGCGATTTTAGCCACTGGAGCTATCGTAAAAAAGCCAGCGGTTATCGAAACACAATATGGGGATGTGATTGGGATAAGACACTTTATGTACCTTTCTCACAGTTATGATCACCGTGTTGTTGATGGGGCACTAGGTGGCATGTTCGTAAAACGAGTAGCCGAGTACCTAGAAAACTGGGATATGGATCGTGAAGCCTAAGTTTATTCAGACAATTGAGTCTCAATAAAACCACGACAATTCACTAACATTTCGCGTAAATAAACGTCTTTTTTGATGTAGGGCACGTGTTCTCTAAATGCGGAGTACAGCCTTTCTATAGATTCAGACGATTTCCCGGGTCTTCTAAAATTTAAGCCTTGTGCTGCAATCATAGCTTCAATGCCTAACACCGTAATTGTGTTTTGTAATACTTTGTAACACTTCGTAGCCGCGTTTGCACCCATACTTACATGGTCTTCTTGTCCATTACTACTCACGATACTGTCAACTGAAGCTGGTGTACATAGTTGTTTGTTTTGACTAACAATTCCTGCTGCAGTGTATTGTGCAATCATAAAGCCGGAGTTAACCCCTGGGTTTTCAATCAGAAACGCGGGTAGTCCTCTTTCACCAGAGATCAGTTTGTAAATTCTTCTTTCAGAGATATTGGCAATTTCTGCCAATGCAATTGCCATATGGTCCAATTGAATGGCAAGTGTCTGTCCATGAAAGTTTCCCGCGGATAGAATTAGGTCTTCGTCAGGGAAAACATTTGGATTATCAGTTACGGCATTTATTTCATTCGTAAATATCGTTTCCGCAAACCTCAAAGCATCTAAACTTGCGCCGTGCACTTGTGGTGCACACCTAAAACTATACGGATCTTGAACTTGCTCCTTGTCTTGTTTCTGCAGCGGACTATCTTTAAGCAAGTCGTAAATTTCAGCAGCGCAATCTTGCTGACCTTTTTGTCCTCTAATCTCATGACTACAAGCCAAGTATGGGTCAATTCGGGCATCAAACGCGTCTGCACTAAGGGCTGTAATCTGATTTGCAATAGACACAAGTTTAAGACCATTAGACACACAATGAACACCAAAAGCAGCCATAAACTGAGTACCATTAATCAGCGCAAGCCCTTCTTTGGCCATTAAGTTATACGTCGGGTCTTCTAAGAAATTAGCGCTTGTTGGTGCACCATTTTGCCAAACATCTCCTAAACCAATTAGAGGTAAAGCCATATGGGCTAATGGAGCTAAATCGCCGGAAGCACCAAGACTACCTTGCTCATAAACTACTGGGATATGGTTGTTGTTCAATAAGCCGATAAGCTTCTCAACGGTTTGTACTTGCACGCCACTATGTCCTTTAGTTAACGACAATACTTTTAACAAAAGCATTAACCGAACAATCTCTTCGTCAATCACATCGCCTGTTCCACAGGCATGAGACTTTAGCAAATTAATTTGCAACAACTCCAATTCATCGTTTGGAATAATGGTGTTACACAACGAACCGAAACCAGTATTGATACCATATATGGGTTTTTCGGACCTTTTAATTTTATCTTGAACGTAATTAAAGCACTTTTTTGTTCGGGCTATGGCTTCTGGTGAAAGGCTTATTTTAGTCTTCGAACTAATAATATCTTGAACTTCCTGAATAAGAATGTGGCCGCCTATTTCCATTATTTTCCTGTTTTTAAATTCAACATTAACCTTGTGATCACTCTTTTTGTGTTCTCAGGGAAGTCTCCTTTCATCATCCATTCGAAATACGAAGGTTCTTGTTTAAACACTTGCCCAACCGTTTTTCCTTTATGCTTACCAAAAGCAAATGCTGGCTCACCCTGTTTATTTCTTCTTATTCTACCTGCTAAATCCACAAGGTCATTTTGACCACTAAAACTATGTAACGCATCAACAGTACTAGGCAAGTCTGAATATTTGTCGACTTGGGCCTTAATTATTTCCCAGGTTGCTTTGGTATCAGCTTCTGCAGAATGAGCATTTTCTAGGGTTTCGTCACAATAAAACCGATAGGCTGCTGCTAAATTTCTTGGTTCTTTTACATGGAAGATGCGCTGTGCATCAACGAATTTTCGTTTAACGGTGTCAAAGTCAATTCCTGCTCTGTAAAATTCTTCGACCAAAAGGGGAAAGTCAAACCGGTTGGAGTTAAAACCCGCAAAATCAGCATCACCGATAAATACGTTTAACTCGGGCGCCACTTCAGCAAACGTCGGACAACCTGCTACATCACGGTCGTAGATACCATGTATCTCTGAAGTTTCGTTCGGAATCGGCACTCCGGGATTAAGTCTTTTATATAGATTTTCTTCCTTTCCGTCTGGATAGGCCTTAATAAGGTATATATCGATAATTCTGTCTTTGGATACATTAATTCCAGTAGTTTCCAAATCAAAAATCACTAATGGCTTTTTTAATTCTATTGGCATATGGTGCAATATTAGAATTTAGTTGCTTAAAATATTTATTATGTCGTGTTTTGATGCATATGATTCCTCGATTAAACGAAATCTCTTTAATCCTCGGTTCAAAATCTCCACGAAGGAAGGCCTTATTAGCCCAAATGGATGTGGAGTTTGAAACCTTTACCATCGATGCTGACGAGTCTTTTGGTTCCGACATTCCTGTCTCAGAGGTTGCGGTGTTTTTAGCCAATAAAAAATCTTCTGCTTTTAGTGGTGGGTTACACAAAAAGCTTCTTATTACCTCAGACACAACGGTGGTATGTGGTAAAGAAATTCTTAATAAACCAGCAGACGCAAAAGAGGCGCAGGTCATGTTATCTAAATTGTCAGGTAAATCGCACATCGTGAATACTGGTGTCTGTTTGAGAACAGAAGAAAAATCAGCCAGTTTCTATGTAGAAACCGAAGTTACTTTTAAGCCACTAACCGATGAAGAGATTGAATACTACATCAATACCTATAAGCCTTTTGATAAAGCGGGAGGATATGGTATTCAGGAATGGATTGGCATGATTGGTATATCAAGTATCAATGGTTGCTATTACAATGTGATGGGCTTGCCTATCCATAAACTATACACAGAATTATGTACATTTTTAAGCGAATAATAACACTATCACTTTGTCTTTTTACGACACTCCAAAGTTGGTCACAAGTAGATACAGCTTACTTCAGTAATTTGAAGTATCGAAGTATTGGTCCCAGTCGTGGTGGGCGATCTACAGCAGTGGTAGGTGATTTAAACGACAAGAATCTATTTTATATGGGCACTACCGGTGGTGGTGTTTGGAAAACGACTAATGGAGGAAATTCGTGGAATAATATAAGCGACAAATACTTTGGAGGAAGTGTGGGAAGCATCACAATTGCCCCTTCTGATGATAACGTTATTTATGTGGGCATGGGTGAAGAAAGCCTTCGGGGTAACGTTTCGTTTGGATATGGTGTTTGGAAAAGTTTAGATGCCGGTATTACATGGGAACACATAGGACTTGATCAAGGCAGGCATATAACACGACTTGCAGTTCACCCAAAAGATCCTGATATCGTATTTGCAGCTGTTCTAGGTGATTTGTACAAAGACTCTGAGGAACGCGGTTTATATAAATCTGAAGATGGTGGTACCACTTGGAACCAAATAATCTATCATTCGGATAGTGTAGGTTGTAATGAGGTTATAATTGATCCATTAAATCATCGAAACGTGTATGCCACAACTTGGCAAGTACGACGATCACCACATGATTTTTCTAGCGGAGGAGAAGGCTCTGGTTTGTGGAAGAGCAAAGATGGTGGGAAAACATGGGTTAACCTGATGTCTAAACCTGGCTTGCCAAAAGGTATTATCGGTAAAGTGACGGTGTCTGCATCTGGGGTGCAGAAGAACCTGCTATTCGCAAGTGTCGAACATGGGACCAATGGAGGTTTGTTTAAAAGTGTTGATGGTGGTGAAACATGGAAAAATGTGAACAAAGAAGGAAAGATTCGGCAGCGTGCCTGGTATTTTTCGAGGGTTTATTGTGATACAAAAGATGCACAAACCCTATATATCATGAACGTACGTTTTCAAAAATCTACCGATGGCGGTAGAACGTTTAAAGCCATGCACACCCCCCATGTAGACCATCATGATTTATGGATAGATCCCAATAATGCAGACAGAATGATTACGGGTAATGATGGGGGAGGACAAGTTTCCTATAATGCAGGTTTAAATTGGTCGACGTACATGAATCAACCAACAGAGCAATTCTACCGCGTATCTGTCGACCAACACGTCCCGTATCGTATATATGGTGCTCAGCAAGACAATTCAACTATGCGTGTTGATCATGTTACTGGAAAATGGGAAAGCACGGCTGGTGGAGAGAGTGCTCACATAGCCATAGACCCGACCAATGACGATGTGGTTTATGCTGGAAGTTATGGTGGGTATTTAACGATGTATAATCACCAAACAAAGGATTCACGAGCGATTAATGTGTGGCCTGATAACCCCATGGGATATGGGGCAGAAGGTATGAAATATCGTTTTCAGTGGAATTTTCCGGTGTTTTTTAGTCCGCACGATTCAACTAAACTGTATTCTGCTTCTAATCATTTACATGTTAGTTATAATGGCGGTGATAGTTGGCAGATCATTAGTCCTGATTTAACCCGTAATGACTCAAACAAATTAACATCAAGTGGTGGGCCAATTACTCAAGATAACACAGGGGTGGAATACTATTGCACCATATTTTCTGCAGTAGAGGCGTCTAACGAAAGAGATGTGATATGGGTGGGGTCAGACGATGGTTTATTGCATATAACAAGGGATGGAGGCAAAGAGTGGCGTAACATAACTCCCAAATGGTTACCTAAATGGACGATGATTAATTCTATTGAGGTAGACGTACACACCAAAGGCCAAGCTTACATAGTGGCGACCAGCTATAAACTGGGCGACAACAGGCCAATGATTATTAAGATTTCTGATTACGGTAATAAAGCAGTTCCTATTATAAATGGGATACCCGCTGAGCATTTTGTAAGGACGGTAAGGGTGGATACCAAACACCAAAACATTCTTTATGCTGGAACGGAAAGAGGTATCTATATCAGTTACGATGCCGGATCGCATTGGCAGTCATTTCAGTTGAACCTACCAATAGTTCCTATAACCGATATGGTGCAAACAGGCAATGACTTGGTTATTGCTACTCAGGGTCGTGGCTTTTGGATTATAGACCATCTTGATGCGGTGCGTATCGCGAAAAAACAAATCATAGATCAGCCGTTACAAATAATAGGAAGTGAAAGTGCGCCATTGACAAGCCGCAATAAGACCTCGATATTTTATTACTTTAAAGACAGTCTAACCAAAAAAGACACGTTCTTTTTGGATATTATGGACGCTTCCGGTAAGAGTATTCAAACCTATAGCAACAGAAAGTTTGGGTCTGACACAATCGATTATACCCCAATAAAAGGCGTGAATTATAAACATTGGAACATGAACTATCCTGGAGCCAAAAGACCAAAAGGTATGATTCTATGGTGGGCAACAACTGCTGGCCCAAGAGCTAAGCCTGGTAAATATTGGTTTCGAACGACTCTGAATGGACAAACAGACTCGGTGAGTTTTAACGTATGGCAAAACCCCAATTCAAAAGCGACAACTTCGGATTATGATGAGCAGTTTGATTTCTTAACGGAGGTCATTGCTAAAATTGATGAAACTCATCAGGTTTTAGAAGAAATTGAACAGCTTTCAACAAGGTTAAAAAAGTTTAAAAAGGCGTATAATTTATCTGAAAAGGATACCATTATAGGTGAAATTGATTCGATGTTAAAGACATTGAGCCTTATTCATAACGCACTGTATCAAACAAAAAACAGGAGTAATCAAGATCCAATCAATTTCCCTATTAAATTGAATAACAAATTGGCGCATTTAAATTCATTGGTGCGCATGGGTCATTTTGGTCCAACACAACAGGCTATTGAAGTGAAGAATGAACTCATGTCGCAAATTGACAATTACTTAGAGCAATATCAGATAGTTAAAGATGATCGGTTGAAAGAACTTAACAAAATGATACTATCCCGCAGATTGGAGTACATCAAGGTGGATGAGTAAAATGTTTAAATTTAGGTTAAATAAATACAAAAGTTAATGGGGGTACAGGCGGTAACGCAATTTTCGGATTCAAATCAAAAAAGAGCATTCACAAAACAGTTGTTGAATGAGATAAAGGCCTTGGATTACATGTTGGAACACAACATGATTGAAAGGAATACAAGTAGAATTGGAGCAGAGCAAGAATTGGTGTTATTAGACAGCGATTTAAAGCCCGCCCTTAACAATATGGAGTTGCTTAATATGATTAAGGACGATCATTATACTACTGAAATTGCTCGATTTAATTTAGAAATTAACCTCGATCCATTTGATTTCAAAAAGGACTGCTTCGAGCGCATGGAAACTCAATTGTCTACCTTGTTAGCCAAAGGAGAGCAAGCTGCAGAGAAACTAAAGACCAATATTTTACTTACAGGAATTGCCCCAACTCTAGGGCAAGAACATTTGCATTTTGAACAAATGACACCCAATGCCCGATATCAATCATTAAATGACGTGATACGAGCAGAACGAAAAACGGATTTTGAGCTCAATTTATCTGGTCGGGATGAGTTGGTTACGCAACATCCGAATATCCTATTTGAAGCCTGTAACACAAGTTTTCAAGTTCATTTACAGATTGATCCAGATGATTTCGTTGACCAATACAACTGGTCGCAGCTTATTGCAGGTCCGATATTGGCTGTTGCCGCCAACTCTCCTCTTTTGATGGGGAAAAGGTTGTGGAGCGAAACACGAATAGCCCTCTTCCAGCAAAGTGTGAACACCAGAAACACAATTAACAATGTGCGTAATAAAGAGCCACGGGTTTCTTTTGGGAATAAATGGGTAAAGGACTCGGTAACAGACCTTTACAAAGACAATGTGTCTCGATTTAGTTCATTGTTTCACGTTGACATTGAAGAAGATGCTTTAGAAATGGTGAAACAAGGAAAGGCTCCATCTCTTTCGGCTTTAAATCTACATAACGGTACAGTATACAAGTGGAATAGGCCTTGTTATGGTGTTGGTGGAGGAAAGCCCCATTTGCGGATAGAAAATAGGTACATCCCTAGTGGACCGACCGTATTAGACGAAATGGCCACGTCTGCTTTTTGGCTTGGATTAATGGTAGGCATGCCTGATAAATACAAAGATTTATCCGGGAAAATGCCTTTTGATGATGTGCGATACAACTTCTACAATGCCGCAAGAAGTGGGATGGAAAGCAACCTGAATTGGTTTGGTAAAATTATACCAGCCCGCAGGTTACTTGAAAAAGAGTTGTTGGATTTAGCTTATTCGGGTTTAGACAAGATGAATGTGAATAGCGCTGATGTGACGAAATATATGTCTGTAATCGAAAACCGGTTGAGAAAGAAAGTGACTGGGGCTAGATGGATGACAAAAAACTATAGTGAATTGTTGAAAGGGAGTACACCGAATGAAGCGTGTATCAATCTGACTAAAAAAATGTTGGAGAATCAGCGCACTGGTAATCCGGTCCATACATGGAAAAATATTAATGTAAAGGAGCAGAATAAACACAAGGAGTTTAAAACAGTGAATGAGATTATGGAAACTGACCTATTTACGGTTTCCGAAGATGACTCAATTGATCTTGTTGTAAACGTAATGAACTGGCAAAATATCCGCCACGTACCAGTGGAAAGTGATGATAATGAGTTAGTTGGGATAATCGATTCGCATGCCATTATTCACTTTTTAGCTGATAAAAAGGAAGCGGAAGCGCAAGCCGTTAAAGATATTATGTTAACTAATTTTCCAACAATATCATCTACTGCAAGTGCAAAACAAGCCGTAAATTTGATGGCTGATAACCGAGTGGATGCTTTACCCGTAGTTGACGGCTCAAATAGGTTGTTAGGTATTGTTACGGAAAGCGATATCATCCAAGTTTTAAAAATAACAAACAAGATTAGCGACTAATAGTCTATGCGAGAGTCCCGATTTACCATACCAGTGTTCAACGAAACACTGGAAGTATCACGATATTTAGGTGATTTGGGTAACGCCGAAGGAAATACCGTATTGTTTTTAGGAGGTGTCCATGGAAATGAAACGGCAGGAGTGGGAGCACTCAACAAGGTGTTTAAACACCTAGAATTAACAAATGCAAAGTTCAACGGTAGGGCAGTTGCGCTAATCGGGAATATGGAAGCTACACGCTTAAATCAGCGGTATATCTATAAAGATATGAATCGGATTTGGCATCGTGATATATTGGATGATTTGCATTATGGTCGGTTAGACACACGGCACACCGAATATGCAGAATTGGCTGAGGTGTATAGAGAGTTCAAAAATATTCTTGACGCGTCGAAGGGTAAAGTATATGTGATCGATTTACATACCACATCAAGCCCAACCATACCCTTTATCGTTACCAATAAAACGGATCCAAGCTTAGGATTTACAAATGCTTTCCCTATGCCTATAATCAGTGGGTTAACTGGATTTTTAGACGGAACGTTATTGTCTTATATCAACGATTTAGGCCACATCGGATTGGCTTATGAAGCGGGTCAGCATAAAAGTACGCAGTCACTTATGAAACATGAAAGTTTTATATGGTTGTGCCTGCATGAAACCGGTATTTGTCCAGATTTAGCCCCTGATTTTATACAGCAGCACTACGACGTTTTAGAAGAGGAACTTGTCACACGGAATAATCATTTCAGAATTATAAGTCGTTATAAGATTAAATCTGGTGAGCAGTTCAAAATGCATCAAGGGTACACAAACTTTCAAAAAATTCATGCCGGAGAAGAACTTGCTACGAATCAAGATGGTCCGATTTGTTCGCCGTATGATGGTTATATATTTATGCCGCTCTATCAACCACAAGGAGAAGACGGATTTTTTATTATAAAACCTGAATCTGTATAAACATCATGCCGTCTACGTTCATGATATTGATGATTTTGGTCTTTGTACTGTTTATCATATCAAGGCGTGTCCAAGAAAGTGGCAATGAATACTTAGATCAATCTCAAAAAGCTGGATTGGTGGATTTGTTTGCTCCATTAAGGTCGCGATACCCTATAGTAATATTAACGTTAGTCGTCATTTTTTTTGCCAATTTATACTTGCAGTTAATCCCTGAAGGGATAGCATTAAGCGTTTATTTTTTCGTTCTCACCTTCGCCATGTTGTATATGGCGTATTTGTCGTATAAAGTTTTGGTCAACAATGAATACCCCAAACCATATATCAATAAGTTCATTCAATCAACAGCGATTCGAATTGCCGCCTTGCTCGTTTTAATTGGAGCACTTACTTCTGTTTAAGTGCCTTGGTCGCTAATTTTGCGTCAATTTCTATTGCTTCAAAAAGATACAATTTTACGAGATCGACGTCAATGTCTGCTACTGTTTTAAAATCGCGTATAGACACGTACTTGCGCTTTCCTTGTTTAAAGTAGTTAACGTCATTTTGAATTAGGTGGCCTTTGGTGAAGCCCATGCGCACACCATCATACATGCGTTTATTGCCCCAAATGACTGAACCTGGCCATAGGAAACAAATACTTTTGTTTAGGTGATAATACGGAACGTTGTAGGAGAGTTTTTCTGTGCAGTTCGGAATATGCTCTACAATCAGCTGGCGCAAATATTCAGTGACTATACGCTCATCATCGGGTAAGGAAGCAATGCAATGGGCAACATCTTGAAACTTTGGATTGCTCATGTTTATTAATGACCTATAGTGATTAGTAAGCGTAGAAAGACAGATATTGTTTCCCGCCTTGAGGGGAAATACCTTCTATACGTACTTGACCCTTCATGTTTTCGAGTTTGCCAACAAACGTACTGAGGTCCGTAGCTGCCACATTGTTAAATTTAGTAAAGACAAAGCCTTCAGGAATATTCATCTTGAGTAATCGACCATTGCCAACCGTGGTTACACGAATACCTGACGCAATAGCGTAATGGTCTAATTCATATTTACTAACTTTTTCGAATTCAGCTTTTAACGTTTCAGAGTATAACGAAACACGTTTCTTAAGTTCAAACGTACCATCCATGTTTACCAAAGACACCTCTGCTTCGCGCTCTTCGCCCGATCTGATGTACGTATACTTGAGTTTGTCTCCAGGCCTGAAATACGATAATACCTCGTTATAAGATGCTTTTTGGGAGATCTCTTTTCCGTCAATTTTAGTAATCACATCTCCAGGCTCGAATATTTTACTGGTGTACTTGTTCGTTTGGCTTACGCGTCCAACGAAAACACCATTTTGAATACCATTGACTTGATCAAGAATTTCATCGTTAATGTCTACGACTTCTAGTCCGTCCAATCCGCGCTGGATTTGACCAAATTCCTTTAAATCAGAAATTATTTTAACAACTATGTTGCTAGGTATAGCAAAACCATATCCCACATAAGACCCTGTTTTACTGGCTATTGCGGTGTTAATACCAACTAATTTGCCCGACAAATTTACCAACGCGCCACCACTATTTCCGGGGTTAATGGCCGCATCGGTTTGAATAAAACTCTCAATAGGAAATTGATTTTGTACCACGTTAATATTCCGTCCTTTAGCACTCACAATTCCTGCAGTAACGGTACTTGTAAGATTAAATGGGTTTCCTACAGCAAGCACCCATTCGCCAATATCTAATGCGTCACTGTTGGCAATTTCGACTGGGTTCAGATTGGCTGCATCGATTTTTAGCAATGCCAAATCAGTTGATGGGGCAGTTCCGACCACTTCTGCCTTGTAATTTTTCTTTCCATTGTTAAGCACAACCTCAATGGTTTGAGCGCCTTTAATTACATGGTTATTCGTAACGATATATCCATCTTTGGATATGATGACGCCCGATCCTGTGCTCGACACTTTACCGATACTGCCAAAAGGATCAATGTCAAAAAACCAAAATGAATTTCGTCTTACTGCTTCGGCTTCCGTTTTGATAAACACTACTGAAGGGTTTGCAATTTTCGAGGCTTCTACAAAGTTTATCGCTCCCGTATGAGTTGCTTGATATTTGATGGGTTGCGCATCGTGGTGGTTTGTTTGCACCTCTATAATTTTACTTTCCCCAAATTTCTTTGAGAAAATATAGGCACCAGTTAGTGACGTAACGACACTAACCAAAATAGCTATTACTAGAATTCTCTTATTCATATGGTTGAATTATTACGGTTAAATTGAAATCAAAAACAGTACCAACTATTTAGTTAGCCAATACCTTGGCACTGACATATAGTTTAACGATATGATTGTCGGGATCGTTTGTATACAGGGTAACTTCTTTTTGGGCTTGACCAGAAACGAACATAGAATCAAACTTAAGTAAGATGGTTTTAGATTCGTTGGGTTGCAATTCAGATTCAGTCAAATCAATAGTTGTGCAACCACAATGTGTTTCAACTTTTAATATTTTGAGTGTCGATTTTCCTGCATTGGATATTTTGACTTGTCGCGACCCGGTTGCCCCTTCTTGCATGGTCCCAAAATCAAATTCGGTACCTGATATTTTTAGTTTAGGGGCATTTTTTCTTTCTTTTTTGGACATCTTAGAGAAGTCACGCTTAATGAAAAAAGCCAACTTTACTGCTTTAAGCGGAAACGACTTGTCGTTCGTTTTAAATACAATTTCAGTGTTTACCAATCCGTAGTCTCCCACTTTACTGGCGTCCATATGAATAACAACAGCAACCGATTCGCCGGGCTTGAGGGTTTCCTGTGGCATTTCGTAAGTCAAGAAATCAGGTTTTCTTAACACACCAGTAAATTTCAATGGCAAATTGTACTCGTTTACAAATAGGACGGTATCGGTATAAGTTCCAGAATTAACTATTTCCCCTAAGGCGATTGTGTTCTTCGACTGTCGGATGTAACCAAATTGACCTGGATAAACCTTGCTTAAGTCTTGTTCGACGGGTTCTTTAATGATGCCTTTGAGCGTAAGTATTTTAGACATAATCACGCTGTAATTCGCAAAAATTTCAATTGATTTGTCTACCTCTCCAGCTAGGTGGGTAGGATCAAATGTTGCCGTTATAATTCCTTTTTGACCTGGTTTGATTGGGTGCTCTGGCCATGATGGCACCGTGCATCCACAACTTGCTTTTACGTCTCTAATTTGAAAGTCGATTGGACTGTTGTTCGTGAACATATAGGTTGCGTTAATTTTTTGATCACCAAACTTGATGATTCCAAAGTCGTACGTTTCAGATTCAAACTGAATTTCATCATCGTCGACTTGCGCAACGGCGAATAAGGCAATTGTTGTAAACAAAAAGGTAAAGATGCTCTTCATACGGAGAGGTAACGTGTTATAAAGTGATTTGGTGTTAAGTAATAGACAAAAGTATCGCTAAAATGGTTGTATGGCGTTAGTGCTTTATTTCGATGCAGTGTTATGGTGATATAGAAATGGATGAACAAAACATCTTAGTTTGTTCAAAATCAACCTCCGTTAATAACTTTTACATCAAACAAATCATTTGAACACTCGGTTTGCTATTTTTGAATTGTGCAAAACGAAAATCTTGATCCATCGTTAGACAACCTATCAAATTCTGATAAGGACATTGAGAAAGTACTGCGCCCTGCCAGTTTTTCAGACTTTAGTGGGCAAGACAAGATTCTAACAAATCTGAAGATATTCGTTCAAGCTGCTGTGCAGCGTGGAGAAGCATTAGACCACGTATTGCTTCATGGTCCTCCGGGGTTAGGAAAAACAACCTTAAGCAACATCATTGCCAATGAGATGAATAGTGGTATAAAAGTGACCAGTGGGCCGGTGTTAGAGAAACCGGGTGACCTTGCTGGATTATTAACCAACCTTGAGGAAGGTGATGTACTTTTTATTGACGAAATTCATCGACTAAGTCCGGTAATTGAAGAGTACTTGTATTCTGCAATGGAGGATTACCGTATCGACATTATGCTTGATACCGGTCCGAATGCCAGAAGCGTGCAAATAACCATCAATCCATTTACCCTTGTTGGCGCTACAACGCGCTCAGGATTGCTCACAGCGCCATTGCGTGCACGATTTGGCATTACGTGCAGGTTAGAATATTACGATGCGTCGTTACTTGCTCAAATATTGAAACGATCGTCCGATATTTTGCATACACAAATTGACGACCAAGCTGCTGCTGAAATTGCGCGTAGAAGCAGAGGTACTCCACGTATAGCCAACGCACTTTTGCGCAGAACAAGAGATTTCGCTCAAATTAAGGGCAATGGTCAAGTAGATCTTGAAATTGCGAAATATGCCTTGGAAGCATTAAATGTTGACGCCACCGGCTTAGACGACATGGATAATCGTATTTTAAGTACCATAATCGAAAAGTTTAAAGGAGGCCCGGTTGGGATAAACACTATTGCAACGGCAGTAGGAGAGGAAGCGGGTACGATCGAAGAAGTGTATGAACCCTTTCTAATCAAGGAAGGATACATCCAACGAACCGCGAGAGGTCGAGAAGCAACACACCTGGCATACGAACATTTAGGTAAAATTCCTCCGCAAAAAATAAACAGTTTGTTTTGAGTTCGCTCACCACAGCGCAACGAACAGATATCGTTAAGAAAGCAGTTGCTGAACACGGATTTCTTAATTGTGGCATCAGTAAAAGTGGATTCCTGGAAGCGGAGGCGCCTCGATTAGAATCTTGGTTAAACAAAGGGTACCACGGTTCAATGCAATGGATGGAGAATCACTTTGATAAGCGTCTTGACACTTCAAAGTTGGTGGAAGGGTCAAAATCGGTCATCACCATGACGTTTAATTATTTTCCTGAGGAGATACAAAAAGCGGGTGTTCCTAAGATTGCGAAATACGCATATGGAGAAGATTATCACTTTGTACTGAAAGATAAAATGCGTTCGATTCTGGAAAAGCTTCAGCAGGAAATTGGCACATTCGAATCGCGCATATTTGTAGACAGTGCTCCTGTTCTTGAACGGGCATGGGCTGCCAAATCTGGATTGGGATGGATAGGCAAGCACTCTTTATTGTTGAGTAAGAAACAAGGTTCATTTTTCTTTATTGCTCAAATTATTTGTGATATAGACTTGGTATACGATGCACCAACAACAGACCATTGCGGTAGTTGTACGGCATGCATTGATGCCTGTCCTACAGATGCTATTGTTGCAGACAGAGTAGTGGATTCTAACAAGTGTATTTCATATTTGACCATCGAACTAAAGGATCAAATACCAAGTCAGTTTAAAGACGAAATGGAGGATTGGGTATTTGGATGTGATATCTGTCAGGATGTTTGCCCGTGGAATCGCTTTTCGACTCCAAACAAAGAAGAAAGGTTTAAGCCACGAGAGGCCATACTGCATAATTCTACGGAACAATGGGAAGAAATAACGGAAGACGTTTTTAAAGATATATTCAAAAAGTCGGCGGTTAAAAGGACGAAGTTTTCAGGTTTTTTGCGGAATTTGCGATTTGCAAACCAATAATTAATGGCAGAACAAACGGAAGATCCCAAAGAGGATATAAAATCAAACGCTACCGGATTGTTTCAAGGTGTAAGAAATTTAATCCGTGAAATCTTCGGTATCCATGACGAAGTAGATCGCGTTGGGACGGCTAAAACGATTCGGAAAGACGTTGTTTTTAAGGGTTTCAATATTTGGATTCTCATACTGTCTATATTGATATGTAGTATAGGTCTAAACCTGAATTCACCGGCTATTATTATTGGAGCGATGCTAATCAGCCCGCTTATGGGACCAATCACAGGTATTGGTTTTGCAGTGGGTACATTTGATCGCGACCTACTTTTTCTAGCACTTAAAAACTTCTTGATTGCTGTCTTTATAAGTGTCCTGGCCTCTTTTGTGTTTTTCTATTTTGCCCCAATTGGATTCGATCAATCGGAACTAGAAAGTAGAATATCACCCGGCGTCTTGGATTTATTTGTGGCTATTTTTGGTGGATTTGCTGGGATATTAGCCGGTACCAGAGGTAGTAAAACCAATGTTATTCCAGGAGTTGCTATTGCCACAGCTTTAATGCCACCGCTGTGTACGGCTGGTTACGGTTTGGCTAATGGCGATATGACTTATTTTTTGGGAGCTTCTTATCTGTTCTTTATTAATTCAGTATTCATTAGCATATCTGCCTTCTTAGTTGTTCGTTACTTACGTTTCCCAATCGCTAGTTATGTAAACCCAACAGTAAGACGAAGAACTAAAACATTGATTGTTTTATTTGTCATCATCGTTGCCATACCAAGCGTCATTATTTACAACAAAGCTCTTAGAGAAACAATCTTTAATACAGAAGCACGAACCTTCATCAATAATCATGTAAACGATAGTAAACATAGTGCTATCAATCCACAACTGAGCTTTTCTGATACGCTCAAAACGATAAAACTCTTCGTTTACGGAGAAGAATACTCACAGCAAGAAAAAGACTCCATTGCTTTGCTGATGGCCGACTACCGACTTCAGAATACGCGTTTGGAAATTCACAACATGGGCACCTTCGATGCCTATAAAAGTCTTGCCCAGCAAAAAGATGCCATTATTGGCGAAACACAGGTATTAAGCAATCAATTGAGTGTTGAACTGCTGTCCAAAAACATGGAAAACCAGTCTCTTACGAATAGAATAGCACAGGTGAATCAATCATGTGCGGCACTACAACAACTATCGAAAGAGGCAACATTGGTATTTGAACGCATAGACTCTTTAGACTATGCAATAAAACCTCTTGACGATAGTTTACATAGTATGGCATTGGTAATTATGGTAAACTGGGACGAAAAGAAACCGAGTCGGTATCACGAAAAGGATAAGCAACGACTATCAGATTGGATTACCCTGAAATTTGCTTCAACAGATTCTATTAGAGTCGTAGATGTACACTAACTATGCGCAAACGATTAATCATACTGGTTATTTGTGCTTGTTTTAGTTTTAAAACAAGTAGCACAGCATTTGAGCAAGACAACGTCGACACGCATTTAATTGAAGCGTTAATTGTGAAAAGGCTCAATGTGATTAGAGCCAATGAAAAGCTTACGGTTTTAACTGAAAATACAATTCTCAAAAAGGCCGCTGAAGATCAAGCCAATTATATTTCTAGCAAAGGCATGCTGTCGCACCGTCAACCGGTAAAGAATAAGGAGAAAACACGCAACCGAGTAGAGTATTACGGTGGCAAGATGCAGGGCATTGGAGAGAATACAGCATATCTAAAGGTGTTCGGTAAGGCGTTGTTTAAAGGTGAAAAAGGGCAAATAGATACAATCAATATCAATACAGTAGATAGGGCGGTTGATTACTTTGTGTATGCCTGGATGAATTCTGTACCGCATAAAACCAACATACTATACCCAGATTACCGTGAAACGGGGTTAAAAGTGGTATACAACAAGCAGCGCAAAGCTTTGTACGGCGTTCAAGTTTTTGCCTATCCGTATAAATGAAGATTTTAGGTCGATTTATATGGTTTTTGGTGTTAACCGTTATTACCCAAGTTGGAGGTCTTATCTATTTACTCAACCTCGGCATACATCGATTCGCTTGGAAACCTAAAAGTAGAAAATGGTTAAAACGGCAGTTCAGTTTTATTGTCTTATATGTTTCAATTTGTTTGATGATTGTGCCACCATTGGCTAGGTTGCATCAAAGGCAGCCCCTTCCATGGTTCAAGGTAACCTCCTTGCAACCTCAAAATTGGTTCACAATAGCTTGTAATCGTCATTATGTGCATACCAACTTATACAATGTTATTACACAAGTGGCAGACGATTTTAGTACGACATCTTCCCATGGCGGAGCACCCTTAATCCTGAATTATCTTGATGCCAATTTTCCTTTTCTGGATGGGTTTCCTTTGATTCCACATCTTAGCCATAATGATGGAAATAAGCTAGATCTAGCCTTCCGATATTACTCGAAAGATAAACACTTGCCAATGAATCAAACTGTTTCATTATTGGGGTATGGCGTATATGTAAGACCTGGCCCTGGTGAGATAGACCAAACTATGATATGTAAACAATCGCGTTGGCAATATGATATCACCAAGTACATTGGCCTTCCAATTCACGATAATATGATTTACGATGGTGGTGAAACCAAACGTTTAATGACGCTTTTGGCTGAGGCGGATATTGAAAAAATATTTATCGAGCCACATCTAAAAAATCGAATGGGAATTAATTCGGACAAAATACGATTTCATGGCTGCCATGCAGTTCGCCACGACGACCATATTCATGTGCAAGTGAGGTGAATGATTAATTTATTAGCTAACCAAGCTATCCTAATGCCTTCATTCCTAATTAATATTTAACTTCGTCATTCAATGAAAACCCTAACCCTTATACGACATGCCAAGTCGGATTGGACATATGATTTGCCTGATCATGATAGGCCGCTTAACAAGAGGGGGAAAAGGGATTTACCGCTAGTGGCAGATCGTCTTAACCAATTTGATTGCAAGCCAGATATTTGTTTTTATAGTTCTGCCCGACGTGCAAAGGACACAGCCAATGGTTTGCTGGACTTTATGAATGTTTCTACAACAAGGGTCGAAACAGAAAAACTATATACGTTTGATGCTCAAGATTTGCTGCGTTTTATCAAGTCGATTGACAACGACTTAAACCATGTCATGATTGTTTCGCATAATCCTGGTTCTACCGATTTAATCAATCAAATAAGCCATATAAACTTGGATAATCTTCCAACATGTGGGTATGCGCAGTTTACTTTTAATATAGCACAGTGGTCTGCTATTGAAGATGTTAAAGGGGAATTAAACCTGCTGGAATACCCTAAAATGATTGGTGGTTGAGCGGCTAAAACTGCCGTCCGATTGCAAGACAGATTACTTAACCTTAAAAATGGTTTTTCTACCGTTAAGACTTGCTTCTGCATAATGATCACAAGCTGCATTATCGAAAGGGTCGTAGTTGATTGAAACAACCTGCGTGCCTTCCGCAGCCGCAACTGTAACAACTCCTGAAACAAAGGTGCCTGCACATCCTTTTTCCATTTGCTTTACTAATGGTTGATCTATAGAAACATGGAATGGGTCGCCATCCCTATTAATGCCCGAACCAGAGCCTGTTACAGCATAAACATCTCCCCAAATACCGTCGCCGTTGTCTTTGGTTTGAACAATAACACGATCACTCTGCCACGAGAAAGAATTTTGGTCTGAAATTACCATGGCGTCAGTAACTTTTACCCGTATGCCAGCAACACCTGTTAGAGAAATAGTGGTTTTGCCAACCAATTGTACCATATCAATCCCATTGCCCGAAAAGAATGAATCCTCTTCAGTTGTTGTGACCACTGCCTTAAACTCTGCAGATTGAATGGATTGGCTAACGTATATGTGCATTTTTCCGGCACGATACCGGCCGTCTTGACAAAGGGTGCCTTTCGGCTCTTCCTCCCCAATACCTCCAAAGTCAACAATTACAGAAACACCGTCACCATCTAAGTAAGACGTATCAATGAATATAATTTCTGTGGTACTTGGAATAATAGTCGTTTCTGATTTGCGAAACTTTTTATCAGTGGCTATAACATCGTATGCCGCGTCAAAAGTGGCGAAAAAGTGTGTTTCCGCTTGACTATTGTCTTGTGCTGAATTTATATTCTCTTTTACCTCAGGTAATTGCTCTGTACAATTACTGAGTGAGAGTAGTAGTCCTAAATTTAAAACTAGAAGTAGTTTTTTCATTATATGCTTACGCATTCTTTTACGTGTGCAAATATAACGTGCGGTTTTGTTCTAAATTTTCACAGATTTGTAAATTGCTGATCAGTAAATTGTATTGAATCTATTTAACGACTATACCAACCTGTATGTCAAGGTGTTATTGCCTTTGTCATTACCTCAAGAATACACGTATCGCATCCCTCAAGAGTTCAATGAGGAGGTCGCTGTGGGTAAAAGGGTGATGGTACAGTTCGGTAAAAAGAGAATTTATGCTGCCATTGTGGTTGAAATTGACAATAAACCACCAGAAAAGTACCAGGCCAAATACATATTAGCTGTTTTGGATGACACACCAATTGTGACCGAACAACAACTCGAGTTTTGGGCGTGGATATCTAGATATTACCTCTGTAATTGGGGAGAAGTGATGCAAGCGGCGTTGCCCAATGCACTTAAACTACAAAGTGAAACCCTTGTTGAATTGAATCTCGACACTGACTTGTCTCAGATAGATTTAGACTCAACGGAATTACCCATTGTGGAGCAACTTAAGGTGGCCGGCAGTTTGACACTAGATCAAGTTTCAAGTTTGTTGAAATCCAAATCAAGCTACAAGCAAATACACTCATTGTATGAAAAAGGGGTCATTCATATTAGAGAAGATTTACATGAACGGTATAAACCAAAACTTAAACGATATATAAAGTTCGCAGAAACGTTTCAATCTAAAAGTGCACTATCTGATTTGTTCGACGACCTATCTAATAAGGTTCAACAACTTAATGTGGTCATGCAATTGATGTCGGTAGATCCTGCATTCGAAGGCGTTGATAAGCTCAATTTTATCGCTGAGCATAACTTGAGCCCTTCATCTGTTCGAACCTTAGTGAAAAATGATATCCTAGAGGAGAATCAAGTTGTGGTTGATCGAATTGTTTATGAAGGAACGGATGTAACCAAAGAAAATCAATTAACGGATGAGCAGCTAGATGTATATAATGCCATCACAACGTGGTACGAAGAAAAAGAAGTCGTATTGCTACATGGAGTAACCTCGAGTGGTAAAACGCACGTTTACATTAAGCTTATCGAAGATCATTTAGCCAAAGGTGAGCAGGTATTATACCTGTTGCCAGAAATATCGCTTACCACCCAGTTAATCAAGCGAATACAAACATATTTTGGAGACAAGGTTCTTGTAAACCATTCAAAATTTAACAATAACGAAAGGCTTGAAATTTGGCAAAAAATAAAAGACAATGAGGCGCAGGTTTTGTTGGCACCAAGATCCGGTATTTTTATGCCATTCGACAATTTAGGTTTGATTATCGTTGATGAAGAGCATGAGAATACGTACAAGCAATCTGAGCCTTCTCCAAGGTACCAAGCCCGTGATTGCTCAATTGTATTAGGTCAAATTGCTGACGCAAAAGTCCTTTTAGGAAGTGCAACTCCTTCAGTCGAAAGTATGCAGAATGCAAAATCTGGGAAGTATGGATTTGTTGGTTTGTCAAATAGGTTTTCCAATGTCACACCGCCACAGTTTGAGGTTGTGGATATGCGGGATGAAAAAAAGAAAAATAAAAATAAAGGGATATTTAGTAGCGTCTTGCTCGAAGCAATGAAACAGACGATAAATGCTGGTGAGCAAGTCATTTTGTTTCTGAATAGAAAAGGTTACGTGCCGATTACGGAATGTAATGAATGCTCTTGGTCTCCTAGATGTATTCAATGCGACATCACCTTGACGTATTACAGAAAGGAAAACCGCTTGAGATGTCATTTTTGTGGTTACAATATTGCGCCTATTTCTCAATGTCCGGCCTGTGGTAACACAGCCATGAAGATGTTGGGATATGGGACAGAGCGAATTGAGTCTGAATTACAGCAGTTTATCCCCGATGCCCGTATACAAAGGCTGGATTACGAGACAACACGGACAAAATCTGCCTTTGAAAACATCATAACGGGTTTTGAGAAAAAGGAAATAGATGTTTTGGTAGGCACTCAGATGTTAACCAAGGGTTTGGACTTTGAAGCACTTTCTTTGGTAGGGATATTGGATGCAGACCACGCCTTAAACTTCCCAGATTATAGGGCTTTCGAACGCAGTTTTCAATTGTTCACACAAGTAGGAGGTAGGGCCGGTAGGCGAAACAAACAAGGTAAAGTCATCATTCAGGCGAATCAACCAGACCACTTTGTAGTTCAACAAGTGGTTGAAGGCAATTACGAAGCTTTCTTCGATAAGGAGGTTGCTGATAGAGAGAAGTTTCATTATCCACCTTTTGGGCGTCTTATAAAAATTACGGTGAAACATAAAGACTATCTCGTTACCGAGAAGGCTGGAGATATGTTGGCTTATTTGTTAAGACCCCAACTAGGCAGCATGATGCTTGGACCTGAAGAACCTTATGTGACCAAGATTAGAGGCTTGTTTATTAGACAACTCTTGATTAAAGTAGTACCACCAATGCCGTTGAAAGGCATAAAAAAGCACATTCAAGAAAAAGTGCTACAGTTCAAGCAAACAAAGGATTACAGGCAAGTCAGAGTAATTGTGGATGTAGATCCTTGATGTTATGAAGGAGTCAATATCCCTTTTGTTATTCAATCAAAACAGGAATAGAATACAAATCCCCATCGTGCTTTAACAAGAGCATATAAGCTCCAGCAGTTGTAACAGTAGAGTTAATACCTAAGCGTCCATCACTATGTGTTGACTGTTTAAAAACAACCCGGCCATAGATATCCACCAGATGCAGTTCAACTTGACCAATCAAATCACTTTCGATTATAAACGACCCTGTGTTTGGGTTGGGATAAAGGTTTATGTTTTTGAGCGTAAGGTCCGACACTGATACATTGGCTCCTCTTATTTTTTGCGTTTGACTGCAGGCACAACCTGCGGAATTGGTCACAATAAGTTGTACCTCAAAGCTATCAGCTGTGTTAAAATCGTGGGTAGGGTTCATTTCAGTCGACGAATCACCGTCGCCAAAATACCATTGATAACTTGTATAGTTTGTGCTGTCAGCCTTAAATACTACATCGCGTTTTGGCCACGTGTAAGCAACGTTGAAGCCACAATGAGGAAGCTCATGAATGGTAATGGTTTTATTCTTTCGATCAATACAGCCTTCTGTGTTTTCAACAATCAGCGAAGTAAAATAAGAGGTGGTCACATCGATATCGTACTGATGTTTAGGATGTAAATCATTTGAGGTATCTCCATCACCGAATAACCATTTCTGATTTACTTGCTGTGCACCAACAGATGACTTATTCTCGAACAAGGTTGTGTCTCCAATGCATATGTTGCCCACGTCAAAATCTGCTTCTGGAGAAGGTTTGACGGTAATCGTTTTTGCAATACGATTGGCGCATTGAGCAGTTTTTGCAGTTAATTCAACTGTATAGTTACCAGGTGCTAAATATGCGGCTAAACCGTTTGTATCGTTACTTGTTGAGCCATTGCCAAAGTCCCAGGTATAGGAAAGTCCAACACCTTGAGATGTGTTGTTAAATGGACTAATGGCATTTAAACAGAAAGTTGCTACATCAAAATCGGCTTTTGTATCTTCAATCTGAATCGTATCGTGGACAATAACTTTACATCCGTTATCGTCGCGTACTTCTAAACCAGTGAGCATAGGCTCGGCTTTAGTCGCGATATTAAATGCGGTGTCTTTGTTGTAGGGTCTGTAAAAACCGAAATCCCATTTAAACCAAGTTATTGACGTTGGGTGATTTGTAGTATTTATGAATGTTACGGTGTCGTTATAGCACGCGTAGGAGTACGTCCATGTTGGTTTCGGATTTTGGTAAATTTCTATCGTATCCGTCATGCGAGATTGGCATTTCGTGCCCAAATCGGTTGCTGTCAGTGTGATACGCACTTCTTGAACACTGTCTAGAGTAAAAGTGGGTTCAAAGCCTGAAAAGGCTAAATCTTTATTTATTTTATCGCCTGAAATTGTCCAATCGAAAGTTACTGGACGTGATGTGTCAGAGCTGTTTTCAACGATAACTTCTTTACCCTGACATACGGATTTAGCTGTAAACTGAGCTTTTGAAACCTCTACAGGTGATATGTATACTTTTTTCTTTGAAGAACAGCCAGTTTTATAGTAGGATGTTAATTCAACACTGAAGTAATATTCCAAATCTTTAAGCGGTAAGGCTAAATCAGTCGTGGATTTTTGAATATCATACGGCTGGATGTCCCAGTTATGATAGAGCGTTTGGTTTTTATCTAAATTTAACGTTGTGTTCGTAGCAAGCAATGTGTCATTAAAACCCTTACAAAACTCTACTTGACTAGGCGTAAAGTTCGCTTCGGGTTGGGCGTTTAACCTGAATTCCATGGTGTCAAAAAACGCTTTGTTGCAAACCTCGGTTCTTAACATGACGTTCATTGTACCATAACTTGAAAATGATTTTTCGAAAGACAATTGACTTGAGGTATCACCAGACGCGCCATACGTCCAAAGCACCTCTCTGCTAGGATCACCTAAAGAACCGAACTTTTGTTTGGCCGGTAAATATGTACAGCGTAACGCTGGTGCAACAATACCATGATCAAAATTAGTGAGTCGTACCGTTGTGTCTACAATTCCTGCGGCTTCCCATGCATCCCAAACCATTTGAAGTTCTTTGCCGCATGTGCCATATAAGTCTTTAGTCGCTTTTAGAGTATAAGCAGCCATGTCGTGAAACTGTGTATTTGGTGTAACATAGTAAAACATTGCCCTGAATATAATTTGTGTGGCTGAATCTCTGCCCAGTCCTGGGATATCATAGGTAACGCCGTTGTCGTTCGTTCCAGTGTCACCCTCAACCATCATATAAAACCAATGGTTTTGAACCTCACCGTTGTTATGGCAACCACCCGCCCAATGTTGGCCTTTGTAGGTGTCGGGATGACGCTTGGCTTTGGGGTCTTTCATATTTCTGATGCCACGGCTTACAGCCCATACTTCTTCGCCCAATAACCAGTTAGACTTGCTAGAGTCTTCGTAATGTTCTAAAATACTACCGCTAATATCTGCAAACGATTCATGTAACATACAAGACTCGCCAGAATAGACCATACCCGCATTTTCGTCGGCTATACCATGGCCAAATTCATGTCCAATAACGTCTATTGAAGCACATGGGTTTACGGCAGCCGTTTTTGCAACAAAGAATGTCGCAAAATTTCCAGACAAGTTCCAAAAGGCATTTCCGCTAGCGCTAAATTTAAGAACACTTGTGATGGAGTCTCCATTGTTGGCATAGCTATCCCAACCAAAGGTTGTATCCATAAAAGTGTGTAAAAGATCCAAGGCGTAGTGCACGTCGCCAGCTATTTCTTTGCCTGATGTATTCCAATTGTTGTCTTTATCTGTAACAAAATCACCAAGATTTGTATCGTAGGTATTCAAAGGTTTTCCGTTCTGTTTCATTCGGAAGCTATTCGTACCTAGAAAGTCAGTTGTGACAGGTTTCGTGCCCCTGTAATATGTTTTAGCCGTACCTACAGAATCACTGTGTATGAGCTGTGGTTCAATGCGTGTTAAATTGTTGGCGTTTGGATTAAAAAACACAAAATCATCTCTGGAGGCATCTGGCGCTTCTAATCTAAAGCGGTAGCAAAACTCAAGGTTCTTGCCGTTTGTGGTTGGGCAATATATACCTGTCGAGTTTTTATGTTCGTCAAGTATTGTGTAATTATTGTAATCTGGGAATTGAGCAAAGAAGCTCATTTTCGTTGTATTGTAGTTGTGGGCGGTGTTTACTTGTTGTAATGGCTTGTAGATTTCACCATTAAAAGATTCGACAATACTGTTTTTGATGTGTAAGTTCAATACGCCGTGATTGACTAAAATCTGATTGATGTATTGCTGAAACCGCACATGTGTAAAACCAACATCGTCTGTTGACCTTTTAATTTCTTTAAACTCGACATGCAAGTCGGATAGGTAATTATCTGTGTAGACTTGAAGAAAGTCGGATTCAGAATATACAGATTTTATTAAATCAAGCTCACCATACCACGGTAACTCGTATGTGGTATTCATTTTTACTGATGACAAAACAATTTTTTGGCTTACACCATAAGAGGTAAATGTCGATAGTAGTAAAGCAAAAATTAAAGATGAGAAGCGGGTAAAATTCTGCATGATTGGAAACTAACGAATTTGTCTCAGATTTGGGCTATGTCAGCCTGGCAGGCTTAAAATCATGACACTAAACAGAATGTGTACTTCTAGCTTTTTATATCAAATGGGGCAACAAGTACCACTTCTTCTCGATCTACCCTAACCTGCCCTGGCAAAGCACCTTTGAACTTGCGTACGTATTTCGGACTGGTATAAATGACTGCCGCCAACGATTCGTGTTGATTTTTAGAATACCGAGCAGCTAAGCTTGCGGCATATTCTAGAACGTCGGTGGATACTGTTTTTTGTTCAACATTTTTTAATAAAACGTGTGACCCGGCTACACCTCGAGCGTGAAACCAAAGATCATTTTTGTGTGCGAGTTTTAATAAAGCATCATTGTGTTTGGCGCTTTTCCCAACCCATATGTCGAATCCTTTAAAAGCATAACTTCGATACGGGAGCTGATGATTCGATTTTTTAACAGCCTCTTTTTTTGATTGCCCCTTATTGTAGGCCTGCAGTTTTCGAAAATCATCGGTTTCTTCAATACGTTTTTTGTCTGCAGATAAATTTTCGATTTGGTTATTTACACCACTTAATAGCTTCTTGTTGTGTTTAATCTCAACATGAACGTTTTTCGATTTCTGATAACAACGCTCTGCATTTTTTTGAGCAGTTAAGTTTTCTTTTAAAGGTATCGTAACTGTTTTGTTTTGATAAAAATCAAATAACTCCACACTTTTTGCCTTTGGAGGGATAGCGTGTAAGTTAGCCATGATTACATCTGCTTGTTGCTTTAGCGTATCACCGTTGGCAATTTTGTTTATGTGTTTTTCAATCTTTGTTTTACGTGCGTTTAGTTTCTTAAGTTCTTTGTTTATCTGAGATATAAGGTTGGATTTTAACGACGACAGTCTATCATGACCCATATACAGTTTGCCAAAATCGTGCATAGCGTCGCCAATGTCCGTATACTGTGTAAGGGTTGATTCGGCTGGATATACTGTCAGCGTGTAGGCATCGACACTAGACTTACAAATGGCAATTGGTTTTGAACTTAGTTTGTCGATAAATGACTGCCAAAGTTGAGATTGATTGTCAGCACTGAAGAAAGCAGATTGCGTTAAGTCTGAAATCATTTCGTCGGTTACGAACGGATTGTCTTGTTTAAAATCGGTTGGACTAGAGGTAAACGAAATCATTTTGTCCTCATAGGTGAACGTAGTAGGGGGTTGCACAGTCTTAAAGTGGTCGGTTACTGTATTGTTCTGGACCAATAGTATTCCACTTCGTCTGCCAAAACATTGTATGTGTAGGGATTGGTCTCCAAAAGTAAGTGCGATACGACGGTCATAGGTATATCCCTTAATGTTATCAATCGTTTTTCCTACAATGGATTTGAACTGAACAAGGACGTTCTTCTTGGGGAAGTGGCTGACCTCGGGAAGAATGAAAAATGTGTGTTGTTTGTAAAAGCGAATGGACAAGTAAAAGCCATTCTCAAATCGTAAATGAATATCTGTAGGCGATGTGCTTACACATTCTAGAAGCGTGTGATCTAAACAATGCTTTTTGAGGAACTCTGCATAGCGCGATAGTATAAAAGCGTTGTTATGCATGTGTCATTTCTTAATAGTCACCGTAAACGTCTGTTAGTGCTTCACAGCCATTTTCTGTTATGAGTATGGTGTGTTCGTATTGGGCAGATAGTCCACCGTCAATGGTTCTAGCAGTCCAGCCGTCTGATCCGTCAACTTTGCTGCGTGCTTTACCTGTATTGATCATCGGTTCGATAGTGAATATCATACCTGGGCGCATACGTTTACCCGTGTTTTTATGTGCAATATGACTTACCTCAGGGTCTTCATGAAATTGTAAACCAACACCGTGACCACAAAATTCATATACAACGCTATAACCTTGTTTATGTGCAAATTCTGAAATTTCGTAGCCAATATTTCCAAACCTGCTCCCAGGATAACATTCTTTTAATCCAATTTTAAGGCACTCTTTGGTTGCATCCATCAACGCTTGTGCCTCGTCTGTAACGTCACCAACAGCATACATTCTGCAGGTGTCACCAAAATATCCGTCTAAAATGGTTGTCACATCAATATTAAGTATGTCGCCATCCTTTAATGTGTAATCATTAGGAACGCCATGACAGATCACGTCATTTACTGAAGTGCAAATGTGACCGCTGAATGGCTGCACGCCATGCCCTTTATAACCTATCGTAGCAGAAGTTGCATTATGTTGCTTCATAAAGTCAGACGCAATCGTATCTAACTCCTTTGTGGTAATGCCAGACTTAACAAATTGCTCCAAATGTTTCAGACATTGGGCGGCAAGCTGAGAGCTTTTGCGAATACCTTCTATTTGTTTTGGTGTTTTTATTTTTATTGCCATATCGGTCGGCAAAGGTATGTTTTATTGTGTTTTTATGTACCCAATAAAAGTTTTGTCACAAGGTCTACAAATGGGATTATTGTCCACATTTGGGTAAATATAACCCTTGTTGTTTAAGGCTAATTTTGTGTAATCATCTAAAAATAAGGTACATATGTATTTTGGTATAGTTCTGACTATATAGGAAGTACTACTCGCATGTTATGATGACAATTTATTCAAATTCACAAAAGACAACTATTCAGCAATTTCCTGTTGGATTGTTTTTGCAAGATCAAGCGCAGAATCTAAAAACTATGGTTAAGGTGATTATACCACTAAGCATACTTAAACGAATGCGTTCAATTGTGGTGTATCGAACACTTCCTGCCCACGCCATTAGCATGCCAATAATAATAAATGAGGTAATGGCACACATGTATTAAGCGATTCCCTGATAAAACAATCAGAAAATATTAAAGACACTAATTCGCACTAGTTATAGATCATGTTGCGTGTGGAGTCGTGAGACTTGCGCAGAACAAAGTAGTTAGAGCACGGTTAAGCCGTGCTCTTGTGCTTTATAATAGTTTATAAAGTAAGCCCATGTTCATCGCGAGTTTTGAGTGCGATATCATATCCAGCATCCGCATGACGAATAACGCCCATGGCAGGGTCGTTGTGCAATACACGGCGCAAGCGCTCGTGCGCATCTTCAGTACCATCCGCAACAATCACCATTCCTGCATGCAGGCTGTATCCCATGCCTACACCTCCTCCATGATGGAAACTGACCCAACTGGCTCCCCCTGCAGTGTTAATCAACGCGTTAAGTATTGGCCAATCTGCGACAGCATCACTACCGTCTTTCATTGCTTCTGTTTCACGATTGGGTGAAGCTACGGAGCCCGTGTCTAAATGATCACGTCCAATAACTATTGGGGCAGAAACTTCCCCGTTTTTTACCATTTCGTTGAATGCTAAGGCTGCTTTTTCGCGTTCTCCCATTTTTAACCAACAAATACGAGAAGGTAGTCCTTGAAATGCAATACGTTCTTTGGCCATATCTAACCAACGCAATAGTCCAGTATTTTCTGGAAAAAGTTCTCGAAGTTTATCGTCTAGTTTAAAGATGTCATTTTCGTCACCGCTCAGAGCCACAAAACGGAACGGTCCCGAACCTTCACAGAACAATGGTCGTATATATGCTGGAACAAATCCTGGAAAATCAAACGCGTTTTCAACGCCATTGGCTAATGCCTGGCCTCGTATGTTATTTCCGTAATCAAATGTGATAGCGCCTCGTTTTTGTAACTCAATCATTAGCTCAACGTGTGTGCACATCGATTTTAATGACTTCTTGCAATATTCGTCAGGATCACTTTCGCGCAATGCATTGGCTTCTTCCACACTAAGTCCTTCAGGGAAATAACCCACCAACTCATCATGGGCAGATGTTTGGTCAGTCAACGTATCAGGTGTTATGTTACGTTCGGTCATCCGTTTTAATAGGTCGATGGCATTACAAACAACACCGATAGAGATGGCCTCTCCATTTTTTGCGGCCTCAACAGCCCAATCAATTCCCTCATCAATATTGGAAGTCATCTTGTCTAAATAACGCGTATCTAAACGTTTCTTCACACGCCATTCCTCCATTTCAGCTGCCAGTGCAACACCTTCATTCATGGTAATTGCTAACGGCTGAGCACCACCCATTCCGCCTAAACCAGCTGTTACATTTAGTTTGCCTTTAAGCGAACCATCGTAATGTTTATTGGCAAGAGATAAATATGTTTCATAAGTTCCTTGAACGATACCCTGTGAACCAATATAGATCCAACTTCCAGCGGTCATTTGACCGTACATCATTAAGCCTTTTTTCTCCAACTCATTGAAGTGGTCCCAATTGGCCCATTTCCCAACTAAGTTAGAATTGGCAATGATTACACGAGGTGCATCCTTATGCGAACGCATGACACCGACAGGTTTGCCAGACTGAACCAATAAAGTTTCATTCTCTTCCAGTGTTTTTAAGGCACTTAATATGCCTTCTAAACTATCCCAGTCGCGTGCAGCCTTCCCTCTACCACCATAAACGATTAGGTCTTCGGGTCTTTCTGCCACTTCTGGGTCAAGGTTGTTTTGCAACATTCTGTATGCCGCTTCTTGTACCCAACCCTTCGTGTTTAACGTATTTCCTGTAGGTGATTTAATCACTCTGCTTTTTGATGATGTCATGATCTTTTATGAGGTGCCAAAATTACGTTGGCAATTAACAATTAACAATTAACAGTTGTCAACGGTTTCTGTTTGCCAAATATCGAAATGTTCCAACGCTAATTATCCATAAGGGCTTACCAGCCCTTTAACCTGGTTTTCATTTTTTCCTTGATGAAAAAACGAAACAAACTGTGTCCGCCCACTGGCTGAAAAATCAAGACTTCTGAAGTTTTCATTGAACTCTACAAAAGTCTTTTCTTCCCCGCAGCCAGAGCCGCTTCGCTTTCCTGCCTGCTTAGCTCTCGGCCGTCACACAAAAACCTTTCTTTGATTTCTACTGAACACTTCAAATGTCAATCTTAATCGAGCAATCATCCATTATCAGTTATCAATTATCAAATCTCAATTCAATTAATCATTAGAAATTAAAAATTAACAATTCACTTATCTTTGTCTATGCCCGTGTCATACGAAACTCCATTAACCAAAATGTTAGGTATTAAATACCCAATCATTCAAGCCCCTATGTTTTTGGTGAGTAATGTGGCTATGGTGAAGGCAGCCGTCAATTCTGGTATTACAGGAGCTATTCCAGCATTAAATTACCGTACAATTGAAGAACTCGAGACGGCCATTCAAACGCTAAAATCCGAGTGTGACGGGCCTTTTGGTATCAACCTCATTGTTAACAAATCCAACTTTAAATATCGTGAGCAGCTGGAAGTGTGCTGTCGTTTAAAGGTTGATTTTCTCATTACGAGTTTAGGTAGTCCGGAAGAAACAATACGCCAAGCACATAAGGCAGGAGTAAAAGTATTTTGCGACGTTACAACGGTAGAATATGCAAAAAAAGTGGAAGCCTTGGGTTGCGATGCCATTATTGCCGTAAACAAAGAAGCAGGTGGACATGCTGGTAATATTTCAAGTCAAGACTTTATCCCACAACTGAAAGCCGCTTGTAACATTCCAATAATATCAGCTGGTGGAGTTGGTGATTACGAAAGCCTGCAACAAGTTTTGGATACTGGTGCAGATGGTGTTTCGGTAGGTAGTATTTTTATCGCTACCGACGAAGCTCCTGTCAATATCGAATACAAACAAGCCATTGTTGATTATAAAGCAAGCGACATCGTAATGACAACAAAGCTTTCTGGTAGCCCTTGTACAGTGATAAACACGCCATACGTTAAAGAAATAGGTACGCAGCAAAACAGCCTCGAGCGATTTCTAAATAAGAACAAACGTTTTAAGAAATGGATGAAGGCATTCACCTTTATTAAAGGCATGAAGAACTTGCAGAAAGCTGCATTTAGCGCCACGTATAAGACGCTTTGGTGTGCCGGTCCAACTATAGAATATGTTGATAAAATTAGGCCTGTTAGAGAAGTGGTACAACAACTGATAACCCCCAATGGCAGCAAATAACGTTAGTAGTTTACAGTGGAAGTTGTTCTTGTTTGGCATTGTCAAAATTCCATTGATTGGGTTTTGCCGACCACGTGTACATGAAGTTTCTGACACACATATATCCATCAAAATACCTTTAAAACGGCGCACACGAAATCATGTAAAAAGTATGTATTTGGGTGTGATGAGTATCGGCGCAGATTTAGCCTCTGGTTTTCTTGCTTACCATCTGCTACTAAATAGAAACTTGAATGCAGCACCTGTATTTAAAACCATGAAGGTTGAATACTTGAAAAGAGCCGAGTCTGCTGTTTACTTCAATTGCAATGAAGGTGCAGCCATATCTGAAATGATAGACGAGATGGAACGCACTGGTGAACGTGTAAATAAGGTAGTTACAATCAACGCAATGTGTAACGACGAATGTGTAGCCGTTTTTGAGATGGAACTCTCCATGAAGTTGAAACAGGCTTAGGTACTGGTATAGTCGATAATCACGTTTCCAATCTTTTGACCAGACTCTACATACGTGTAAGCATCTTGAATGGATGTCATGGGGTAAACGGTATCAATTAATGGTTGGAAAACCTCTTTGCTGAGTAAATCTGTCATGATCTTAACGCTGCGTTTGCAATCTTTAGGTATTGGGAAGATTACTCGCTGGCCACCTTTTATCTTGGTAACCAAAGGGAGGTAGAGATTTTCGGCACCTGGCCCTAATTCGCTTGATATGTATACCCCATTTGGTTTAAGCAATTTTTTGCATGGATCAAATGACGATTTGCCTACCGCGTCAAATACAAAGTCATACTTTATATCATCGACTGTAAAATCCGTTTTGAGATAGTCCACTGTTTTGTCTGGCCCTATGCCATGTACCGTGGCAATATGATCCGTATCGGTAACAGCTGTGACTTGAGCGCCCATGTTTTTTAGGAGTTGGATGGCCGCTGATCCAATGGCGCCTGTTCCTCCATTTACCAACACTAGCGATCCTTCATCTATCTTGACCTTGTTAATGAAATTATAGGCGTAATGAGCGCCTTCTAAAGAAGCTACGGCATCGTTAAAACTTATACCTTCTGGAATTTTTTCAATGGCGTCAGAAGCTTTAAACGTCATGTATTCTCTTTGAGATGCCAGTCCATCGTCTCGCAACCCAAAAACACGATCACCAACCTTGAAACGGTCTACCTCGTTGCCAACGTTTTCGATAACACCAGCGAAATCAGTTCCAGGGGAGGAAGATGATGGTTTAAACAATCCTGAAAAAAAACGTATTAAAAACGGTTGCCCACGAAGGATTCCGCAGTCGGTTCTATTTACGGTTGTTCTATGAACCTGCACTAAAACTTCATCTTTGTTTGGGGTAGGGGTGTTCTGTTCTTTTACAGATAAAACCTCTGGGCCACCATATTGGGTTCTAATTACTGCACGCATAAGCCGCAAATTAAAGGGTAAGATGTGTTGAAACCAATATATCGACGACTAGGTACAAAGTTTATGCAAAAGTGCCGAAGTAATATGGGTACAGGTGCATCGTAATGAATTGGAAGATTACCTTTGAGCAGTGAATTACGTTTCGGTAGAAAACTTAGAAAAAAACCTTGGAGAACGCATTCTCTTTTCTGACTTAAACTTTGGTTTGAGTAAAGGAGATAAGATGGCATTGGTTGCCAATAACGGCACCGGTAAATCTAGCCTGTTAAAGATTATGACTGGAAAAGATCAGCCCAGTGCAGGTAAGGTTGTGTTTCGTAATGGTATCCGATTTGGCTTCCTTGAGCAAGAACCTGATTTTAATGAATCTGTGTCTATCTCAGAGCTAATTAGAACGGCTAATTCTGAGATGTTGGAGATTATCTCTAATTACCACAACGTGCTTGAGAATCAAGCGGAAAACTATTCCAGTCAAGATCAAAAAGCATTAGACGATGCCATGGCTAAAATGGATGAATTTGGTGCTTGGGATTATGAAAGGCGCTTGAATGAGATTTTGACCAAGTTTGAAATTGAAGACCAAACGCAACAAGTAGCTACGCTTTCGGGAGGACAAAAAAAGAGATTGGCATTGGCGCTTGCGTTACTCGACGAGCCAGATGTACTCATATTAGATGAGCCAACCAACCATCTTGATGTAGGTATGATTGAATGGCTGGAGCAATACCTGAATCGTTCTGGTTTGACCTTGTTTATGGTAACACACGATCGGTATTTCTTAGAAAATGTATGCAATGTGATTCTAGAATTACATCATGGCAAGTTATATACGCATCATGGCAACTATTCTTTTTTCTTACAAAAGCGCGCCGAGCGTGAAGAAGTTAATCGTATAGAGGTTGAAAAAGCAGGCAAAAAGGTAAAGACAGAAATTGACTGGATACGGCGCATGCCCAAAGCACGCGGTACGAAGTCGAAAGCCAGGATTCAACGATTTCATGACACAGAAGCCATATCAAAGAGCGGCCATAAAGACCAAGAACTCAAACTTCAGGTTAAAATGAGCCGGGTAGGAGGCAAAATACTTGAGCTTAAAAAAGTGTATAAGTCTTATGATGACTTGAAAATAATTAAAGGCTTTGACTATACATTTAAAAATGGCGAACGCATAGGTATTGTGGGACCAAACGGGGTGGGGAAGTCGACATTCTTAAATATGCTTTGTGGCTTAGAACAACCAGATTCGGGAAAGATAAACACAGGCGACACAGTAGTATTTGGGTATTACAATCAGCAAGGTTTGGCGTTTGAACCAGATATGAAGGTGATTGATATTTTGCGCGAGTATGCCGAAGTGATTGAACTGGGTGATGGTTCCAAGCTGACTGCCTCTCAGTTTTTGAACCACTTTATGTTTCCGCCAAAGATGCAACACAACCCAGTAAGCAAGTTAAGTGGGGGAGAGAAGCGCCGGTTGCATTTGATGACGGTGCTGATTAAGAATCCAAATTTTCTCATTCTGGATGAGCCTACCAACGATTTGGACTTATTGACGCTGAATAAACTGGAAGACTTCTTACTTCAGTTTGGTGGGTGCTTGATTATCGTTTCGCACGACAGGTACTTTATGGATACGTTGGTGGATCACTTATTTATCTTTAAAGGACAGGGCGAAATCAAAGACTTTAACGGGTCGTATCAGGATTACCAAGCGTACATGGAGGCAGAAGCCGAAGTGAAAGTTGAGGTTGAAGAAAAGGTTGACTGGAAGAAGGATCAGAAAAAAGAAGACGTCAAGACCAAATTAACGTTTAAAGAGCGCTTTGAGTTCGAAGAATTAGGAACAGAAATTGAAGGTCTGGAAGCCGAGAAAAAGGAGATAGAAGTGTTTATGAGTAGCGGTGAAACAGACTATAATTTGCTGCAAGAAAAAGCACAACGCCTTGAAACGGTGATTCAGGAGCTTGATGATAAAGGTATGCGTTGGTTGGAGTTGAGTGAGTTTGATTAGTGGGTTTTTAGTTTAGATAACCATTTTTAGGTTGTTGCATACGCACTAAGTTTTTTCCATTCTATTCACAGACTCTAACAGCTTGTAACTATAGTGTATATTCGTCCGTATACACTCTGCGTGATTATATATATCCAATAATTTATCAAGGGAATCGTCAGCAAGAAGACAAACTGTATGAGAATTGTAAGGAAAATATTTAAATGGATCGGGATCATTTTGGGAGTTTTGTTGCTCATTTTCATGGTGCTTTTGGTTGTTCCAGAGAAAGAGACAATTAAATCGATACAACCCAGAGAAAGTACGGAATATTGGGAAATGAATGAAGGTTTCAAAATAGCGTATACCCATTTAGAAGGAATTGACAGTTTGAATAAATCACCCGTTATTTTCTTGCACGGCGGGCCCGGTGGATATATTCATTCAAGTATTATTAAAACATTAGAGCGTCTCACCCGCAAGGGGCATCATGTATACCTGTATGATCAAAGAGGTTCAGGACTATCCGACAGATTCGATAAGTATTCTGATGTAACATTTGAAAAACATTTGCTTGATCTACACGAAATAATTTCTCAGAAAATAAAAACACCTCAAGCGATATTCATTGGTCAATCCTTTGGTTGCACTATCATTAATCATTATTCCGCTCGGTATCCTAAAACTGTCGAAAAGATAGTATTTGGATCTCCTGGAGCATTTAAACCAGCACGCGAAAAGAATGGTGCTTATGTCGATTTAGATTCAGTGTACCCTACTCCAGATTCATTGAATTTAATTGATCCATATAATTATACTAAGGATGTTAATACTGTGGCAAAGAAGCCAAAAATGATCGTTGCAGTTTTAGGCGCTCATTTCTTGGATAAAAAGATTATTTCTGATAAACAAATGGACAGGATGCTCAACACGTTAATAACCGATGTGGTTAAAGGAGTTGTATGTGATCCTAAAAACGCCTTACCTGAGGAAGGCGGTGCAGGGCTATACGCTTACATTGGAACAAATAGTACAGACTATCCAGAAATAAGAGATCAAATTAAAAATGTCCAAACTCCAATAATGGTATTACATGGACAATGTGATTTTATTTCTTATGCTGCTAGCTTTGAGTACGTTGACTTATATCCAAACGCGCATTATAAGCTAATTGAAAATGCAGGACATGAAATATGGTGGGAGCAAGAAGAGGTGTATATTAAAGAAATAATGGAATTCATTGAATAATGAATTTTATACAAACGAAGGAGTATAAAAACTGCCCATAAAAACGTTTTGATTACTATGAATTTAAACTTGAAGAGATTTGATTACAAAGAAATATTAGAGCTAGTTTGTCGTCTTTATGTTTTCTTTTTTTTAGCCGTTTATGGCATCGGGAAGGTACTTGGCGCTCAATTTTATAGACCAGGCGGCATTCCGGAAGAAATAGCATTAATGCCTATTTCACAGGTGCCAGATTTTGATTTAGCGTGGGTTTTTATGGGTCGTTCTTTTGGATACATGTTGTTCATAGGGCTTGCAGAAATTATTGGGGCTGGTTTGTTGCTTTTTAACAAAACCAAACTTATAGGTACACTGGTTTTAATTCCTATTATGGTAAACGTAGTGGTGTTCGATATTTTTTTTCTGAACGAGTATGGAGCATTGGCAGGTGCAACGATATACCTCATCATGCTACTTGTTATCCTTGTTCTCAATAAGGAAAAAATGACTGCTGTGGTAAAAGACTTGCTGACCAACAAATCACCCCTTCAAATTTCATCTAAAGATAAGGTTCTTAAATATGTAATAGTTCTGGTTATTATTGGCTTAATTTTTATAGGAGATCAAATGATTGTGCGCTTCTTTGGGTACGGGGCCGGGTAATAAACAAGCAATAACCCATAATGCTTGAAGGGTAATTTTACTTTTTTGGGAATTTCTTATTAATCATTTTTCTCTTCCAATTTTCGCCGAAGAATTCAAATCTATTCATAGAATAAATTCCCAACAACATTCCCCATGAAAGTAATATCCCAAAAAACACATTCCAATTGGAGGAATCGTTAAGGGCCATAAGGAAGGGAACGATTAAGCTAAGCACTGCAATTGTGAAAAGCTTGTAAAATCCTTTGATATTTTGAATGTATTCCTCTTCTTTTCTAATTTGTTCCAATTCTTCCGTCTTATCAGAATCTGTGATATTTATTTCGAAAACGGCAGCCAAAGATTTTAAGGACTCTAAACCTGCATTCTCTCCATTTTCAATTCTTTGAATGGTGCGGATACTTAATCCTGTCATTTCAGCAAGTTGATCTTGTGACCAATGACGTTCGAGCCTCATTTTTTTAATATCTCTTATATTAATTTTATGTTCATTCATTGCTGTGGAGTTATTCCGTGTTAATTATTGTACAAAGGTAGTTACTAAACAACCTATGGGTTTGTAATCAATCAGACTTGGCCCCGACACCAACACGACAGACATATGTCAGCAGTGCGACAACTATTTTAGGAATCAAACAATTGGGCGAACTATTGCCAAATACAATACTATTGAGTAGCGATTTTATAAAACAACTATTTTGCCGTTTTAGGAATAATGTTCAACATTTTGTTTCTAATTATATAATTGCCAAAGAAACCTAAGACACTTTACGTTTTCAGATAAACCTCTAAATTTATTATACGACGCTATTCTTCGAAAATGTTAGAGATGAATAATGCACATATTATGCTTTAGTTGACGAAAGATTGCAAATTCTATTTGCTAACTTTATAGAAATATATCATAAAAATAATAGTAGGCGTATTAAAAGAGTTAAATCTAAATACAAAAAAAGGCCTGCTTTTACCAAGCTGGCCTTTTAGAAAATCGTTACTGTGAACAGTTTAATGTTCTATTTTAAGTTTTTCTATTAACATCTCAGTACTAGTCTTGATGAGTATTAAATAAGTCCCATTATCAAGGTTTGTGGTTTTGAGTTTAAATGAACCGTCCAAATTTACAGGTTCTGCGGCATCAGTCACATCTCGTCCAATGAAATCAATTACTTGTAAATGTACGATTTCTCCTTTTCTAGTTGGATATGAAATAGTTGCATAAGAAGATGATGGATTTGGATATACAAGGATTTTTCTATGGTTATCATTGGATATGGTAACTATCGGAGAATATTCGAATTTACCATCAAAATCAATCTGTTTTAATCTGTAATAGATCAAGCTAGCATTTCCTATCGTTTGGTCTAGGTATTGATAACGCAATATATTGGATGAATTACCCCCACCCATGACTTCATCAATAATTTCAAAGTTTATTTCATTGTCAAGTCTACGTTCAATGTCAAATCGGGCATTATTCAATTCCATGGCTGTTGACCAATTTAGTAAGACATTCTTGTCTTCACGCTTACCTTTAAAAGAAATTAACTTAACAGGTACAGCAGGTAACCAATAACCAAAATCATTATAATCGTCTCGGTTTCCAGAGGAGCTAAATGATGCCGTCTGAATACTGTCAGTAGATAGTTTTGCCCCACCAGGTAAATCTCCAAGTTTTATGTTTACAACATAAGAATCTTTTGAACCGTTGTATTCTCTTGTGAATGCATAGAATCCATCCGAATCTGTTTTCATTGAATCTACAGGAGTACTTTCATTCATGTCAATGCGACCATTATGATTTGCGTCTTGATACAAGTATACCGTTACATTGGACTCCAAATCTTCAGAATTGTCAATTTTTTCATTTTTGTTAATGTCGTGCCATACTGTACCTGTTATAGCATTTCCGGCATTACATTCAGTTGAATTATTGACTATGCCAATAGCGTCCACCAAAAGATTAGCGTTACCATTTGAATAGTAAACTGAAATATAACTTGCCGTGCGATCGGCAACTAACGTTAATGTTGAGATACCATCAGAAGTTCCGGCTGAAGTGGTGCCTTTGCCAAGCAGACTATAAGTGTTTGCATCTGGGAATAAGTATACAGAGGCTTCTGTAGAGGTATTTGCAGTTGCGGAATTGTAGAAAAGGGTAATCGTATCTCCCACATTTACAGAAAGTGGAATCATCACCTCTCCATAGCCTTTTTTTGATAGTTCTGCAAATGTTCCATCAGGTTCTCCTGTAGCGTTAGTTCGGTTTGATGCGTCTTTAGACCAATAAACTGAATTGCCATATATATCTGACATTTTCTTTTCTACATATCCTATAGGACAGTTTCCATTACTACAGTTGCCGTCTTTAGTATTAATTTTTAAGAATACACTATCACAATATGATAAACTGTTGGTGTCTTCAAGGCATACATTAATGGCCACTGAATCTAATCCCGTGAAATCAGTTTTTGGATAATAAATTAAATTGTTTTCACAGTTATTAGATGTAGTATCTCCGCATACTGCTCCTGATTTTTCTGTAGCTTTTAAAACTAGATTCCCAAATTGATCTCCAGGGACGATTGGTACACTGCACGATGTGTGAAATTGAATAAGTTGAAGCACATTAGATTTATTACTGTTAAAAACATGTATGTACATATTCGTACTCCAACTTCCAGCACTCTTAGTGATTGTGAACAATTCATCTACATGAACAGATCCAGAAAAGTATGGGTTACTCGTATCACTTTTTGATGACGACGCATTTGCTACAATGTATACTGATTGACCGTTGGGTTCAGAATATGTTGTTACAGAGGATTTACCTGTTTGACTATTGGCTATTTTGTTATTGCTCTGATACCTAAAAGTAAGCTTGTCAGGCTTTCCTTGGTCACAACAATCGGAGCCTTGATTATTTTCAGAAGTTATTGTGATTTTTGCAAATCCCTTTTCTGGAGTTGTTAGAGATGAACTATTAATCGTAGCGGAAAATAATGAACCGTAATGCGTAAGATCTGATAATATGCTATCTAAACACAAATCAAGGTTAAAGTTTTTACATCCACTAACCGTTGTATCTAGGTTTAGAACAGGGAAACATCCAGTCTTCTCAACACTTATTGCGTCAACCATCAATTTTTCACCCGTCAAATAATAGACAGAGATAAATTCCGCGTCCCTATCAGCCTCTAGTTTCAAGGTCGATGTACCTTGCTGGTAATTTTGACTTGTTGAACCTTGCCCAAGAATGAAGTAATTTGAAGCATCACGGAAAAGATAGATTCTTGCCGTTGTACTGGAATTGTTGTAACTCGCGTAAGTTAGGGTTATAGTGTCGCCTTTCTTAACAGATAAAGGCATCATTAATTCACCCTTATTGCTCCTTTTAAGTTTTGAAAACTCACCATCCGGTTCACCGATAGATTTCTCTTTGTTCTCTGCATCAGAATACCAATAAACTGAATTAACGTAGTTCTCGACCCTTACTTCTTTAAAGCCACTCGGGCAAGACTGGCTAAAACTTGAATTGTAAAAATAGAGTAGGAAAATTCCTATAGAAAGTAAATGTTTTAACATGCGACTGATTTAGTTCTCAGACTAAACAATGTTTGAGCCAAAACAACTTCGCTACACATAAGTATTTGATAATGAATGATTACGTATTATTTCAAAATAAATACGTATGTATTACTGAGTTCATTTGTAGAGTTTTTGTCTCAATATTAGACATTGTATTTCGTACAATAAGTGTACATTAAATCTATGTCAAATATTGTAGGTCGAACATCTATCTACTGGAAAAATTCTTGTGGTGCCTTGTAAAAAGACAGAATAAAAAGATAGTATTATGGCAACAATATTAAAGACTCCAATGAAATCGATGTTATAGCTTTATTCGTATATTTTTTTTGCGATAACTTGGTAATTAATATCGCTCTCTGCAAATCGTTTATTTTCCGTATGAGTAACAGATTGAACATTAGAAACAAAACTATAAGTTAACGTGGTAGTAATACCAATACTGAATTAAGACAAAAAAATAGCCTAAACTAAATCTGTCGGATAAAAGCCATAATATGCACTAATCTTAATTCAACATAAATCAGACATGACAAAGAGTGCTAAAATATTTTTAAGTTGTAATATAATTCTTGCATATTTTGCATTGGTTTTCACTGCTTGTAACTCGAAAAAACCTGAAACAACAGCAACTAATTTCTGCGAAAGTATTCATAGGAATGATTCCATAAGTTTAACCAGTGAGCTTGAAAACATTTCTGGGAAAATGGACTCATTAACAGGTGTCTATGTACTTGAAGATGGCAGCGGGTCAATGGTGGCAAGAGCCTGGCTTAGTGAATACGCAGAAAAGACTATCGACATACAATACTTCATTTTTTCAATGGACAATGTTGGGCTAATCGCTTGCGATTATCTAATTCGGGCTGCTGATCGGGGAGTTAAAGTAAGAATTATCGTAGATGACATAATGGTTGGTGCCGACATACAAGATATACTTTCTTTTAACTCTCATGAAAACATATCGGTGAAGATCTATAACCCTGGAGTTAATCTAGGTAAGAACTTGTTTGGGAAGATTAAAAAGTTCACAACGGATTTTAAATCTGCCAACCAAAGAATGCATAATAAAGCATTTATAGTGGATGATAAAATCGTAATAACAGGCGGTCGAAATATTGCCAATGAATATTTTGATTACGACCATGAATATAATTTTAGGGATAGAGACATTCTTTTAATGGGAGAAGTCTCAAATCAAGTGAATCTGACGTTTGAAGATTTCTGGGATAGTGATTTGAGTAAAGATGTAACGGACATTATAGAAGAAGATCAAGAAATCACCTACCCCGAAAATAGATTCGATGCACTGCATGAATATGCCTGCAATCCAGATAATTTCTGGCCACAGGTAAGAGAAAGAATTGCAAATTTACCAACGACATTTAAATCAATATTAAACTCTGGAGATCTCGTATGGTTAGACAGTATTGACTTTATATCTGACGTTCCTGGTAAAAATGATAGTATCGGTTTGAATGGAGGAGGTGTGACTACTACAGCTTTGATTGAGTTGGTTAAAAAGGCTAAACATTCCGTTGAGATTCAATCGCCATATTTGATTACATCCGAACTCAGTCGGAACTTGTTTAAAGAGGCAGTTGAACGTGGCGTTAAAATTAGGATACTTACAAACAGCCTTGCGTCTACAGACAATGTCGAAGCTTTTAGTAGTTATCAATCTAGTCGTAAGGAATTATTAGAGACTGGTGTGCGCATATTTGAGTTTCGACCTGATGCAGCAGAACGAACCAAAATAATGACTGGCGAATTGCAGGATACTTTGAAGCATAAACCGATTTTTGGACTGCATGCTAAATCAATGGTCATTGATAATGAGACCACTGTCATTGGGACATTCAACCTTGATCCAAGAAGTGCCAACCTGAACACCGAGTGTATTGTGGTTGTTCGGTCTAACAAGATTGCTGAAGGCGTCTTGGAAGGGATGGAAATAGAGTTTAGCGAAGGGAATTCGTGGGAGACCACATTGGAGTACAATCCAGATTCAGAAGTTAGTAGAGGCAAGCGTGTAAAAACATGGACACGAAAAATTATACCTCAAGAGATTTTGTAATTTAGCTTCCGAGTAATATCAATCTATCCGAAGTTAAACATGAAAGAACCACTTGTCCTGTTACACGGCGCTCTAGGATGTGAAGACCAACTGTTCGATTTGAAATCTTGTATGGAGTCTAAGTTTGATGTGTATTCGTTGAATTTTGAAGGCCATGGAGGCACAGCGTCAAACAATCCATTTTCTATTGATTTGTTTACCGATAATGTTTTGGTGTATTGTGCGCTAAAAGGGCTTGAATCTGTCACCATTTTTGGCTACAGTATGGGCGGTTACGTAGCACTCAATCTAGCGGTAAAACATCCAAAGCTGGTAAAGAAGGTTTACACGTTGGGAACAAAATTCAATTGGAACACGGAGTCTGCACAAAAAGAAGTAAAGATGCTAAACCCGACCCTAATTGAAGAAAAAATACCACATTTTGCAAAGCACTTAAATCGGTTACATCAACCAGAAGACTGGAAACAGGTAATGACCAAAACAGCGAATATGATGGTCAACATGGCAAATGGAGAAAAGTTAAATGAATCAGATTTTATACCTATTGAACAACAAGTCGTAATAGGGATTGGAAGTGAAGATAATATGGTTACTTACGAGGAATCAGAACAGGTGGCTGCCCGTCTTCTAAAAGCAAAGGTTGTTACATTAGAAGGGGTCCCACATCCAATTGAGAAAGTTGAGATTGGAGTTTTGGTGGATTACGTACTACAGAACTAGTTAGGAAAATTTGTGAAATGCATATAAGGTTTAAACAAATATTTGTTGACGATACAGCAGCTGTTTTTGCGTTATTCAAAACATCTGCTGAGAAAATTTGGAGAATGCAGGTTGACCACTGGCAATATTGGAAGAATCCACCTGCAGACAAAATCAAATGGGTGAAAGAAGGCATACAGAACAAAGAGTTCTTTTATATTTATTATAAAGGTGTAAACGTCGGTATGGTACGGATTCTTGATGAGGATTTACCCTATTGGGGTGCGCAAACTGAGAAAGCCAAATATGTACATTCGTTAGTTGTTACTGAAGAGTTTAATGGCAAAGGCATTGGTAATGCAGCACTACAGGCTATCGGAGTAATGGCGAAAAAAGACAATTGTACATATCTACGGTTAGATGCCGATTCCAAAAATCCAAATCTTTGCACATACTATGAAAGGTTGGGGTTTAAAAAAGTCGGGACAAAAACAATGGCGCTATCCGTCTATAATCTGTATCAGAAAGGCTTGACGTAACTAGGCGTAATTATTTGCCTATAAACGGTTATTGTCATTGTTAGATGAGACTATGTCTAAGTATGACTGATACTATTGAAGCTTTGTTGTATGTTGCCGTCAATGAGAAACAATTGCATCTCAGCATAACAGAGCCACAAAGTGCGTTCAAACGATGACGGGTGCAGGTATAAGTAGTACAGTAAGTTTGAGTGCAAATCTATTAATCGACTATTTTAATCGTATTCTTCCGTTAGAAGATGAAGAGATAAAGTTTGTAGAATCGACTTTTAAAGAAAGAACAATAAAGCGAAGGCAATTCATTCTTCAATAGGGGGAAGTTTGCGCCTACAACACGTTTGTTGCTGAGGGTTGCTTTAAAATGTACTTTGTTGACGATAATGGCAAGGAGCACAACCTGCAATTTGCTATAGAAAATTGGTGGATTGGAGACATTGGAAGTTTTCATACGGGAAATCCGAGTAAGTTATATATTGAGGCCATAGAAAATTCGGTAATTCTACAAATCAAAAAAGAAGACCAGCTGAAGCTCTTTGTAGATTATCCAAAGTTCGATAGAATTTTTAGGACACTGGCAGAAAACGCAATGGTTGGGCTTCAACATCGTACGATCCAAAATATTAGTTCAACCGCAGAGGAAAGATACCTTGACTTTGCCAAGCGACATCCCCAATTTTTTAACCGAATCTCCAACGTTCAAATTGCATCATATCTTGGTGTAACTCCTGAATTTTTGAGTGCGATTCGGAAAAAAATAGCCCAATCTTAATCTAGATTAACCCACTTTCTTAAGATACCTTATAGGTCAGCCATCCTGTAGCAAACCAACTTTGCATTGTTATACAATCAAAACAAATAAAGAATGGAAAATAAAACGATTGCCATAATCGGTGCAACAGGTTTACAAGGCAAAGGTGTTGTAAACGCCTTAATCAAAGAGGGTAGTTTTAATGTAAGAGCGATTTCAAGAAATCCTGATAGTTATTCGGGTAACGCTCACGAGGTAGTGCAGGCAGATTTAACGGACTTAAACTCACTCACCAATGCATTTGACAATGCCCATGGTGTGTTTGTGGTAACTAACTTTTGGGAAGGTGCGGACGAGGTTTCGCAGGGTAAACTCGCTATACAGGCAGCCAAGGATGCAGGGGTAAACCATTTTGTATGGTCAACACTTCCAAACGTTGAAAAGATAAGCAACGGCAAATATGATGTCCCACATTTCACGGGAAAAGCAAAGGTAGACGAGTTGATCGCTAATGCTGGTTTCGAAAACCATACGTTCGTTCAACCACCGTTCTATTTTCAAAACCTGACAGGGATGATGGGAGTACAAACGCAACAAGATGGATCTATTGGTTGGACTCTTCCTATTAATCCATCCGTTAAAGGAATTCACATGTCGGATATAAACGACCTAGGCAAAGTTGTAGCTGGGGCCTTCCTTCATCCAGATAAAGTTGGGGATGGGAGTTATCTATCACTTGCCACAGAACTTAACAGCTACAATGATATTCTGGATGCATTTAAGGCTAATGGCAAGGAGTATAGCTTCAATCAAGTTCCTACAGAGGTATTTTCTACCTTTTTTGAAGGAGCAGGAGAAATAGCACAGATGCTGGCCTATTTTGAAGAACACACCTATATGGGGCCTAACCCAGAGGGCCAGATACAATTAGCAAAAGAGATTGCTACAGAAGAATTTACATCACTTAACGAATGGATAAAACATAATAATTAGATATGAAAAATGTATTACTAACAGCCGTGACAATAACAACATTATTGTCGTGCGCACAACAAGAATCAGAAAGTAAAAGTCAAGCAGAAAATAAAATTCAAACCGAAAACATAGAAATCATGCAAAGGGAAGACAAACAAAATATCGAAGCGTTGCTAAGCGCATACAAAAAGTCATTAAACACCTCAGACGCAACATTGGCTCAAAGCCTCTATACCAAAGATGGTGTTTTTATGCCAACTGAAGCACCAAGCGGAATAGGTGCTGAGGGAATTTTGAAATCATACGAGTTTGTGTTTTCTCAAATTCAATTGAACATTGAGTTTTTTATTGAAGAAATAGTGGTAGAAGGAAACCTGGCTTTTGCCGTTACCAGTTCAAAAGGAACGGTTAAAATTCTTGCCAATGATATTGAAGCTCCGGAAGCCAACAGGGAGTTATTTGTCTTTGAAAAAGTAAATGGTGATTGGAAAATTGCCCGATATATGTTTAATAAAACTGAACCGAAAGCGTAAGTTTAGATTTAAGTTTGCTGTATGAAAATTAAAAGTACACACCTGACCTTGCTTGCAGTAGCCTTATTTGTGTTGGCTTCCTGCGGTCAAAAATCTAACGAGACTCATGAAACAAACGAACTACAATCGGAAGAGTCAACTAAACCTGAAGCAGTAGAAGAGCCTGCCAGTAAACTAGGAAATTTTGAAACATTATTGGGTAACTGGACTGTAGATGCTGCAACTGCTGGTTTGCAAATGGATATCTCATTTACAGAAGATGGTAAGTTTCATCAAAAAATGGGTGAGCTTAGCGAGCAGTCTGGCACCTGGGAAATTGTGGATGAACAGCACATTAAAGTCGTGACACCTAGCACAAAAGGACAAACTTGGTTGGTGACTAATCTATCTAACGAAGGTGTAAGTATATGCTGGAACCCGGATAGTGATGATCCCAAAACTATCCCTTTTCAACGCGCCGAATAACGATAAGTAACATGGCATAGTAAGACCTGTATAGATAATCTATGCAGGTCTTTTTTTTATAAAAACATTACTCGACGTGCCAGAATCAAACATGTTGTTGCTTTCTGGTTGGACTCAATGGATAGTTTGCATAAAAAATAACGTATGGAGACTGACTATCACTGTTCAGTGACAAAATTGAGCTAGGCATGAATCTTACATTAGATTGCATCCATTACTTATTTGATTTGTTCAAAGGCATGCATCGTGGCAAAAGAACCAAACGGCCATTACCGAAACTACAATTGATGATACTTCAAATGTGCATGCCTTTTTTAGGAAACATCTATATTGTAGCCATATACAACACATATGAATTTTAATCCATTTTTGAGTTTTGTTGTTGTCTTATTGACAACCGTTACGGCTTGTAATAAAATAAACAAAGACGAAGGAAAGAAGGTCGAATTTGAAGAAGTGTCAGACCTTGAGAATAAAAAGGAAGAACTAGAGGATAGCTTAAAGAATAAGATAACTCACCAAGTCGAGGTCACAGCGTTTGACAATATTATTGACAGCAACGACCTTAATGGGTCAATCGTTTTCTTTAATGAAAAAACGAATACTTGGTTCAGCAATGATTTTGATTGGGCCAACAAGAGGAGGCTGCCTGCATCAACGTTCAAAATTGTCAATTCAATCATCGGTCTCGAAACCAAAGTAGTTACCGACAAGGGTATACAGTTTAGATGGGACAATAATCAAGATCGACGTAAAATGTGGCGCAAAAACTTTGACCTTCACGGGGCCTTTCATGCGTCTTGTTTACCCTGTTATCAGGAATTGGCAAGAGACGTTGGTTTGGTAACTATGCGACAATATGTGGGTCGATTATCGTACGGTCATATGATTGTGGATTCCAGTTCATTGGATAATTTCTGGATAAAAGGAGAATCGGGCATTAGTCAGGTGGAGCAAATTGACTTTTTACAGCGGTTGTATAATCACCAACTACCGGTCAGTGTTTCGACATTGAATAAAATGAAAAAGCTAATGGTTATTGATTCCAACGCCAACTACAAGTTAAGCGGTAAAACGGGTTGGGGGTTTCAGAATGATCAAGATAATGGCTGGTTTGTGGGGTATATTGAAAAGGACGAAGACGTTTATTTCTTTGCAACCAACGTGACCCCAAAAGAAACATTTAATATGTCTAGGTTTGCCAAGATTCGGTATGCAGTTACACTAGACGCGTTTGATGTGATTCGTTATGAATATTGAGTTAGGTGAACACAAGTCTTTAATTTGATGCCCGCGTCATACGGTCATTTATAGCTTTACCAATACCAGCATCTGGCACCCTGCTTATCGCGACTTCCTTTCGCTCTGAATCATCCGCCAACCGAAGTGCTGTAAATAGATTCTGTGCCATTTCATCTAAATCAATGGTAGGAGAGAGGTTGAAGTCAAATAGGCCTTCGCCGTAACCAATGGTAAAAACGTCTTCTTGGTTGAACAGCAACAATTCGTAAGGTTGATTAACCAAATACGTAGGCTTTCCTGTTGCATAATGTTTGTCGAGCTGACCAGGGGCTGTAGGATTCGAATTGTTAGTAATACTTAGATCTACCGACCCTATAACCTTTTCGATGGCCTCTTGGTCAATTCCACCAAAGCGCAATATTTTTGGTATGTCACTTTCAAACGAAACGATGGTTGATTCTAATCCGACAACGCATGGACCACCATCGATTATGTAGTCAACTTTGTTTCCGAGTTGGTCTTCGACATGTTGAGCAGTGGTTGGGCTTACATAGCTAAATGGATTCGCACTTGGTGCAGCAAGAGGGAAATCTATATTCGACAATAATTCCTTTGTTAATGGATGCCGTGGCATTCGTACTCCTACAAAACCCAAACCAGAGGTAACAATATCTGGCACCATTGCTGATTTTGGAAGTATTAATGTGAGTGGTCCTGGCCAAAAGGAGTCCATTAGGTTTAGGGCCTTTTTAGGAATGTCTAGGGTTAGTTTTTTTACCCAATCAACACTGTTCACATGTACTATTAACGGGTCGAAACTTGGGCGGTTTTTTGCTTTATAAATAGACAACACCGCTGTTGGATGCAGTGCATTGGCTGCCAATCCATAAACCGTTTCTGTTGGTATAGCAACCAGCTTGTCGGCCTCTAGCAGCTGTTTGGCAACCGAAAGGTCGGTACCAATCATAAGATTACTTTTTAGTTCGTTTGAGTCCGTACTTGTCAATCTTGTTGTACAAGTGACTTCGCTGAATGTCAATTTCGGCAGCTGTTTTTGCTACATTCCATTTGTTCTTTTTCAACTTCGCATCAATAAATACTTTCTCTGCGTAGTCTTTAAAGTCTTGGAACTTATCAAACTGCTCAACCACATCTAAGCTACTTGTTCTACGACTTGCTGCGTTTGAGAAATTTAACACGTCTTCGCCTGTGATTTTATCATCACACAAAATGGTTAAACGCTCAATCACGTTACGTAATTCACGAATGTTACCCGACCAGCTGATCTTTTTCAATTCTTGCATAGCACTGGCAGCTAACACTTTACGTGGCATGCCGTTGTCTTCACAAGTTTCATTGATAAACTTCTCAGCCAATAATGGTATATCGTCTGTTCGTTCGTTTAGAGAAGGAACATGGATTAAAATCACACTAATTCTATGGTATAAATCTTCTCTAAAGTTTCCTTCGTCAATTTCTTTTCTTAGGTCTTTGTTGGTGGCCGCAACAATACGAACATCCACGTCCAAATCTTTGTCGCCACCCACGCGAGTAACTTTGTTTTCTTGTAAAGCACGTAACACTTTGGCTTGTGCAGATAAGCTCATATCTCCAATCTCATCTAGAAATAATGTGCCTTTATGTGCTTTTTCAAATTTACCAATGCGCTGTTTATGTGCAGAGGTAAACGAACCCTTTTCGTGACCAAATAACTCACTCTCAATAAGTTCTGAAGGTATCGCGGCGCAGTTAACCTCTACAAAAGCTTCTTGATGACGATTTCCTTTTTCGTGTATCCATCTGGCAACTAATTCCTTTCCTGTTCCGTTTTGGCCAGTGATTAAAACCCGCGCATCTGTCGGTGCTACTTTTTCAATGGTGTCTTTGATTTTTTTGATGGAAGGGCTTTCCCCAACCATTTCACGCGTTTTGGTGATTTTACGTTTGAGTACTTTGGTCTCAATAACTAAGCTGTTTTTCTCTGTAGCGTTTCTAACAGTGATTAATAACTTGTTTAAATCCGGTGGCTTGGAGATAAAGTCGAATGCACCCTTTTTGGTTGCTTCAAGTGCAGTTTCTATAGTGCCATGACCAGAAATCATGATGAAAGGAAGTTCGGGGACAAGCTCAGAAACTTTATCTAGCAGTTCAATACCGTCCATTCCTGGCATTTTGATGTCACATAAAACGGCATCGTAATTAAACTTCTTGATTAAGTCAAACGCTTTTTTACCGTCTTCTGCTTCTTCTACTTCGTAGCTTTCGTATAAAAGAATCTCCTTTAGGGTTTCTCTGATACTCTTCTCGTCGTCAACAATTAATACTCGTGGCATATTTTTAATTTTAAAAAAAGGACAAACTTGTAAGCCGGGTTCTGTACCATGACCAAAGTCATGATGCCTATCATTTATCTAGTCGTGACGTTACCGTCACGATCAATCAACCTACCCTCCTTAGTTGCCGAAGCATTGAGCGGGCAGCTCTAAAACTAAGGTTTACTTGGTTTTTCAACATGCAAGGTTTGTACCGTTTCGACGTTGCCACCGAAAAGCGTGGTCTCTTACACCACGTTTTCACCATTCCCTATCCGAAGACAGGATGTTATTTTCTGCTACACTTGCTGTCTTGCAACCTTTCAGTTGCAATCCCCCGAAGTTATCGGGGTGCATTGCCCTGCGTTGCCCGGACTTTCCTCGTCCGCCAGCTGGCGGACGCGATAGACCCGTTTGTCCAAGACAAAAGTAAATAAAATATGTACACAATAATTGACGGTTAGTCGCCGCTATGCTTCAGTATAGCGTAAACCGGAAGATGGTCACTATATCCAGCTAGATAGTTTTTGCCACCAAATGTGCGTAATGGGAAGTTCTTATATTTTCCTGAGGCCTGCTTTAACCACTTTTCATTTCGAATTTTACCCGACTTTACTACGTAATCCCATGATTTGCCATCGAGCAGGTTGTCGTTTATTAAGATTTGATCCAGCATATTCCAAGTGCCTCTAAAACAATAACTGCCTTTTTTCTTATCATTCAACCGACTCATAACGTTGAAAAGTTGTTCATTACTAATTGTCTTATAGTTACCAGTTGTGTTCAATTCAGTCAAAACACTCTTGTTGTCTGGCTCATCGTTAAAATCTCCTACCACAACCACATTGGCTTTTGGAGTAAGGCGCAACAAACTGTCTTTAAGTTGTTTTAGTGTTTTTGCAGCCTGTATACGCTTTGGCTCACTATCGGCAAGTCCTCCACGTCTACTTGGCCAGTGATTTACGAAAAAGAGAAAGTCTTCATCACCGACAACACTTTTCATTTTTACCCACAATATGTCGCGTGTAATCTGCTGAAATTCAGATAAATCCACCCATTGCACCCCACTTTCGACCAACGTCAATTTTTTAGGATTATACATTGCGGCTACATCGATTCCACGCAAATCACTGCTTTCGTAATGAACAAGCTCGAAGTTGAGTGTGCTCAAAGGATTTGTTGCCAGTAAATCTTCAACCACTTTTTTATTTTCCACTTCACATAACCCAAGAAAGTCGGGAGCATACTCGCCATCAAATGAGGTAATTACCCTTGCCAAATTTTGTAATTTGGTTTGATATTTATCCGTATTCCATTGTCTGAAAGAGTCAGGTAAATATTCTCCGTCAAATGTTTCAGGATCATCGATGGTGTCGAATAGATTTTCGACATTGTAAAAGGCTACACCCATGTAATGTGGCTCTTTGCATGATGAATAAATCATTGCAACAATGAAACATATGCCAAGTAAAAGTACTGTTTTGCGCATCGTCCAAAAGTACAATTGTCAATCAAAATAGGCGATATATACTTCGTGTTTATGAATTAATAAATAACAATAGCATCGACTCACTTGCAACTTGTAGTTTTGCGCTATGACGTTGATAAAATCGATATCCGGATTTAGAGGAACAATTGGTGGAAAGGTGGGAGAAAATCTTACACCCATTGACACCGTAAAATTTGCTGCAGCTTTTGCAACATGGTTGAAGGACCAAGATAAAGGCAATACCATCGTTATTGGTAGAGATGCGCGTATTAGCGGTTCGATGATTTCAAGCTTAGTAACTAACACCTTAATTGGTATGGGAATGAATGTGATTGACCTTGGGTTAAGCACAACCCCTACGGTTGAAATGGCTGTGCCTAGCTTACATGCGGCGGCAGGAATTATTCTTACTGCAAGTCATAATCCAGCACAGTGGAACGCCTTAAAATTATTGAATAGTAGAGGAGAGTTTATAAGCGCAGAAGATGGTAAACAGTTGCTTCAGATTGCTGAAGGAGATGATATACATTTCGCTACCGTTAATGAGTTGGGTGAAGTAACCCATGATGATACTTGGATTGAAAAACATATTGACGCTACTCTTGATTGCAGTGAGGTGGATAAAGATGCGATTGAAGCGGCAAATTTCAGTGTGGTGGTCGATGGTGTTAACAGTACAGGTGGTATTGCGATCCCGGCAGTGCTTAAACGTTTAGGTGTAACTCAAATAACTGAATTGTATTGTGAACCTACTGGTGATTTCCCACACAACCCTGAGCCCTTAGCCGAAAATTTAACCAAAATTTCTGAAGTGGTAAAGTCCAAGAAGGCGGACCTGGGCATAGTTGTAGATCCTGACGTAGACCGACTTTGCTTCGTTATGGAGAATGGGGAAATGTTTGGCGAAGAGTATACGTTAGTTGCTGTATCTGATTACCTATTGAGTCTTCAACCTGGCAACACTGTTTCCAATTTATCGAGTACTAGGGCACTGCGCGACGTGACCGAAAAGCATGGAGGACAATACACAGCAAGCGCCGTTGGGGAGGTGAACGTTGTAGATAAAATGAAAGAGACACAGGCCGTTATTGGAGGTGAAGGAAATGGCGGTGTCATTTGGCCAAAGCTTCATTACGGCAGAGATGCACTTGCTGGTGTGGCCTTATTTTTAAGCCATTTAGCACAAACAAAGTCTACGATGACGGAATTGAAAGCATCCTATCCGTTATATGAAATGTCCAAAAACAAAATTGAACTTACTCCTGAGATGAATATTCCTGATATTCTACTAAAAATGGGAGAGAAGTATGCCCACGAAGACACCAATACTGTTGATGGTCTAAAAATCGAGTTTGCGGAAGAATGGGTGCACCTGAGAGGTTCAAACACCGAACCGATTATTCGTATTTATGCAGAAAGTAAGTCGGCTCAAAAGGCCCACGAATTGACAGAAAGAATAAAAGCAGAAGTATTAGCGCTTTAGGCTATTCTTCGTCCTTCTTTTTCTTGTCTTTCTTTTTCTTCTTTAGCTTCTTCTCACCACGACCTATGGTAACATTAATACCTGTTCTCATATTGATGGTGTTAGCTTGTTTATGCGCAAATAGACCAATCAGGTTGTCGCTAACGAAATAGGTTTGAATTGGCCCAGCATTGAGGCTAAACCCCAATCCTGCGTTAACGAATGAGTTGTTTGCAACAGAATATGACAAGGATACACCTAACACTTTGGTTAATTTAGAGTTCCAACTCAATGTAATGGCTGGATCAAGGGTTTTTTTATAGACACTACCATGCAAAAGAACGCCGGCATTGTGATTCTTGGTGAGATTCAGATTCCCGCCTACGTAAAACTGAGCAAATAAACCTGTAGTAAAAGACTCGGTGTTATTGTCTAACCTAAACGTAGATTTTAACGTGTCGCCCAATTCATTAAATGCAGTCTCTACGTCATCACCATCAAAATCTAAGGCGTTTTCAATGTTAAGACCTGTAAATTGATATGTTGCACCAGGGGTTCGTGATTTCCAATTGTATGTATTGGTGTTCCAAGTAATGCGTCCGAGGTTAGTGATACTTGCGCTTAAGGTAAGTTTATTATTGAGTTTGTAAGTCGCTCCAAGATCTAAAGCCACTCCGCGATTTCCGCCTTTAAAAATGGAATTTACAGCATCCTGAAATGTCATGGAGTCAGTAAATTCAAATGTAGAATCAAAAGGAGATATAGAAGGTAAGCCACTCAATGAGTTTGCCGAATTAATTTGAACATCTGACTGCAGGTAATAATCAAATGTGTTCGGGTCTGTAGTAAAGTTAAAAGAACTCTCCTCTGTAGATACAGTTGCGATGCCCTTTATGAAATGGACTCTTCCACCTACGGTCAACTTGTCGTTCATTAGTTTACGGCTATATCCAATACCGACCTCGGCATAAGACATCATGTCTAAACCAAAACCAAAGTCGAATTTACGGTTGAGGTTAGCGCCACCATTACCTTGGGCAATAAATTGGAAGAAATCGCCTGGAGCTGTAAACCTAACATTGTTTATGAGTGATGTGTTAAAAAAGAAATAGTTCTTTTTGAGCTTAAAACCGAACGAAAACAAATCCATGGCATTCGAAATGGATATGAAATTCTTTTTCTTAAACCCATCCGTGAATTCCCCCAACATAAACGTCGTATCGCCATTTTCGTTAGGTCTAATTGCGTCAACTACGTCGCCTAGTTTAAAGGCGCTTAGCCCGAAATCAAAGTAGTTTGAGGAAATGCCTGGCAGGCCAACAAATATTTTAGCATCCGATTGATTGGCCGGGTTAACATAAAATTTTTGTGGAATGGGCTTCATGTTGTACAAGGTTAAATTGTTTTGGCCTTGTACATGTAGTAATCCAAATAGGGTAACAACGGTGGTAATAATTAATCTTTTCATGGCTTATTTCGTTTTAAGATTAAATACCCCTTTGGCTTGTATACCCAATTTGACACTTATGCCGTAGTCACTGAAGAATTTAACTTCAGGTTGCGGTGTGACGCCCTTATATGTGTTTAGATTAGCCTTAATTAAGCCGATCTTGGATTCTCTTATTTTGTCAAACCTTTCTTTGTTCAACGTGATGTCTAAAGTATAAACGGCGGGTCCTGTAATTTTACCAGTACCATCAACGGCAGCACTTCTCAGCAAGAAAGTGTCATCTTTGAAAAGGGAATCAATCGTTGCATTATTTTCGTCCTGGAAATACAATTGAATATCTACATCTAATGGGAAGTCATTTTCTAAAAAGAGTCGAAGTGTAACTTCGTCCAATTCTTCAACATCTTCCATATCGTTAAAGGTACTGTCAAGCGATACTTCGCGGCTTAAGGTAATTCCATCAGCAGACCCATGAAGCGGGATGTCAATGTCTACACCAACTACCAGTTCACTGTTATATGTTATAAAATTGCGTTCCGTAGTTCCTGGCGGATTGAGTTGGGCTCCGTAACCATATAGCAAATACTCGGGTACATTACTGACAACATCGGCGATGTTACTGTTGCTCTTATTTAGTTCAAATGAATCCACCAAAGTTTCGCCTATTTGTTGTTTGTTTGGCGTTGGTATTACCAGTGGGTCTGGGTATCCGTTAAGAGTAATCTTTCCTTTAGACTTGGAGTAGCTCGAAAATTCACTAATTGTGGCGTTAATCGGAAGACCGTATGAATTGGATAGTATAATCTTAATCCTCGGATCACCAATTCTGAATTCAATATCCTGAAGTGAAGAATCCACCCCTTTAAATAAGTCGAGTCTCAAGGTGTCTGCGGCATCTGGAGAAATGTCTGAAGGTTTTACCAAACCATATAAAACATCATACTCATTGTAGATAAAATCAGTTACAAAGCTCAGCTTGTCGTTGGTGGTAATTGGGTTGCTGCCTACCTTGGTTACTGTTATTTTAAATTCAGCTAACAGTTGATCAAAGTCTTTGTCACCACTTTTTGTTAAGTTGAAAAATGAATTATTAAGGTCTTTGTTTTGTTTAGAGGTGACCGTACCCGAACCATCATAAGGCAAATCGAAGGCAAACTTTAAGGGTAGGTCGTTCTTTTTTATTTCAGGAATTGATATTTCCACTTTAACATCATGCTGAATATCGGAAACCAATTGGGTCATTACACCACAAGCACCCATAACTATACTATCTATTTCCGTATCATCCACGCTAAAGTTAAATATTGTACTAAAGTCAACTTCTGTAGATCCTGTATTGTTGAGTTGGTCTATATGAAACTGCAATAATCCAAATGACCCGTCGAAATGTTGTAAAGGAATACGCACAATTTCATTGGCTTTCAAACTTGCCAGCTCATCGCGATAAACCACATGAAATAGATTGTCGTCATCTACTTCAACAAACGCGGTTGAACTTTCATTAAAAAAGTCGCTTATGGTTACACGTGTGTTTACCAAGGGTACAGCGATCGTCGGGTCCCACTGCACTTGTTCCACACTATCGATAGTTTTGAATGTTTCTTGGATGTCTTTTATACAACTGGAAAAAACGCCAGTACACACAACTAAAATAAGTATTCTTGAAAGCCTCATGTCAACTAGTTTTGAAGACGCAAGGTACAGAATAGTGACTTTGCCAAAAAGGGTTGTTTACTATTTGTGGCAATCAAAAGACCAATATCATTAACTGTCAAGTAGTAAACAGTGTTAGTGCTTACTAGGCATGACCCTTAGCGCTTAAGTAGCGCTCAGCGTCCAACGCTGCCATACAGCCAGTACCGGCTGCTGTAACAGCTTGTCGGTATATTTTGTCCTGAGCATCTCCGCAGGCAAAAACACCTTCTACGTTTGTTTTGGCTGTATCAGGTTTGGTGATGATATAACCTTGATCATCCATATCTATAAAGTCCTTGAAGATTGCCGTGTTTGGTGTATGACCTATTGCCACAAAAAAGCCTTTTAATGGAATTTCTTTCTTTTCGTTGGTGATGTTATTGTGCACACGAACGCCTTCAACTTCCATATCACCCAATATCTCGTCGGTTTCTGTGTTGAACAGCACTTCAATGTTTGGTGTGTTTTCAACCCGATGTTGCATTGCCTTAGAAGCACGCATTTCATCACGTCGAACCAACATGTATACTTTGTTACAAATTTTAGAAAGGTATGTAGCTTCTTCTGCCGCAGTATCCCCTGCACCCACAATGGCTACATCTAGACCACGATAAAAGAACCCATCACAAACCGCGCAGGCCGAAACACCACTTCCGTTTAAACGAGTTTCGCTTTCTATACCCAACCATTTGGCCGAAGCACCAGTCGAAATAATTACCGATTCTGCCTCAATTTCATGTTTGTCATCCACCCAAACTTTGTGTGGCGCACCGTTTGAAAAATCTACCTTCGTAATCATCCCGAAACGCACATCGGTTCCTAAACGAACGGCTTGCTTTTTGAAATTGTCCATCATTTCAGGACCCATAATGCCATCTGGATATCCAGGGTAGTTTTCAACGTCTGTGGTTATGGTTAACTGCCCACCTGGCTGCATGCCTTCGTACAATACTGGCTTCATATCTGCACGTGCAGCATATATGGCAGCTGTGTATCCAGCAGGTCCACTTCCAATGATTAAACACTCTATTTTTTCGACGTTTTCTGACATTTCTAATATTTTATGCAATTATACAATGAGCAGTCGCAAAAGTGGAAAGAAGTGGACAAACTGTCGATGATAAAAATCAATAGACAAATAATTATTTTCGATATGGTTAGCGTAACCTTTATCTATTACCTTGCTACAGCCAATTATTTTTATGAAAATACTCAATGCAAAACCAGCAGCAGCTGTCTTTTTAATCCTGACTTTAGTTGGATTAAGTGGATGTACGCCAAATTATACTACCACAGACCTGCATGGTAAGTGGCAGGTTACAGAAATGGATGCAGACATGCCCGAATTGTCTCCAGCGATTATTCAAGCTGGAGAGGAGCTCGCGCTTTCGACCATATATGAATTTAATACTGACGGGTCAAGTGTCGAAATATCAAATTATTACCCAGAAGGCATTCCTGGCCAATGGACGTTTAACCAAGATAGTATGTTATTATATATTACAAGCACCGATGAGGCGATACCAAGCATTGGCAACTATAGCGTAGAATTTCTCAGCAAGCGTGTTATAAAGATGACCCAAGATTATCAAGAGCTTGGACAACTCTCTATGACCTTAACTAAACGTAAAAATTAAGGATAAGGCGATTGACGACTTTTAAGTGAAACGCTTTGTTGTGAGTCAAACTTGAACACCTTCTGAAGTTCAGTAAGTGTTGGTTGTTCTACTCAAGCATTCTCATGACATTTCATTCAATCATAAAGACGATATTTGCTCGATTTTGTAGTATAATAAGTCACGTATGTATAAAAAGATTTTCCTATTAGCAGTTACAACACTGCTTATCAATCCAGTCTTTGCGCAGTTCATCGACAGTAAAACAGAAGTAGTTAAGCAAGAATTTATTGATACACATAAACTCTTGCCTGCTGATTTAATTGATTTGGAGGTAACGAATGATTACATGGATAAATCATCAGAATTTAACCATGTTTATGTTCGACAACAGTTTAATAAAAAGCCTATTTTTAATGCTGTTGCAAACGCGCTAGTCCTCAAAGGTGACGTACGTTATGTATCTAGAGGTTTGCATGCCAACCTACAAAGTCTTTCTTCAGATAATTCATTTAATCTAACTGCAGAACAAGCGTTTAAGGCCTTCTTAAGTGCTGTAGATCATACACCAGAAGAAGTGATGGATGTAGATTTTACACAAGGCGACAACAGTCTTTCTTGGATTGATTCTTCCAATGTTGACTTTCCAACCACAATAGAGCAAGGCTATTTTATAGAAAATAATATTATCAAATCTTGCTATTTTGTTCAGTTCTTTAGTTACGAACCAGAACATTATTGGAGTGCATTCGTAAGTGCTTCAACTGGCGAAATAATTGTGAACTCTGATAATATTGTACGATGTAGTTTTGGAAACCACAACGAATGTCATCATGAATCAGATTTTACACCTCTGCGACCAATTGTTAATGAGGTACAAAATACCACCAGGATTCAGGCGGATGCCAGTTACCAAGTTTTTAACTACCCAATTGAAAGCCCGAACCATGGAAACAGAACTATCGTTGAAGATCCTGCAGATTCTGAATCATCGCCATTTGGATGGCATGATGTTAACGGCGTTGCCGGTGCTGAGTACACAATAACACGTGGAAACAATGTGTGGGCGCAAGATGATATAAATGGAAACAATGGTACCGGATTTAGTCCAGAAGGTGGCTCAGGACTAACTTTTGCTGCAGATTTCGATGTAAATCAATCCGCAACTAACTATATCGATGCATCAATTATTAACTTGTTCTACTGGAACAATTTAATGCATGACGTTTGGTATATGTACGGGTTTGATGAAGTTTCAGGAAACTTTCAAGAAAATAACTATGGAAATGGTGGATCTGGAAGTGACCATGTTTTTGCAGATGCCCAAGATGGAACTGGCACAAACAATGCAAATTTTGCAACACCGGCTGACGGTCAAAACCCAAGAATGCAGATGTATTTGTGGGGGAATGGAACAACAATAGATGACTATTTTCAAATTGACGAGCCATCGGCGATTGCTAGAAAATATACATCAGCGCCAGCAACCATTGGAGGAACATTGACTAAAACACCAGTTAAAGGGAATTTAATTTTGGTAGACGATGGAACTGCGAATGGTTCTGAGGGGTGTAACGCATTAATCAACAACTCTTCATTAAGCGGTAACATAGCTGTGTTTGATAGAGGCAATTGTTCATTTGTTTCGAAAATTACCAAAGCGCAGAATGCTGGAGCAATAGGTGTTATTGTAATTAATAACGTAACAACCGCACCTATCGCCATGAGAGGTGGCGGGGCAGGAGCATTAACTATTCCTGCGATTATGATTTCGCAAGCAAATGGAGGGACTATTAAAACTAGAATGGCCATTGAACAAGTTGAAGGTTCAATGTATGACTCGAGCCGAATTGAAGGGAATTTTAGAGATAGCGATTTTGACAATGGTGTTATCACACATGAATATACGCACGGAATTAGTATTCGACTAACAGGTGGACCAGCAAATAGTGCCTGTTTACAGTCTAATCGATACCAGGAGCAAATGGGAGAGGGCTGGAGTGATTTCTTAGGTTTGATTATGACCCAACATAAAGACGACGCTCCTGAAAAAAGAAGAGGAATTGGAACATACCCACGAGGCCAAACTATTAATGGTGGTGGTATCAGAGTTTACCCATACTCAACAAGCTTTGCAGTTAACCCTGTAACTTACGACTACATAAAAAATGCACAATTTACAGTGCCTCATGGTGTTGGAAGCGTTTGGTGTTCAATGTTGTGGGACCTGCACTGGGCATTTATTGGAGAATATGGATATGATGATGACTTGTACAGAGGTACTGGTGGAAACAACATCATGATGCGCTTGGTATTAGACGCAATGAAACTTCAGCCATGTGGCCCAGGTTTTGTTGACGGTAGAGACGCTATATTAAAAGCTGATGAATTACTAAATGGAGGGAAAAATAAGAAATTGATATGGTCTGCATTTGCAAAACGTGGTTTGGGTTATAGTGCTGACCAAGGTACTTCAGCTAGTAGAGCTGATGGAGCAGAAGCCTTTGACCTTCCGCCTTTCCTTGATAACTATAGCATTCATAAAACTGGTGTACAAAGTGCAATATCAAACGAAACCATTGATTATACCATTAAAGTGGTTAACCGTGGTGGTGTAGACCTAGCTAAAATTGATGTATTTGATAGTTTAGGGATTGAAGCACAGTTTGTTACATCTGATGGTAGATGCAACTTAGATTTCGATAAAGCCAATAACACTTTTTCGCTTACAATCAATGATTTAAAAGCTGGAGACAGTATAGAATGTGGCTACTCTGTTAAGGTCAACAAAGAAGCTGGAGGGAAGATGGCATGGCTAGATAATGTAGAACAGGATACTGCAAATTGGACGCCAACAGTTGATCAGGGCTCAATTCGTTGGCTGAGAACACAAACAGAATCAAATAGTGGCTTTTTTAGCTGGTTTATTCAAGACGTAGGCACAAGTTCTGACGGATGGTTAGAAAACACCTTTGACCTCACAGAAATGGCTAATCCAAACTTGATATTTTCACATTTTTACAATACAGAAAGCGCCAATGACGGTGCTGTTGTTGAAATACTTGTGAATGGAGATTGGATTGATTTGGGCGACAAAATGATTCTTAATGGTTACAACACAACTATAGATCCAAATAATACGAGTCGTATCGCAGGAAGACAAGCTTTCTCTGGAAACTCTAATGGGTTTGTTCAAACCAATATTGATTTAAGCTTTTATCAAGGTAACGTGGTAAATATTCGTTTCCGAATGGTGTCTGATCCTGCAGTAGGTGGGAGAGGTTGGTACATCGATGATGTAGCCTTATGGAATAGATTTACCTTGTTGTCAAATATCGCTTCTGCAACCGTTGACGGTGATGCTGTTTTTGATTTAACTCAAACCGAGATTATTAAATCAGATTTGCTAGACACGATTGTGGTTCCTAATGTGGATGTAAACGAATTGATTCAAGTATTTCCTAATCCTATTGTAACTGATTTTACACTCAAATTTGAGTCTAAAATTGAACGTAGTTTAGATCTGCAAATCTTTAACGCCACAGGCCAAGATATTTGGAATGGAACGATTAAGTCCAACAATGACTTACTGATTCCGGCAAATCATTTAGCCGCAGGCGCGTATTACTTAGAGGTGTCTGATGCGGATAAAGTTCGCATATTCAAGCTGTTAAAGCAATAAGAAGAAGGCTTATGAAGGCTATTTAAGGCAGCGTTGCGGTGAACGCATGCGCTTCTAGTTTACCTAATCTTTGACTTAGGATTCTAAACGAGAAGTGGGTCTTTGATACGCTGAACCTATTTGCTGTAACCTATTTATTATCAAGTTTTTAGTAAATTCGTAGGTTAGTCAAAAGTATGCCCAGTAATTCTATTAAAAACACAGTGCTGAAATTAATATGCGTATTAATTTCTTTCCTGTGTTCTACAGTGTGGGTTTCTGGCCAATCTAAAGTTAACATAACCTCCAAACTCCCCAGCTCTATAGGGATTTGTGGTGCTTCTCAAAAAATTGAGATTGATGTAAGAAACATTACAACTGTGAGTGTTTCTGGTATATTTGTTACACTAACACTGCCCTCAGGTATTTATTATGAAAAAGGTTCGGTATCGGGAACCGGAGTGACTGAAAAGTCGACAACAAATCTTCAAAAACCAGAATTTAATTTACCCAACCTAGCCATTACTGGCAATTCTACGTTTGAGGTAAAAGTTATAGCAGATTGTGATCTTACAGGATTTTTAACGAGTGGTGGAATTCCTACGATTACGGCGGTTTGTACGTATACAGGTGGTTCTGTAAATCACAAGTCACTTCCTTTATCCGTCAATCAACCTTCTATTAATGTAAGCAGTATCACAAATCAATATATCTCTGCCTCACTGGGTGAGTTATTTGTGCGCAAGTTGACAATCACCAATGGCGGTAAAGGTGGAGTCAAGGGTTTTACGGTGGCTCAAACTTTCGAATCCGGTTTAAATATTGTTAGTGTACGAGGTGGAAGTGTAGCCAAGGTTGGATTAAGGTATACTTCATCCATTGATACGTCGCATATCAAGTTGGTTGGTGATAAAGATATTTACTTGGAGAATGGCGAATCCATCGAAATCATTGACTCTATTATTGTAAACGGATGTAACGCTTTAGCTGAAAGTATAAAACTATCGTGGGGTTGTAACAATAAAACTTGTAAATCATTGTCGTACAATGCACAAGTAAGTTTAAAAAGCAAAGCGCCAAATCTTGTATTTAAACCTTCTGCGACCGTTAACACTTGTTACGACAATGCGCTTCCTTCAAAGGCACAGTTGATGATTGTAAATACCGGTGACGATACCGCACGCAACACCAAAGTATCCGTATTTCAAACTGCAAATACAGGTTTTTGGGGAGGGAATAGATCGGCGATAGATACTTCTTCGTTGGTTTTGAAGTTTGGGAAATCCGGACGTTCCTTAAAAGCAGATATAACAAGAGTTAGGCTCAATTTAAATACAGGAAATCTAGCTTGTTTGGGATCAAGACCACTGGCCGCAATGGACTTAGTTTTGCCAAGCATACTGCCTGGAGATACGGTGTACTTAGATTGGAACAGCATTTCTTGTTGCACCAACAATTGTATAGGAGGTGTATATGCGCATCGGTGGAATTTTAATGCAACATATGAAGACCAATGCCAAAAAACCATTACCAAAGCTGAAACACGTGGGTCGTATGGTCTGTATCACAACTTGAAATTCACCAGCTTTGTGCCCACAGACATCGTCGACAAAGACACTGCAAAACTAATTTTTACGGTTACTACAGGAGGATTAGTAGGTATTTCGGCCAATTCGGTGTTAGATGTGTATTGTGAGCTTCCAGCAGGCATAAAACACTCATTAAACAAAAAGGATATTGAATTCCGCACGCATTCTGGTGGAACTTGGACACCGAATACGGTAAAAATGATTGGGGATAGTTTACATGCCCAGTTCAAAGGAGTACCGTCAATCACCTTAGTTAGATCGGACTTGGTGGTTAAACTGATTGGAGATTGCTCAAGTGCTAGTTCGAATAAATCACAACCGATATCATTATTTGTAAACTATACTCCGAATGCAAGCTGCACCAACAGCTGCGTATTTAAGAGTTTGTGCTTTACTGGGAATATTAAAGTACACTGTGATAATAGCTGCGCTTCGGGTTTAAAGTTTGGGGATTTTAGTATGCAACGCATTAGTTACGGATTGCCAGACAATAACAACGACGGTATTGCAGATGGAGCCGGCCAAGTTGATTTAGACAAAATAAGAACCGAGAGAGTTATGTTTGGCGACACCCTATTGTCTGTTTTTAAGGGCAAGATCAATCGTCAAGGATCTATCACCACATGGACAAGACTCACTGCCACATCAACAATCCCTTATGGCAGGTACTTAGAAGTGGCTGATGCGCGTGTTCGGATTCTAAGAAGAGGCAGACAGCTGTATTCATGTGATGGTATTAAAACATCAAGCACCTCAGTAGGGGTTAATCGAACATTTAAGTTTGACTTAGGTGTTCCGAATCTAATTGCCTCGAAATGTCCGCTTTACAGTGGGTTTTCTTATGCAACTACGGATAGTGTTGAATTGTATGTCAAATATGTGGTCGCCACCAACCCGGGTAATTTCTTTAGAGAAATAAAGGTAGAAAGTGATTTCTATTTGCACAATACGCCCAATCCAGCGTCGTATCAAAAATACCAATGCGACAGTTTTTCTGGAAACTTTCAGTTGGTTGGGTCCTATTTTACAAATTGCTGTAGAGGGGTTTATGCCGCAAATAGCTGCGGTGAAATTACTGTCACGCAAAATTATTACTTAAGCGTTGGTAATTGTTGTAACAATTATCATGGTGGAAATATGTTTCCGAGCGAATACAGAGGATGGGCCAAGCCAAATAAACTCATAATTATTCCTCCAACTGGTTTCGACGTGGTGCACACCAGATTGTACGATTACAGAACAGCCGGAACAGGTAAGTCCAAATGGCAATATGCCGATACGATTAAACTATCGAGGCAGTTGGGTGATACCTTAGAATATGATATTGGACACCTATACGAAGACAAGGGAGGAAGCTTTAAGATTAGTGACGATGGTTTTGTCGGTGTTTGGTACTGTAAATTACGTCCGAATTGCTTGGCAAAACACGGTACCTCAATCGTGCAATACGGCATGGAGTTCCAGCAACTTGGATTTTTAGGAAATCAGTTGGAACGTCACTATACCACTACACATAACGATCAAGTTGTTTACGAAAAACCTGAGTTAAATCTAAATACACTTTCCGACCTTGTTAACGCAGATTCAGATACAGCCGTATGGCAAATTGTGGTGGACAATAGTTCTGCAAAGTCTAATTCTAAAAACATTTGGATTGCAGCTGCCAACAATGGGAATACAAAGATTGAAGCAGTTATAGACATCGCAACAGGAAAGGCGGTAAAACAGGTGAATGGCATATTCCAGTTAGGTGATATCAATGCGCAAAGGAGTGCGAACTATTTAATCAAAGCCACATATCAAAGTTGCGACAGAGACAGTTTTGTATTGTCTTTAGGCAACGATTGCGACGGGTACCCGCAAAGTTTAGCTTCAGCTAGATGTGTTGATTTGCAAAAAACGCTTTCGTATATACCCCAAAACACCCTATTAACTCCGTCTATTGTAAAACAAGATACCATCATTGATTTATGTGCTTTGACAGATTTTGAAATCGAAGTTAAAAACCTGTCAAATGCAAGGGCATTCAATCTGTATGTAGACCTCTTTTTACAGTCAGGTATAATTCTGAAAGACACCGCATATTTGTTTTTGCCTGGTTCTTCAGACTCCATCAGACTCCTTAATCCAATAAGTCTTCGTGGCGGAACATACCGATGGGACGTAAGCAAATACAGCACTTATCTGTCTGCCGAAGGTTTGGCTGGTGTCACTTCAACGGCAGTTAATTCTTATAAAATTAAGTGCACCGTAAGTACAGATTGTGATTATGTGAGTTCCACGTACTTTTTGGCCCGTCCTGGTGGCCAATTACGCTGTGGAGACCCTGTATTGAGCAATTATGCAGCAAGTAAACCGATTGACATAAAGGGCATAACCAAACCGTATTTCAGTTACATTGAGTTTGACAAAAAGCCAATCGATATCTGTAATTATGACGGAGATGGTCAGTTTCGTTTTATAAATTTAGGCCCAGATACCACGGGAATTAACGATTACATACAGTTGCTATTACCGGATGGTATCTATATTGACACAACATTTATAACTAGCGTCTACAATGGTCCGAAGAAAAAACCAACTGTCAAAAAAGGTTTAAAGTACACTGGCTTGTGGGAAGTACCTAGTGGGATAAAAGTCGGTGATTCGATGGTGTTTAAATACCGAACATATGTTAACCCTGCAGAGCTCGATTGTGGGAGCACCCAAATAATTGCACAGTCTGTGGTATTGCAGCCCGCACTTTGCGTTAAAGACAGCACGTACTGCGACATTAACGTGAGTACAAGTAACGACTTGCAGCTCGACTCTATTAAAAAAGGAATTTATCAAGTACTCATCAAAAAAGCCGAGAGTATTGCATCATTATCTGGAGAGCTTATTCGTTTAAATTATGCCGTTACCAATAGTGGTAGCAAGAAAGAAATGGGCAACTTGATGCAGGTAAAAATTGTGGTGGACAGCAATGGAAATGGCAAATTGGATGTTGGCGAACCTATTGTCGCGCGTGATTCAATATGGCAATCTATCAATACAGGTCAACAAATACTTGACACCATGCAGTTTGTTGTTTCAAGTCAGGATGTATGTAATCTATTGGTTGTTATTGATAGCACCAATTGTGTCTGTTCCCAAACCTATCAGCATATCGGTGCGGTAAATTTGAAAAATGCGGGTAGAGACACCACGGTTTGTTCCAGGACTAATGTTGTTGTCGGGACGGCGCCTATGCCAGGTGTTACATACAAATGGACAACTGCTAATTATATTCTTGAACCTGATAGCAGTCAAACCATATTTGCGGCAGTAAATAAGTCATCGGATGATTCTGAATATAGATTACTGCTCGAAACGGATAGAGGACAATGTACCTCCACAGACACGGCTTACATCACCTTGCATCCTGCTATGTTTTTAGACCTTGAAGACACGATTGATATTTGTGCTGGTGAACGGGTAATTGTTGGAGACGTTCCAACTGGCGGTGTTGGGTTCAAATCTTATTCTTGGTTACCAACGGATAGTTTGCAAAGATCCACCAGTGTTAAAACCTGGGCGAACCCAACGAATACAACCAACTATACGATTACAATAACGGATTCAAAATTTTGTCAAATAAAGGATTCAACACGTATCGTTGTACATCAAATTCCAACAGCAAAATTGAGTATTGAAGACACCTGTGTTGGAGTGGGTTATACTATTGGGCATCAATCTGTTATAGCCGATATTGGCCTTGATACGGTTCAATATATGCTGGCCAATAACGACACGTTTGTAAACACAACTCCTGGTTTTATCCCAACGGATGACAATCCGTTTGAGATTCAATTGCTAATACGTGATAGTTTTGGTTGTACAAGTAGCGACACACAATTTGCAAGGCCGTATCCATTACCGATTTCCGATTTCTCTGTCCAAGATATTTGCCAATTTGATTCAGTTAAAGCAACGAACATGTCGTCTATAAAACAGGGTTTGTTAACATACAATTGGCAGGTTAATGCCAGACAGTTTGCGGATGTAGATTTAACGTATTCAGAAAATAACTTTGGAACGTTTGAAATTGAACTCGAAGCTGTTTCAGATAAAGGCTGTACAGACAGTCATATAGATACGATATCGGTTTACGAAAAACCAATTCTCGATCTGGTGTCTACGAATAATTGTTTGGGAGATACTTCTAGGTACAAGACCAATATAACATCCACATCAGGTGTGAACATAAAATCCTTTGATTGGAATTTTGGTGATGGTGTTGTGTTGAGTTCTACACGTGACACAAGTTATATCTATGGATCTGAAGGAAATTACATAACTGTGCTTACCGTTAGCTCAGATAATGGCTGCAAAGACACGAGCCGTGTAGATGTTGTTGTACACCCTAATCCTGTGGCTAGCTTTATTGTATCTGACGCATGTTATGGTGATTCTGTCATCCTTAATGAATCGAGTTCATTGGTTACAGGTAAATTAACGACAAGATACTGGAATACTGGTGCAGGCTTCCTTCCTGGATCTTCTCGCAAGGCCGTGCTGTTTGGTACTCCTGGGGTGCATAATATTCAATTAATAAGTGAATCAGACAGTGGGTGTGTAGATACGAGTTCAATACAACAGGCACAGGTTAAATATACGGAGAAGCCAAATCTAACAACCTATGGGAATTGTGCCGAATCAGAATTTAGTTTTGAAATTACACCCGTTCAACCTGATTCGATATCAACTGTAGTCTGGGATTTTTCGTCAAACTCTATTTCTGGTGGGATTAGGCTTGATCAACAAATATTTATGACGCCTGGCACGTATCCAGTAAACGTCACCATTAATTTTAATAATGGCTGTACTACAGACTCTCTATTTGACTGTACAGTCGATCCAAAACCAGTTGCCCAGTTTACGTGGCTGACGCCATGTGATGACAACTTGGTGCGTTTTACCTCAGAGTCAACAACTTCGGCGGGGACACTAACAAATTTTGATTACGATTTTGGCGACGGAAATGCGTCAACTGATGCAAATAGTAATACCCTATACTCGGCCCTAGGTACTTACACAACCGAGCTTATTGTTTTAAATAGTTTCAATTGTTACGATACTGTTAGTCAAGATGTTACGGTAGATCATATTGTTAAACCACAGTTTGATATATCTGACATCTGCGTACATGATTCGCAATTGGTTAAGCAAACAATATTGGATTTGGTAACGCCAATTTCTCGAATTGAGTGGGACATGGGTAACGGCCAACGGATCTTAGGTCAAGATAGTTTTGAATACGTATATCAGAATCCTGGCACGTATAAAATAACCATGCAGGTTGAAACGAATGCAAATTGTATGTACTCTGCAACTAAGACGATAGATGTGCATGACTTGCCTACCGCAGGATTTTTCATGAGTCCGGAACGAGCAGATGTGGTAAATAGTGAGGTTGAATTCACCTCAAATGCCGTTGACGCTGTGAGCTATCAGTACGATTTCTCACATGGATTTGAGTCTACCGAAAAGGACTTTATGTATCGCTTTCCTGATACTGCTACCTACAGCATTACGCAAACGGTAACGAATCAATACGGGTGTAAAGATTCATTCACTGCTGAAATTATCATCGACTTTGTCGTTAACATATTGGTTCCTAGTGCGTTTCATCCCGACAATGACCCGATTAACAACACGTTTGCGCCACAAGGACTAGGCATTGGTCGATATGAAATGAAAATATACAATCGATGGGGTGAGCAAATCTATACAACAACCGAAAGTGAACCTTGGGATGCGGAAAACACAATCCCTGGCACATATTTCTATTTGATTACCATCTATGACTATAAAGACATTCCGCACTATTTTAACGGAACCGTTTTATTGGTGAAGTAGATTCAACACTTGTATATAGAAACAATATATTCGCGAATAATCGTTATTAACTTATGAATTTAAAACATCTACTGGTTTCAACTCTTATACTTTTTAGTTGTCAAGCGTATAGTCAAACACAATTATACGGTACATGGACAGCTCATTGTTCGTTTGAAAACGGGAATCAAAAAAGTATGACGACGTCAAGTTTGTGCCCAGTGAAACAAACTTCAGACTCTTCAGTTACAATATCTAGTATTCAATTGAAGGTTGATGCAACGCATCTAACTTTTGGAGAAGATAATACGGGTATTACCTATGTTAAACGATCGAACAACAACGCAATCTCTTTCGTCAAAGATCGAACGCCTTATAGTTTTGACATACTTGGCACTACTTCAAGCAAATATTTGATTTTGCGAGGACATAATGGACAAATGTTATTGCTAGAGAAAACAGAGGACTAAAATTGATTTAACTTCCAGTTGGTTGATCGGGTAAACAAACTGGCAATAAAGTGAACATTTTTAACCTTGGCCTGCTACCTTAGATTATAGGAAGATTATTTAGCACTAAACAAGTGAAAGTTCTACAGGTCAACAACTTAAGCAGATATCAAAAACAATTTGCCCGCGACGTATGGAACAATGAATACCCACAAACCTTGTTTCACCGTACAGATGATACTTTCGACGCATATCTGAATTCTTTAGATGATGTGAATCATTATTTTATTGAAATAGACAACGTAACTGTGGGTTGGTTTATGGATTTTGTGCGGCAAGGCGACAAATGGTTTGCCGTCATAATTGATAGAGCATCTCACGGAAAGGGTTTAGGTCAAAGGGTTCTGCAATATCTTAAAACCCACAACAGTTGTTTATATGGATGGGTAATTGCTGAAGACTCTAGTTATGTGCGAACAGATGGTTCGCCGTATCTATCGCCGCTGGCTTTCTATCTCAACCATGGATTTGAAATCTGTGAAGGGGAGACATTGGTTACCGACAAAATCAATGCAGTCAAAGTGGTTTGGCATAGATAAATTTTCGTCAAAAAAAAGTCCCGTTAATCTATGACTAACAGGACTTGGGTATATATAATAGAACTTGTTTAGTAATCGTCGTCTCCAAAACCGGTTCTACCGTGTCCTGAGATTTCGTATATAGTGCCCGGGTCGTCAGCAAACTCCACTTCGAAGTAAATGCTATCTACCTGAACGCCAGTTTTTGACCGACCTCCGTCTGGGATTACTTGTCCTTTAGTAACGCGAACTTTGATGTCATAACCATCAACTAAGTTAGTTAAACTGTCTGTTCCGTTTGCTAGTCCGAATGTTTTAGAATCAACGTTCATTGGTGCTTTTACCTGGAAATCCCAGAAATTACCTTGATCGTTTAAAAACAATTCTTTACCGTCTGCCGCAGCAGTGGTTGAAGTTAGGAATGTATGATATCCTAAACCATAGATATCAGCTCCATCTACTGTGTACCTTACGTACCACTCTCCAGCTAATTCGCTGCCAGGAAGTACTGTAGGTTCGTACTCTCCCCAATCGTCACATGCTGTGAACGTAAAGGCGATAGCACTTAATAGTAATATTGATTTGAGTTTTATTTTCATTTTGTTACGTGCTTAAATTAAAATGCTACTTGAGTTAGTGTTACGTCAAAATTGTACTCTGTTCCACCTGGTGTAATCCATTGGCTAATAAAATTGATCGTTTTAGCTCCAGCATCAACAGTGAAGCCAGAGGTTGTACAATCACCACCAAATGTTTTTACGCCAAAGTCAGCAATTGAGAAGTCATTTGTTGCGATGTCGTTTGCAGTTACTACCATTCCAGGTGCGATATAGTTTGGACCATATCCACGACCCATATTGTAGTACCCACCAATACCATCAGACAATTCGTACGTTCCATCAGTGTTTTTCCAAATGATGATATACGACATATCCGTGTATTGTGGTCCGGCAGAGCCATTACGTACTACGGTAGAAGTATAAAGGCCTTCAAGAGAAGACGTTAAATCTCCGTTGTTGGCAACAACTACAGTTCTTCCAACGGTTCCAGCGAAACCATCCTTGTTTGTAGCGGAGTATGTGATGTGATATTCATCAGACGTATTAACGTCAAGTGCACCACCAGTGTAGGTTCCCATAGAACTAGAGGTAACGTCAATCTCACTACCGGCTTCAGTAGCCGTTACGCCTGGATCAGTAAAAGCATCTCCAAGTTGATGTATGATGAATGCATCACCATTCATAGTGAAATCAGGATAGTTAGTAACACGTGAGATAGACTCTGTGTCGTCTTTACATCCTACAAAGCATACGGCCAACAGCGATAATAAGATTAAGGGTTTTATAGATATATTTTTCATTTTAACTGTATTATAAATTATTATTTACTCCACCATACTTTTTCACCAATCCCACCAGCTGGCTGACTTGGTGTGTTTGTATTACGTGATACTTCAACATCAGGGAATAATAAACGCTTTGGTCCTTTACCTGCAGGTAAAACAGAGCCTATAGAAATTGTCAATTCGCCAGGATCTCCAACGCCTGCAGCATATTTTGGGTAACCAGTTCTATTCATTTCAAAGAATGCTTCAAGGTTTTGGCTATTACACATAGCAACCCATTTTTGTAGCATTATTTGCTCCCATTGCTCGTCCATAGTTCCACCAGCATTCCATTCGTAAACACCACCAGCACCATGATATGTTGATGATCCAGGAACACCTAACATATTAAACGAAGCATCAATACCTGCATCATACGCTTCTTTAGCTCCAGAACCTCCATTAAAACGAAGATTCGCTTCGGCAACTAAGAAGTTTACTTCAGCAACAGTAAAGAAGTAAACAGGATGAGTGGCCGTAATGTTTGGTGTAGCCAAGTCGCCAAAACTAATATCGCGATTTGCAAAATCACCTTGCTCTTTAGCTACCCATTGACCAGTACCACCTTGCACTAGTAATGCATCTATTCTGTCATCCGTGTTGTCAACTAAGTATTTAACAATAGAATTACTTGCAGCCTGATTTACGCCTCCTAGTCTATCTACTTGGATTTCGTAATATGGGTTACGTTTGTTTTGCTCATCAGCAAATGCAGTCATCATCGCATCCTGCGAGATGAAGTTATTGGCAGTAACTAAGGCTTTAATGGCTGCTTGATCACCTTGAGGTGTCGCAGACTGTCTCATATGAATACGTAGTTTCAGTGTATTCGCGAATCCAATCCATTGCGACATGTCGCCACCAAAAACCAAGTCGTCTGCCCCTGGTGTAGTTCCAGGCGTGCTTGCTTGCATATCCATGGCGTCATCAATAGCCTTCAATAAACCAGTATAGACTGCGCTTCCTTTATCCCATGTAGGAGAGAAGTTAGCATCTAAACCACCTAAAGCATCAGAATAAGGTACTTCGTTATACAAATCTGCTAAGAAGTGGTAACCGTATGCTTGAACAAGCGTTGCAATTAAGTAGTAGTTACCTTCTCCATCATCCATTGCTTTGTTTCGGATAGTTTCAAGGTCATTAATGCCACCGGCATAAATATCTGTCCATGCACGATCAAAGAAATCAGGTGTGATGTTGTATTCGTCTATATCTTCATACTGACCTGCATCAGGGCTTTGGGTATAGTATTGAGACCAAAACCCGCCAAGGTTATGGTAAGATCCACCCACTTGGATACCAACCGATGATATACCAACTGGAAGGATTAGATCTAACGTTGCATCAGTAGGGTTATTTGGATCATCATTGATGTCTAAATAGTCCTTGCAACCTGCAAATAGCAATAAAGCTGCTATTGCGATTGTGTTATATTTATTTAAAATCTTTTTCATTCTGTAAAACATTAAAAATTAGCTCTTAAAGCGATTGAAATAGAACGTGCAGTTGGATTTGCACTAAATTCACCAAAACCAGCGTTAACACCTGTACCAAACGTTGATACTTCAGGATCAATAAATTGATTGTCTGTAGGTGTGAATAACAATAGGTTTCTTCCGATTACACTAACTGTCATGTTGTATGCTTTGATTTTATCAGCATATTTAGATGGGATCTTGTAACTAATTACTAAGTCACGAAGTTTAACAAAAGACTTGTCAATTACGTTTTGTTTATCAAAAGCAATAGCTCTGTGGTAATCATCCATATGTGCTGGGTCAACAGCAGTTAAGTTTTCAGTATAACTAAAAGTTCCATCACCATTGTCAATCTCATTCACAGAACCTGGAACGATGAATGGCTTACGGTTGTTATACGTAGTTTTAACACTGTTTCCAGTAAAGTGGCTAATGTCTGACGTTCTAGAGAACATCAAACCGCCTTTTCTGATATCAAAGTTGAATCCTAAACCAAACCCTTTCCAAGTAAAGTTGTTCGAGAATCCCATGATGAAGTCATACTGAGAATTACCATAGAACTCTTTTTCAGTTGCTGCAACAGGAACACCGTTACCGTCTACAACTGTTTTCTCTTCGCCATTCACCATCACTGTTTTTGCAACACTACCTTCAAATACGCCGATAGGCTCACCTTCAACGGCGAAGTAACCTACAGTTGATAATCCTCCTAATGAGAATTTCTCAACACCACTAGCTAAAGAAACCACTTTGTTTCTGTTGTTAGTGAAGTTAACTGAAGAAGTCCAGTTGAAACCACTTCTTTTTTCTGATTTTATAATTTTACCAGTAATAAGTAGCTCAAGACCTTTGTTCTCAACCTCAGCAACGTTGGCATACTGACTTGTATAACCTGACGCAGGAGATAAAGGCACAACAAAGATTTGGTCTTTGGTGTTACGTTTATAGTAAGTAACGTCTACGATAAGTCTGTGGTTTAAGAACCTTAAATCACTACCGATTTCAAATTCTGTTGTGATTTCTGGCTGAAGACCAGGGTTACCTAAGGTATTACCAACTTCGAAACCGTTAATGTTTCCAGGGATAGGGAATAAGTACTCTCTAAATGGTTGATCAATAGAACCAGCAACATATACTGGCTTAGTGATATACACTGGAGCGTCATTTCCTGTTTGACCAACACCAATTCTCAACTTAGCAAAGTTTAATGTTTTTTGTGCGTTCTTAGATAAGAACTCAGAGAATATCCAACTTAAGTTAGCTGATGGGTATGTAAATGTGTTGTTTTCTTTTGGTAGGGTAGAAGAAGCGTCTCTTCTCACACCTAAATTCAAGAACATATAGCCTTTATAGTCAAACGTACCTTGAACAAATGTTCCAACTAAACGTCTTAACGTATTGGCCTGATTGATTATTGGAGTCGCAGAACTGTTTTTTAAATTATAGAATCCTGCAATGTCTAAACCAGCTACACTAGAGTAAAGTGAACTAGTAGATCTTTGGTTAACGTTTAACCCAACAAACCCGTTGAAAGCTAAATCGTCGGTAAGCTGGTTTTCGTAGCTTAATAGTACGTCGTGGTTGAATTGGTTTGCGTTGTACTTTAAGTTACTTACAAATCCAGGGTCATCTACACTACCGCTGTTTACACCTTCTGGCAATAATATTGCTCTGTATATATCTGAGTTAGAATAGTTTAAGTCGTACCCAAATCTATAAAGCAAGTTCCAGTGATTTTTGATTTTAGCTGATGCCTGTACATTACCAAACAGTTTATCTGTTTCAGACGTATTACTGTTCTCATAGAGGCTAAAGTAAGGGTTTGTAACACCATAGGCCGTAAAGTATGTTTCTGGATTATAAAACTTAGCAGTATAATCTTCCATATCTATAATTTTTAAATCACCTGGAATTTGCATTAAGTTGTTTACCGTTGTACCACCTTGGCCTGTAGGTACGAAACTGTTTTTAGTAGCCGCGTAGTTCATAGAACTAGAAAGTGTTAACCATCCTACTTTACGAGATCCTCTTAAAGCCACAGAGTTCCGTTTGAAATTATCAACGTCTGTTGGCATAATACCGTCTTGCTCAAAGTTTGCATAAGACAAGTAGAAAGTAGATTTATCGTTACCACCACTTAGAGACACGTGGTTGTTACGGGCAATTCCTGTTTCGAAGAAATTTTCCAAATTATTTTCAACTGGGCTATACGGTTTTAGTAATTGAGAGTTATCAACTACTCTACCCCATACACGATCTGAACCGTCGTATTCTGGTCCCCAAGATCCGTTTTCGTCTAACCAATTGTTTCCGTCCCATCCTTGACCAAATTGATCTTGGAAATTAGGAGCTCTTAAAATTCTAGAGAATGTGTAGTTACCTGAATAAGATACCCCAAACCGTTTCTTTTGACCAGGAGCAGCAAAACCAGATTTTTTGGTTGTGATGATAATTGCACCATTCGCTGCACGTGAACCGTAAAGTGCAGTTGCAGCCGATCCTTTAAGGATGTTCATCGACTCAACGTCTTCTGGGTTTACAGCGTTCGCACCGTTACCAAAGTCATAACCACCGTTTAGTGCATCTCCTCCATTTGCGCCGCCTGTCGCCGTCGAGTTGATACTTACGTTGGTCATCGGTACACCATCAATAACAAATAACGGTTGGTTACCCTGTGTCATTGAACTAATACCTCTAATAAGAATTCTGGTAGATGCACCAGGATCCGTAGAGCTTTGCGAGATGTTAACCCCTGCAACTTTTCCTTGCAAAGAATTAAGAATACTTCTTTCACCAGATTCGGTTAACTCTTTTGCTTTAACTTGAGTCACTGCAAATCCAAGTGATTTAATTTCTTTTTTAACACCAATAGCGGTTACTACCGTCTCTCCGAGGTCGAATAGGGCCTCTTTCATGGTTACATTAACTACATTACCTGCAGTTAGCGTTACAGTTTCGGTATCGAAACCTACGAAAAGAAATTGAAGTTCATTTTTCCCAGTTGGTACATTGATAGAATACTTACCATCTGAGGTGGTTACGGTTGCAACATCTGTGCCTGTAACCAAGACACTTACTCCTTCAAGAGGAATGTTACCATCCAACGTTGAAACTGCTCCGGTTACGGTCCGACTTTGTCCATAGGAAAAATGGGCCAAACACACAGCAGTAACAGCAAGTAGATACTTGTAAAGTTTTAATTTCATACTGTTTATACTTAATTACTGTGTAAATTAAACGTTAAATTAACGTAAAGTCAACATTACTATGACATTAATTTAATTGTACGATGACACAAATAGGGGGTGAAAAATGGTCGCAATGAGGCACGACGTGCCTTAGCGCTCAAAAATTATTTCAAAAAAAAAATTGTAAAATTTGACAAAAGATTTATATGGATTCGTTCTACGTCATTAAGTCTAAAAATCAGACATTGAGTAGGTCTGTCGCAAGCGACTTAATCATGCATTATTTCTGAGTCATTTCACTGATTTTTTCATATTTCATAAATATGATTCTTCCTGTCAACAAGTCAAATTGATTGTGGAAGCTTCCGGTTTTTTTAATCTTGGTCATTATCCACAATACTGGATATAAGATTAACAGAAGAAGGGAAGTGGTTTGACGTTTGTCAAACGAGTATGTCGCACGCTTAAATCCGCGTTTAACCGCGAGGTAGTCATATTGGTCTAGCGTTAAAGACGCAACATGTTGCAAACCATCATAATTAGTTATCTCAAGAGGTTTAAAACTATAAAAGAAACCAGTAAACAGATAGCGAATCCGTGATTTTAAACTCAATACATTAGGCGTAGAGATATACACCGACCCTCCTTTTTGAAGAATTCGATTCGATTCTTCAAAAAATACCTCATGGTCTTGAATATGTTCCATGATTTCCATGGCTACAATGGCATCGAAACTCTTGTCTTCAAAAGGCAGGTGTTCTGTGACGTTGGCTTTTTTACAATCTACTTTGTCGTAATAGAATATTTCTGGAAACAAGTCGCAGGCACTAACGTCGTAACCCGCTTCAAATAATTTCTTTGTAAAAGCGCCATGTCCTGCACCACAATCTAGGACCTTTATTTTCTCACCCTTTGTGTTCTCCACAAAGTATGGCCAAAAAGCTTGATGAATGCCCGGTATTGAAATCGGGACAATGTTTTTATCAGACATATTACAGTAAGTTTATTTGGTCTCCAGTCGTGAATTTTTTATCGTCTTCGTCCGTAGAATCTTGCTCTGGTTTCTCCTCTTTAGACGTTTCATCTTTAACAACGTCTTTTGGTGCTTCTTCTGCAACTTTCTCTGCGGTATCCAAATGGAGGGGTTCGTGTTGAATGGATTCAATAGGTTCTTCAACTACTTCCTCTGGCACCTCTACATCGCTAATTTTAACAAAATGGTCGTAAGTCAACTTATTTCCTGTCGATTTCCACCCCTTAATATCTATGAAATCCCTAAGTACAATCTCTTCTTCCGTTTTCTCCTTCTTGTCGTTTTTAGTAGCAAGTAAAATGGTTGCATTTGGTTTGGTTGACGCATAAGTCAAAGTTGAATTTCGCCCTTCATTAATAAAGTAGAATTTCTTTCCAACTGTGCTTGTCTCAATGTTAAACCGTTTTACAAAATGCGTTTTTTGTTTGGCATCGTAATGAATGGCTGATATCGTTTTATTGGCATTGAATTTTTCAATTAGAAAAACGTCTTTCGGGTCGTAATGATTCGTTAGCTCATGACTGGTAAGTTGGTAATCGCCGCTTCTATAAACAACTAGAATTAAATCATCTGTATGGAAACTCCCAAGCAAGACTCCTCGGCTATCAACGTTTAACCGACCAATAGCGGGTTCGTACCAAATATCTCTTCCACCTATTGTTGACTTACCTTTTTGTTTCAATTCCACCTTGCGTAAGCGGTATTTGCTGACAGTATTACCCTGTGAGCCTCTACCTTTTATGGCTAATTCTGCAAAATCAAACTCATAGACTTTCTTTCTCGCTTTGGCGAGTCCATGTAGGTATATCGTTATAATCTCGGCTTCTCCGTTTGGATTTGCGCTGAAATACTGCACTTTCGATTTGTCGTTTTTACCCACATTGTATGGTTTGTCGCGCGTTATAGAGTTGACATTAAATCGTTTAGCAAATGTTTTGCCAGAAACGCCATCGGTATACACACAGTTGTATACCTTCCTATCATCACCTTTCCGCCAAACAGATACATGAATTATATTTTTACCAAAGAATGCCTTCGCACTAACCTTACTTACCGTATAATTTCCATCGGCAGTAAAAACTATAATATCGTCGATATCAGAGCAATCGCTGATATAGGTGTCTTTTTTAAGACTAGTCCCAACGAATCCTTCTTCAATATTGGCGTATAATTTTTCGTTGGCAACTGCAACGGTGGCGGCTTGAATGTCGCCAAATTGACGTTCTTCTGTTTTGCGTTCTTTGTCTTTTCCGTACTTCTTAAGCAGGTTTTTAAAATAGGCTATGGCGTAGTCGGTAAGGTTTTCTAAATGATGCTTAACTTTTGCTAATTCATCTTCAATACCCTTCAGTAACTCATCTGCCTTAAACGAATCAAACTTACTAATTCGTTTTATTTTGATTTCCGTTAGCCTAACAATATCTTCTTGTGTTACTTCTCTTCTTAATAATTTTTTAAACGGATCTAAACCCTTATCAATGGCAGACAAAACACCTTCCCAGGTCGTTTCCTCTTCAATGTCTCGATAAATACGCTCTTCAATAAATATTTTCTCAAGCGAGCTGAAGTGCCACTTCTCTTCCAATTCACCTTTCTTAATCTCAAGTTCTTGACGTAGCAAGTCACGTGTATTTTCTGTATTGATTCTAAGAATCTCATCGACAGACAAAAAGTGGGGTTTATTTTCTACAATTACGCATGCATTCGGGCTAATAGATACTTCGCAATTGGTGAAAGCGTATAGGGCATCGATGGTTTTGTCGGCAGAAATACCTGGCGCTAAATGAACTTCGATCTCAAGTTCTTTTGCTGTATTGTCAACAACCTTTTTAATCTTGATCTTGCCTTTGTCATTGGCTTTAATAATACTATCTATTACTGATGTCGTAGTTTGTCCATAAGGGATTTCTCGAATCAGTATCGTTTTTTTGTCTTGCTCTTCTATGCGTGCACGGACCTTGATTTTTCCACCTCTTCGCCCTGAATTATAGTCGGAAAAGTCGGCCATACCACCAGTAGGGAAATCAGGAACCAAAGTCGTATTCTTTCCCTTTAAAATCGCAATGCTTCCATTGATCAATTCCACAAAATTGTGTGGCATTATTTTGGTCGACAAACCAACTGCAATACCTTCTACACCTTGGGCAAGAAGAAGAGGGAATTTCATTGGAAGCGTTATAGGCTCATTTTTACGACCATCGTATGACTTCTGCCATTCGGTAGTTTGTTTGTTAAATGCTACCTCAAGGGCAAATTTCGTGAGCCTTGCTTCAATATACCTAGGTGCGGCAGCTCGGTCGCCTGTCCGAATGTCGCCCCAGTTTCCTTGGGTGTCAATCAACAGGTCTTTTTGGCCAAGATTAACGATAGCATCACCTATCGAGGCATCTCCATGTGGATGGTACTGCATCGTATTACCAATGATGTTTGCCACTTTGTTGTAGCGCCCATCATCCATTTCTTTCATGCTGTGCAGTATTCTACGTTGCACTGGTTTAAGGCCGTCTTCAATATTTGGTACAGCCCGTTCCAGAATTACATACGAAGCATAATCTAAAAACCAGTCTTTATACATGCCTTTTAAGGCACGTTCAGTAGCTTCCTCACCCTCGGGTACGTTGTTCTCCTCGTTTTCTACTGTATTTTCTTCTGACATTACTTTACTTTCCTATTCAATCTAACATCAATTACGCGGCTTGCATCTCATCTTCAAGCGCGTCTAGTTCAACTTTTAAGTTTTCAATGATAAACTCTTGGCGTTCTGGTGTGTTTTTACCCATAAAATATTCCAACAGTTTCGGTATAGAGGTTTCTTCATTCAATATGATGGGCTCTAACCTGATATTTTCCCCAATAAAGTTACCAAACTCATTTGGTGAAATCTCCCCAAGACCTTTAAATCGAGTAATTTCTGGGTTAGACAGTTTGTTTATAGCGTCAACTCTTTCTTCTTCACTGTAACAATAGATTGTTTCCTTTTTGTTTCGCACTCTAAAAAGAGGTGTATCTAAAATATATACATGCCCGCCTCGAACGAGGTCTGGGAAAAACTGCAGGAAGAATGTTAGCATTAGTAAACGTATATGCATACCGTCAACGTCGGCATCTGTAGCGATTACGACATTGTTGTACCTCAAGTTTTCTATTCCTTCTTCTATATTCAACGCATGTTGCAATAGATTGAACTCCTCGTTTTCGTACACCACTTTTTTGCTTAAACCATAACAGTTTAATGGCTTTCCTCTAAGGCTAAAAACGGCCTGTGTTTCTACTTTTCTACTTTTTGTAATGGACCCACTGGCAGAATCTCCCTCCGTAATAAACAAGGTGGTCTCCAGTCTACTTTCTTTTGACGAATCACCTAAATGTACTTTACAGTCACGCAGTTTCTTATTGTGTAGGTTGGCTTTTTTTGCACGCTCTTTTGCGATCTTACGTACACCTGCCATATCCTTCCGTTCACGTTCAGATTGCTGTATTCGCTTTAAGATGGCGTCCGCAGCTTGCGGGTTTTTGTGTAAGTAATTATCAAGGCGTGTTTTAATAAAGTCGCCTATAAATGCTTTTATACTTGGCCCGTCTGGTCCTACATCGGTGCTCCCGAGTTTTGTTTTGGTTTGTGACTCGAAAACAGGTTCTTGCACACGCACGCTTATGGCTGTCACAATGGAAGCTCGAATATCGCTTGGCTCAAAATTCTTACCATAAAAGTCACGTAATGTTTTAACGAGACTCTCTTTATATGCGTTTAAATGCGTCCCACCTTGTGTGGTGTGCTGACCATTTACAAAACTGTAGTAGTCTTCACCATAATGACTGTCGTGGGTTAGTGCCAGCTCAATATCGTCACCTTTTAAATGAATTATAGGATATCTTAATTGATCTTCATTAGACTTCCTGGTTAACAGGTCTAGTAATCCGTTTTTCGAAAAGTATCTTTTTCCATTAAACCATATGCTAAGGCCAGCGTTTAGATAAACGTAGTTCCATATTTGATTTTCTACAAAATCACTAATGAATTTATAATTTTTGAAGACTCCTGAATCTGCAGTGAACGACGTAAATGTACCGTTAGGTTCATCTGTCTTAATGTCTTCTTCGTTTGTAAGCACCCCATGCTCGAAGTCGACAAGCTTTGACATACCGTCTCTGAACGATTGAACTCTAAAGTTCTCCGATAGCGCATTTACTGCTTTTGTACCAACACCATTTAAGCCAACCGATTTTTGAAATGCTTTTGAGTCGTACTTACCACCGGTATTGATTTTAGAAACACAGTCGATTACCTTACCTAATGGAATGCCACGACCATAATCCCTAATGCGCACTTCGCGTTGATCTATGTCAATCTCGATTTTATTGCCATTACCCATAACAAACTCGTCAATCGAGTTGTCAAGTATTTCTTTCAATAAAACATATATCCCATCATCAGCAGCTGACCCATTGCCAAGTTTGCCAATGTACATACCTGGGCGTAACCGTATATGTTCGCGCCAATCAAGGGACTTAATACTGTCTTCGTTATAAATGATGTCTTTCGCCAAAATGCTATGATTAATAGAACTTCCGAAAATATAAATATGGCTTTTGATTGTAGTGTGGATAGCGGTTTACTTATAAACAAGTTGTTCAAATCCAGATAAAAGCGCTCTACAGAGATTAAATAAGAATTGCAATAAGCCATACAACCTTCAGACTAGCAGGTAGATATGGTCTGCACCAAGCCAAACAATAAAAAATCAGAAATTGTTGTCGTTTAAAAGCGATCTAAAACATCATTGTCATCCTCATAAACCACGTGGTTCTGTGATACAACACGTGTTCCACTTATTGTGTCGTGCCAGCCAACGCCGTTTAAGAATAGAAATGAAAAAGCATTGAAAGGTATTAGCCGTAAAAAACTGCGGGCAACTATTTTGTCCGTTGTTGGTTTGCTTCCATCTTCCAAGACTACTATGGTTCCGGTAACCATTTTTCCAATTGTTTTGCCAGTTGTAGATTCCAATACTATATAGTAGCCCACAACCAAAAGGATACGTAAAAGGACTATTCCGGACCCTTCCAATAGACCACTAGAAATTCCATTGAATAGTACAACGTAGTACAAAACTGTGTGAATTATGCCGTCTATAAAATAGTTCGCAAAACGAGTTCCAGCAGAAACGGGTGTAACATTGCCTGATGGCGGAATTGTTTTGTGGCTATGCAGGCGCTCAAAGTCTCGCGTTACCTGCTTAACATCTTCGTCATAGTCTACACAAGTGGCATTAAACGTGGGTGGGCGCTTCGTTAACCCACATACGACGCCGACGTCAGAGCTGAAACTTCGATTCTTACAGACTTTGCAATAGGCTAGTTTTTCTTGTTGAGAAAGCATTTGGTTCAAGTTTTTGTAAACCTATTAAAAAATTATGACATCTTTGATTGACATGAAAAAGATAGGAATAAGCATAGCACTCGTTATGTCAGTTGGGTTAACATTTGCCCAGTCTTGGACAAAACTAAATTCGTTACCTACTCGATTAACATTTCCAGTAGTTGACGTTATCGACGGGAAAATACACGTTGTTGGTGGAGGAGGTGTTAACGGTGCAACAGACTTACATCTTCGGTATTCACCTACAACTGATAGTTGGGACACTTTAGCTCCTGTTCCGTATTTAGCGCAGCAACCAGGTGGGGGAGTAATCAACGGTAAACTGCATTATTTTGGTGGAGGTTACCCTAATAGCGGTACTCGACTTGATGATCATTATGCATATGATCCTAAAACAAATACATGGTCGAAACTGCCCAACGTACCTATTAAAAGAGTCATCCACAAAACGGCCGTCCTTGGCGACAGTATTTACGTATTAAGTGGCCAACCAGACAAGAAACGTGTTGATGTGTTCAACGCTGTTACCAGCACCTGGACACAGTATAATGATTTGCCAGATAACAACTTTTGGTATAGTGGTATGACTACATATAATGGCAAAATTTATCGTTTTGGTGGCGGTGGAAGCATTTCTGCTAGTGAAGCAGCACACGTATATAATCCCAGTACTGATGCATGGTCGAGTCTTGCTGCGTTGCCAAAATCGCTACACGCTCCAGATGCCGCAGTTCTTGGAGATTCTATTTATATAACCGGAGGTTATACTAGTGGCCGGTATATCGCAGGCACATGGATTTATGATATAGCAAAGGATGCATATTCTCAGGGTCCGTACCTGAATTCGGCAAGATCTTATCATAATATGGTTCGGGTTGGAGACTGCCTATATAGCATTGGAGGAAACAACAACAGTAACGCCGACAGCACAGCGGTAAGTGTATTGCGTTTTTGTAGAGGAGATGAATACGTTTCGGTTGCTCAAAAAAGGGTAGATGCAAATCTGCCGACTATAACTATTTCTGAAACTGATATCCATATTGTTAATGAATCAAAAACAAACACTGAAATCGTCCTGAGCATATACAATATGGCAGGGATAAAAATATTTGAACACGTGTATTCGACGAACAATCAGGAAGAAATAATTATTGACAAGTCGCGAATTCTTGGCAGTGCTGGTATGTACGTCTGTCGTGCAAAAGCTGGCCGTGCTCAATCTTGGTTGAAGTTTGTTGTTAATTAAGACCGATTATAGACTGTAACATTTCGTCAACCATATTACGTTTGACGTGTTATTTTTGAAGTAAGAACACCGGAAATGATATCAAAAAAAGTAGAAACCGCATTAAACGACCAAATTAAAAAAGAGGCAACGAGTTCACAGTTTTACCTAGCCATGGCTTCATGGGCTGAAACTCAAGGTTTTAATGGGATAGCCACGTTTTTATATACGCACAGCGATGAAGAACGTATGCACATGTTAAAGCTTGTAAAATTTGTCAATGAAAGGGGAGGAGTTGCTATAATCCCTGCACTTGATGCTCCACCGGTCGAGTTCAATTCGATTACCTATGTTTTTGAAGAATTGCTTAACCACGAAGTAATGGTTACTGAAAGCATCAATAATGTGGTGGATGTGTGCTTGAATGAAAAGGACTATACAACACACAACTTCATGCAGTGGTATGTTTCTGAGCAAATTGAAGAAGAGGCCTTGGCCAGAACAATTAACGATAAACTAAAAATGATTGGTACAGATAAAGGTGGACTCTATCTTTTCGATCGAGATTTAGAGACCATGGCTGGTGCCACTGGAGGCGAATAGTGCAATTAAACGTTAAAACGGAAGTGCATGATGTCTCCGTCTTTAACCACATATTCTTTTCCTTCTACACGTAGTTTGCCAACTTCACGGCAGGCTGCTTCCGAACCATGTTCAACGAAGTCGTCATAAGCCATCACTTCTGCACGAATAAAACCTTTCTCAAAATCAGTGTGAATGACACCTGCAGCCTGAGGAGCTTTCATCCCTTCAGTTATTGTCCACGCTCGTACTTCTTTTTCTCCAGCGGTGAAATACGTACAGTAATTCAGTAAATGATATGCCGATTTTATTAACCGGCCAACACCGCTTACTTCTAATCCCATCTCTTCTAAAAACATCATTTGATCATCGCGTTCCATTGTAGCTATATCTGCTTCAATAGCTGCGCTTATAAATAATATTTCTGCGTTTTCATCAATGGACGCCGTCAGTTGTTTGGTGTAGTCATTTCCTGATATCACCGACTCTTCGTCTACATTGCACACATACATAACGGGCTTAGACGTAATTAATTGAAAAGTCTCCATTAACTCCAATTCATCCGACTCCATATCTAAACTTCGGATGGATTTGCCACTTTCTAAATGGGCTGTTGCTTTTTCAATTAATTCAACCTGCTTGGCCGCTGCTTTGTCGCCTGACTTGGCGATTTTATACAGTTTTTGCATTCTAGTCTCAAGTGTTTCAAGGTCCTTTAACTGAAGTTCCGTATCAATAATTTCCTTGTCTCGCACTGGGTCAATGCTGCCATCAACATGCACGATGTTGGGGTCATCAAAACATCGTACTACGTGGATAATGGCGTTCGTATTACGAATATTGGCCAAAAACTGGTTTCCTAATCCTTCACCTTTGCTAGCACCTTTTACAAGGCCAGCGATATCAACAATTTCTATTGTCGTAGGCATCACACGTTCGGGATTTACCAAGGATTCTAATTTCCACAACCTATCGTCAGGAACTGTAATGGTTCCAACGTTAGGCTCTATGGTGCAAAACGGGAAGTTTGCACTTTGCGCTTGCGCGTTACTTAAACAATTAAAAAGCGTTGATTTACCTACGTTTGGTAGTCCTACGATACCTGCTTGTAATGCCATGGATTAATACTTAAAATAAGGCTGCAAGTTTAGCGATTATTTTCAGTAAAAATGAGATGAATTAATCGCATTCATCTCTGTTGTTTATCCTAATTTTTCTTCACGTATTCTGTTAGAATAACTATTTGTTGGTCATTCACCCGGCCTTCTATATGGTCGGTGTTGTCGGCCACCAGCTTGATGTTTCGTACTGCGGTTCCACGTTTAGCAGTAAAATTCGCGCCCTTAACATTTAAGTTTTTTATTAAAGTAACACTGTCGCCACTTTTTAGTGCTGTTCCGTTGCTGTCTCTATGAATAACTTCAGTACCGTCCGAAACTCCCCGTTTGGCCCAGTTTAATTCATCATCTTCCATGTACATCATTTCAATAAGATCTACCGGCCAGCCTTCGTTACGTAATTGGGTTAACATTCTATAGGCGACTACTTTAACAGCCGTCACTTCACTCCACATGCTATCGTTTAAACATCTCCAATGATTTGGATCTACAGCGTTTTCGTCTTCGAGTTGAGTTTTGCAATTGCTACAAACAGCAACACAGTTTTCAGGAAGTCCTTCTGTTTTTGGCGTAACTAAAAAAGATGAAATTTCGCCTTCTGTAGCGCATAATTCACAGGTATTGTTACTCCTTGATTTTAATTCTTCTAATAAACTCATTTGCCACTTGTTTGTATGGCGAAAGTAGGCAAGATTATTTACTTGAATGGATTAGATTTGGCAAAAGCAAAATATCCAAAATACATGACAAGACTTTTTTTGTATTCAATCATTTCGATTACCTGTGTGGTATCGATTTGTTCTTGTCGTTTTTTAGAAGAAAAGCAAAAAGAGAGCGACGCAAAGTCTGATAGTACTTCGTTCAAAGAACAGCTTTTAGATGCCCAGCTGGAGCCTATCAATCCTGAGGTTATGAAGCATTTACTTCAAATGAAGCACTTGCTACCTAAACCGATCAAAATACCAGTAAATACATTTGAACGAGAAAATCCAATCGTTGATGGCGTCCCGATAACCGATCCTTGTTACAACAACCCAGAACGCAAAAAAGTATTAAACGGATGTGACTACACATCTACGTTGGTGAGAAATACGTCCATCCAAATTGCGGCCAATAATCCAGGACAGTACAATATAGGTCAGTTGTGCGATTTGTTTGACTATACGCTAAAAAACTGGACGTATATTAATGATCCTATTCAATTTAACTACGTAGCCAAAGCGTCTGAATCTATTGAGCAAAACTTTACTGGTGACTGTGACGATTTTGCTGTACTTATTGGGTCCATGATTATGTCGATAGGAGGTGAAGTAAGACTTAATTATGCTTGGAACGATTCTGCTGGACACGCTTTTGTAGAGGCCAACTTAGGAAGAGTACCATTGACACCAATTAAGCACTATATAAGGCAACGTTATGGGTTATTATTTAGCGACGTTGTTTATTTGAGAAGAGATTTGAAAACACAAAATGTTTGGTTAAATATGGATTGGTTTGCCAAACATCCTGGAGGACCTTATTACGGCCACCATCATGGTATTCGGTTTTTTATTGCATATCGCCACTGCGAATCATTTGAAGTGGCTGAGAACGGCACAATTAAGGTCTTTGAGAACTAATTATCGCACATCCGGATTGCTACTCGCTGAAACCTTCTTCAATTTAATAAACCCTACGGCATGCAATAATTTCATAATGAGGTAGGTTGGGTCAATTTCGAACCATCTTACCCCAAAATTAGCGTTTGAACCATTCTTGTGGTGGTTGTTGTGATATGCTTCGCCCATCATTAAAAAATCAAACGGAAGAAGATTTTTTGACGTGTCTTTTAGTTTGAAGTTAACATAACCATAAATGTGCGCATACCAATTGATGATTACCCCGTGTATGGGTGCCATAAAAAACGCTATTGGAAGAAACAACCATTGCCACCAAGCCGTAACGAAGAATGCAAAAAAGGTGATGTATCCAGCTGCCCAAAGGAGCCTAGATATGCGAGAGCTTGCCATTTTGTCGAACCACAGCCATTGAGGCACGTTTTTAGTAAACTTGTCATCTACTTGCACCAACTGCTGATTTATTTCTTGGTATTTATTTTTTGTTCGCCACATCATCGCAAACAAAGATTTGTCGAATTTGGGAGAGTGTGGATCCTTTTCGGTATCTGCATAGGCATGGTGCATACGGTGCATGATGCCGTACCCATAAGCACTTAAATAGTTGGCTCCCTGAAAAATCCATGTTAAAACAAACACCACTTTTTCGGCAGGTTTAGACATCGTATACATCTGATGTGCTGCGTATCTATGAAGAAAGAATGTTTGGAAAAACAATCCACCATACCATAAAATCAGCATGAATATTATTACAGTCATTTATTATCTTTTGTATCCACCTTATTGTGGATTGGTTTTTTACGTTCTTAATTAATCTACGCCTAGATATTTATGTGTCTGAAGACAAACTTGCCATTCAGGGTTTTCTAATATAAAATCTACAATCAACGGGTGCATTTGTTCATTTTTACTCCATTCGGGTTGTAGATATAACAAACAATCGTTGCCAACTTCTTTTTGAAATGATTTAGCCCACTCAAAATCTGATTTATTGAATACCACGACTTTTAATTCGTTTGATTTCTTAGCACATGACTCGATAGGGGCTTTAAATTTTTTTGGACTAAAAGTCACCCAATCAAATGAACCTTGGAGCGGATGAGCTCCGGAAGTTTCAATATGAACACGTTTGCCCGATGCTTGGATAGCCGTGGTTAAGGCTGTTAAGTCGTACATGGCAGGTTCTCCGCCCGTTATAACAACAATATCACATGGATACTTGGCTGCGTCCGCCGCCAGTTCTTCTGGTGCATAGAGGGGATATCCTTCTGTGTCCCAACTTTCTTTTACGTCGCACCAAACACATCCAACATCACAACCTGCTAAACGAATAAAATACGCTGCATGTCCGGTGTATTTGCCCTCACCTTGAATGGTGTAGAACCGCTCCATTACAGGCAGCTTCATGTTAATTACTAAATTTGAGGTTGTGTGACTTTAGGGTGTTTTGCATCAATCCAATAATGGTCATTGGCCCAACGCCTCCAGGTACAGGTGTAATATATCCCGCAACTTTTTCTGAAGATTCAAACTCTACATCTCCCTTTAAGACATAACCTCTTGGTGTGTCGGCGTCTACGCGCGTAATGCCAACGTCAATCACGGTAGCTCCCGGTTTAACCATATCGCCAGTAACAAACTCAGGAATTCCTAAAGCAACAATCAAGATGTCAGCAGATTTGGTGTAAGATTCTAAATCCACCGTTCTACTGTGACATAAGGTAACTGTGCAGTTTCCAGGGTTGCCACTTCTAGACATCAGGATACTCATTGGGCGACCAACAATATTACTTCTTCCAATAACTACGCAGTGTTTACCGCTGGTTTCAATTTCGTATCTTTCCAATAATTGAATAATGCCATAAGGCGTAGCGCTGATAAATGTATCTTGTCCTTTTGTAAGCCGTCCTACACTCACATCATGGAAACCATCAACGTCTTTCGCTGGATCTATCGCTTGAGTTACTTTATGTTCGGAAATATGCTTGGGTAAAGGTAGCTGAACAATCAGTCCGTCTATTCCATCGTCATTGTTAATCTCTTCGATTTTAGCAAGTACTTCCTCTTCAGAAGTTGACTCAGGTAATCGTACGAGCGTTGAACTAAATCCAACCTTTTCACAAGCCAATTCTTTGTTTTTGACATACGTTTTACTCGCACCATCTTCGCCAACCAAAATGGCAACCAAATGAGGAGGCCTAACACCTTTATCTACAATGGTTTTAACCTCTTCGGCTATCTCTATTTTTATCTGATCTGCGACCTCTTTTCCTTTTAGTAACATAGTTGTCAATCTAATTTTGTCGGCAAAAGTAGGCATATAGGAATAACTACGTTTACTATTACAGCGAATTATTGACCTACTTTGTACGTACATTAATTACAATCGCGTTGTATATATGATTAAACGAATTGCATACATATCTATCATGGTTTCTATGATCACTATTTTGTTGGTGGAAATGGGCTGCAGGAAGAACGCTATTGAACCCCGACCAAATGATTTTGGGTATGGATATTTCCCTTTGAATATTGGCAATACATGGATTTACCAAGTGGATTCTATCGATTATGATGCGTTTGCAAAAACGATAGATACCTTTAGATTTTTGGTAAAACAGGAAATAGTTGATACAATTTTAGATAATCAAGGGGTGAGAAGTAGTATTGTGGAGGTGTCTCGCACAGATTCCTTAAATGGTGCGTTTGTGTTTGATAGAAACATGGTAAAAAGAATTACAGCGTTCAGAGCGGAGGTTTTAGATTCTAATGTCCGTGTTATCAACTTAGTATTCCCTCCGAGTTTATATAAGTATTGGGATGCCAATGCCTACAACACGAAAAACAAAGAGGAGTATGAAATTTTAGAAGAAATGTCGACTGAAATAATTGATACCACGATGTATGTGAATACGTTGCACGTTGTGCAACGCGATGAAGCGTTTAAAACACTGCGTAACTATGGTATAGAAAAGTACGCCGAGGATAAAGGGTTGATTTATGCAAGACAGATATTCTGGACAAAAAAAACCATAGGAGATACCACAGAAATTCCTGAGGGATATGATTACACCTATACATTGAAATCATTTGAAAAATAAAGTATTCATAAGCGTATTGCTGGGTCTGGTCGTCACCATTACCTTTATGTCTTGCGAAAAAGATGTAGCTATTCCTAGGTATTCAAGCTTTGGTGATGACTATTTGAAGTTACAAGAAGGCACCACGTGGATATATGTAATAGATTCTGTACAGATGGATTTAATTGACCCGATGCAGCATCAGGTGTACTTTCAGAAGGAGGTAGTGAGCCATGTTGAGATTACGCAACGTAGCGCAACATATAAGATAGACGTTTATCGCACATCCGACAGCACAATTGACTATAAGAAAGTTGATGTGTACACCTTACAGCTATATAACGACCGGGTAGTGCACATGGGGAGTGATTATAACATTATTGCGTTAACTAATCCGTTAGAGGCCGGGGCCAAGTGGTATAATTTAAACAATACTTGTTTGAATGCGCAGTCGATAATTGATGATCAATTAGACCAATTCACGCATAATGACAAAACCTATTACGATATTATGGATGTGGTTCATTACGAATATCACCACAATGATATCTCTCAATCGCATCGTTCGTATTACGGCAAGGGAGTAGGGTTGATTTATGAGTTACGTTATGATCGTTTACGCAACACCAAAACCACAATAACCAAATCTCTGCTAAACTATGCGTATTAGCGCGTTGATTATTATTCTCAGTATTGTAGGTTGTAGAGAAATTGAAGAACCAACAAGTATTGGCTTTGATTATTTCCCACTTGCACTTGAAAATGAATGGGTATACAAAGTTGATTCAATTCACTTTGATGACTTTACACAACAGTCTGACACGTATTCGTACTGGAGAAAAGAGGTAATTGTAGAAATAGCAGACATTACCAGCGAAACAGATAGGTATTATGCAGATGTTTCGTTTCGAAGTGATACAACAGATTGGCAATACTTTAAGACCATGCTGATGTATAAGAATGATATTCGTGCGGTCAGGTCTATTGATAACAAGCCTATCGTTCACCTTTTATTTCCAGTAAAAGCAAGAGTGTTTTGGGATGGCAATCAATTGAATAGTGCATCAGAAGATCGATTTCGGTACATCAATACCCACAAAAGCAGAGCAACTCTTGCCGATTCATTTTCAAACAATGTGTTTGTACAACAAGCCTTTGATACTACAATAATCGATGAAGATATAAGATGGGAACTTTTTGCAGAGGATGTTGGACTGATCGAAAAGCAGACCATTTCATTAGAAAAACAACAGAATAAGCGCAAAGGGTATGAATTACGCTGGAAACTAAATTCATTTACTAAAAAATAATTAGGTGAGAATATATACAGGATTGCTCTTGGTTGTTATGTCGACTATGAGTTATGCAGCTTCTAAAACGACATACCATTTCTTTGTTCAGTTTCACGATAAAGGCCTAAACTACGTTGATATCACAAAGCCAGACTTTTTTATGTCTGATAGAGCATTAGAACGCAGAACTCGTCTTCATATACCCATCGATTCTTTAGACTTGCCCGTTACAGCGGCTTATATAAACAACATCCGTAAGCCTTCAATTCAAGTGAGGTATGTTTCTAAATGGCTTAACGGAGCGGTTATTTCAACTGCCTCAATGGACACCGCTTGGCGTTTGAAAATTAAATTTTTCGTGGATGATGTAGTCTACTTGGGCAAAAGCATAGAAAAAACAAATAGGTCTGGAAGGCAGGAGGAATTGGCGCCAGATGATTCGTTTAAACATCAATATGGTGACGGCTTTCGACAGTTAGACATGCTAAACGGTACCGATTTGCATAAAGTTGGTTTTCTTGGAGACAACATGATGATAGCCGTGTTTGACGCGGGATTTCGCAAAGTGAATGAACTAAGTTTATTCTCACAAATATTTAAGAATCAACAAGTTGTATATACAGAAGATGTCGTTGATTTGGAAAAAAACGTCTATGATGATGACGACCATGGGTTGCATGTTTTTGGTTGCATTGCAGCCAACAAATCTTCAACCATGATTGGGGCAGCTCCAGCGGCAGATTATGTTTTGATTAGGACAGAGTCTAACAAGTATGAAATATGGTTGGAAGAATTGAATTGGGTTCGCGCAGCTGAAATTGCCGACTCTATGGGGGTTGATGTGATCAACTCTTCATTGGGTTATAACCATTTCGACGAAACCCGTTTAAACCATTCTCATGCTGATTTAGATGGTAAAACGACCTATATCAGCCGTGGTGCGGCTATTGCGGCTTCTCGTGGAATGCTCGTAGTTAATTCTGCCGGGAATGATGGAAATAAGAGTTGGGGAAAACTAGATTTTCCTGCCGATGTAGAAGACATACTTGTTGTTGGAGCCGTAGACCATAATTTGGAAGCACCGGCGTTTAGCTCACCAGGGCCAACTTCAGATTTTCGGATTAAACCGGATATAGCTGCACTGGGCAAACAAACATATGTAGCTACCACGTATGGTATTGGTACAGGGTATGGGACGTCTTATTCCTCTCCAATAATTGCTGGCTTGGCTACCTGTTTGTGGGAAGCCAACAAAACACTTACTCCACTCGAAATCAAACAAATAATAAAACGCTCAGGGCATTTGTTTTACAATCCAGACAATGTAATTGGGTATGGCGTTCCAGATTTTGATTTGGCCCTAAAAATGACCGGTAAGCACCCATCATTCGATTACACAAAACGGCAAGTCATAAACTTTAACAAAACAAAATATGAGCATGAAGAATCGGTGAGTATTTACGCACCTGATTATGTGAAAGGGTTTTGTGCCGTAAAGCAACAAAAGCGATTCTTATTTTTCAAATACTTCAAAACACGTTCAAAAACGGAGTGTACGTTAGACCCCATTGGTTTTGGTCGGATGCAGGTACTGCTTTACAACATTCCAAACGGCAAAAAGGTAACCTTATCGTTCTACGCTGAAAATCAAGCTGGAGAAAAGACGGTAGTAAAGGAGTTACAAGGTGAATTGAATGACTAATTCGTAATCACTTTTTGCCAAACAAATTTGTCTCCTATTTCAATTCTGAACCAATAAAAACCAGGTACAAAATGAGTGACGTCTACTTCAACTGATTTGTTGTGGTTCATCTTTAGAATTTCTATGATACGTCCATTTGCGCTAAATACTTCGACCGACTTAATTGTACTGTTTGTGGAAGATATGAATACGGTGCTGTTTGAAGGGTTTGGATAGAGTTTTACGCCATAGGATTGAATCATAGGCGCTGAGCTATGAAAGTCGACAACAAACGACCCTGTCAAGGTATCGTTAGTCAGCACTTGATCAATACCAAGTCGAGTAATCAAAAACATATCATACGTTCCTGGCGTTGTGGGGGTAAATGTGCTATCAAAACCAACGGTAATTGGACTTCCAGAGTCTAGCGTGATGTTTTTATTGGAGTTATATAGTTGTGTACCATTCAACGAAATAATATAGGATACACTAAACTCACTCCGTTGTGCACTGTCTCCCAAGTTACGGAACTGGCCTTTTGGCGCGTAAGTTCTATTGGCAAAAACCAGAGAATCTATTTCTGGATACACAAAGGCGATTGGCGCTACATCGTTTTGAAGTGAAACAAAGAAATCGCGCTCTAATTCATTGTCTGAAACAATTTCATCATCTACGTTCTGAATCGTCACTTTCATCTTGATTTTACCAGTAATCAAAGGCACAAACGGCATTGGCTGAATGTCGATAGAAGTTTCAGATAATAACACCGTTATAGAGTCAGAAACGCGATACACTTCTGAACCATTGTTGTTAAATGTTACGGTATAATAGACAGGGTTGCTAATATCATTTAATCCTGAGTTAACAATACTAAATGAAGGAAACACAGTGTCTATATTGAGTTGATACACTTGATTATGAGTAGGTAACGTAATGTCGCCCAAGGAAATTGAATTTTTCGCTGAAGCATTAAAGTTTGTCCTCAATGTATCATTGCCCGCCTCACCGTCTGTTGGAAGTTTAATAAAGCACACTGCGTTATACGCATCCTTGATGTTAAAGAATACAAAATCAGGGAAGTTCACGTCGGTACGGTTATCTATGGCCAGAGTGTTTCCTATAGTAGTTGAATCAAAGTACACCTCAGCTCCTGTAGAATTAACTATGCGATAAAACAATTGAGCAGTGGCAGGAACAATGGTGTTGCCAATATTTACAACAGTAACTTTAGGACTAATCGTATCACCCAGCAAGTACAAGGAATCCTTAACAGGGTCCTTAATTGCCACCAATGCAAGGTCTGTTTTAGTTTTAATAAAGAACTGAGTAGAGATCCGATCATTTGTCGTGTCTTGATCACCTGCGATCCAAGTCTTCGCATCAAATGTTAAAGTTTGCGCTTTGTTTGGGGCTTTAAAATCTTTAAACAGTGCTTGAATTGTACTGAACTTAGGGAGAGGTCGTATCACCGTGTCACGATAAATCACCGACCCGGATTCATCAGTTATGGCGCATGTAACAACAGTGGAGTCTTGGTCACCTAACCCAAAATTGCGGTAATTTAGATAGGGCCTAAATACTTGATTTCGTTCGTAAATCGAACTGTCTCTCGGGCGGATGATAGAAACTATGCCTAAGTCGTTGCTTCTAACAACTTCAACCGTGACGCGAGCGGTGTCATTCACTGGGAAACTATCAATTGCATTCCAACAGAACACTTCGAATATTACGTCACCTGCAAAAGGTATGGTAACAGAATCGAAGGCAAGTATCTGACTACCTCCACCTGCAAGGCTTATGGTTTGTGTTTGCTCCTTAGCGATTTTAGTATCTTGGCGAATTCTAGAGGTAACACGTATGTTACTTTGATCTCTAGATCCAAAATTGACCATCCGTACGGTAGGGCTTACTTTGTCTTTATTTAACTCAAAACGTGTGCCAGCAACTGGTTCGAAGAAACTCTCCACCTGAATATCATAGTTAACGTAGATGCTAAAATCAATAGCCAAACTGTCATTTTCAATAGCCAAATCTCCTGACAATTTGGTGTAAACCAACATGCGTAAATCACCATAATTTCCTAACGAAAATGGTTTGTCGAACGTAATTTCTAAACTATCCTCAGCGTCAAGGGTAATGATCTTAATGCTTTTGTATACCACATTATTGAACTGGTCGAGGATTTCGCAAACAACGTCAAATGGGTTGTTTTGATCTTTTACACCGTAATTGTACACAATGGCTTTTGGTTTGATGCTATCACCTATACTAAATTCAAACGTATCTAAATCAGCAGGATAAGTTATACCTATAACCGCAACGTCGTGGGCAATTTGGATTCTGGGTTGAATATCAAAGTTAAAGTCAAAACCGGGTGAAAATGAGGTCCAATTGGTGTCTCGGGCAGGTGCAGCAAAATAAAAAACACCAGGTCTTACAGGTGTTTCCGCTTCGTAATTAAATGCAATATTCTGTGTGCCTAGCTGACGAATTCCTACGAAATACCCATCGCGGACTTGAACCTTAGGCAATACGGGTTGGATGTATTGTCCTCCATTACTCAACAATGTGTCTGACGTGTATATTTCCTTTCCAGGCCCACCATTTGAGTCTTCTTGCCATATACCCAACATAAAAGGTTGACCTGAAGACGAGAAACCAATTTTTATTTGATTAATGTAGTTGCTATCGGTATAGTACTTTGCAATAAAATCTCCTGAGCTACCATTAAACCCAATCCCAAATGCTGCATTGGTTACAAATGGATTGTTGTGGCTTAAAACGTTGTGTGAAATTTTTCTCAAAAATACAGTAGTGTCGTCCAAGCTATAAGGGTCTCCTAAACTCCGGACAGTTACCGTGTCAACCCCTTTGTTTTTAGGCTTGTATGTATGCGAGAATAACATTTTGTCACTGTTGGTAAGCAGTGTATCCACATACACAGTGTCTCTGAAACTATTCGCACCAGATATCGCCACTTCAAATGGGTGGTTGTGTAGCACTTTCTTTCCTGTGTTGCGCACATTGAATTTAATAGTATCGACAGGAGCCATTAACAGCGCCAACTCACCTAAAGCGTACACATTGTTTACTGCGGCATTGGTATCGTATCTTGGAAAATGTATTCGTATAGAGGGTTTACGTACTTGTGTGAATATGGTCGAATCAGGGGCTTGATTGACACCAAATATATATTTGGTTTCATTATTTGAAACGAATCCGGTCACACTGAAGTTGTTTTCATACGCCCAGAGTGGGATAAGACCAACTGTCTGAGCGGTATTTTGGTAAAACTCCACTAAGATCTTCAGGTGACTTCCTTGTGTTGTATCAAAAACAAACATTGTGTCAAAAGCAAAAGCTTTGTATCCCGCGGTTGCGTCAACTATAGATTGTATAGATCCGTCGAATACCTTTTGAACGCCCTTTCTACTGGTTTCTGTAGACCAACTTTGAATATTACCAGCGCCAAAATCAGCAGAGTCAGACATGCCAACATACATTTTAAAATTAGGCGTACCTGCATATACAAAATCATTGGTTTTAAAGAACTCTATCATTCGAATAGAATCTCCATGAGCCAAATCACCTAATGTAGCTGAAGGGTAAATGTATGCATGCCGACTAAACGCATTGACACTATCCGTTCTACAAACCATCGGACCATAGGTGTTACTTGTGAAGGTAACTGGGCCAATAGTCGTGTATTGAGCGGTGGAGTCTTGCCACATCAAAAGGAGTATAGATAGGATAAAAATACTGCGGATACTACGGGTAATCAGGATCATTAAATCAAAAATAACCTAAAATTAAACGCTAAATGACTGCTCAGTAAATAATGATTATGTTTTTACTATACGTATTTCAGTAGAAACAAGTATCCTTGAATCTATGACGAATCATTTGCGCTCAGATAATGAAAACGCCAACGACTTAATCCATGAGACAAGTCCATATTTACTTCAGCATGCCTACAATCCTGTGCAGTGGAAACCATGGAATGAAAAAACCTTAGACTTAGCCCAAAAAGCCAAAAAGCCAATATTAGTATCCATTGGCTACTCTGCTTGCCATTGGTGTCATGTTATGGAGCATGAGAGTTTTGAGGACGAAGAGGTGGCCGACATAATGAACGCTCATTTTATATGTGTTAAAGTAGACCGAGAAGAAAGGCCTGACGTGGACCAACTCTATATGAACGCTGCTCAACTTATAACAGGTGGGGGAGGATGGCCATTGAATTGTTTCGCCTTCCCGGACGGGAAACCCTTTTATGCAGGGACGTATTATCAAAAAGACAAATGGCTTCAATTGCTAGAAACGATAAAAAGAGAATGGGAGGAAAACCGAGATAAGCTTAAGGATTATGCAGATAAATTGCTGAAGGGTATTAAATCTACGTCTAACATAGAACGTGTAAATGGTTTCGTCAGCAATAAAGATGCGGTAATGCAATTGGTGGACGAATCCGTCGGCATATGGGCTAAATCATTTGACCACATTGAAGGAGGGGGCAATAGAGCACCCAAGTTTCCTTTGCCTAATAATTATCAATTTCTCAGTCGTTATGCCTCGTCAAGAAAAAACATACCGCTACAAAATTATGTAGACCTTACGCTATCCAAAATGGCTCGTGGTGGCATTTATGATCAAATAGGAGGTGGCTTTGCGAGGTATTCTGTAGACAACAAATGGAAAGTCCCGCATTTCGAAAAAATGCTATACGATAACGCACAGTTACTTGAACTGTATTCAGAAGCTTATAAAGTTTCCAATAATAAAGAATATCTCAAGGTTATTAAACAAACGAGCGATTTTTTAAGCGCTGAATTATTAGGCCCAGATGATTTGTTTTATTCTGCATATGATGCTGATAGCGAAGGCGTTGAAGGGAAATATTATGTATGGACGATTGACGAGATTCACACGTTATTCCCAAACAAATCTGATTTAATAAAATCATACTTCGGGTTAAACGAAAGAGGCTATTGGGAGGCCGACAATTTTATTTTATGTAGAACAGCGAACGCCGAAATACTAAAAGCGTTTGATATAAATGAAACGGAACTAGAAAGTGAGGTTAATAAAGCCATTAAGGTGCTGTACGAAGCACGTACCAATCGCACAAAACCTGCGTTAGACGACAAATGCCTGACGAACTGGAATGCTTTAACCGTAAGTGGGTTATGTGCAGCATTTCATGCAACCAGCAATCAACAATACCTAGAACAGGCAGAAAATACGATGTCGTCGATATTGAAATATCAGCTAAAGGAAAATGGTAGTTTATTTCATAGCTATAAAAATGGAAAATCAACGATTAACGGTTTTTTGGAAGATTATGCCTCAGTGATCCAAGCGTTGCTGCACTTGTACGCCGCTTCATATGATGCCAATTATGCCAAAAAAGCCAAAGAGCTAACCGACTATACGCTAAACCACTTCTATAACGACGGGTCGATGATGTTTCAGTTTACCGATCATCAAGCCAGTGATTTAATTGCGAAACAAACGGATTACTTTGACAATGTAATCCCGTCATCAAACAGCATAATGACTAGGAACTTGTTGCATCTAAGTCAGCTTTTTCTTGACGTAAAATACAGAAGTATTGCGTTAGAAATGATTGACCTAATTGCTCCAAGGGTAACTCAATATGGTTCTGGGTTTAGCAATTGGATGTTGGCCATGCTCGACGCCTTTGGAGGGCATAAAGAAGTTGTAATTGTTGGCGAAAAAGCGCTTGCGTTTGCCAAAATCATAAACCAAAAACGAAAGCCAAACTGGACCGTTGTGGCGAGCATTGGGGGAGAAGACCTTCCGATTGCAGCGGGGAGATTGCAGGCAGAAAAAACGCTTATTTATGTTTGTGAGGACAACGTATGTTTACAACCAGTCGCATCTGTAGAAGCAGCACTAGACTTACTCGCATAAAAAAAGCGCCCATTACTGAGCGCTTTTTACATACTCTTTATATGTCTATTTAACGACGGTCATTTCTTCAACTAAATGTCCTGCGCCTGAGAATACGTCAATCACCCATAAAGTGTAACGAATATCTACAGAAATCGTACGTTGTAGTTCTGGCTCAAAAGCTATATCTCCGCTCATCGCTTCCCAGTTACCGTCAAATGCAGTACCGATTAAGTGGCCATCCGCATTGATTACCGGACTACCAGAGTTTCCGCCAGTAATATCATTGTTAGATAAGAAACAAATATGCAAGTCACCGTCTTTGTCGGCATAATCACCATAGGTTCTACTTTTTGCTAAGTCTACAAATTTTTCTGGTAGGTTAAACTCAATATCACCAGGAACATACTTCTCTAAAACACCGTCCATTGTAGTAAAGTAGTCATAATGTACAGCGTCAGCTGGGTAATAATCCTTTACAGAGCCATAAGTTAGCCTCATGGTGCTGTTTGCATCTGAAGCATATGCTTTTGTAGGATTCATCTCCATTAAGCCTTTGACGTATAATCTTTTTGCCTTAGCTAAAGATTCATTTGAAGCCATTACTGAAGGAATTACTACAGAACGATAGTGGTTGATAAACATGGCCATCATCTTGTACATTGGATCTTTTTTAAGCTTCTTTACGTTTACTTTATTTAAAAATGCGTTGGTTTTTGCTTTGTCAACAAACATGGACTTTTTGAAAATAGACGCTGCCATTTTATTAAAATCACCTTTGTACTTAGACACCATATTTTTGAAATCTGCTGGTTGCTGATCTTTTGGAATGTCATTGCTGTAATGCATAAACATCGCTGCACATACCTCTTGATCCAATTCCTTGATGTAGTCTTTGTAATGTCCATCCACTTTCCCCTTTAGTCCTTCAGCCATTGCACTTACATTTTCATCCGTCAATTTAGGATTGGTCAAAGCACTAAATCTATACGCATATAAAAGAGACTCAATCCCGATTATTGCTTCTTCAACAATGTAAACTTGTGACATTTTGTTTTGATGCAGAGTGTTAAAACCTTGCTCGTAAAGGGATATGACGTTACCATATTTTGCTTTACGTTCTGGTGTTGCATTGGCCCAAGTGTTAAAAGCCTTTTCTTCAGCTTTCTTACGATCAGCGATTTTCAACCTTTTTAAACCACGAGTTTGACCCATGAAGTTTTTCCAGTAATTACTTACACCAGCATACTTAGAAGCATACTTTAATTTGTTTGATTCATTCATAGACATGTATTTTTCGTAGATGTCTAATTTTTCTCTACGTACTTTAACACGTGCAGGAAATTCCGTTTCTGTAGCGAAATTGATTCCATAAGATGTTAAGTAACGGTCTGTGCTTCCTGGGTAACCAAAGATCATGGCGAAATCGCCTTCTTTTACTCCTTTGGTTGATACTGGTAAATGGTGCTTAGGTGTATAAGGTACATTGTCTTCACTGTATTCAGCCGGCTCATTGTTTTCGTTTGCGTACACTCTAAACATAGAGAAATCGCACGTATGTCTTGGCCACATCCAGTTGTCAGTTTCACCACCAAATTTCCCAAGTGATTGAGGTGGAGTACCTACTAATCTTACGTCAGGAAAAGTTTGGTAAATGAAAACATAGTAATTGTTTCCTTCGAAAAACACCTTCACCTGTGCACTAATGTGTGCTTTTTCGTCAGCATATTCTTCCTGAATGGCAGACATTCTTTTTTGAATTTTAGCTGATCGATCAGCTAAGCTCATGTCGTCTGTCAAACCCTCTGTAATATCTTCAGTAACATCCTCAATACGTTGTAAGAATGAAACAGAGAAGCCAGCGGCTAATTCATTTTTCTTTTCTTTCGCCCAGAAACCACGCTCTAGGTAGTTTTTTTCTCCTGCAGAACTCAAACTCTGAATTGCATTGAACCCACAGTGGTGATTGGTTAAAATTAACCCTTGTGACGATATCACTTCACCGGTACAAAATCCACGTCCTAGGCGCACAATAGCGTCTTTTAAACTTGAATTGTTTACATCATAGATTTGCTCAGGTGTTAGTTTTACACCTAAACGAACCATTTCGTCATACGTTTGACCTTGAATCAAATGTGGTAACCACATTCCTTCATCCGCTTTAGCTTTAATACCAAACCCTACAATTAATAAGGCCAGTACGAGGTAAATTCTCTTCATTTTTTTATTGATATTATTTCAACTATTTAAACAGTGCACGAAAATAAGGGATTAACGGTCTCATTGAAATCTATAAGACACACAGACACTTTTAATCGATAATTATTACTTACGGCGACTCTCACCTATCACGCAGTTGATTGGTAGTTAATTCGCTCTATTACAACTCAACATCTAGTTCTTCTAAAACAGCGTCTGCGCCACTAACATACTTCATTACGTAAAGCACGTAGCGTATATCTACGCCAATTGACCTGCTGTAAGATTCATTCCATTCGAAGTCGTTAATGGTAGCTGAAAAAGCACGATCAAAATTAACTCCAACCAATTCTCCTTTTGCGTTCAATATAGGACTCCCACTGTTTCCTCCAGTTGTGTCAAGGTTGTAGAGTATACCAACAACTACCTGACCTTTGGTTGGGTGTTTTAAGTTGTCATTGGCATTTACAGTTTTAAATTTCTCCAAAATGTTTTCTGGCATATAGTAATCTCCAGAAGGCTGAGCTTTTTCCAAAATGCCATCTATCGTTGTGAATGGGTCGTTATTTACCGCATCGCTTGGGCTATATCCTTTTACGTAGCCGTAAGTTAACCGCAGTGTGGCATTCGCGTCTGGAATAAAGTTTCCACCATAATGGTTCTGCTTAATATCTGCCAACCTAGGCATTAAGGCATCTAGTTCGGCACTAATATCAACCCAGTCACGTCGCATTGTTGTTACCTGTGGACCAAAAATTGCCGCTAAATCTTGTATTTTATCTTTTGACTTTATGAATTTCTTTGGGTTGTTTTCTATCCAATCTAGTGTCTTCGTTTTGTTGGCATATTTGCTGTTATTCCAGATTTTGGCAATAGCTGCTATAACTTCCTTTTTTGACGGATTGTTAAGATTTAAGTATTCTAAAGCTACATCAGCTCTTCCATCTCCAGATTTGAATATGCGGTATAATAAGGAACCAAATAATGTATAATCCATTTCTGTCGAAACTACTCTGTAGCCTGATTTCACTCTTTGCATAAGTTTGCCACTGTTCTGTATCCAACTTTTTCTTTCTGATTTTTCTAGGGCATCATATTCCGCTTTCAACGAGTTTCTCATGTGGGCTGCGTAATACATGCCTGAAGCGGAATACATCTGATTAAGTAAAATGTAGTCGTCTGCCATTGCATTTTTGCGCTTATAAAGCGCTGCAATACGTGGAATAACCTCGTCGTCAGATGGGTCGCCATTGGCCATGGCAAACTTCTGTAGTTTATTCTGCTCTTCAAATCTATTATTAAGGATAGACGTTCTTCTCAGTCCTTGCATCTTGCCTTTAAAGTTTTTGGTGGTATTACTTAAAGAGGCAATCGTACTGGCGTACTGCAGCTCTTTAGCCACATTGCCTTTAGCATCTTGTTTGAGCAGCGCAATTCGCTCGTCAAACCAAGAAGATATAAGCGGAAGTAAGTGATCATTTTGATAGGTCAAATACTGCGCTGGGAAATGTCGATACGTGCTGCCAGGGTAGCCCAAAACAAACACAAAATCATTCTCTTGCGTTCCATTTACATCAATCTTAAGATGTCTTTCTGGTTTGTATGGCTTACCGTTTTCATAGGCTCTTACAACGCTAAAGTCACCATTATGACGAGGCCATATCCAATTGTCTGTTTCGCCACCAAACTTACCTACTGCTTTAGGCGGAACGTATACCAACCGTACGTCGTTTAACATTTTGTAACGAAACAGCGTGTAGTACTTACCGACGAACATCTCCGATATTTCAATTTTTAGATCGGGATAAGATTCTTTTTCTGCTTCTGTAATCACTTTAATATTGTCTTCAATTTTCTGGTGCTGTTCTTCCGGAGCTGATGTTGGATCAACATCTTTCAACACACGGTCACTTACATCGTCAAAAGACAGTGTAATCTTACAAGGCAATGATGTTTTGATTTCTTCCGCTTCATCTTTTGCATAAAACCCATTTTCCAAATAATTGTGTTCTGGTGAACTTGCTGAGGCAACCGCTCCAAAAACGCAATGGTGATTGGTAATAATTAATCCTTTATCAGAAATAAAAGATCCCGTACATCCACCTAGTCTTACAAGCGCATTGGTTAATCCAATTTTGCCTGGTTGATAAATATCAGACTGAGCCATCTCAAGGCCCGCCTTTTTTAAATCTAGACTACCCAATTGTGCAAGAGGATACATCCCTTCTTCGTGGTTGGCAGGAGTGAATGCTAAGAAGCTAAAGGTAAAAATAAGCGCAGCTATCTTGCTGAACTTCCGTATGTTAAGTTTCATAAATGTTTTATTCAAAGTAAGAGGCATTAATAAACGACTTGAGTTCTGGATTATCAGCATTTCTCACTTCACTTTTTTTACCTTCCCACCATTTGTTGCCGTTATTTATAAATATGATGTGATCACCAATATCGAATACGGTTTTCATATCATGTGTATTGATTACAGTTGTCATTTGAAATTCTTCGGTAATCTCTTGCAGAAGTTCGTCAATCACCCTAGAAGTCACTGGATCAAGGCCTGAGTTGGGTTCGTCACAAAACAAATATTTAATGTCTAATGAAATGGCCCTTGCTATGCCAACTCTTTTTTTCATTCCACCACTAATTTCAGCCGGAAATTTTGCATTAATCCCCTCAAGATGAACCTGTTCCAAACAAAAATCGACACGGTCACGTCTTTCAGCCGGAGTCATGTCGGTGAACATTTTTAGCGGGAACTCAATGTTTTCTTCTACTGTGTAGCTGTCAAAAAGAGCATTACCTTGAAATAGCATACCTATCTCTCGCCGAACATCCCTTGTTTCTTTGTTTCCAAGTTTATGAAAGTCTCTGCCATCATAGATTATCTGGCCTTGTGTTGGGGTTAACAAGCCAACCATGCATTTCATTAATACACTTTTTCCACCACCACTGGCACCAATAATTAGGTTGGTGCGGCCAGGTTTGAATTGGGTAGTTATGCCTTTTAACACGGCTACATCGTCAAACGATTTATGTAAATCTAAAAGTTCGATCATGTTATAGTAACAACTGGGTTAAGAGGTAATCTGAGAATAATATGAGTACGGCACTATATACAACGGCCTTTGTGCTGCTACTGCCAACTTCCAATGCGCCACCTTCCGTTTTGTAACCATGATAAGAGGAAACGGATGTTATGATGAACGCATAGACGAATGCTTTAATCAACGAAAATGCCAAATTGAATGGAAGGAAACTCTCTCGAGCACCTTGGATAAATTCGTCGGGTGTTAAAATACCACTAGCGTACCCGGCGAATATGCCTCCCACATTACTTAAAAATATGGATATGATAATAAGGCAAGGAAACATTACGATACCAGCAATAATTTTGGGTGAAGCAACAAATGCACGCGAATTGATACCCATAATTTCTAAGGCATCTATTTGCTCACTTACCTTCATGGTTCCAATTTCAGAAGCAATGTGAGAGCCTACCTTGCCTGCCAACACCAAACACGTAATTGTAGGGGCAAGTTCAAGCATTGAGGAATCACTCACAATAGAACCAATTACCGGGTTAGCGACTAATGGACTAACCAACTGATACGCAATTTGTAAGGTAGTTACAGCACCTTGAAAAATAGCAATAATGGCTACAATAGCCAACGATCCGACTCCGATATTTTTCATTTCCAGCATTGTACGTTCCCAATAAACGCTAAGTTTCTCTGGTCGAGAAATCATGCGCTTTAAAAACAATAAGTATGTGCCGAAATGGTTGAAAATCTGCATAGTTATTTACTGCGGTAAATATATTGGTAATATCTTTTAGCAATTGTTTAATCAACTAGATTTGCCATAATTGTGGAAATAAATTCGATAAATATGGACAAAAGGACAGTTTTAGTCACAGGTGGAACACGAGGTATTGGAAAGGCTATTGTTATGCGTTTTGCCGCTTTAGGGTATAATATCATTACTTGTGGCAGAGATAAACAGTTGCTCATTGATATTGAATCTGAATTATCTGAATTGGGAGTACAAAGGTATGTTCAAGCATGTGATTTGAGAGACAAAGCTGCCATTCGATCATTTTTTGAAAAGGCAATCTCAATATTTAACGGTGTGGACATTGTGGTTAATAATGCTGGCGTCTTTTATCCGGGTACAATAACAGATGAGGAAGATGACCTTTTTGAAATAATGATGGAAACCAATTTGAATGCAACCTATTATTTTTCTAAGGCCGCAATACCTTACCTGAAAAAGTCTACGAAAGGACATTTGTTTAACATTTGCTCAACTGCTAGCATAACGCCTTATAAGAATGGTGGAAGTTATTGCATATCGAAATACGCACAATACGGATTAACCAAAGTTTTAAGAGAAGAGCTTAAAGAAACAGGTGTTCGTGTTACGGCCGTATTACCTGGAGCGACACGCACAAACTCTTGGGATGGCACTGATTTGCCTGACTCAAGATTTTTAAAACCAGAAACAATTGCTGATTTAGTAGTGCACAATTATCAATTACCTAATGAAGCTGTAGTGGAAGAAATACTCATCAGGCCTGCGTTAGGTGACATTGATTAAATACAACGATTACTACATTCTGACACTGTACACGTATTTTGTTATGTACATTTGTAGTGAAAGCATATTTTTGCAAAAAGTATTATAAAAAAGGATAATTAATGAAAAGTTTATTTACAAAATTATTTGCTACGGGTTTCATCGCTACTTCTGCTGTTGTAGCTGTTGGACAAGTTAGTGAGGCAGGAAACACTGCAAACCCTTTTGGTAAAGAATTCGTTGCTGATGATTTAACGCAATTCACCAAAGAAACACTTAAGAAACACGGTAAGTTAGCCGTTGAGGAGTGGTACAGCTATATGGGTGCTCTAGGCGAAAATGGTGAAGCATATACTTACTTCACGGGTACGTCTATGATGCCTGACTCTTTAGCCGTTCAAATTTTCAGAGACGACAACGACGCTCCTTACGCTGATCACGTTGGTGTATTTAGTGTAGGTCAAGTTTTTGATCCACAAAGTGAGCACTTTGCCTTGATTCCTGAAACTCCACCTTTGTCTAGATTCAACGCATACACGGTTGACTCAATTGCGTTTTTCTACAAATACCGCAACGAAAACCCAGGTGTTACAGACACGGTTTTGATTCAGTTTTTTAACAACAGTGATGTTGCAGGATTAACATGGACAAGTGACCAGTCAAGAACAGCTGCACCAACATATACACCAGCAATTAACAGAAGTTCAGACGCAACTAAGGAAATCAAAGTACCTATCTCTGAATCTACTGATGGATTTTATAGCACAAGCATAGCCTCTTTTTCTGGTACGATGGAAGTTGCAACTGGATTGCCAACAACTGGAGCTTCTAGCTTAACGGCATTCACTATTTCGTTTATACCTGGTATGGCTTACGAATTTGGTGATACGCTTGTTAATGACTCATTGGTTACTGGTGATACTAAGTTGAATACTTTTATGCCACTAATCGTAAGACAAGGAACTGTAAATAATCCAGCTTTCTTGAGCGATACAACAATGAATCACGGTGTATTTGCATTTACTAACCAACGTTACAGCTCTCCAGCTGCACAATGGTACTTCCCGTACAACCCACCAAACAACTTAGCAAGACAACACGTATATAGCTTATTCAAAATGTCTTCAGCTAATGTATCTGTTGACGACTTAACTAAAAGCGGATACGGTTTAGGTAATGCATACCCTAACCCAGCATCTTCTAACGCTGAAGTAAACATTCCATTTACTTTAGGTCAAGCGGGTACAGTATCTATTGAAATGTTTGACCTAGTTGGAAAGAGCATTTCTAGCGCTACATCAAAGCTAACTGCAGGTGAGCACGTTGAAACAATGAGCACAGGTAACTTAAAGCCTGGTATCTACCTTTACACAATCAGTGCAGGTAACTACACAGCTTCTAAGAAGTTTACAATCAAATAAGAATAAACTTTATCATATATAGAAATCCCGTTCTGCAAAGAGCGGGATTTTTTTATTTATAGGCCACGGTAATTTCCCTCTTGCCCATTGGACCCGGAGGATTTGTCACTTCGAATCCGATAGATTTTAAATCTCGTTTAAATTGTCCTTGTGCACAATAGGTGGTCAAAACACCGCCTGCTTTTAAACAGGCATATAATTTCTTTAGGTTTGATAGGACCCAAGGTCCTTTTTGTTTGTTTGGTGCAAACGCGTCAAAATAGATGACGTCATATAACTGATTCGCTTCCCAATCTTCTAGTTTTTGCGCATAAACCGATAAATTGAAATCGGCGTTTATTTGATTATCTGTGTTCGAATTGTGAATTTGGCTCATCATACCTACGGGAAAACCTAGTATCTCTTCGTAATTTAAAGACAGCTGTTCTGCTTTTGTCAGCGGGTAAGGTTCCAGCGTGTCGTAGTGGATCGAGACGTTGTTTGCAGAGCCTTGTTTTATAGTTAAGGCGACATTGAGTCCTGTTCCCATACCAATTTCTAAAATATCAATCTTAGGTTTTTTAATAAGTGACATACCATTATCGATATATACGAACTGAGATTCTTGAACAGCCCCTTTTTTACTATGGTACATCTCGTCTAGCTCGGGTATTTTTAGCGACGTTGAACCATCTGCTGTTACTACAATTTCGCGTTTTAATACTTTATGTCCCGTACCCAAATTGTCGTTCATATTATGTTAATTTGCCGCATTATTTATGACAAATAACGCTGTTTCAATCGTAATCCCAGCATATAACGAGGGTAATACAATTCATTTGATTTTGGACAAAGTTCGCGATGTCGAACTCATGAATGAACTGTCAAAAGAAATCATCATCGTTAATGATTGTTCTTCCGACAATACCTCGGAAGCTGTAAAAGCGTATCAGGATAAAAACAAAAGTCTTGACATACGATTACTCGAGCACACCGTCAACAGTGGCAAAGGAGCCGCACTGCACACAGGCATAGCAGGAGCAACAGGTAAGTATGTCCTTATTCAAGATGCCGATTTGGAGTATGATCCGTTTGAGTATAACGACCTTTTAAGACCCTTAGAGGAGAATGAAGCAGACGTTGTGTACGGTTCTCGTTTTATGGGTGGTAAACCCCACAGAATTTTGTTTTTCTGGCATACCTTGGGTAACAAGTTCTTGACCTTGCTTAGTAATATGTTTACCAACCTAAACTTGACTGACATGGAAACTTGTTACAAAGTGTTCCGTCGAGAAATTATCCAGTCATTAGAGTTGAAAGAAAAACGATTCGGATTCGAACCAGAGGTGACAGCTAAAATGTCGCGTGTGCCTAAAATCAGAATTTACGAGATAGGTATTTCGTATTATGGGCGAACTTATGAAGACGGGAAGAAGATAGGATGGAAGGACGGATTTAGGGCCCTTTGGTGTATTGCGAAATACAATTTGTGGGCAAAATAGCAAGCGGCCTAAACCGCTATTAAACGCTAAATCACTCCAACATCGACAAATATTTGTCGATCACAAAATGCATATTCATCTTTATTATTACTCGCCACTATAACGGTTTTACCCTTCGGTAAAAAACCAATAAGTGATTGATACCATGCAATCCCTTGATCATCTAGATTCGAACAAGGTTCGTCCAGTAAATAAACAGATGCCTCTGAACATAAAGCCAAAATGAGTTTGAGTCTTTGTTTCATCCCACTTGAGAAATTGGATATCTGCTTTGATAGGTGAGGAGCGAGGCCTGATTCTGTCAATGCCTCATCAATAGAAACATCGCTACGTTTAGGTTTTAAACTAAAATGAAAGTCAATGCTTTCTTGTAATGTAAACTCTTCAATTAATTCAAGATAGGGCGCCGATAAGGTATAATGCTGGTGCCATTCTGTTAAATCGAGTTGATCTCCTTCTAGTTCCCAGTTAATCTTACCTTCTGATTCACTTACAAAACCGCAAATCATTTTTAACAGGGTCGATTTTCCGCTACCATTTTTACCTAAGATGGCAATTTTGTCGCCTTGGGTGACAGTAAAACTGAGTTGTTTGACTATCCAATCACGCTTGAAGCGTTTGGAGACATTATCAATAATGATTTTAATCGGCATACTAGCGCGATAAGAAACCCTTCATAATGCCACGATCAGAGCTCTTTATAAAGCTGATAATTTCGTCACGTTCTTTAGTGGCAGGCATTTCTGCTTCGATTTTAGCCAACGCTTTAGCATTGTTTAAGCCACGCAGGTATAACATTCGGTAAATCTCTTGTATTTCGGCAATTTTTTCGGGAGCAAAACCTCGGCGTCTTAAGCCTATTGAATTTACACCTTCGTATGATAATGGTTCTCTAGCCGCTTTAGTATATGGTGGCACATCTTTTCTAACCAAACTACCACCACTAATCATAACGTGTGGGCCGATTTTAGCAAACTGATGTACTGCAACTAAACCACTCAATATGGCATTGTCTGATATGATTACCTCACCAGCAATTTGTGACGCATTTCCAATGATAACATTATCGCCAAGTATGCAGTCATGAGCAATATGTGAATAGGCCATTAATAAGCAATTGCTTCCAACTACTGTTTTGCCCTTAGCTGCCGTTCCTCTGTTTATGGTAACACATTCACGAATTGTAGTATTGTCGCCAATTTCGACAGTTGTTTCCTCGCCATCAAATTTTAAATCTTGCGGAATTGCTGAGATTACAGCACCCGGAAAGATTCTGCAATTCTTGCCAATTTTGGCCCCTTCCATGATGGTTACATTAGATCCAATCCAAGAACCTTCTCCAATTTCCACGTTTTTATGAATCGTTACAAATGGCTCTACAACAACGTTGTTTGCAATCTTTGCTTCAGGATTTACGTATGCTAAGGGTTGTATCATTTCGGCAAAAGTAACTTATTTATTTTCTACTATTTGTGCCATCATGTCGGCTTCACAAACCAACTTACTTCCAACAAAAGCTTCACCATGCATTAAGCACAATCCGCGTCTTATTGGTGCACGTAATTCCATTTTAATAATCAATGCGTCGCCAGGCACTACTTTACCTTTAAACTTGGCATTTTCAATCTTCACAAAGTATGTACTCCATTTTGCTGGATCTTCTTTATCGTGCAACACCAAAACACCACCAGCTTGTGCCATAGCCTCTAATTGCAACACACCTGGCATCAATGGCTCACCAGGGAAATGACCTTGGAAGAAATACTGATCACCTGTTATGTTTTTTACACCCATAATTGAGTTGTCAGTAATCTCAATGACTTTATCTACCAACAAAAAAGGAAATGTATGTGGTAATATTTTTTCAATCTGCTGATAATTAAAAATGGGTTCAGCGTTCGGGTCATACTGCGGGACGTTCTTCATACGTTCACGTTCTTTTTTTGTTTTCTCTATGATGCTCTTGATCTTCTTTGCAAATTCAACGTTTGCAGCGTGTCCAGGCCTCGCAGCCATTATCTGAGCCTTTAAAGGGGTTCCGATAAGCGCTAAATCACCAATCATATCTAACAGTTTATGTCTTGCCGGTTCGTTTTGAAAACGCAACTCAACATTGTTTAAAATCCCTTCTTTTTTAACTTCGACTTTAGGTTTGTTAAACAGTTTAGCCAACTGCTCTAACTCTCCATCTTGAATTACACGATCTACAATCACGATCGCATTATTTAAGTCACCACCTTTAATCAAATTGTTGTCAACCAACATCTCTAATTCATGCAAGAAGCAAAAGGTTCGACAACTTGATATTTCAGAGTCAAATTCAGACAGGTTAGTAATAGATGCATGCTGACTACCCAATACTGGTGAATTGTAATCTATCATCACTGTTAATCGGTAATCGTCTAATGGCATGGCCACCATTTCTACACCTCTATCTTCCTCTTCATAAGATATATTAAAGGGAACTTCGAAATACTCTCTGACTTTATTCTGCTCAACAATTCCAATCTCTTTTAATTTAGCAACAAAAGGAGCGGAGCTGCCATCCATAATTGGGGTTTCGGGTGAGTCTAACTGAATAAGGACATTGTCAATTTCAAGACCAGCTAATGCCGCCAAAACATGCTCAACAGTATTAATGCGCGCACCATTCTGTTCTAAGGTTGTTCCTCTTGATACGTCAACAACATGATCAACTAAAGCGTCAACAATAGGTTGTCCTTCCATATCAGTTCTCTGGAACTTATACCCATGATCTTCGTCTGCAGGCAGGAAGGTCATATTGACAGAACCTCCAGTATGTAAACCAGTTCCTGAAACTGTAAATGACTCTTTAATAGTCGTTTGCAACTTCTCCATATTACTTGTCTTTGTTTTTGATTATTAATTTCTCCAAATTATCCACCTTCGCTTTTAAGCTTGGAAGATCTCTAAACACCACTTGACTTTTCAACTCGTTTTTTAGTGGTTGCACAGGTGTGCCAAACAGTCGCGTATTTTCTTCAGAAACAGATTTTCCTAATCCGCTCTGTGCGCCAATTTGCGTTCCTTTTGCTATGGTTATATGTCCGGCAAAACCAACCTGGCCACCAACAATACAGTTTGGACCTAACGTCGTACTTCCTGAAATTCCAGTTTGTGATGCTATAACAGTGTTTTTGCCTATCTCCACATTGTGGGCTACTTGAATAAGGTTGTCTAACCTTACACCATCTTCAATAATAGTAGAGCCCATAGTAGCTCTATCGATACTACAATTTGAGCCGATTTCCACATTATCGCCAATAACGACATTACCAATTTGAGGAATCTTCACATATGTGCCATCTTTTTGCGGAGCATGTCCAAACCCATCACTTCCTATAACAGTGCCTGAATGAATTATGGTGGAAGACCCAATACGGCACTCGTGGTAAACACTCACATTTGCATAGATTAAACAGTCGTCACCAATGGTAACACCATCACCAATAAAGCAGTTTGGGAAAATTTTAACGTTTTTGCCTATTACTACATGTTCGCCTATATAGGTATTTGCCCCAATGTAGCATGTGTCCTCCACGTTGGCAGATTTCGACACTGTTGCTCCTGCCTCAATTCCTGATTTAGAAACACCCGGATTAAAGTACCTATTTAATACAGCGCAAAATGCCATGTATGGATCGTCTACAACAATCAGTGTTTTATCTAAAGACGCCTTCGCTTTAAAATCGGTATTTACCAGAATAGCGGAAGCAGAAGTGGTGTAGATGAACTCTTCGTATTTTGTGTTGGCAAGAAAAGAAAGAGAGTTCGGAATGGATTGGTCGATTTTCGATACACCGAAAACAGTTTCGGTCATAGGGCCTTCAATCGTACCACCCAGAAAATCAGCCAGTTCGGCAACTAAAAGTTCTCTCAATTTCTCTTAATTTGGCGCAAAGTTAAAATTATTTCGGGCTACAAACGTAATACTTTGTTGCAATGCTATTGGCACTTACAAAATTGTAATTCACCGAGGCAGTAGCCAAATCAATTAACTGGCCAGATTTTTTGCGAATTATAATGTTCTCATTTTTTGACTGATACGCTGCATTCGACAATTCACCATTGGTAACCAGGTACTTCGCGTCGTCATCAGATATAGACAGTTGAGTACTTGCTTTTTGATACATAGTGGTTAAAACGGACTCTTCTAAAGGCTCGTCTAGTATGCGCACCTTGGGGAGTTTGCGATTAATCAAACTAGCCGATAGGTAAGATAATACCTTATCCGAATCGTGCTGCCAATTCTTTAAACAAACCATTATATCCAAGTCATCTAACTGACTAAATCTATGCAGTACTTCTGATGAAGAAACTACTTGTTCGCCATCTATATAATTCGATATAAAAAACGAAACATTAGGTAGACTAAAAATTGACTTCCCATCGAGTGTCAAATCTCTAGCACGTTTTAGAGCACTTAAAAGAACACTATCGGCAGCAATAGCCGTTTTATGCAGATAAACCTGCCAGTACATTAATCTTCGAGCCACAATAAACTTCTCTACCGAGTAAATGCCTTTTTCGTCAATAACCAGTTGGTCATTTTCGACGTTTAGCATTTCAATGATACGCTCTAAACCAACTATGCCTTCAGAAACACCTGTATAAAAACTGTCTCGTGTAAGATAGTCTAAGCGGTCTACATCTAATTGACTGGCAACCAATTGGTGCAGAAATCGTTTCTTATAACTGTCTCTAAAAATTTCGATAGCCATCGACAATCGGCCACCAAACTCGTCATTCAAATGTTCCATAAACGCTAATGAGATAGCCTCATGAGAAATGTTATGGACAAAAGCATGCTCCATTACGTGACTGAATGGACCGTGGCCAATATCGTGAAGCAAAATTGCAATTTGTGCGGATTCAAGCTCCTCTCCTGACACCTCAACACCTTTAGATCGCAATACCGCTAGGGCTTTGGTCATTAAATGCATGGCGCCAAGGGCATGATGAAACCTTGTGTGATTGGCTCCAGGGTAAATTAAATTCGTTAATCCAAGTTGCTTTATGCGACGGAGTCTTTGAAAATAAGGATGCTCAATCAGGTCAAAAACCAACTCACTATGGATGGAAATAAAACCATAAACTGGGTCGTTGATTATTTTCTTTTTGTTCACTGCTGCAAAGCTAATCTTGTTTAACAAATACTAACCATGTCTACAATTTTGTCTTTAAATACCCTCTTTTTGTCCATAGGTTGCGTAACGTTGTACTAAGCAAAGCACCTTTGCAGTTATAACTTGAATTGATCCTAATTAATGTCAAAAATTCAAATACTTTGGGCCGACGATGAAATAGAACTTCTTAAGCCACATATACTTTTTCTTGAATCCAAAGGTTACGACGTCACTACCGTTAACAACGGCATAGACGCTGTAGAATATGTTCAGGCCTCATCTTACGACCTCGTTTTTCTTGATGAAAACATGCCCGGCATTGGAGGTTTAGAAGCCTTAAACCAGATTAAAGAACTTCGTGAAAATCTTCCGGTAATAATGATTACCAAAAGTGAGGAAGAACACATTATGGAAGACGCAATCGGGTCTCAGATTGCGGATTACCTGATTAAGCCTGTGAATCCTAAGCAAATCTTACTGTCAATTAAAAAAACAGTAGACAATAAACGCTTGGTAACAGAGAAGGTTACCTCTAAATATCAACAAGAGTTCCGGAACATCATGATGGCCTTGATGGATCACTTGGATTTTGACAAATGGAAAGCCATTTATAAAAAAATGGTGTATTACGAGTTGGAGATTCAAAAGAGCAATGAGACGGGGATGGAAGAGGTGATGGAAACACAAAAAAGTGAAACCAACAGAGAGTTTGCGAAGTATATTGAAAAGAATTACATCAAATTTCTTGACTACGACAACGCTGATGCACCGATCATGTCTCATACATTAATGCATCGTTCGATTGTGCCTGAAGTGGGAGAGGAGCCTGTTTTCTTGTTTCTTATTGACAACTTGAGGTTTGACCAGTGGAAGTTTATTCAACCTCTGATCTCTGAATTATTCAGGGTGGAAGATGAAGATATGTACTTAAGCATCCTCCCAACAACTACTCAGTACTGCAGAAATAGCATTTTTGCAGGTCTCTTGCCTGCAGATATCGAAAAACGATTCCCTAACAAATGGAGTAATGACGAGGAAGAAGGTGGGAAGAACTTACACGAAGAGGACTTTCTTAAAGATTTACTGCAACGTTTACGCACTGATGCTAAAACGAGTTACACCAAAATTGTACACCTAAATCAAGGAAAAGATTTGGTAGATGATATTCCAAATCTATTTGACAATGATTTAAATGTTGTGGTCTACAACTTTGTTGACACCTTGTCGCATGCCCGTACCGACAACAAGGTGATGCGCGAATTGGCCGAGAACGAGGCGGCTTACCGCTCGCTGACGCTGTCTTGGTTTGAGCACAGTCCTTTATATGATGCACTGAAACGAATATCTGAAAAGAAAGCAAAAGTGATTATAACTACAGATCATGGTTCTGTAAAGGTTACAGACCCTGTAAAGGTTATTGGCGATAGAAAAACGACAACAAATTTGAGATATAAAACAGGTCGAAATCTGGATTTTAAAGCCAAAGAGGTATTTCTCATTAATGAGCCGAAAAAAGCCGGATTGCCTGTACAACACCTTAGCTCTAATTTTATTTTTTGCAAAAACGCTGACTTTTTTGTCTATCCAAATAATTTGAATCATTATGCCAAATACTACCGAAACACCATACAGCATGGTGGAATTAGTATAGAAGAAATGATGATTCCACTCATTAAACTATCTAGCAAGTAATGCATTATGAGGTTGAAAGTGAAGAAGAGCTCCAAACCATAGTCCCACAATTATGGCAAGAAGCGTCTACACGCAACATTCTTCTTTTTCGAGGTGATTTAGGTGCTGGAAAAACCACACTGATTAAAGCACTTGGCAAACACTTGGGTATTACAGACACTATGAGTAGCCCGAGTTTTGGAATCGTGAATGAATATCAAATCAACAGCACGGTTATGTATCACGTCGACTTATACCGCATCAAAGACCTGAACGAAATATATGAATTTGGTCTTCCTGAAATTTTGGATTCTGGTGCTATATGTATGATTGAATGGCCAGAAATGACTGAGGAAATATGGCAAGACTATGATTATTCAGACATATCGATAACAGCAAAAAAATCAGGTGCTCGGCGTATCTTTGTCAAGTGACTCGCTTAGCTGTTTTCTTTTGTTTCATTATGTGTGCGCTACAAGGTCGTGCACAGAAATATAATTCAAATATAAATGAGGCACTATTGGGTATAAACGACCCAGTCCAACTTGTTCGCCAGTTTGAGTCATTTGGAACAAAATCTCCAGGAAGTACGGAGAAGTTCCATACTGCTAAATGGATAATCGACCAATACCAACAGCTAGGTTACGACTCTATCCGGATAGATTCTTTTCTTGATGCAGGCACAATGGTTCGAAACATTGTTGTTACTAAAACAGGTCTAGACTCAAGTTATATTGTTGTGTGTGGTCACTACGACACACGTAACGGCCCTGGCGCAAGCGACAATGGCTCTGGAGTTGCTGCAATCATCGAAACTGCCCGTGTAGTTAAAGATCTTAACACAATTCGAGGAGTTCAATTTATTCATTTTGACAAGGAAGAAGATGGCTTTGTTGGTAGCGACTACCATGTTAAGCAGGTAATCGGCCAACAATTCGACTCTAATCTGTATTTGGTGCTAAACATTGATCAAATAGGCGGTAGCAAAGGACAACCCGGAAATGATCAAATAACTTGTGAACGCGATGAAGACAATAACATCTCTTCAAACAATGCTCCTAGTTGGCTTACTACAGACACTATAGCCAATTTATCAAAACTATATACGACGTTAAAGCCAGAAATTGAAAAAGCTTTTTTAAGTGATTATATACCTTTTGAGCTAGAAGGATACGTCATAACAGGGCTTTACCAAAGCGCATCTGACGTTTTTGGTCATAGTGCAGCAGACACATTGGGAAACATGGATACCATGTCTTTCAAGCAAGCTGTGCGCTTAACAGTGGCCTCAACCATACACTTTGCTCAAGTCGACAAATTTATCTCAGTAAAAAGGGGAGACCTAAACGTTTTCGCTTTGTATCCAAATCCTACCCATTCCACTTTACACATCCGAAGCCATGATGTGCCCAAAAGCGTCGTTATACGTGACATCACTGGTCGGATTCTTATACAACGGCATTCCTTAGAGAATAACATGAACATAGCCATTAACGGATTTCGTGCCGGGAATTACCTCGTTTCTTTATCATTTAAAAATGGGTATGAGGCTACAAAGCGCTTAGTTATACTTAAGTGATTCTATTCTTCTTTTGAGTCAAACATATGACTCGAATTTAAGTTATTTTCCAGCTCTAAAATCCGTTGAAAAGACTTCCTTTGCAGCCGAAGATGGAACTCTCATTTTTAGGCGCAGCCAGACAAGTAACAGGTAGTATGTATTTGCTCGAAACACAGAGCAAGTTTCGTATACTTATCGACTGTGGATTGAACTACGAAAAGGATGTTACACGGGAGTCTAATGCTGAATTTCCATTTGACCCCAGTTCAATTGACGCTGTTTTATTAACGCATGCACACATCGACCATTCTGGTAATTTACCTACCTTATTTGGTCAAGGATTTGAGGGCCGTGTATTTTGTACAGAGCCTACATCTGCGTTGATAGACATTTTGTTGTCTGATAGTGCCAATATAGAATCTAAGCGTGTCAACAAAAAGCGCAAGAGAAAGCAACCAACTAGACGTCTATTTGGTCACAAACAAGTTATGGATGTGATAGACAATGTAGTTACCATCAATTTCGAAAAACCATTTGAATTGAGCCAGGGCGTTATGGTGGAATTTATTCCTGCAGGCCACATCCTTGGCGCTGCTAGTATAAAAATTTCGGTAACCGAAAAAGGAAAAACCAAAACGCTTGGATTTACAGGAGATTTAGGCAAGTCAGACGCCAAAGTAGTGGTTGCCCCAACACCAATGACTGGGCTGGATTACTTAGTAATGGAGGCTACCTACGGTGCCAGACTGCATAAAGAAGAGAGATCTGCAGAAGAAACATTGGCTTCTTACATTAAAGATACCTGTATCGATCAACCAGGCCGATTAATTATCCCAGCTTTTAGTGTTGGCCGAACTCAAGCCATTTTGTTTGCTATAAACAACTTGTTCAGGTCGGGAGAGATTAAACCTATTCGAGTTTTTACAGACAGCCCTTTGGGCATTAATAGTGGCAACATTCACGACAAATACATTGGGTATTTAAACAAAGAAGCGCAAGATTTTGTACAAGAATATCGTGATCTATTTAGGTTTCCACATTTGGATATTGTCGAAGACAAAGAAGACGAGGAGGATATGCAACGGTATTACGAGCCAAGCATTATAGTTTCTTCGGCAGGTATGCTTGAAGGCGGTCGAATTCAGCGCCATATAGCTAACAACATCCAGAACCCCCAATGCAACATTCTTATTGCCGGATATTGCACCCCAGGCACACTAGGGGCTAAATTATTGGAAGGCCAGAAAGAAATCAGAGTAAACAAACATGAAAGAACCGTTTACGCTAGAATTAGTAGGACTGATGTTTTCTCGGCACACCCTGATCAAAAGGGCTTAACTCAATACTTTAAACAAGTACAAAACAATAGTAACTTACAACGTGTATTTTTATCACACGGAGAAGTTGAAGGATTGGAAGCACTAAAAGCTTCTTTACAGCCTGATTTTCAAGAGATTGAAATACCATACGTAAACGAAAGTTATTCGTTATAGCTGTTCGATTTATTACCGCTGCTCAAATACAAATAAGCAACTGTAAAATACCCACAATTTGTAGGTAAAATGTTGGTATCTTAGCCATCTAAACGTCAGCATTCGCAACACTTAAGCTTAGTTTTACCATCTTAACAAAATTATTTACGTAATGGATTATCCAAACGAAAAGATTATACCAATTAACATTGAGGAAGAAATGAAGACGGCGTACATCGATTATTCGATGTCCGTAATTGTTTCCAGAGCGCTTCCCGATGTTAGAGATGGGTTAAAACCGGTACACAGAAGGGTGCTATATGGCATGACCGAATTAGGTCTAGCGAGCAATCGTTCGCATAAAAAATCAGCTAGGATTGTGGGAGAGGTGTTAGGTAAATATCACCCACATGGTGATTCTTCTGTATACGACACAATGGTTAGGATGGCCCAAGATTGGAGTCTTCGTTATCCGATGGTTGATGGTCAGGGTAACTTTGGCTCTATTGACGGAGATCCTCCTGCAGCCATGCGTTACACTGAGGCTAGAATGAGAAAAATAGCCGAAGAGATGATGACCGATATTGATAAGAACACGGTTGATTTTCAAACAAACTTTGATGATTCGTTAAAAGAACCAACCGTACTGCCTTCAAAGATTCCTAGCCTTTTGGTTAACGGTGCCGCAGGTATTGCCGTGGGTATGGCTACCAATATGGCTCCACACAACTTGACGGAGGTTATAAATGGAACGGTCGCTTACATTGATAATAGAGACATTACCATTTCAGAATTAATGGAGCATGTAAAAGCTCCTGATTTTCCGACGGGTGGAACCATTTACGGTTACGAAGGTGTACGTAATGCATTCGAAACGGGTCGCGGTCGAATTGTAATGCGTGGAAAGGCCGAAGTTGCTGTAACAAAAACTGGGCGTGAGCAAATTATCATTAATGAAGTACCGTATCAAGTAAGTCCGTCTCAAATAATTGTTAAGGCTGTAGATTTAGTAAATGAGAAAATAATAGACGGTATAGCTGAAATTAGAGATGAATCTGATAGAAACGGGTTACGTATTGTATTCGACTTAAAACGTGATTCAATTCCAAACATCGTTTTAAATCAGCTATTCAAATTTACTCCGCTACAAACCTCATTTTCAGTAAACAACATTGCGTTGGTAAAAGGCCGGCCAGAAATGTTGAACCTGAAACAAATGATTGAGTATTACGTTGAGCATCGTCATGAGGTGGTTGTACGTCGTACAGAATATGATTTAGAAGAAGCACGTAAAAAGGCGCACATCTTAGAAGGATTGCTTATTGCACTGGATAATCTCGATGAAGTTATCGCTTTAATCCGGGCGTCTGCAAGCCCTGAAGCTGCCCGTAACGGCTTAATTGAGAAATTTAAGTTGACCGAGATTCAAGCTCGTGCTATTTTGGACATGAGACTGCAGAAGCTTACAGGTCTTGAGAGAGACAAGATCAGAGCAGAGCATGCACAAATCATGGCGACGATTGCTCGATTAGAAGAAATTTTGGGTAATGAAGAATTGAGATTTGATATTATCAAAACTGAACTCATAGAGGTACGCGATAAATATGGGGACGAAAGACGTACCAACATAGAATTTGATAGCGGAGACTTAAATATTGAAGATTTAATTCCAAATGATGATGTTGTGATTACAATATCTCATATGGGATACATCAAACGTACTTTGCTGTCTGAATATAGAACACAAGGTAGAGGAGGCGTTGGAAACAGAGGGGTGAGACATCGTGATGAAGACTTCGTTGAGCATCTATTGTCGGCAAAAACGCATAACTATATGTTGTTTTTCACAGAGCAAGGAAGGTGTTTCTGGATGAAGGTGTATGAAATACCTGAAGGTGCCAAGGCAACAAAAGGGCGTCCTATACAGAACCTTATCGCCATGCCAAAAGAAGATCAAATCAAGGCGTTTATATCGGTAGAAGGGTTGAAAGATGATGAGTATTTAGACAACAACTTCATTGTAATGTGTACCAAGAATGGAATTATCAAAAAGACAACATTGCGCGCTTATTCACGACCTAGATCAAATGGTATTAATGCCATTACCATTAAAGATGGTGACGAATTGCTAGAAGCTAAATTAACAGATGGCAACAATGAAATCTTAATGGCGAAGAAATCAGGGAAAGCTATTCGCTTCAATGAAAGCCTTGTTCGACCAATGGGAAGAACGGCTGCTGGTGTACGTGGAGTTCGTTTAGAAAATGAAAGTGACGAAGTGGTTGGCATGGTTTGTGTCAGTAATATAGAGGACGAGACCATAATGGTAGTATCAGAAAAAGGTTACGGAAAACGTACTGCAGTGCAAGATTATAGAATCACTGGCAGGGGAGGTAAAGGCGTAAAAACCTTGAACATCACTGAAAAAACGGGTAACCTTGTAACGATAAAGGCAGTTACAGACGAGGATGAGTTAATGATTATCAATAAGTCTGGGATTGCAATTAGACTACCACTAGACGAACTAAGAGTTATGGGTAGAGCAACGCAAGGTGTGCGTTTGATCAAGATGAAAGACAGCGATCAAATAGCATCTGTTGCTAAAGTGAAGCGGGATGATGAAGAGGAAGAAGGAGAAGAGATTGAAGGGGTAGAAGGAACTACAGAAGAAGAAAATGGTGCTGAATCGTCTGATAATGTAGACACTAATGACAACTAAAATAAATATGCGACACACAATGAAACGACACTTGATCTTAATTGGATTTGCACTTGCGTCAGTAATCGCAAGCGCACAACCTTCTAACGTTGAGTCAGTAAAAATGAGCTGGATAGCTTCACCTGACGAAGACAGAACCGTAGAGGCTTTGCATCAGCGTATTGATGAAAACATCATCGATATTGAGAAAGCGAAGGCACATGTAAAAACAGCGAATCACTACAAGATGTGGTATTATCGAGGATATACTTACCTGAGATTGAATAACGACGGGAGCGAGGCTCAAAAAGCGAAATACCCTAATGCGTTAGACATCGCTACAGAATGTTTCTTTAAAAGCATGGAGGTTGATGTTAAAGGTAAACTGATTGAATTGAGTAAGCAGCAGCTCGTAAATTGTGCGGTAGGTCATTACAACAATGGAGTGTCTGCTTTTAATGCAAAAGAATATGATAAGGCTTTGACTAGTTACGAGCATGTTTTAAGTATTTATCCGCATGACAAAGAAGAGTTTTTGACCAAAAAAGCTCAAATCAATAAAGAAACAATCATTTTGTACTCAGCATATTCAGCTTCTGGGGCAGGAAATAATGCAAAAGCAAAAGAATTGATTCAACAATTGATTGACAATTCATATGCTGATCCACGTATTTATTCGGAAATGGCGAATATCTTGTTAAACGAAAAGGATACCACAGGTGCATTAAATTACCTGGCTCAAGGTAGAGAAATGTTTGAAAGCGACGCGAATTTGATGCGTATTGAGCTTCAATTGTATATGAAGCTAGGTAGATCACAAGAGTTGATTGACAAACTAGATAAAGCTATTGAAATTGAACCAGAAA